>Ga0272442_10003495_pt1 | contig 22008 bp, 14 predicted proteins | sample SSMForm2O_FD_200262 | JGI IMG/M metagenome (GOLD analysis project Ga0272442, IMG submission 200262) | Marine sediment archaeal communities from Little Sippewissett salt marsh, Falmouth, MA, United States - SSM-Form-2O | ecosystem: Environmental > Aquatic > Marine > Wetlands > Sediment ... | reverse complement strand
CCAGACCGACCCCAACGCCTGGAAGGTCGTCGCCGAAGAGGGCAACCACGTCTATTCCCAGTTCCAGCGCAGCCAGTACGAGCCGCCCGTGCGCTCGCCGTACAACATGGCACGCGTCAAAGACCTCAAAGTCTCCGACTTCGTCCTCCAGGCCCGCATGAAACAGACCGGCAAAGAGTACGGCCACCGTGACATGTGCCTGTTCTTCGGCTACCGGGACCCGGCCCATTTCTACTACGTCCACATCGCCACCAAGGCCGACCCGCACGCCAACTCGATCTTCCTCGTCAATGGACAGCCCCGCGTCTCCATCGCCCAGCAGCGCACCGACGGCACCGACTGGGCCACTGGCTACCACGACGTCCGCATCGTCCGCAACCTCGCCACCGGTACCATCGAGGTCTTCTTCGACGACATGGAGAAGCCCATCATGAAGACCGTCGACAAGACCTTTGGCGCCGGCCAGATCGGTTTCGGCTCCTTCGACGACACCGGAAACATCGACGACGTCATTCTCTGGGGCAAGAAGCCGTAGCAGGCGGGAGTCCTCTTTCGGATGAGGTGCAACATGAATGCAAGAATCTCGGTGGTGCTCTGCGCCGTCCTCGTTGCCTTGGCGGCGTGCCCAACCTGGAGCCAGGAAGCCGGTTCCAAAGCCTTTCCCGATGCCCAAGGCTGGGCCGCCTGCACCCCGGGCGGCCGCGGCGGGCGCATCATCCGCGTCACCAACCTCGATCCCGACGGTCCTGGGTCCCTCGCCCAGGCCATTCGCGCCGAGGGACCGAGGATCGTTGTCTTCGAGGTCGGTGGCCTCATCGATCTAAAAGGTAAGTCCCTCAGCGTGTCCCAACCCTTCGTCACCATCGCCGGCCAGACCGCCCCCAGCCCTGGCATCACACTCATCCGAGGCGGGCTCGGCATCTCTACTCACGACGTGATCCTCCAGCACATCCGCGTCCGACCCGGCGAGGCCGGACGCGCCAAGAAGAGCGGCTGGGAAGTCGACGCCATCGCGACCAGCGGCGCCAACGCCTACAACATCATCGTCGATCACTGCTCCTGCTCCTGGGCCACCGACGAGAATCTCACCGCCTCCGGCCCACGCTTCGACGGGGATAACGTTGAGCAATGGCGACGCGGTACCTCCCGAAGAATCACCTTCAGCAACTGCATCGTCGCCGAAGGCCTCGACCGTTCCACCCACGCCAAGGGCAGGCACTCCAAGGGCTCGCTCATCCACGACAACGCCACCAACATCGCCATCATCGGCAATCTCTACGCGCACAACCACAACCGCAATCCCTTCTTCAAAGGCGGCGTCCGCGGCGTCATCGTCAACAACGTCATCTACAATCCAAGTGGTCTCGCCGCGCACTACGCTCTCGTACCATCCGAGTGGGGCGCCCGTCCTTATGTCACCGGCCAGATAGCCGTCGTCGGCAACGTCCTGAAGATCGGCCCGTCGACCCGGCAAGGCATGCCCCTCTTCTATTGCGGCCGGGGGGGACCCTGTGAGGTCTTGCTCGATGACAATCGTATCACCGGCCCGGGCAGCGACAAATCCTCGATGTTTCAAGTCGAGCGCGGGGCCGCCCCCGGCCTCTGTCGCGTGGTAGACACGCCACCACTCTGGCCCCCGGACCTGGTGGCCTTGCCGGTCGCCGACGTGGAAGACCATGTCCTTGCCAACGCTGGCGCCTGGCCCTGGGACCGCGACGTCGTAGACCGCCGCATCGTCGACGAGGCCCGCCGCGGAGGGGGACACATCATCGACAGCGAGCAGGAAGTCGGCGGATACCCCCGCGTTGCGCCGACCCGCGCCCCGTTCGACCCGGCGCAGTGGAATCTGGACGACATGACCAGGCGACAGTCATCCGACCGCCTGCGCGTGATCATCGAAACCGATGCCCCCGGCGGCGACCCCGACGACGAAGGCTCCCTCGTCCGCTTCTTCCTCTACCTCAACGAGTGGGACGTCGAAGGACTCATCGGCACGCGTGCCGCCGCCCACAGCCGCCTCCAGACCTCGGGCAAAGACCGCATCCTCCAGTACATCGATGGCTACGAGGCCGCCTACGAGAATCTTAGTATTCACGCCCCCGGCTACCCCAAGCCCGACAATCTGCGCCGCATCACGAAGCAATGCTACGCCGGCACCGAAGGACGCGACCACGTCATCGCCATGATCGACCGCGACGACCCCCGCCCAATCTGGTATCTCAACTGGGGCACCAACGAAGAGGACGACATACCCACCGCCCTGCGCCAGGCCCTCGACCACGTCAAGCATACCCGCACCGATGCCGAATACCAACGCTTCGCCGCCAAGCTCCGCTACGTCGAAGTCTACAAACAGAACCACATCGGACCGCACCGTTCCGCTCTGGCCTACTACCTCGACACCTTCTGGCCGGACATGGACGGTGGACGCTGGTACCATCGTTGGCGACCCCTCACGCAGCACGCCGGCGGCTTCAACGTCGAGCGCGACATCAAGACCAACCACGGCCCGCTCTGCGCCAACTACACCATCCAGAAAGAAGGCGATACACCCACCTTCACGCACCTGATCCCCAACGGTCTGAACGTCCCCGGTCGACCCGAGTGGGGAAGTTGGGCCGGCCGCTACAGCTTCAATCACGATTTGAACGCTTGGTGGTGTGACCAGCGCGACACCTGGCAGGGCACCACCCACCGCGACAACACCTTAAAGCCCTGGACCGCCCACATCCAAAACGACTTCAAAGCCCGGGCCGACTGGTGCGTCGCCCCAACTTTTACCCAGGCCAATCATCCCCCCCAGCCTCACCTCCAGAACGATCCTTCGCAAGATGTGATCTCAGTGAGTGCGCCCGCCGGGACAACCGTGTCCCTCACCGCAACCGGCAGCACCGATCCCGACGCAGACAATCTGACGTACACCTGGCGACACTATCCTGAACCTGGCACGTACGAAGGCTCCGTGGCGCTGGGCAGTGCTGACAAGGACACATGCAGCGTGCGCGTACCGGCAAACGCCACCGGCAAGACCATCCACATCATCCTCCAGGCAACCGATGATGGCGACCCGCCCCTGACGCGCTACCGCCGCGCCGTCCTCACCGCCACGCCCCATCCCTGACATCTTTTTCGCCCGACCCGACGGTTATTCTCTGGCACGAACGCGCCCCTCGCGACTACAATGTCCCACTAATGTAGGCCGACGCTACAAGAAGGATACCTATAGTCAGGTGGTCGATGCAGCGTTCTCCATGCTTTGTCAGTTGGTTCCTCCTTTTGCTCTTGGTAGCCGTCTGCGGTTGCTCCAAGACCTCCGACAGCGAACCCGATGTTATCCTCAAGCTCGGCCACAGCCTGCCCACCGCTCACCCCGTCCACATAGCGATGGTCTTCATGGCCCAGCGCGTCGAAGAGAAATCCAACGGCCGCATGCGGGTCGAGGTCTTCCCCAACGAGCAGCTGGGCACCGAGAAGGAGTCTATTGAGGCCCTCCAGTTGGGCTACATGGCCATGACCAAGATCTCCAGCGCCCCGATGGAGAACTTCGTCGAAGAGATGAAGATCTTCGGCATCCCCTATCTCTTCCGCGACGCCGAGCACTTCTGGAAGGCTCTCAGCGGCCCCGTCGGCAAGGAGCTGCTCCTGGCTGGCCAGGCCAAACGTCTCCGCGGCCTGTGCTACTACGACGCCGGCGCCCGCAGCTTCTACACCAAGGACCGCGAGATACAGACCCCCGCCGACTTGGTTGGCATGAAGATCCGCGTCCAGAACAGCGCCATGTCCATGAAGCTCGTCTCCGCCATGGAGGGTTCACCCACCCCCATTCCCTGGGGCGAGCTCTACACCGCTCTCGACCAGGGCGTCGTCGACGGCGCTGAGAACAACTCCCCCTCCTTCCGCCAGTCGCGCCATTACGAAGTCTGCAAGTACTACATCCTCGACGAGCACACTCGTCTGCCCGACATGCTCATGATCGGCGTCCCCGTCTGGAACAGTCTCTCACCCGAGCAACAGAACATCCTCCAGGAAGCCGTCGACGAATCCGTCGTCTACCAGCGCAAGATCTGGGCCGAAGCCGAACAGGCTGACCTCAAGGCCGTCGAAGAAGCCGGGATCAAGGTCATCTATCCGGACAAGGCCCCGTTCCGCGATTCGGTCAAGAGCGTCTGGGAAGAATTCGAAGGCACGAAAATCGGCGATCTGATCGAACGAATCCAGGAGGTGCAATGACACTGGTCAAGTCGATTAAGAACGTGCTCGATCGCCTCCTGGAAGGGCTGGTCATGATCGTCGTGGCCGTCCTCGTCGTCGACGTCCTCTGGCAGGTCTTCACGCGTTTCATCCTCGACAAGCCCAGCACCTGGACCGAGGAGCTGGCCGTCTTCATGCTCATCTGGGTCTCCCTGCTCGGGGCCGCCGTCGCCCTGGGCCGCGGTGCCCACCTCGGCATCGACTACTTCGTCGGCAAGCTCCCCCCAAGGGTCCGGCTGAGCACCGAGGTCTTCGTCTTCTTCTGTGTCTCGGCCTTCTCCCTACTGGTCATGCTCATCGGTGGCATCGACCTCGTCCGCAGCACCCTGGAGCTCGGCCAGGAATCCTCGGCCCTCCGCGTCAAGATCGGCTACGTTTATCTCGCCATACCCATCAGTGGGTTCTTCTTAACGCTCTATGCCGTCATCGGTCTGGTCGAGCGACTGCAACTCTTGACCCGCCCGAAAACCGAAAGGCAGGAACACATAACCGCCGGGGACGCCGGCATCGATTGATCACCTAAAAGATATCAGAGGGAAGATTCAGTGGAGTTGCCCGTTCTGGTCCTGGTCGTTAGCTTCGTTATCCTGCTCGTGCTCAACGTCCCCGTTGCCTTCTGCATGGGCATCTCCACCGTGCTGGCCTTCCTCGCCATGGGCGACCTGCCCGCCTTCGTCGCCGTTGCCCACAAGATCGCCACCGGCATCGATAGCTTCGCCCTCCTGGCCATTCCCTTCTTCATCCTCTCCGGCCAGCTCATGGGCCACGGCGGCATCGCCCGACGCCTCATCGACTTCGCCAACACCCTCGTAGGCCGCTTCCGCGGGGGCCTCGCCTTCGTCAACGTCGTCACCTGCATGTTCTTCGGCGCCATCTCAGGCTCCGCGACCGCCGCCATCTCTTCCGTCGGCGGTTTCATGATCCCGCTGATGAACAAGATGGGCTACCATCGCGACTTCAACGCCTCCGTCACCATCACCGCCGCCACCACAGGCCTGCTCATCCCCCCCAGCAACGTCATGATCGTCTATTCCCTCGCCACCGGCGGGGCGGTCTCCATCGCCGCCATCTTCATGGCGGGCTTCCTCCCCGGCTTTCTCGTCGGCCTCGGCCTGATCTTCGTCAGCGCCGTCATCTCGATCCGCCACAGCTATGGCAAAGGCGAGACCTTTGTCTTCCGAGAAGGGCTGATCCGTTTCTTCAAAGCCGTCCCGGCCCTGCTGCTCGTCTTCATCGTCATCGGCGGGATCCTCCTTGGCTGGTTCACGCCAACCGAAGCCTCCGCCGTCGCCGTACTCTACGCCTTCTTCCTCGCCGTCGTCGTCTATCGCGAAGTGAAGATCAGAGATCTGCCCGGCATTCTCCTCCAGTGCGGCATCACCACCGCCGTCGTCTTCCTCCTCATCGGCACCAGCATGGCCATGTCCTGGGTCCTCGCCTCCGAGAATGTCCCCCAGGACATCAGCGCTTACCTCGTCGGCCTGACCGAAAGCAAAGTCCTCCTCTTGCTCATGATCAACGCCATCCTCCTCATCGTTGGCACCTTCATGGACATGACGCCCGCCATTCTCATCTTCACCCCCATCTTCCTGCCCATCGCCGAGCGCCTCGGCCTCCACCCGCTCCACTTCGGCATCATCATGATCATGAACCTCTGCATTGGCCTCTGCACCCCGCCCGTCGGCACCTGCCTCTTCCTCGGCTGTGGCATCGCCGAAACCACCGTCACCAAAGTCTTGCGCCACATCTTCCCCTTCTTCGGCGCCATGCTCATCTCCCTCCTGATTTGCACCTTCATCCCCCAGATCTCTATGTGGATCCCCACGCTCTTCGGCTTCGTCAAATAGAAACCACCCTCTGTCCCCGCCTGCGATGCTTGTTCGTGCCCCGCGCCCGCCCCCGTCCGGACAAACCCCCGTGTCTGACCTCACCCCTCGTCCAGAACCATCCCCAAAAACACCCCCAACCCATGAAAATGATCAACATGATCTGGCGCGCTATTGCCTGCAAACCCTAAGATCGCCAGACCACCCTCACGTGTCTCGCTCAGCATTTGCATCCCCACCGGACCCCACTTCAGCACCGGTCGCCTTTTCAAATGCAGCGAATCGATCAAATAGTCGGTACACTCCGTCGTACTCGCATACGTACCGGGAAAGATTGCCGAATGCGTAATCAACATTCGCTTCTCGCCCGCCGTCGCCAGCCGCCCATACCGCACGAAACCGTCAAGCTTCTCACCATTGAGCCTCCCACCTTCCGCAAGCACTTGCCTGGGCGGCACGTAATCCGTGTGCAGCCCGTCCAGCAGCACGATCCCCTCCACCATCGCCGCATGGTCCTTCAGTATCGCCCGCACCGCCCCATACCCCGCGCTAAACGAACTCAAATAGACCCGCGAAATTCTCACGTCACGTGACGTCCTGTCCGCAACCGAAGCACGCACTTCGTCAACCAGCCTCGCAAACGTCGAGCCCTCCGCAAACGCACGCTCATAAACCGCCGACCCCGAACCAAGATTCACCACCGCCAAAACCAAAGGACGCCCCGACCCATACACCGCGTGCTTCGCAACATAACTCGCCCCATGGAAATGCACGAGCAAATCCACCCCATCGGCCGCTCGTGTCCGATCGGCGAAGTAGATATCCACAGGCTTCGCCAAAACGTCGTCTAGCGCGAACGATACCCCCGGAACGTCCTTCTTCTCAACACGTCCATGGACGCGCACGCTATCCGCCATCGGCGAAGGGAATTGCCCCATTCGCCGCGGCGTCGCTTCCGGTTCAGACGCACAGCCGCACACGAACGCAACCAGCACGACCCGAACCACGAATAGGCCCTTATTGAGACTGCCGCTCATAGTCCGTCGACTCTACTGGATAGGTGCCTTCAGCAGCGTAACACTCAGCGGCTTGATCGAGACCGTCTCGCCCAGGTCCACGGGACCGCCCGCCTTCAGCGTAACGCCGCGCCGCTGCCCGGGCTCGTTGTACGCCAATGGATTCTCGCCCGTGATGACCCACGTCCTCGCTTGGCCGCCCACCTCGACCCCGTCGACGTTGATCATCAGTTCATACGTGTCCCACGTCGGATTCACGATCCCCACCGTCAGCGCCCGCCGGTTCTCCGTCAAAGCCGCCGTCACATCCACCGGATCGGCGCTGTGATCGGCCTTCACCGGAATCGTCCCGAACTGGCGCCGATAAAGCATCAGCGGCAGGGCGGTCGTGTCGAACGCCGCCTGCGTCTTCGTCGTCTTGATGCACCCGATCACGTTAACCGTCTGCGCGTAGTTGGCCATGAAGTAGATATCACTATTACGGAAAAACTCGTGCAGCCCCGCGGCAATCCCCAGCGCATCCTGAAGGAAGTACCGCACCCCCAGCTCCCCATACTCGTTCGCGCCGTACCAGTAGTTCCACTCGTCCATCGCAATCCGAATGTCCTTACCCTTCAACGAACCCAGCTCGCGCCGATAACCGCGATGGGCCTCCGCCACACGCCGGATCTCGGTCGGAAGCTGCGCGATGTGGGCCACCAGATCGTCCTTGTCCTGCCAGTACAGATGCTCGCTGATCAGGCTCATGTGATCGGCGCACGTCGTCAGCATCTGCCGGCTCCAGTCGCCCATCGCGCCCACACCAATAGGCGCCATCGCCGCATCCACCGCACGCATCGCATCGACCACGCGATTGTGCTTCTTCACATATTCGCTCAGTGGCATATGCCCCAGTTGCCAATCCCCATACATCTCATTGCCTACCGCCCACCACTTCACGCCGTAAGGCGCCGGGTGCCCGTTCCGCGCCCGCAGCTTTCCCATCTCCGTATCCGCGCCGCCGTTGACGTATTCGATCTCCGCCGCTGCCTCCGCAGCCCCGCCTTGACCCGTATTGACCGCGATGAAGGCCTCCGTCCCGATCTCCCGGCACAGATCCATGAACTCATGGATGCCCACATCGTTGTGTTCGACCCCTTTCCACGCCGGGTTCTTCCGCGGCGGCCGCCGGTCCGGATCGCCGATCCCGTCCCGCCAGTTGTACCCACTGACGAAATTCCCCCCGGGCCAACGATACACCGGCGCATTCAACCGTTTCATCAAAGCGACGGTATCCGCACGCCACCCCCGAATATTGTCGCCCGGCATCAGCGACACCGTTCCCACCATGAAGTGCCCCGAGCCCTTGCTCACAATCTCGATCCGCGCATTATCCGTCGACCGTCCCGCCGTAAACGCCAGTGGCACGGTCTTGTACTCCGAGCCGAGACTCCTGATCATCACCGTGTCCCGGTCATTGGCGCCGCCGCCCCAAACCAGGCTAACCTCGATCGGCGCCGCCGTCGCGCTGCCCGCCAGCGCAATCCGCCCCGTATAGCGCTTGCCGCGCACCACACCCAGCCGCTCCTGGAGCAGCCCCGCCGCCTCGCCGCCACCGGGCAGCGTGATCTTCGGCGTATGATCGCCAACGAAGGAATTCTCCTTCACCATCGTCACACCGCTCCTGGGCCCCACGATCAACCACGGCGACCGCGTCAGCAATTCGTAAGGATGCCCCTCCCCATCCCACGACCGCATTCCAGGTGTAAACATCGTCCACGCCGGCGCATCGCCCGTCACCGGATAGTAGAACTTCCGGTCCTCCAGCATCTCCGCCCAGATCCCGCCGTAGATACACCGCCCCAGATGCTCGATGAACTGCCCGTAGATATAAGGCGAGATTGGCTCCGACGTCTCCCCCGCATCAATCGAGACGATACCCTCGATGGTCGTCGAAGCTGGCTGACTCGCTGCCCACAGGCTCCCTCCACCCAATGAGGCGCAGAGAACAACCAGGATGAGCGAGTATGATCTGATATGTCGATTCATGAGATAACCTCCCGGGATTATCAGCTTCTCTCCACCGCTACTGAACGTCCGCCTTGACCAGCGTAATACTCAACGGCTTGATCGTTATCGTGCCACCCAGATCCACCGGCCCCCCCGGCTCGATCGTGACGCGGCGCGGCTCGCCCGGATCGTTGTACGCCATCGGATCGTCCCCCGCGATGACCCAACTGCGGCCCGCGCCCGCCGGCGTGATAGCCTTCAGGTCCAGCCTCAGCTTGTACGTATCATGTGTCGGATTGACCACGCCGATGGTCAGCGCCTCCTTGTCCTCCGTCAACGCAGCCGAGACATCCAGCGGTTCGCTGCTGTGCTCGACCTTCACCGGGATCGTCCCGAACTCCTTCCGATAGAGCATCAGCGGAAATCCCGTCGAATCGAACTCAGCCGCCGTCTTCGTCGTCTTGATGCAGCCGATCACGTTCACCGTCTGCGCGTAGTTCGCCATCATATAGACGTCCGTGTTCCGGAAATACTCATGCAGCCCGGCCGCAATCCCCAACGCGTCCTTCAGGAAATACCGCGTCCCCAATTCTCCAAACACGTGCGCCCCGTACCAGTAGTTCCATTCGTCCAGCGCCACCGGGACCTTCTTGCCCTCCAGTTCCGGAAGGCGCGCCCGAAACTCACGGTGCGCGTCGGCGATTCGCTTGATCTGGCTGGGGATTTGCGCGACGTGCTCGGCGATATCCTCTCTGTCCCGACAGTAGAAATGCTCGCTGATCAGGTCCATTTGGCCGGCGCAGTTCTGGAGCATGCCCATGGACCAGCTGCGCGGCTGGCGGCGACCGCGGGGCCGTTCCGACTCCGGTTCTTCGTTCTCGTCGGGCATCCCGGCGCCGACCTCGCCCACACCGATCGTCTTGATCGTCGGATCGACCTCACGCATCTTCGCCTCGATCCAGTTGTGTTTCAGCACATAGTGGTTCAGAGCCATGTAGCCCAGTTGCCACCGCCCGAACATCTCGTTGCCAACGCACCACCATTTGATGCCATAGGGTTTGGAATGGCCGTTCTCGGCCCGCCACTTGCCCATCAGCGTCTTGGTCGACCCATTGGCGTATTCGACTTGAGCCGCCGCCGAGTACGCATCGCCAAATCCCGTGTTCACCGCGATCATCGGCTCCGTATCGATCAGCCGACAGAAGCGAACGAACTCATCCATCCCCATATCGTTCGTCTCGATGCCCGTCCACGCCGGGTTCGTCCGGGTCGGCCGCTTGTCGCGGTCGCCCAACCCGTCGCGCCAGTCGTACCCACTCACGAAGTTGCCGCCCGGCCACCGGTAGACCGGCGCATCGAGCTGCTTGAGCAACTCCAGCGTGTCCTTGCGAAAACCTTCCACATTGTCGGCCGGCATCAGCGACACGCACCCGATCTTAAGCGTCCCCTCACCCTGCGCCACGATCTCCAGCCGCGCATTGTCCGAATCCGCCCCCGCCACGAACTTGATGGACTCCTTCTTGAACGTCCCGCGCACCCTCTTGATCCTAGTCGTCGCGCGGTCCGCCAAGCCATCGCCCCAGATCAGGCTAACCGTCACCGGTCCGGCCTTCTTGTCGCCGGCCAGGTAAAGATAACCCGTATAGCGCTTCCCGCGGACGATACCCAACTCTTCTTGATAGATACCAACCGGCGTCTCGCCATCAGCCGTCAGTTCAGGGCAATGGTCACCGACAAACGCGTCGCCCTCGACCATGCGCACGTTCTCCTCCGGCCCGATCACCTTCCAAGGCGACGCCGCCAGCACCCGCGCCTCAGCCCGCGTCAAACGCCAGATGTCACCCTCGGCCGGCACCGGAAAATAGAATTTCCGGTCCTCCAGCATCTCCGCCCAAATCCCACCGTAGATACACCGCCCGAGATGCTCGATGAACTGCCCATAGATATAAGGAGAGATCGGCTCCGACGTTACCTTCGCATCGATCGAAACCGTCCCTTCCACCGTGGCAGAAGCTGGCGCACCTGTCTGTCCCGCCGGCGTCCCTGTCGTCAAACACAACACGAGCCCCAACATCACAACCCAAAGCAAGCGAGAGTCGATACGGATAATCATAATACGCTCCTTTCCACGATGTGTCGGTTGTCAAACGGCTACCGCGTTTCGCGCCCAAGAATAGCGGCTTGCCCCCGCGTTGTCTACGCCCCGTGCAGGCGCCAAAACCACAAAATGCTCTGCACGCGACGATTGTCAGCGCATAATCGTCTCGACGAGGCGCCACTCGCCAGATCGCGTCGCGACAGACACCACAATGCGAACGTGCATGACCACACATCGCGCGTTCAGCATTCCCGTCGAGACGGTGTCACACGAAGGTGTGGCGTCGCCTGGGCAACGTCCGGATCAACTCCAGATGCGGTCCGATGATCGCTCTTCGTTCCACTGATCACTCGGCGGAAAGAAGACCTCTTTCGGATCGAGCCGCCGCCGGCGCAGATGTGCCTTGATAGCCTCCTCGTTCAGCGTGATCCCCAGACCCGGCGCGTCAGGCACCGCCACGAACCCGTCTTGCATAATTGGCTTCGGCACACCATCGATAAGGTCGTCATAGTGCGACGTATCAACGTCGTGGTGTTCCAGGACCAGGAAGTTCTCCGTTGCCGCCGCACAATGCACGCTGCCGAACAGACCTACCGGCGAACCGGCCATGTGCATCGCCATCGAAATACCGTGCTCCATCGCCAGGTCACCGATCTTCTTCGTTTCTAGCAGTCCCCCCGATGTCATCAGATCAGGGTGACAAATCGAGATCGCCTTCTTCTCGAATAGCCTCAGGAAATCCTCCTTAAGGTAGATGTCTTCCCCCGTGAGAATCGGCGTTGTGCACGAGTTCTTCAGCCGCACGTACTGGTCGATGTAGAACCACGGAATCATATCCTCTAGCCACGCCAGGTTGTACTTGTCGAGCGCTTGCGCTAGTTTGATACAGTCCTCGATCCCGATGTGCCCGAAGTGATCGGCCGCCAGCGGAATGTCCCAGCCCACGACCTCACGCACACGCCCCACGTACTCCGCCATCCGCTCTACCCCCTTGTCCGTAATGCGGATGCCCGTAAACGGGTGCGGCACCTGATGAAACAAGCGACGATCCCCGCGCCGTCGAAACGGCGTCACCCCCTGGCCGTGCGGATACGTCAGCGCCCCCTCGATGCCGTCCAGGAGATTGATGTTCACATCCATCTTCAGAAACGTAAAACCCTGCTCCCGCCGCCCGCGCAGCCGCTGGCCCATTTGCTCGGGGTCCTTCGTTTGGTCCGTATCCGCGTACAGGCGCACACGATCCCGGAACTTACCCCCCAGCATCTGCCAGCACGGCACACCCCACGCCTTACCCGCCAGGTCCCAGCACGCCATCTCCACCGAAACCACACCCCCGGCCTGCCGCGCATGGCCCCCGAACTGCTTGATCTTACGAAAGATCTTGTCCACGTGGCACGGGTTCTCACCCAACAGCCGGCGCTTGAGCATCAGCGCATACGTCGGGCTCGCCGCGTCGCGGATCTCACCATACCCACTGATCCCTTGATTGGTATCGATGCGCACCACATGCGTCGTAAACCCCGTCGGCATCCGTCCCACCCGTAGGTCGGTGATCTTAAGCTGCGATGGCTCCGATCGCGGGTCCACGCGCTGGCGCATCTCCTCGCCCACGGTCAAGCCCGTCATCCACGACAACCCCGCCACCGCCCCCACACCCGCAGCGCTCAGAAAACCTCGTCGGTTCATTCCCGATCTCCTTCTCATTCCGCAAAGTTGTCCGCGTCCCTTGGTGCCATTACCGCCGCGCCGCTACCACGTGCGCTTCTCCAGAATCTCCTGAATCACCTTCTTTGGCACAGGCAAATCGTTCATGTTCTTCTCCAGCCACTGGAAGAAGTCCGCCCGGATCTCCTCAGACCACCTCCCATCAATCTGCCCCGGCGTGTACTTGCCCTCCTTCAGACGCTGATGCCCAAACCGGTCGCGCAGCATAATCGCTTCCGCCCGCTTGACCACCTTCTCCGCCAGATGCGCCGGGATGAAGATCACGCCCTCCCGCTTGGCCAGCACCACGTCACCCGGCAGACAAATGGCCCGGCCGATACGGATCGGCACGTTGATCCCCGTCAGCATCACTTCCGTTAGAAACGACGGGTCCCACCCGCGTACGAACGCATTGAAACCCTCGATGGATTCCAACCCCTCCAGATCGCGCAGGCTCCCGTCAAACACCACACCCGTGCCTGTCTTGGCGAAGATCGCATTGCCAAGGTTGTCACCGATAAGCGTACCGTCCACGATCTTGCCGAACCCATCGGCGACATACACGTCACCCTTGCCCAGCATATCAATGGGCCAGGAGTTCGATGCCCCGATGCGTCCCTCTGCTTTCCCCTTCTCGTCGATCCGCTTCTTCACGTCCGGCCGCGAAGGCATGTACTGCGCTGTCAGAGCCCGGCCTACCACTGGCACGTCGCTGTGGATCATCTGCCAGTGCCCGTCGAACTGGCTATGATACCCCTCGTTCCGCAGCACCGCCCAAGCTTCCTCGATCGACACCGCCTTCATCCGGCGCAAGATATCCTCCGACACCTTGGGTCGCCCGTCCTCCAGACGCGCGCCCTCCCACGATGCCGTGTAGAACCCCACACGATTCTCGCACGCGATCTTCACACCCGAGGGTGCGTTGCCCGCCGGTGCCGGAAGAAGAGGCAGCACCACCAGAATGAGTATCAAGCAGATAGGACGATAGCTTCTACGCGTCTTCATGGTCGATCCTTTCACTCAAGACAGCCCTGGTCCTGGCAGATGGATAGGATTGGCACTGTAGTGACACATTGTAACCACTCTTCCCCCCCGAGGGGAGCCCCATTTCCCCGCCAACACGCCGAACGAAAGCGACAAAGTACTTCACGCGCGACGCTCTCCACCGCATAATCGTGCAACCCAGTTCTCAATAGGGAACCTTATGAAGCCACTGACTCCATTGAAAACACGATGTTCCAACTGGCTGCATGTCCTTCTCGCAGCGATCCTGATGCCTGTTCTTTCTGGGCATCGCGTCATCGCATCCGCGCCCTACCCCGATAGCCCGCTCATCAATGGCCTCGCTCTGAACTGGTCCACCCACCGGCGCGGCGCCCAGGGCAGCGACAACTTCCAGCTCACCTGGGCCGACGACGACCACCTCTACGGAGCCTGGGGAGACGGCGGCGGCTTCGGCGGCACCAACAGCGAAGGACGAGTCGGCCTCGGCGTCGCCCGCATCGCCGGCCCCGCCCATCACTGGACCGGCACGAACCGCTGGGGAGGCTTCCATCCCGAGCATCCCGCCCAGTTCGGCGGCCGGGGCAAAAGTTGGGGCATGATCTGCACCGAGGGCACGCTATACATGCTCGTTGTCCCCGATGTCGTGCCGGGCAAAGGCTACCGAAACCACTACGAATACGTGGAAATCTGGAGTTCAACGGATCACGCCGCCACCTGGCGCAAACCGATCTGGCGATTCCACCAATCCGAAAACCTCACCATCCCCACCTTCCTCAATTTTGGCAAAGACAACGCTTCCGTCCCCGCGCCACTAGCCGGCTACGTGTACGTGTACTTCATCCGTCCCCAGAGCCCCACGATGGAGCAGCAGGGCCCCCACGGCGTCGGACTCATCGTCCACAAACCAGGAGCCATCTACCTCGCACGCGTCGAAGCCGAGAACATCGCCCGCCGCAAGTCCGACTATGAGTTCTACGCCGGCCCCGATCCCGCCGGCAATCCACGCTGGGCCGATATCACCCACAAGCAACCTGTCTTCACGGACCCCCAGGGTGTGGGCTGGTGCATGAGCGCCCACTACAACCCGGCCCTGAAACGGTTCATCCTCTGCACCGAGCACGGCGCCTCCCACGCCGGCCAGATCGGCATCTTTGATGCCCCCACCCCCTGGGGCCCCTGGACCACCGTCGTCTATCACACGCCGGACAATCCCTTCGGCAAACGCCGTCCGGGCAGCGACCTCCCCTGGCGCAACAACGTCTTCTTCCTCGCCTTTCCCACCAAGTGGCTCGCCCCCGACGGCAAATCCTTCACCCTCAACTTCACCGGCTCCGGCCAAGGCGCCGACAACGACGCCTTCAACACCGTCAGCGGAACCTTCACCCTCGCCGCGCCGAAGTGATACGATACCGAACCCACACACGCACACCGTCGTGTGCCCTCATCAACTGACCGCCACACCTTGCTCTTGCAGCCGTCTCTGCAGGTCGGCAACGCTGATCTGGCGTGTGGTCAGCCCGCCCTTCACCGCCATAGCCGCCGCGTTGCCGGCCGCCTGCCCCAACGTCATGATCGTGCGGCTCAAGCGGCACGACGAGGCCGCGATATGCGAGAAGCTCGCCGCCCGACTGGCGACGTACAGGTTCGCAACCCCCTGTGGCAACAGACAGCGATACGGAACGCCATAAGGCCCGTTCGGAACTTCGTACAGACGCCCCTTGCGACCGTGGATATCCACAGCATGGTCCGTCACCACAACAATGTCCTCATGCCTCTGCTTCGCCACCCCCGCCTGGCAGTCATGTTCCGTCAGCACGTAGTCACCCACAACCCGCCGCGTTTCCCGCACGCCGATTCGCGGCGCAACCCCCGAGATCGCCCACGTCCCGTACCCGCGACCACGCACCCACCGCGTCCAGCGCGATTCGTCATCCGCCCCCAGACGCTGGAGCCAGTAGAAATGCTCCAGCACACGACGCTGCGCCTCGTGCATTAGCTTGCTGTACTCCATGGAAACCACCGCATTCCCGTCGATCATGTCCACCGCGTTGAGCAGGTGATCCCCATTGGGCAGCACCACGATGTGCACCGGCTTGGGGCAGATCCCCTCCTCAATGCCCTTCGGCAGGTAAGGCCGCTGCGTCGTACCCGTGTCGGTAATGCGATAGCACAGCGTCAACCCGTTCAGCGACATCTCCGCCGACTCCGGCGCCGAAGGCTCATCGTATCGCGACGTCGGATCTTCCCCCATGTGATACGCACAGCCCGCATTCACGCACACGTCACCGTCCGCCGTCGCGTCGATGAACACATCAGCCGCGATCGTCAGCCGCTTGCCGGCAAACCAGACCTCGACCGCAACGATGCGATCGCCTTCACGATGGGCCCGGAAGAACGTTGTCCCCAGCAGCGTCGTGCATCGGCCGGTCTCGTCCAGCATCTCACGCGCCACATAGTCCAGCACCCGTGGCTCGAACGGAAGACCCTGGCCACCGACGCGCGGAGCGCCGCGCTCGTAGTCCCGATACGTCACACCCAGCGGATCACGATTCATCCGTTCGTAGATCTCACGCGGCAGGCCATCGGCCCCGCTCGTCGGCTCCCACGTGTGCACCCACGCACTCGTCGACGTACCCCCCAGGATCGACTCGAACTCAACCAGTACCACCTTGGCCCCGCCGCGCGCCGCCGCCAGCGCCGCCCCAATCCCGCCACTGCCGCCCCCGATCACACAGACCTGTGTCCGCACATGCTCCCTCGCAGCATCCCGAGCCAGCGCGCGAGCCGCATCCACCCGCAGCGACCCGGCCACGCCGCCCGCCGCACTGGCCACGACCGCTTTCGTCAGGGTACGTCGTGTGATCCGCATCGCAAATCCCATTTCCCAGCGTCGGTCCCGGCTTGGCTAATCCACCCGCCGTCCTACACCCAGTTCCTCCCGGCAGTACCGCAGGCATGCTACCAGATCGTACTTCTGCTGCGCCTGCTCCAGTTCTCTCGAAGCCGCGCCCGCCGGCCGTCCTGACGGGACCGTGTATTCACGCCCGCGCTTCGCCAGCGCGACGAACCGCGCGAACTCATGGGCCCGCGCCTTCGGGAATCGCGACCAGAACGACGTTTCCAAATAGGCCAACTCCACCGACCATTTGTAGGAAATAACCTCCAGAACGAATGGCGCCTGCGGACAAAGCTCCCTGAACCGCTTCACATACGCCGGCCAGTCCACCACGCCCTCGCCCATATTGGCCCACATGCACGCAGCCCCCTTGTCCGTCTCCCACACCGCCGTATCGCGAATGCCCGCCGTAACCACATGCGGCCCGAGCACCTCCAGATTGACCATCGGGTCCTCCAGCGTCCACGTCGCATTACCCGGGTCCATCGTCGCCCCCACAAAGCTCGTCCCCGCCGCCTCGATCAGACTAGCGAGTTCCCACGCCTGCATATCCCCGGCGTGATTCTCCATCGCGATCTTCACATTCGCATCCTCCGCCTCGTTCCGCACCGCCTTCAAAACCTTGACCATCTCGTCCATATGCCGATAGATGCCGCCGTCGCCGTCCCGATCGTTTCGCGTGCCCAGATAGCACCGCGCCACCGTGCTGCCCAATCGCTTGGCCGTCCGAATCAGCAACCGCGCATGATCCACCGCCTTGCCCCACTTCGTCTCATTGTAAGACTGTGAGGTTGGACAGATACTCCCCGTCCCGGCCTGAAGCTCCACCCCCGCACGCTGAGCCTGCACTCTGATGCCTCGCAGATACTCCTCCTCCAGGCTCTCGTAGACGTCCAGGTCTGACATCAAAAGCGTATCGACCTTTTGCTCCGCCGCGTACGCGATCAACCGCGGCGCCTTCCACCCAAAGGCTCGGATCGAGAAGTTGTCAAATCCCAGCTTCAGCCTCGCCCCGGCCGACGCACCCAGCCCACGTCCGGGCCGTACCAGCGACATCGCCCCCAGGCCGCCGAGAAATCCCAGAAACGCCCGCCGATCCCATTGTCCTGTCGAGTCTTTCATATGATCCTCCCATATCGTGCCCTGTCGATGTGGCCCGATCATTCCAGCCTCGATCGGACGACGTTGCATTATACATCACGCACCTCCGCTCTGCACCATCTCACTGGCAGGCTTCACCGAGCCCTCCGACTCGCCCTCCGGCCGGCACGCGACAAAATGCTTCACAGATGGACATCCTCGCGGCATAATTGTCCCAATCGCTTGCTGACAACACAACGTCCTGACCGATTCATTGGGAGTCCCAACGTCATGACACACAAACGCATCAGCGTCCACGCCCTCCTGGCAGTCACGATCACCCTCACCCTATTGGCCACAGGCTGTCGCAAAGCCGACACCGAAAGCCCCGCCGAGCAGGGCGCCTGGGCACAGGTCCCTGACATCCTCGCCCACATCGCCGAGCCCAACATCCCCAACCGTGTCTTCGACATCACCCAGTACGGCGCCGTCAGCGATGGCCAGACCGATTGCTATAAAGCCTTCACCGACGCGGTAGCCGCCTGCGAAGCGGCCGACGGCGGGCAGGTCCTTGTGCCGGCCGGCACGTATCTTGTCAAAGGCCCGATCCACTTCGCCAGCAACATGGACCTGCACCTCGCCGACGGCGCCCACGTCAAGTTCGCCGGCAAGTTCACCGACTACCTCCCCCTCGCCATGACCCGCTGGCAGGGCACCCGCGTCTACAACTACTCGCCCTTCATCTACGCCTATCGCAAGCACAACATCGCCCTCACCGGTACCGGCACGCTCGATGGTCAGGCCCAGGAAACCTGGAGCACCTGGACCGACAAAGAGGCAGACGGCGCCGCCACCGCCCTGCGCATGAACGAAGAAGGCAACTCCGTCATCGACCGCTTCCTGGGCGATGGCCACTTCCTGCGCCCCAGCATGATCCAGTTCATGGGCTGCGACGGTGTCCTGGTCGATGGGATCAAGATCGTCAACTCCCCGTTCTGGTGTCTCCACCCGGTCTTTGCCCAGCGCCTGACGATTCGCAACGTCCGGTTCGACGCCCAAAACCCCGACAACGACGGCATCGCCCTCGACTCCTGTGCCTATGTGAACGTTCACGACACGACCTTCTCCAACCAGGGCGCTGGCGTCACCATCATCTCAGGCCTCGGCCGCGAGGGTCGGGAACTGAACCGACCCAGCCGCAACATCTACGTCCACGATTGCACCTTCAACGCCCAGCCGGCCGTCGCCATCACCGACCAGACGGCCGGAGGCATCTACAACGTCTTCGTCGAAGACGGTCAGACCGAAAGCGGCACCGGTCCAGTGTTGACAATCGCGGACGCCGCCACCCAGGACGGTGAGGTTGTTCATACCTTCCAGCGCGGCGTCTCGGAACCGAACGCCGTGAACCTGCCCCCGGACGTCTACGCCGGACCGGATGTCGAATTGCCCGCCGGCGGTGGCACCGTCTCCCTCACCGGTTCCGTCAGCGACGATGGCCGGCCGGCCGGCAAGCTCGTCTACGAATGGTCCGTCCTCCAGGGCGACGCTACCGCCGTGAAGATCGCCGAAGCCACCGCGCTGAAGACTCAGGCCACCGTCTCCAAAGACGGCATCTATATCCTCAAGCTCGACGTCGGCGATGGAGAGGCTTCCGGCCACCACTTCACCATGATAAAGGCGGGCGAACAACCCGACGGCATGGAAGGCGTGACCAAGCCCATCTTCCCCACCCCATAACCTCGGAGGATCGGATGCACAGCGCCACTAACTCCCCGGCCCGCGCCATCCTCGCCGGGTCTGTCCTGTTGTCTCTACTTGCCGGCACCCATGCCGCCCGCGCCGATTTCCTCGACGCCAAGACCATCCTCCAAACCAACGCCGGATACGATCCCCGCCTGGCCATCGCCGTCGACGCCGTCATCGTCCATCGCCACGGCATCCCCTTCGCACCGCAGCTCCAATCCTGGCGCGAAAAGAGCTTCGTCACCGGACGCATGTTCTTCGCCGATTCCGACGCCGCCAACGCCTACTGGACGGGTCACTGGGATGGCACGCCGCACCCCCAGGACGTCGAACGCGACCGAAAGGGCGACGTTGTCAAATGTGCCGGCGTCCGCCCTTACATGCTCCCCACCGATGGCTGGATTCGCTACCTCCAGCAATTGCAGGCCGAGTCACTCGCCGTCGGCGCCGACGCCATTCTCCCCGAGGAACCCCTCGCCCACGTCTTCACTGGCTACGAACAAAGTCTTCGCGACCTCTGGAACCAGCGCTACCACAAACCCTGGCAACCCCAGCACGCGAGCGACGAAGCCCGCTTCCTCACCGCCCAGCTCAAGAACGAGCTCTACCTCAAACTCGAGCAGCGCCTCGCCCAGCAAGCCGCCGCCTACGCCAAAGACCAGCAGCGCGACGTCGCCTTCGTCCTGCCCATCCATTCCCTCTACAGCAACATCGCCGCCCAGTTGGTCGCCCCCCTCGGCACCTCGACTCACCTGCCCGCCGTCGATGGCTACATTGGCCAGATCTGGACCGGCCCCGTCAACTGGGCCCTCGGCTGCTACGATTCCCCCCGCAAGAGCTTCTTCACCTCCGCCTACGTTCTCTACGACTACTTCACCCAGCTAACCGTCGCCGGCGACCGCAAGCTCTGGCTCCTCGTCGACCCCGTCGAGGACAACCCCGACCACACCTGGGACGCCTTCGCCCAGTGGTACAAGCACTGCATCGCCGCCATGCTCCTCATGCACGAGGTCGATTCCTACGAAGTCATGCCTTGGCCCGACCGCATCTTCCTCCCCGGCCATTCCACCGGAGGCAGCACCCCCGCCCCCGAGGACTACCGCGTCACCATCCTCGCCGTCACCCAGGCCCTTCAGGAAATCCCCCTCGGAGGTGCCCGCTTTACCACCGCCTACCCCGATGGCGCCGCCACCGCCGCCACCCCGGCCCCCCTCGGCATCGCCATCGCCGACACCCTCATGTGGCAGCGACAAACCCACCCCATGCTCCAGGGCGTCTATTCCCTCTTCTTGCCTTTGCTCGAGCGTGGCCTCCCCGTCTCCTCCTTCGTCATGGAAAGAGCCGCCGACCAAGCGTACCTGTCCCGCTTCCAGGCAATCGTATTGTCCTACGAGCACTTCAAACCGGCCGACCCCGCCATGCACACCGCCCTCGTCCAATGGGTCAAGGCCGGCGGTGTCCTCGTCGTCCTCGGCACCGATGGCGACGCCCTCGACGCCCGCCCCGACGCTTGGTGGCGCCGCCGCGACGCCGATTCAGCCCTCGCCGACCTCCTCGCCCAACTCAACATCGAACCCGCCCGCGAAGGCACGTACCCCGTTGGCAATGGCTGGGTCCTCCGCAACCGAACCGCCCCCGCCCAATTTGCCCAACCGAGCGCCGCCGAGCAAACGTACCTTCCCCTGATCCGCCGCGCCTTGGCCATAGCAGGGCAGCCCAGTCTCGCTGAGCCCGGCGTCTTCTGCATGAAACGCGGCCCCTTCATCATCGCCCACGCCGAAACAAACGAGCTGCGTCTCTGCGGCTCACTCATCGACATCTTCGATCCAACCCTCCCCCTCCAGACTTCGGTCGTCTTACCCCCGGGAACCAGCGGCCTCTACCGCGACGTCGCGCCGCTAATGCAAGGAAATACCCCGGCCCTGTTACATACCACCCACCGCCTCATGTCGTGCGAATCTCGCGACAACGTCCTCCGCTTCACCCTCCGCGGACCCGCCCAAACCCCCGCCCTCGCCCGCCTCTTCATCCCGACGTCCACCGACGTGCGCATCACCGCCACCAATGCCCAAGGCGAGGCCGTCGACGTGACACACGACCGCCAAGGCCAAACCGCACTGCTCAAGTTCCACAACGACCCCGAAGGCGTAACCGTCACCATCCGCCAACCATAACCCTCACCCCACACCAGCCAAAACAACACGCTCCCTCCCTGACAGGCGACGCGATTACCCGTTTTGGTTTGGTGGGGGTTGGGGTTCGATCAGGGTGTCGGGGTGGAGACGGACGAACTCCTGTAGGCCGTCAAGAAGGCGATAGTAGACGAATTGGGCGTGACGTCGGAAGCGACTGGTCCAAGCGAATAGACGTTTGGTCAGGTCGCGACTACGCAACAGA
>Ga0272442_10003494_pt1 | contig 22009 bp, 11 predicted proteins | sample SSMForm2O_FD_200262 | JGI IMG/M metagenome (GOLD analysis project Ga0272442, IMG submission 200262) | Marine sediment archaeal communities from Little Sippewissett salt marsh, Falmouth, MA, United States - SSM-Form-2O | ecosystem: Environmental > Aquatic > Marine > Wetlands > Sediment ... | reverse complement strand
TACGAACTGACGGCGGCCATGCACCACCTCTCGGAAAATCTGGCAAGGTCATCAGCCTGGCCTTCATGTAACCGTCGCCTCCGGTGAGTTTTCCGGCGTTGAATCCAATTAAACCGCACGCTCCACCTGTTGCTGTGCTCCCCCGCCAATTCCTTTAAGTTTCAGTCTTGCGACCGTACTTCCCAGGCAGCTTGCTTAACAACTTCTCTCCGACACTAATCGGGCTCGGAGCCCGACTAACATCAAGCAAGCAGCGTTTACACCCTGGACTACCCGGGTATCTAATCCGGTTTGCGCCCCAGGGCTTCGTCCCTCACCGTCAGACCCGTTCTAGCTAGACGCCTTCGCCACTGGTGGTCCCCCTAGGATTACAGAATTTCACCTCTACCCCAGGAGTACCTCTAGCTTCTCCCGGTCTCAAGTCTAACAGTCTACCCGGAATTCGTATAGTTAAGCTACACGATTTACCCAGGCATTTATTAAACCGGCTACGGACGTTTTAGGCCCAATAATAGCGGTCACCACTCGAGCTGCAGGTATTACCGCGGCGGCTGGCACCCGTCTTACCCAGCCCTTACTCTCAATGCATTTTAAACAAAGAAACAGCTTACTCTTGCGAGCAAGCACTTGGGATTCCCTCATCGTGCTTTCGCACAGTGTGAAGTTTTCGCGCCTGCTGCGCCCCGTAGGGCCTGATATCGTGTCTCAGATATCATCTCTGGGTTATTGCTCTCACAACCCATATCCGTCGTAGGCTAGTCAGGTCATTACCCTGACTACTACCTGATAGTCCGCAGACTCATCCTTAGGCGCCGAAGCTTTAAGTCTAAGTGCATTCCAGCATCTTAGACCTATGGAGTATTATTCTCAGTTTCCCGAGGTTATTCTCCTCCTAAGGGCAGATTATCCACGTGTTACTGAGCCGTCTGCCGAGGGCCGAACCCTCTCGACTCGCATGGCTTAATCGAATCCCAATAGCGGTGACCTCCGGCAGGATCAACCGGAATCTAGCACACTATTATTGTTAAATTTAGCGGGTGAATCAAATTTCACCAACACATGTCAATCGTCAGATTCAAGAGAGCACAAGTATACCCTAAGGCATTTTCTTGTTTTTCTTGAACCTCCACATCCATTTCTCTTTAACCCAAACCAGAAATGACCTAATCATATTAAGTGCGATAACACATGCTCATAGGTCGACCGGAAATGGTCCAGGTCATAATTTGAGGACTAGAATGTATACTAGACCACTATATAAAGTTTACACATAATTATAAATCTATGTAATACAAAGAAAATTATGTTGAAATTTAGTCTTTAGGATTCACATATAACTATAATGGTCCATTACCAAATGGGCTGTCTGACTCTGAAACGATATAATTTTTTGAGACTGTTACACTTGTTCCTTTGCTATCCTTTACAGTTAAAATTACTGCTTGATTTCCAAGAGTTGAAAAGACATATGAAGGGCTTGCTTGGCTTGAGCTTCTACCATCAGGAAATGTCCATTGGTAATAATAAGGCAGTGCACCGCCTGATACACTTGCTTGGAAGCATACCGATTCTCCAACTTCAAGCTCACTTGAGCCCCCGATAATTAAAGGAGAAGGACCATCATCCCATATCTTCTTCCAGTTATAATCTCCATCTTCATCTGGACCTATTGATATCCAGATTAATATACTGTAAAATGATAAGCTTCCACCAGATTGCATTGAACCAGCGACTGGCAACCATATTCCTAAGATTTTTTCACATTCACCATATACCCAGAATCCATCTGCCTCAAGCCCTGAAACAGAAATGTCGATTCCTCTCTTTTTATCTTCTCTAAGAACCTTTATTGATATGTCATTTATCAATGACTGTGCACCATTGTCAATTGTTAGATTCCAGTGGCCTGATCCTGTATTGTCATTCAGGTTAATTTCAAGGTCTGTTGTAAAGTATGAGTAAGCATTTATCTCATAGGACCCTTCTAGTTTGTAGTTGCCTACAGTAATGGAAGGCGGATTTGCTGGGTCTGATGAAATATCATCTGAACAATTTGAGAGGTCTATTGTAAATCCTGAATTAAATGGCGTTGTTGGGTTTATATTTACATTTCCATATAATGATATCTCTTGTAGGTCATCATCTGAATCTCTGAATATAGCAGATATCAAGAAATTAAAGACATCTGTGTTTATGTATAGTCCTGGGATTATTCTACCATGATGTGTAGGTTTTCCATCAATAAAACCAATCATCCATTCATTAAACTTGAATTTAAGATTGAACACGCTATTTAGTTCAAAGATTTTCCAACCATCTTGATAAAGTGTGATACTTGTTCTATTAACCTTAAGATAATCAGATGTGTTTACAAAGATTGCATTATTTAACAATCCTCTGAAACGAGTCTTAATAGTTATTGTATTTGAGTAGTCTGATATATCCATATCACGCTTGTCAATTGATAAGACCATGTTTTTGTCATTTTCTAGTTGAAGTATTAAGTCAAATATTTGTGCTTCAAATATTCCATTGTTAATAATATATTCTTTATCATAATCTCCAGAACTTAGTTTTTCCCATTCGCAGTTGAACTCTCCATCTTCCATGAAGAATTTAGCACCAGTTCCAATCTTATCTATTTTTAGAATTGGAATATTTATATCTATTAATAATTCAAATAGTGACAACTCAATTGGAGGTACATTAGTATCTAGGTCATTATTCACATAGATATGGCCTGAGTCTGCATTCCTTGATGTCCACTCAATATAAGTAGTACCAGGTGAAAATGAAACCTCTCCAAGTTTTAGTTCAACATTTCCAATCTTTCCTTTTATAAGTCCAAGGCTTGGGAACATTGCCTCATTATCTAGATTAATATAATTAATTGAGTTAATTTCATTATTTACATTCCATAAGATATCCATGCTTCCGTCATCGATTTCAAATGTTCCAAGAGTTATTTCACATGAGTTGCCTAGTTCTAATCTTATCAGGTCTCCTCCTCCACATACACCTGTACTTGTAAAGCTTAGAGCACCTTCATCGATATTTCCTAAAATACTTCCATCCCATTCTATAAGGATCTCCCCAGGAGTTAACTGAATTGGACCAACAGATATTCCTAAATGTGCTCCGAGTGGACCGTCATGGCTGATATCAAAGTATCTATTCACACCTGAGTCATATATGTCCCAATCAATCAGTCCTGACCCTACATAAAGTGACCAGTTACTGTCAACTTCACTGTTAAACTCCCATCTACCCGCTAATGCTGTACCCCATGTATGGCCAACATCAATTGTACAGTTCCAAGTTGCATTACTATCGAGTTTTAAATTAAAGTAAATACCGCTCATGAATTGCAATTCTGCTGATTGGTATCCTTTTTTGAATTTACTTGCATTTATCCAAGTGATTATTGGAAACTCTATCCAACCGATGGATCCAAAGAATTTTGAAAGATTAGCCCTAAGATAAAGTCCATTCAATGAAAAAGTAGTTTGATGATTTGCATAATATTTGAATCTAACTAATTTTCCATAGACAGTATCATCCCCACCTTGGGGATCGGGCAATATACCAAAAAGATAATCAAAGAAAATATCTATTTTTCCAACTTTATTCCATTCAATTGAATCAAGGCTTATTTCCACTAAATCAGAAAATTTGACATTTAGTTTTGTAAGAGAAAAGGAAATGCTGTCATTTTCAGATTTTATATTACAAGTCCCTGCTTCGGTATCAAATATTAATGATATCTTTGAATTTGGATCAGTTGGACTTTGAGCACCACCACCTGGTTGATGTGGATCGTTCATCTCAGAGTTGAAATATGCGCTTTCTAAAGTAATAAGGATTCGATTTGCATTATTGCTAATTGTATCTGCTCTTATACCAAATCCAATATATCCCCATTCAGAGTTTCCTGGTTCCAATGATACCTTCCCTGTTATATTTAGATATCCTGGTGATGAATAGTTCTTTTTATCTAGATATAAAGCTCCATCAACTATCTCAATCCTATTTGGAATTATTACTTCTGCATATAAATCTGAAGGATTGATTGTTGCCTTCAAATTAAAGTCACTAAGGTTTGCTTCTCCATCAACATATCCATAAAAGCTTGCTGAATTCTCTTCACCTTCTAAATACCTATAAAGCCCTAATATTGCTTTACCTGAAATATCTATTCTTCCTTTTGCATATAATATCGTTTTTAAAGGAATTTCTGGTTCAGTGTAAGATATTACAGTTATATTTGAATATGCAATTCTGCCTTCATCATCAACTGCCTTGATTGTAGCTTTTCCTAATTTATGGGCTGTAACAAGACCGGTTTCATTCACAGATGCAACTGATGAGTCACTTGAACTCCAATCTATAGGGTCTACATGATTAACAGGAATTAACTGCTTTGAGTCATTGATATATAAGTTAATACTGCTAGGTCTTATAAAGAACTCATCTGTAACGGTAATTTGAACGGTAGCTCTTCTACCTTGACACCAAGCTACAATTGTTGCAGTACCCCTACCTTTTCCTGTAACAAGACCTGTTGGATCTACTTCTGCGACATTATTATTTCGAGATACCCATGATACTGGGAAAGGTCCCGCTCCTCGGGCTCTTAATTGTAAGGTTTCACCAATTCCAATTACAGGTATTCTGCTTTGAATCGGAGTAATTATTAATGGAATAAGTGTAAACATAATTTCTGATTCATCAAGTGTTAATGTTACAATAAGCTGAGGAATTTGAACTGTAAGGTTTACTCCTCCAATACCAGATATAATACCAACAACATCCAAATTTAGGTTTTCAAGTAATAGTGTAACTCCCGCAGAGCCACCTATATAAAACTCTTCATCAACATATTTCAAGTATACTTCATAGACTTCTGGATTTCCGTTAATTGAAAATGTATTAAATGAAAGGCTTATGTTTTCGCCAAGTGTTAATGAAAAGTCATTAATCTCGACATAACCCTCTCCAGCTACACTTACTCTATCAAGTGTAAGGTTTTGCTGCTCATCCCAGCTCCAGAATATATCAACTTGCATATCTGGTGCTGCTATTGTAAATTCTCCGTTTAATTTAAGTTTATCACCATTTGGAAGCGTATAGTTTATATCAAGGATATAATCTTCTAGTTGTAGGGCAAAAGTAATCTTTAGGTGTCCTGGATAATAAGTAAGACTCACACCATCAGTTGATAGTGGCACCCATGTACCATTTGCAAGTAAAAGTATCTCTCCGCTTTCAATAAATAAGAAACCTTCAGTATGTGGAAATGCTGATTGGTTTGTATATAAAATAAACTTATCAGCCCTTAACGTTGTTTCATGAAGATGAACTCCTATATCATCTTCAATTTTAGGAATAGTTATATTTTGGGTTTCATTTAATAGGTCTGCAATAAAATTGACTAAATCCTTTTTTATAAATGCAAAAACATCAAATTTAAAGGATGAATTATGAGTATCTATAAGTAAAAACGGTGCAAATGGTTCAGAGTTATTATTCCAATAACTATTGTAATCAAATTCAAGATAATCTATTTCATGATTAAATACACCATAAATATCAATATAATCTGGTAATTCAGCCCCAATTTTTGCATAATGAAGAGCATTTCCTTTTGGAATTTTTAAACTTATTTCACCCATGAGCCTTAATTGCATTTCAAAGGTTCCTTGAACCAATGCAACATTTTCTAAATAAACTTGTAAAGGATCATCTGATAGATTTCCAAATAAATCTGGGATTATTATCGAAATTCTATCAATTGACAGATATGCATTAATTTCATTTTCAAATCTAAAACCAAGTATCATTGGTAGACTAAAGACGTTACCGAAAGAGCCTAGAGGAATTGTTAAGGTTGAATAACCATCGATTGATAAATCTTCAATTAAAACCGTAATTTTAAAAGGTAAACCAATACCAAAAGCCATTATAATTTGATCAAAGCATTCTAATTTAAACAAATTCAAATTAAGATTTCCATTTGTTGCATCAAGACCCAGACTTATATTCACCCAGGAAACATTAAACCAATGAAGGGAATGAGTTGCCATACTTAAATTTAAAATATCAATCTTTGAAGTACCTGTGACCGTTGCTGATACTATTATTTCGCCTAGACTCCAGCCTTTTTGAGGATCGTCAAGACCCAATCCCAATGTATTTGCAACAAGTGCAAGATTGCACTCTCCAATTGAAAGATATACATCAATATCCTTTAGAACAATTGCAAAAGTCTCCTCTGAAAAATCAAAATAGCTTGATGAGTTTGACTTATAGATATTCAGAGGGAACGTGAAATCAATGTCGATTCCAGCAAAACCCTGAACATAGCCAGTCATGTTTTCAAAGTTTAATGCAACGGTGTTGTTTAGGTCAAGTCTGAAATCTAGGTCTGTTAATGTTAGATTGATATTTGTATTTGCAAGGATTGCAAATCTTGAAACATTTCCATCAAGCCAATAAAGCTCGATTTGTGCTGAAGAATCCTCAAGGTCAATATGGAAATCCTCAATATTTAATGTAAGGTTCATACCAGCGCTACTATTTGACATGTTAAAGAATACATTGAAATCAAGGGAGCTTTGGTCTCCTTCAAAATCAATTAAGCCGTAACCTGAATCCTTACATGCCTCAACAAGACTTATGCTACCTTGGAAGTCTGATACCTTGATATCAATAAGATGGCCTAAAAAGAAGTGAAAGTCCTTAAGGCCTAAGGAAAGACCTGATATATTTAATTTTGTTAGATTAGTGCCTTGGCTTCTATCTGTATACCAAGAAATGTTGAGACCATTAGAGCCTGAACCTAAATAAACAGTTCCTTTGAAGCCACATGGTCTGCCATTAATTGTGAAGTTCTTGTAAGTTCCGTATTCCATTCCAAACCTAAAATAGAAATAGCCCCATGAAAAATCAGATGCAAGATAAAATTCAAAGTCATATAACTGAAGGCTAAATCCTATATGATGTATTCCTTCTGATAAGAAAGTAACTTCTTTTGTTTCAGCCCATTGACCATTTAGCCCTACAGTAAGCCCATAAATAGTTATTTCGCATTCTAAATCAAAAACTAAATCAAAAGATGCATTCTTTCCATCAAAGTCAATTGACAAGTTAAGGGTTAAATTTCCCTCATTTAGTTTTACAATCTTGTCTGCCTTTATTCCAATTTTTGTTGAGTTTAAATCAGCATACATTGAAAAATCGTAAAGAATGATTTCCTTTGATGAAAATGTAAACTCGATATCTTCATTTATCAATTTATCAAAGTATATCCTAAAAGGCGAATTGTAAAACTTTTCAAATGCAAAGGATAGATTAAATGATATACTATTTTTAACCTTTCCATCTATTGAAAAGCTTAGATTTGTGTCGCTTTTTAATACTTCTAGATAACCCTCAGTAAGATTAAGCTCAGCTGTACAATTCAGGTTCTCTTCAGATTTGAAACTGAAATCAAATGTACCAAGGCTTTTTTGATTTATATGGCCAACTACTTTTATTCCATCAGTATCTGAGTTAAAACTTAGATTTGCAGTGTTTCCAAAAAGGATATTTCTATTCCATTTAAGACTTGCAAATGATGGAAGATTTTCAAAATAAACCTTGTTTACAGGATTATCTATATTATCACAAATTCCAATTTCAGAAGGAGGAGAACCATGAGTATCAAATTCAATCCTACCTTTTTTACCAAGGTCGATATTAAATGTTATTTTTTGAGGAGAATCAAGTGAATATGCATTTATTGATGAGCCATTTTGATAAATATAGATATAATTGTCAACTTTTGAAGCTTGAGAGTGAGTTCTTTCAAAATTAAGATTTGCACCGCCAAATATCCCATCTCCATAGATATGCATTTCTGATTCAACTGAAGGGTTATAAATTGTCTTTGTACCAATTTCTGAGAATATTGTCTCTCCTTCATAGTTAAGATAGCTTAGAAGTAAAGTTAGTTTTGCATTTCCTTCAGAGCTTCCTGGATCAATCTTTGCTTTATGTTCAGGTCTATCTGAAGATATTAGGTGTGGTAAATATTTATATGTAACAGTACAGCTATCAGGGACTTGCTCTCCATCAGGAGATTCATAACCAAATCGTATCTTGTCTCCCTTTTGCTTTGAATCAATTAGACCTGGGAACACTAGTTCTGTATATACACTGAATAATGCATTAGAATCTGGAAAATCTTCAAGTCGCGTAATTTTTAATCTAAAGTTCAAAGATAAACTAAGAGGTCTTTCCAAATAAGGATAAATGCTTATCTTAGCACTAATATCATCTTTTCCATCTGAATTTAGGTCAACCTTTGTTGTACCAAAAAACCTGAGAGGGGATTCTTTTTCTTGGCCTTTATAGTTTGTAGATAAAAGCAAAAGAGAACCTGAGTCCTTAAATTCAATGAAAGCTCTTAATGATTTTACAAAAGAAGTTCTTGGAGAAACTTGAGTATTTCTTGTTCTATCAAAATTTACAGAATTATCTTCTTCATCTCTTGAAAATCTTTCTTTAAGTTGAGAAAATCTATCTTTGATAGTTCTAATCTTTTCTTGTATTCTCTCCCTATCAAGCAATTTATTTTTTAAATCGCTATTTGAATCATCTTTATCAGAATCCTTGTCAAATATGTTTCTCTCTGAACCTACAGTTGCTGTCAAAATGGTTGTTAATAGGAGAAAAACAATAAAAATGCTGATTATCTTTCTTGATTTTCTTAAAATGCTATTATTACATCTAACTGATCTTTTTATTGAGTTGGCCATATTATATTCCTCAAATAAAGGATTTTTTAATCTTACAAGTTTATTTGTTTCTTAACACATTATATGTATATTATTATTTTTATTATTTGTGGTATATATAGTTTGTTGTATATTAATTGTCTAAAGTAATAAATTCGTCTACACAAGTTTAATATAGGTGTAAAATAATATGTAATTTAAAATATAAAAAACTTTCATTTAAATGATGAAAAACATTAATAATATATAAAAATGGCAAGAAATGTATAGAAAGTTATTTATATTAAAAATGACAAATATAAAATGTATAAGACGAGTGATAATATGAAAAAGATTAAAATCGTAGCTATGCTTATAGCAACAATGTTTGTAAGCATTGCTGCAACTTCAATAAGTGGGGCTGAAGAATTAAATGCAAACATAAAGGTAGACGTTGACCAATTCGTTGGAATTGTATTTCCAGTTGTAAATGCAACAACAGATGAACAAAAAAATCAAACACTTGAATTTTTAGTAAATGTAACAGAACCAGTAGGAGAACCTGAAAACTATACATATGTTGTTGAAGACGAACTAAAAGTCAATCTCGATATACTAGATAACACTGGAAGAAATATGTTTTTACTGCCTAGACTTGTTTTCTATAGAATTGTTGTCTATAGGGATTACAAAGAAGCATTTGATCAACCAGGCCGTCTTTTAAAGAAGCTTTTCCCAATAAAAGTTCCACTTAGCTCAGCATCAGTTGTAAACACTTTATCAGGACCTGCTGCAGACAATATAACAATTGGAGTTAGTTATCCTATAAGCAATGAGACATACCACAGTGGTGAAAACCTAACAATGTGCATAAGTGTTATGGGATTTATACCAGGAAATGTAAACGGTCTTATTGAAGGTCAAATTCCAATAATAGATAGAAAAACAATAAATCTAGAAGTTCTCTATAAAGAAAAAGTAAGCGAATAAAAAATACTTTTTCTCTTTTTTTAATTATCTTTGATTTTTTACTCTTTTTTTAAAATAAATTGTCGCTGTCACCCAACAATTTAAAACATATGTTGGGTGTAGACTGCATTTATCATCCAGATAAGCAGCAGTGGATGAGTAAAGCAACTGATATCGCGACATTTTTTGATATCATGGTTGTCCTCATATCATTTCTTGACTTTACGTCTGATAGATCAAAGAGGGACCCGTATTTGATATCAATTTATTACCTTGAATTTGCATCTCCAATCATCAAATCATAGAGACCTTCGGTTCAAGGATAATTTAAAATAAAGATTCTTGCTTAATTAATTTTTTGGCAGATATGCATAATATTATAATTATCTAGTATCTAAACTTATTAATTATATCTTTTAAATTATTAGCAGAAGATCTAACAGAATCGATATATTCCTCATTATCTCCTGAAAAGATAATACCGCGAGATGAATTTATTATTGCCATTTTTTTATCTTTATTTAAGCCAAATCTTAAGGTTTTTTCAATATCTCCCCCCTGCTTTCCTACACCTGGAATTAAAAATGGGACATCCTCGCCTAAAATTTTCCTGACTTTTTTCAGTTCTTCAGGATAGGTTGCACCAACAACAGCACCACAGTTCTTAAAGGAATTCCAATCCTTAATCTTATTTGCAACGATTTCAAAGAATGACTTATTATTAATAGTTAAATCTTGGAAATCTCTTGCCGAGTTATTTGACGTTCTGCACAATATAAAACTACATTTTTCCTTATACTCTAAAAAAGGTTTAACACCATCCATTCCTAAATAAGGATTAACTGTTGTTGCATCTGCCTTAAAATATTCAAAAATGCTCTTTGCATATTTCTTTGCAGTATTACCAATATCATTTCTTTTTCCATCAAGAATAATTACTACATCCTTTGGAATATATGAAATAGTTTTTTCAAGGAGTTTAAAACCCTCAGATCCGAAGAGTTCATAAAAAGCCATATTTAATTTATATGCACAGACAAGGTCTTTTGTTGAGTCGATAATTGATTTATTGAAATCTAGATAAGGTTCTTTACTATCTTCAAATAAAAATTTAGGCATCTTATCTTTATCAATATCAAGGCCAACACATAACAAACTATTATTTTTCTCAACTATCTTTTCAAGTTTTTCATTAAATTTCATGATATTCAAAGGCTTTGTAATAGTTCATCACATATAAAAACTTGATACAAGGTTAGATATTTATTGAATCAGATGATACGTCCTAAAAGATGAAGATAATATATGCAGTATGCTCATGGGGTCTTGGCCACGCAACAAGGTCTCTACCTGTAATAAGAAAGCTTATAGCTGAAGACAATGAAGTCTCAATTATCTCAAATGGGAGAAGCCTTGAACTTTTAAAAAAAGAGATAGGAAAAGATGCAGAATATTTTGATATACCTGATTACCCAATGCTTCTTTCAAAGAATTCAAGACAATTTATGGCAAAAAGTGTTGTATATTGGCCAAAATTTATAGCAAGAATGGAGTCGGGCCTGCAAAGTCTTAAAAATATACTTGATAAGAAAAAAATTGACAGGATAATATCAGATGCAAGATATGATATGTACAGTAGAAAAATACCTTCGTTTTTTATAAGCCATCAAATAAGGATAATGAACCCTCTAAGATTAAATATTTTAGAAAAGGGAAGTGAGACTTTCAATCTATTTTTCTTCAAACGATTTTGTGGAATCATTGTCCCTGATTTTAAGGAAAATAGTTTATCAGGGGAATTATCTCACAATCTAAAAAAAATCGATGAAAAAAAGTTAAATTATGTAGGAGTTCTTTCTGATTTTAAAAAGAAAAAAACAAAAAAAGACATTGATTATTTAATTTCAATATCAGGGCCTGAACCTCAAAGAACAATGCTTGAAAAAAAACTATTAGGCCAAATTGATAGTCTAAAAGGAAAGATAGTAATTACACTTGGTAAAACAGAAAGAAATGATTTGATTAACAAAGAAAACCTAGAAACGCACTCATTTTTATCAAAAAAACAAAGAGAAGATTATTTGAACAGGTCAAAACTTGTTATATCAAGAAGTGGCTATTCAACCATCCTTGATTTAGCAGTTATAGGATCTAAAGGGTTAATGACACCAACTCCTGGGCAAATAGAGCAAGAATACCTTGGAAAATATCATAATAAAAAGAAAACGTTTTATTGTGTCAATCAAGATATGATAAATCTAGAAAAAGATGTAGAAATTGCAAAAAAAACAACAGGAATAAAAAGAGAATGCAATGTTGATAAAACAGTTGATAATATTTTAAATATCATAAATTCATGCAATAAAAGTCCATTTACTTAGAATTAAAATATAATTAATTTAGAAATATTGGAGGATGAGGTTATCAGTTATTTAAAAGATAAAAAATTGCTAAAAAACTGGTTTTTCTGGTTATTGATAATCTCAGCCCTTGCAATTATTATAAGGTCAATACCTGCTTGGATACATGGAGCATGGGGTTGTGACTTCGGTATTTATTTTGGAATAACAAAAGATATCGCAGAACAAAAGATACTCTTTCCAGCATATACTGGTTGGGGTGGGTCTTATAATGAGTTCCCAATTTTATATCTAGTTAATGTCTTTGCCCACTGGATAACAGGTTTAGAAATCATTTATTTAATGCCAAAACTAACTCCAATATTTGGCGGACTATCAGTCTTTATTTTTTATTTTTTAGCAAATGAGATTACAAAAAACAAAAAAATCTCTTTGACATCAACCTTATTTTTTGCTTTTTTACCATTTCATGTCTATCAAACAAGTCATGCATCTCCTCTTACAATGGGTCACTTTTTTATCATGCTATCATTACTATTTTTTATAAAATCAAGAAAAAATACCAGATACTTTTTCCCTTTAATAATTTCAACAATTCTACTTGTTATGTCCCATCATCTATCAACCTATTTTTATCTGATATCAATTATTGGGATAATATTTATTGAAAATGCTAGTAGAAAAAGTAATACTAAAACATTAAAAATAGATGTTTTTTATGTTTTTTTAACAAGTACTATTGTCTTTTCATACTGGGCATTGGTTGCAAGAACTGTTTATGACATGTTTATGTCAGGATTTAATTTCGCAGGTTTAAATCTATCATCCTTTGCAATAATACTTATTTTTTATGCATTGATTTTCTTATTATTTTCTTATGGTTTAAAATTTGTAAGAAAAATTAATCGAGAAATTATTGAAAACAAAGAAAAAGAAAAAAATGGGATATCAAAATTTTTAATAAGGTTTTTATGGGCATTATACCCTTTTGTAAAAAAAGGAATGCCAACTAGAAAATCAAGAATTAAAAAGTTTATTTTTATCTTATCTTTAGTCCTTTTATCAATGTTAATTTTTTTAATAGTTGAAATGCCTTGGGTTGGCTTCTCATTTACATTTTTGTCAATAATATACTCTATTCCTTTGGTATTCACAATTGCCTTTGCAGCAATAGGTTTTAGATATACATGGTACTTAAAAAATGGACTTTTTCTTCGTGGATGGTTAATTTCTCTTGCTGTTTCGTTTATTATTATGATTATTACAAACAACACAAGGATATTTCCTCACAGACATATTGAATATACAATGGCACCTATTGCAATACTTACAGTTCTAGGAATCGGAGGTATTTTTTCAGATCCATTTTATAAGAAGATCTTTTCAGATTTTAATTTTAAGAAAAAAGTTACAGATAAATATGTTTCATTTTCAAGAAAAATTAGCAGATATGAAAAGATATTTCCAATATTTGTAATATTAATTCTTGTAAGTTCTCTTTCACTTACAACCTATGAAGTTCATAAGGCCCTTGATCAATCCTGGGAAGAAATTACAGACCAAGACATCAATCTGATTAAATGGCTTGGAAATAATATTGATATGAATGGATCATTAATTACCTCTGACCATCGTCTTGAAAGAATGGCTGAAGCAGAAGGTTTTAACACATCAGAAGACGACGTGATTAAATTATGGTCTGCAGAAAACATAAGTGAATATATAAACGAATTAATCGGAATCGGGAAAAATTACAGTAGAATTACTCATGTAATAATTGACGATATAATGAAAAATAATAAAGTACATATCGGACCAGACAAAGGAAAATTCAGATCAATATATATGACAAATGAAACATGGACAGAGGCATATGATAAGTTTAACAATTCAAAAATACCTATATTTAGACTGGTTGCAAGAAATGAATCAGTAGAATATGACAAAGAAAAAGACGAGCCGGTTCACTGGACAGAAGTATACGAGGTGAACTGGACATATATAGAAAATATATACTTAATATCCCTAAATTAGTGATAAGATGAATATTGCAGAAATTACAACATATAAGGAAGGCGGAGCATATACTCATGTTGTAGAACTTGTTAAAGAAATAAAAGGAGAAGTTCTAATAGTTACAGGCAATACAAAAAGAACTGGTTTTCAAAATGAAAATGGATATAAATATTTCCATATACCAAGTGTAAAATCTTTATGGGACGTTTTTTTTGTAAATGCACCTGGTTCTTATCAAAAATTAGAAGAGCTGTTAATAAATAATGATATAGAAATAGTTCATTTCCACAGTCCACTTTTTACTTTTTTACATGGTTTTCTTAAAAAACGCAAATTTCCACTTATTATGACAACGCATTATTTACTTGATGTCAAATTAAACGACAGTGCATCTACAATCTATAATGGCTTTATTAAAAGAATGACTAAATATATTGGAAAAAATGTTGATAAGATAATCTGTGTAAACGAAGATTATATACCAATTTTTAAAAATTGGGGGATTGAATCAGATAAACTAACATTTATTCCAAACGGAGTTGATACAAATAAGTTCTCCCCAGGTAACAGCCCAGTCAAAAAGAAATTTGAAGGGAAAAAACTAATTGTATATTTTGGAAGACTTCATTATCAAAAGAATGTCGATCTGTTGATTAGAAGTTTTAGTTTTATAAAAGAAAAAGACCCTAACGTAAAATTGATAATTATAGGGTCAGGTACCGATTTTGATAAATTACAAAAGATGAGCAAGGACGATGATGATATAATTATGACTGGTTTTCTACCTGATAATGAGATGATTGATTATTTAAGAGCTGCAGATATAGTTGTATTTCCCTCAAGAGGTGAAAATGCAAGTTTTACAATAATGGAGGCCATGTCCTGTGAGCTTCCAGTTATTTCTTCAGATACAGGTAATGCAAAAAAGATACTAGGAGAGGGTCGCGGTGTTTTACTTGAGAAATACACTGAAGAAGAAATTGCAGAAAAATGTCTAAATCTTCTAAAAGATGAAAATAATGCAAAAGATATTGGGAAAAGGGCAAGAGCTTATGTTGAAAAGTATCATAGTTGGAAAAAAATATCAAATGACACTGAAAAATTATACAGAGATGTTTTAGAAAAATATTAAAAAATTTCACTATTTAAAAAGATAAGGGCTTAGTGAAGAAAATATTGTCTTTGGGGATGAAAAAACATCAGTTGCAAAATATTGATACCAACCGCATCTCCTATCACACTCTTTCATATCCTTTCTTGCTTTTTTTGCTTCTTTTGATTTTAAAAATTCCATTAAATCGCCCTTTGAAAGATCAAAGAGTCTGTCTCCAATTGTTCGGCATGGATAGAAAAGCCCACCGTCCGAATCAACTATGATTGAAGATGTAGAGCATCCATGATCTTTATTAATATTATCAAGAAAACCAATTGGTGTTGTTATTGTATTTTTATATTTTTTCTTAAGTCTTATTATTTCATCTTTAAATTTAACTGGGCTTGGATAATAATCATCTGTACCATCCAGATGGCATGCAGGCATTACAACTGTTCTTGCATTGACATCAAAAACCCTTTTCACCTTTTCCTCAAGTGCAGAAAGTGTATCTTTTGTAACTACTATTTGTATACATATCTCAGGACCATAGCTTTGGAACTCTTCAAGTCTTTCAAAGAATTCAAGATTTCCATGGCCCTCATCAATACTTATATGAAGATAATCAATATTTTTACCATATTCTTCCATTGGTCTTTTATCAAGCAAGTGCCCATTTGTTGTAAAAAACAAAGTAAATGGCTTTTTATATGCATATTCAAGTATTTCACCTAAATCTTTTCTAACTAAAGGGTCTCCTCCTTCAAGACTTAAAACAACAATACTTGAGTTTCCGATGTTATCAAGGACTTTGAATACATCTTTTTTTTCAAGGTCTGGGGTATCTTCCATCCATACATTACAAAAACTACATCTTAAAGTGCATTTGTGAGTTATCTTATAAGATGCATAAAATGGATAAATGCTTTCACCTGCTAATTTGTTTGCAAATGCGTATTGCATCGTCTTTAGATATTTACTTGTTGGTAACTTTTTCATATGATCCCAGAATCTTTTGGACAATAGCTACATAAAGATAAGGTTTTTTGTTTAAAATAACCATAATTAAAATATATTGTGCCTAAAATAAGGGTTTCGTGGCTGAAAATAATAAAACAAGTAAGACAAGATTATCAATAATTCTTAGTTTAGCTCTTAGTTTATCAATTATTGCAATTATTCTTTATTTTACAATAGATGCAGATACAATTGACCAATTAATTAAGACAAATATTAGATATGAATTTTTTTTAATAGCGATTATATTAAATGTTCTTTATTGGGTCTTTTGGGGTGCAAGACTAAAAGCTTTAAGCAATGCAATGGAAAAAGATGTAAATATTACTCTCTGGGAATCTACAAAGATTGTTATTGCAAATCTTTTCCTTGCATGTATTACTCCCTCAATGGCAGGTGGGGAACCTGTCAGAGTTCATCTTTTAAATAAAAATGGAATGAGCCTAGGAGGATCTACTGCAGCAGTATTGGGGGAAAGACTCCTTGATGCGATATTTATTTTATCAGTTGTTCCAATTGCTGTCTTCATTTTCAAAGATGAGCCAGATATTCAGTTTATAAGTACTGGTTTATGGATCGGAGTAATAGTCTTTATTGTTCTATTAATCCTATTTTTATATGCAATATTAAAACCTGAAAAAACCAAATCATTCCTTGTTTTTATTAATAAAAAATTAAGTAGATTTTCAAAGAAAAAGGATAATGAAATAAAAATAATTGATTGGATAGAACAAGAGGTTGATAACTTTCATAATGGAATTGTATACCTATCAAAAGAAAAATTATCACTTATAAAAGCAAGTTTTATTACAATCATTTTCTGGATGACGGGATTTATTATTCCTTCATTTGTTCTATTAGGATTAGGTCTTCCTCCATTTTTTATAGAGTCAATTGCAGCTCAAATATTACTGCTTGTAATAATAATGATGCCCACAACTCCAGGAAGTACTGGAGTTGCAGAAGGCAGTATTTTTGTATTATATGGGGTATTAATAGGAACAGGAGCGGGAAGCCTCATAGGAGTTTTCATTATATTATACAGATTTATTTCTTATCATATGAATCTTATTGCCGGGGCTTTTTTCCAATATAGGATCTTTAAATCTGTTGCATCCTTTTCAGTTGAGCAAGTAAAAAATAAATAGGGAAAGTATAGCTTTAAGCAGCAATAATCATAAAAGCCAATAATATCCCAATTATTGCTTCTCCTACAATCAAACCTGAAGAAAATAAAAGACTTTTTTGATTTACTCTATCAAAAAGGTTTAGATCTTTTTGTTTTATTGACAATTCCCAATCAGAAGAAATCATTGTTTTTTCATTATATCTATTTGAAAAAAATCTTTTTGTAATATATCTAAAAATTCCACCTGCAAATATAACTGTTGATATGGTAATTGGAAGATACATTCCAATTGCAAACGCAAACACGATATGTTTTTTAAAAATAAAATCAAGAATGCATAGGAATATACCAATAATAATTCCAAGAAAAATATATGGAAAAATTAAGTCAGAATTAGAATATATTCCATTAATAAAACCTGAAATATAAAATGCATCAATAGCAGGCATATGAATGCTTCCAATTGCATAGGTTTTATCAAGATTAAATACCATTAAAATAGAAGGAATTACACCTATACTTAATCCAAAAATTGTCCCAATCTGAATAGTTAAAGGACTTGCCCCTATTATCCTAGCAGTTGCCATATTTTGAAATAAGGAAGAAGATACCAAGCTCATACTCACGATAATTACAGAAGATAATACTAAAAGTGTCATAGCTTCAATTGGAGCTAAGTTTAGACTTAAAACTATTAAGGATAGTAAAATTAGTATAACAAAGGAAAAAAGTGAAATCGGAACATTTGAACTCCCAATAATTCCTGAAAAAAAACCAGTAATTGCAACAATTAATAAACCAAATAATCCAATAAATACCATAACTAATAATGAAAGGCCAAATGAACCTGTGATGACATTAATTAAGAAAACTAGATTTGAAAAAAATATGATAAATAAAATTAGTATCACAAATTTAGGAATATCAAAATCTCGCCAATCAGATTTATCTATTGAAGAAAATTTACCAAGAATCTCCTTTATGTTTTTAAATAAGCTATAAGAAAATTTTATCAAGAGATATATTACCAATACAAGAATTATTCCAACTGTAATATATCTTGTATAGCTTCCCCAGATTTCAAAAGAACCCCATAATTGATTTCCAAATTCAAGATCCCCATTTCCAAGTGCTAAAGAGTCAGTTATCTCAGAAGAAAGATTAGGGGATGGAATACCTTCAATGTATAAAACTATAGGATTAATAATAAACCAACTAACAATTGCTCCAATAAAAATAATTGAAGTTATAACTGGACCTATTATCCAACCTATCCCAATTAAAGCAGGTGAATATGCTACACCTGCTGTTAAATTGGTCGTTTTCCCATTTATTGAAAAATCTTTTACAAAAAAAGCTGTTGAGCCGATTATGTTATAAACTTTTGTTAAAATTGTAACAATTAAAGAAATAATTGCCCCATAAATAAACCATATAAAAGAAGATGAAAAAAATGTTTTTTTATTAATAGGCTCATGAAAAAAACTTGAGAGAATACTTGAAACTGCAACAGACTCTGGGAATTTTAAATCAGTATTATCAATAATTGTTTTTCTAAGAACCGTGGCAAATATAACTCCTAATAATCCACTTAGAATATAGATTGGGATCATTATTGAGACGTCAATAGCTGTCCAGATTCCTAATATAATAAAAACTGGTAAAGTTACAACTATTGCAATTGCAATATCTCCAGCAGCAGATGCTACAACTCCTGCAAAATGAGCTTCACGTGCATTTCCTTTAAAGAGCTTGATAATAATCATTGATATTATTATTGTTGGGAAAAATATTGCAATACCCATTCCTGCATATAAACCAATATAAACCATCGCACTTGAAAAAAAGAAGGTTGTAATTCCAACAATTACAAAACCAAAAATGACGTATCTTATAATCGATAATTCTGAAATATTTTTACTTGGAGGGTATAAGGAATTGAAATTTTTCCTATCGAACATATACTAAAAATCAAAACTTTATTTAAAATTGTTTTTAAAAAAATGATTTTTTTTGTTTCTTTTTTGATAAAAAAATTTGATAATTTCCTTTTATTTTGGAATTACTATTCCAATCGTCACATTTAAAAATAATAAGTATATACAGCCACTTCTATGAAAAAAGCAGAAAAATGCATTTCATGCGGAAAAGGACTACTTGAAAGAGGATCTACAACCTTTCCCTGCCCAAACTGTGAAGAGATAATTGGCAGATGCTCAGGTTGTAGAGAACAAAGTGTAAACTATACATGTCAGAAATGCGGTTTTACTGGACCATAGGAGGAAACGATAAAATGGGGGAAGTAATCGGATTAATTCGAGTTATGCCTGGTGAAGTATTAGAAGAAGAACAAATTGAAAAAATGAAGAATGATATCAAAGCAATTATTAAACCACCGGCAAAAATAGGAAGTATAGAAGTAAAACCTGTTGCTTTTGGGCTAAAAGGACTTAATGTAACAATTGTAGTTCCAGATGATGCTGGAGGTCTTGACCCAATAGCTGAAATGATTACAAAAGTAGAAAACGTTGATTCAGCTGAAGTAACTGACGTTGGTAGAGCACTATAGACTTCAAGCTGCTTTTTCTATTTTTTTTGGATGAGGGCCATTATAATTACTTATTGCCTGAATGCCAATATCTGTAGGATAATAAACTGGATAGGCAGAGTTTGTTGTATCTCCATCTATCAATTCTGCCATAAACATCTTTTTAATATGCCATTTAACAGTATGGTGATTAAGGTCAAGGGCATTTGCGATTTCTAATAAATGCTTACCAGGATGTTTTTGTAAATAAAACATGATATCCCTAGCGTTTTTATTTTTAAGTATTGCCTCGGCAATTGCCTCTCTTCTTGCCTCAATTCCGCCTTCTACTAAATAATAAACCCTTTTTCCACCAATGTTTCTACTCCTGATCAGATTAGTCTGTTCAAGTTTTCTAAGATGCCAAGCTGCATTACTTGGTTTTAAATCAAGTTCTCTTGCAATCTCTCTTAAATGTGAACCTGGATAATCATCAATATATTGATAGAGATTTTTTCTAACTTCTGTATCAAGTACATTTTCCTCAGTTACATATTTGATCCCGCCAAGTGTAAAAAATGCAACTATTGTAGCAATTGCAGCAACTACAATTGCAATAGATATTCCTATCCCATCAATTGGTGGTTTAATACTTTCAGCAACAGCTGATTCAACCAGAAAAAACAAGAAAAACAAAACAAAAGCTTGAACTAATATAAACTTCCTAAATACACGCATTTTGCATCCCATCTCCAAATATACTGCATCCCAACAGTATATAAAATAGAACATCTAATTATTTAAAAACTTTACTTATGAGTGAAATATCCAACTATTTTGTTATCAGTTTTCTCAATTCTTACAAATCCAAAACGTTCGAATTGAACAATCTCACCACTTTTTATATCATTTATTTCAATTTCTGCAAAACCCTCAAGCTTTATCATACTTTTTTCATTAAATTTGTTATTTACATAGAGTGGCCCTGCCAAAAAGACCTCCATTTTCTTATATTCATCACTTGTCCATTGTACTTTTAATGAATCTGAAATAAGATCTTTTCCTGCAAATTTTGCAGATATTTTTTTGTTTTTTTCAAGAATTTTAACATTATAAAGATCTTTTAATCTAAATACATCCCCAATTTTTAATCTATCCAAATCTGATTTTTGTACATAAAATGATTTATTTGCTTTTATTGTCCTTACACCAAGGTCTTTATTGCTTGGATGAAAACTTATTTCTTTTTTTTGCTTTGGTGCATCTTCAACATAAAGAGGAATAGGGTCAATTACAAAGAAAAGACGTTTGGCAATAGGGTCAACTATCTTTCTATTAATTGACTCAACAAGTCCAAAATTCACTGTCGATTCAACCTTTGAAATACCTTGCTCAAGTACAAATTGTTTTATTGCATCAGCTAAAATACCTCTTTTTCTAAGGCCTCTAAGAGTTGGGAGTCTAATATCATCATAACCATCTACTTTTCCTGATTCAATCAAAGGTTTAATCTTTCTTTTTGAAACAGGCATTCCTTCTATTGATAGGCGAGCAAATTCCATTAGATTAGGTTTTCTTAAACCAAGTCTATCCAATAGTTCAAAATAACATTGGTCTCTAAGCTCATACTCCTTTGTCCTAAAAGGATGAGTCACACCACTAATACTATCTTCAATTGCACCTGCAAAATCATAAGTTGGCCAAAGCCGATATTTATCACCATGTATTGGATGAGGCTTTTCAATTATTCTAAAAAGGGTTGGGTCACGCATCGCAGAATTATCACATGTCATATCTCCTCTTAATCTAAGAATTGCTCCATCAAGAGAAGAATTAAGCATATCTTTCCACAAAGAAAGATTATCTACACATTCTGTGCCACAACAACTGCAAGTTTCCCCATGATAACGACCATGTTTTATATCATCAGATTTACAAGTACAGACATATGCATCATTTTGATTTATTAACTTTTCAGCAAATTTGTAATGTTTCTTTAGATTATCAGACGTTCTATATTCTTCATCCCATTTAACACCAAGCCAGGAAAGGTCCTTTTTCTGGGCATCATAAAAATCGATATTTGCGTTCTCAGGGTTAGTATCATCAAAACGAAGAATGAATTTTCCTTCATATTTTTTT
>Ga0272442_10003493_pt1 | contig 22012 bp, 23 predicted proteins | sample SSMForm2O_FD_200262 | JGI IMG/M metagenome (GOLD analysis project Ga0272442, IMG submission 200262) | Marine sediment archaeal communities from Little Sippewissett salt marsh, Falmouth, MA, United States - SSM-Form-2O | ecosystem: Environmental > Aquatic > Marine > Wetlands > Sediment ... | reverse complement strand
AGGCGAACCTCGATCTTGTCAGCGGACAGGAGACCTTCGATCTCAAACCCTCCGGTTGCCTTAAACAGGTCGGCCTCGACGTCGCCGCCCACGCGGATTTGCCCGCTGGCCTTGATATATTCTGCGGTGATCGATCCCTTCGTGCGGTACGACCCCGAGCACTTGAGCTCCTTAACCCGGGCGATCCCGTCGATCCGGGCTGCGCCGCTGACGCGCATCTCATCAGCGATCACGTCACTGGCGAACGCACCGGAACCGGACACGGTGATCTGGAGAGCGTCGACTCGGCCATCGACCTTGCCGGCCCCGGAGATGCGGAGCTCCTCGGCCTTGATGTCGCCTTGGACCTTGCCGGCACCGGAGATGGACACACGGGTGTAATCTCCACCACTCAACTTGCCGGCGCCCGAAAGACTGGCTGATCGTTTGTCGTCGCTCATGACTGAACCTCCGTCTGTCCTTCTTGTGTGCCTTCCCGCACTTCGGGACTCGCTTTCGCCAGATCAAGCTTGAGCCGCTCCAACGTGCTACGAAGGTCGACAGTTTCCACCAGCAGGATGTCCTCATCGAACAGCGCGTTGACGTGCGCGATGACCGCGAGGCTGATCTCGGCCGAAATCCCACCCGACGATAGCTTTTTACGGCAGACGTAAAGGTGAAGCGGTTCGTCACCCAACCGGTCGAGAAGTCCCGACTTGAGATTATCGCGGAGGATTTTGTGGACAAGCTGCAGTTCCTCAGACCGTGCCGACGAACGAATCCGGCTCAACACAGCGACGCACAGCGTATCGGCAATCGAAAGCGGCTTCTCCGTCGGCCGGTCGATGTGGCACATCGTGAGGATCGAGTCGTCGAACCAGTTCAACGTCTTCAGTCGATCGATCGCCACATGAAGCTTCGCATCGACTTTCTCGGTAATCACCTCTGCCAGATCGTCGAGTGGATGTTGATCCTTCATGTCTTTGATCTGGCCGATTCGCTCGATGATCTTGTCCCGAGGGAAGAATGTCTCTTGCCCGGTAAACGTGGACCGCCGGATGAACCACGCTTCCGGGATCAACCCTTTGCGCTTCCATCGGTACAGCTGTCCGTAGGAAATCCCCATCTCCTCCAGAACGTCCTTTTTCGAGATGAGCTGCTCGTCGTCCATCGTTGCCTCCTACGGCATGGTTTCATGTCATGCACAGAGGAACATCCTAAGAGCCCCTGTGCCGGTTCATACCATAACAACACACTGTTCTGTTGTCAAGGGCAGCCGAGTCCCGAATCCTCGTCGGGCTCGGTTGCTTGGAGTTTGCATGAACACAGCAATCGCAAACTCCGGCCCCAACACTCAGACTCCGTCCGGACTCGGTTGCTTATACCTTGCACGGATACAACGACTGCAAACTCCTCCTCGGTCACCGCGCACCGTGTCGGACCCGGTTGCCCGGCGTCTTGAGGTCTTTGTGAGAAGGGTGTTTGTGGTTCGCGGAAAAGAAGCGCGGGTCCGGGCAGTTCTTCTCCGAACCCGCGCTCTTCGCAGATCTCTTCTGTTCTAGCGCCCTGGGCAAACGGCGGCGACGGCGGCGTCGATTCCCTTGTCCCCATACGCCTTCTCGAAGTGTGCGGCGAACTCCGAAGCGAGCTTCGCCGCTCGCCGGTCGTACGCTGTTTTGTCCGGCCACACGTTGCGCGGGGCAAGGATCTCGGTCGGCACGCCGGGGCACACGCGCGGAATCGCTACGCGGAAGACTTCATCCTGTTCGTACTCCACGTCTCGCAGCGCTCCCGACAGTGCCGCATGAACCATCGCGCGTGTCAGCGTGATGTCCATCCGCTTCGCTTCGCCGTACGGGCCACCGCTCCAGCCGGTGTTTACTAGATACACATCGGTCCCGTATCGATCCAGCTTCTCCCCGAGCATTCGCGCATACACGTCGGGGTTTCGGGGCATGAATGGCTCGCCGAAGAAGCGCGAGAACGTCGTCTTCGGCTCGACGATCCCCGTCTCCGTTCCGGCCAGCTTGCTGGTATATCCCATCAGGAACCAGAGCATGGCCTGCGCTTTGCTCAGGCGCGCAATCGGCGGCAGGACGCCGTTGGCATCGGCCGTAAGGAACAGAATGGTCTTCGGTTGCCCGCCCATCGATGACGCCTTGATGTTGGAGAGATACGTCAACGGATACGAACCCCGCGAGTTGGGAGTGAACCGATCGTCGCACAAGTCGAACGTTCCATCCGGATAGACCATCGCGTTCTCGACGATCGCTCCGTGCGTGTCGACGCTGTCCTCGTGCATGATGGCACGGTAGATCTCCGGTTCCTTCTCCGGATCGAGATCGATCAGCTTTGCGTAGCAGCCATACTCGAAATTGGCGATACCGTTCTCGCTCCAACCGTGTTCGTCGTCTCCGAGCAGTGCTCGATTCGGGTCGGCGGACAGCGTGGTCTTCCCCGTCCCAGATAGGCCGAGAAGAAGTGCGATATCGCCATCCGGCCCTTCGTTTGCCGAACAGTGGAGCGGGAGGATTCCCTCCGCCGGCAGCAGGTAGTTCATCACGCTGAACATCAGCTTCTTCACCGACCCGCAGTACGCCGATCCGAACACCACGCCGATCCGTCGATCCATGTCCATCGCGATCGCCATCGTCGAGGTGCCGCCGATCCGGGGATCGACTCGAAGACGCCCGTCGTAGCGATCCGGGTCAAGCTTGTCGTACGGCAGGACCAGAAGACGGAACGGCCGCTCTGCCAAGACGCTGTTCGCCGTTTCGTCCGGAATCGGACGGAACATGTTGTCGCAGAACAACGCAACCAACGCGTGAGACGTCACGACGGTCACCGGCAGGGCGTACGACGGATCGGCACCGATCGTCCGTTCGATCGCGTAACGTACGTCTCTGCCTCCGAGCACGCGTAGCGCATCATCCACGATCATGTCAAACGTCTCCGGATCAATCGGTATGTTGTTCGGCGAGTCCCAGTCGATGGTCGATTCGCTCTCCGGTCGCCGAACCGTGAGTGTATCCTTCGGGCTTCTCCCCGTAGATTCGACCGGCGTCCACGTCGCCAGCGCTCCGCACGCGCTTACCATTGCCTCTCCTTGCCGCACCGCATCTCGAATCATCTGCTGGCGACGCGGGTTCGTCTGCGTCGTCGGTACGCCAAGGAGCTGGCCTAGACTGCGTTCGAAATCCATCATCCCTCTCCCGATGTAGCGGCCGCCCGCCTCCGGGCCGCCGTGGATGCCGCATCATAGCGCACACAGCGCACGCCCGAAAGGGACCCACGGCATTGCGGCGCCGACCTGCAGTTGAGTATCGTCTGCCGACACGGCGCGAAACGAAGGAGGAGCATGTCTAGTCTTCACATCCTCGATCACCCGCTCATCCAGAGCAAGCTCACCCGAATGCGAGACATCCGGACCGACAACGAGACGTTCCGCCGTCTGCTTGACGAACTCACAGCCCTGATGGTGTACGAAATCACGCGCCACTATCCGTTGCGGCAACAGCGGATCGACACACCGATGGAATCCACGCAAGGGCTGCTCCTCGACGTGGACGTGGTACTTGTTCCCATTCTGCGAGCGGGGACCGGCATGCTGAACGGCGTGCTCAATCTGATCCCGATGGCTAAGGTGGGACACATCGGTTTGTTCCGCGATCCATCGACCCTCGATCCGGTGGAGTACTACGCCAAGCTACCGCCGGAACTCCCCGAAGCGCAGACCATCCTGGTGGATCCGATGCTGGCAACGGGAGGAAGCGCGGTAACCGCAACGAACATCATCAAGCGCGAAGGCGGGGAAAAGATCCAGTTCCTTTGCCTCGTAGCCGCCCCGGAAGGCGCAGAGGCATACTCCGATGCACATCCCGACGTTCCGATCTACTGTGCCGCACTCGACCGTGAACTGAACAGCAAGGGATACATCCTTCCCGGACTCGGCGATGCCGGCGATCGGATCTTCGGAACCTAGACTTCTCCTCCACACGCAGCGCTTGAACTGCTTCCCACGCCCGCTTCGGTCAGTGCATCGGACACACCGTCCGCCGTCCACTGACAGCACCCATCGAGGAGCACCGCGCGCGGGTGGCCGAGTAGCCACTCGTCATGAAGCGCTTCCAGATCGCGTAGGTACTCAAGTGACACGAACGTCTCTTCCGTGCGGCCGCGCAGCGCAATCCGCTCGTGGCATACCTCGGCAGGCGTTCGTAAGTACAGGATTCGATCCAACTGAACGTCCCAACTCGCCTGAACAAGATCCCACGTGTGGCAGTACAACTGCCACTCAGTCTTCGTCATCAAGCCACACTGATAGCAGTTCTTGGCAAAAACGTACCGGTCGCAGAAGATCGAGCGTTCCAACACCACCGTTGGGTCGTCAACCATTTCCAGCATCTCCGACCACGTCTTCACGCGTGTCGTAAACACCGCCAGCTGGAAGGGAAACGCCCATCGATTCGCATCACGATAGAATAGGTCCAGCAGGTTCTCATCGAACCCCTTCTGCCACGCCCCGACCGGCTCCTCGACAAACCCGAACCGTGAGGAGTCCGCCAGCCGCCTACCTACCGTGGTCTTGCCCGCAGCGATGTTCCCCTCAAACGAAACAAGGACTTGCCCCATCCCCATCACCCTCCCGGAACGGCAACCTTGCGTCACCATAGCCGGTTCCTCACACCGATGCAAAACACCGCTACGGTTGCCGAAAGACACTCGACAACGCCGGCTCGTCTTCGTATGATCGTCTTCTGAGGATCCAAGGCGGATGCCAGGAGCCTTCGTCTGCAAGAGCCAACCGACACCGAGTGTGTTGTCTGTAGATGGGCTTACTGTACGGAGTGTCGTCTCGGCTCTTCAAGATGTGAAAACGAGGAATCTCTAAGGAGGTACTCATGAAGGCTCGTCTGTTCGTGCACGTGCTGCTCATACTCGTTCTGGGACTATTGCTCAGTGGCTGCGGCGACGACACGTCGACAACAACACCATCCGATGAATCGTCGGTCGAAGCAACCGACCAGACGGCCGCCGACACGGAAGAGGCGGTCGCCGAGGAAGCGGACACGGATACATCGTTAGATGCTGCGCAGACCGAAGACGCGGAAGTGGTCGTGTACGTGAATGGGTCTCCCGGCTACTCCGACGCTTTTGCCACGGCGTACGACAGCATCTACAGCACATACTATGAACTGTACGCGCAGTTCGGGATGGATATCGCAAATCTACTGGAGGGCGCCGACGGCTTGTCATTCCGGCTATCGCTTGAGTCGCAAGCCCTCGAACGCGTCATCCTTGAAGTGGTCGTTCATGACGAAGCAGAAGCGCGGGGCGTCAGCGTCTCCGAGGATGAAGTCGACGCGGAGTTCAGTCGGCAGTACGCCGAGTATCTGGAATCGCTCGGCTGGACCGACGACGAGTTTCGCGCGTACGTAGAGAGCGTCGGGATGACGTTCGATGAGTTCAAGGGATCGGTTATCGCCAGCATTGAGTGGCAGCTCCTCCTAGATGTGATGCAGGAGGAGATTGCCGGTCCGATCGAGCCAACTGATGAAGAACTACAGACGTACTTCGATGAGAACGTAGCAACCTACTCAACAGAAGAACAGGTCATGGCATCCCACATCCTTGTTTCGACCCAGACCGAGGCCGAGACGCTTCTTGCCGAGCTGGATGCGGGAGCCGATTTCCCGACGCTGGCACAGGAGCACTCACTGGACACGGGAAGTGCTGCCGCCGGAGGTAGCCTTGGATGGTTCGGCCGTGGCATGATGGTCGAGGAGTTTGAAGACGCGGCTTTTGCAACGGAGGTCGGTACGTACAGCAGCGTTGTGGAGTCCGACTACGGCTTCCACATCATCCTGGTGGAGGACCATCAGGATGCGCACACACCGACACTTGACGAGGTCATTGAGCAAGTCACTGCGGACTTCATCGACGACAGACAGTTCGAGTTGCTCGAGACGTGGTACGATGAGGTCTACGCAGCAGCCGACATCGATGTGCAGTCGCCGCTGCTCGCCGCCTACCGGTATGAAGCGTCCGATATTGATGCCGCAATCGCTGCGTATGAGGAATTACTAGATGAAGATTCCGTAGATGAGCCGTATCTCGCCTATTACATTGGGACCCTCTACGAATCGCTCCTGTCCGATGCGGAAACAATTCGAGAGAACCTTCTCGGATCAGACGAAATCACCGAGGAAACCGAGCAGCAGATACAAGACATCGAAGCACTGATTGAGGAGTATCGATCTGAGGCACTGGAGAGATATCAGCAGGCTTTGGATGCTGTGGGCGAAGACGCCGATATTCAGCTCAGAATCGAAGGTCTGCAGGTAGACTCAGCCGGCACAACGGACGAGACGGATTCGGAGTAGTCACCCAGATTCATACACACGCCATACTTGATGACCGGCCGATCGAACGAATGGATCGGCCGGTTCTCTCTTCCAAGTCACAGCCGAGCCATCCGTGCCCTAAGGAAAGGTGTTGAATACCGATTGCGCCGGCAATACGCCTCCCGTATATCCCCGGCATGCTGACTCGGTTCTACTGGAACCCTGTTACACGCACACGTTCCCAGGTTATGAGGCGCGCAGCAGCAAAGCGCTCATGCAATACATTCATGTTCTCGCGATCTTGTGGGGCTATGGATGTATCCTCTGTTGCGGCACGTACGCGAGTAGACGGAGAGACGTTCACACTCTGCATCCGCCCGACGAGTGTTGGCCCCGGAAATCGTTGCTACCGTTCAGCGTCTACGATCCGAACCTGCTCACCTGGGGAAAGAAGGTCCGTTCCCAACGGGCCAGCCGTACCCGGAGGCGATCACTTCATGCTCCTGCCGACCTTCCCACTGCTCCTCATTGGTCTTTCGTTGTTGATGCTGAGGTACTCGCTCAATCGGGAGTTCTCAACCCACAGTTTCAAGACATATGGCCCCCAGAAGGCGCTACCTCGTCGCTGGAAGATCGCGTTCTTCACACGGGGTGACGCCGTCTGCGGCGCCTGCGCGGGCAGGTGCCTCGCCGATGACACCAACCACGTCTGGCTCACGGATGCTCACGCCCCTGTGCCCGACGAATGTTGCTCCGGGGAAGCACGATGCCGTACGGTGAACGCATGTCCGAGGCGGTTCATCGTCCAGTGTGGGTCGTGGTCAACGACCGCATGCAGACTGGCTATCGATATCAACGCATTGCGCCGATGGGCGAGTCGTTCGACACCGTGTTCCGGCCCGACCTAACGCCGAAGCAGATGCTATCACTGGGTGTATTCGGCGGAAGGTACATGACCGACTGCCAAGACGAATTCCCGACCGAATGGTTCGAGTCGGCGAAGCTATGCACGACGCGGCACGATGCCTCGCTCAACTTCTTCGGCGTGAACGCCTCGAAGAGCCTTGCATACTGGCGCGAGAAAGGGTGGATCCACTCGGATGATCCGCGTGGCTGGTTCCAATGGTATTGTCGCTACTACAGCGGGCGGCGTATATCCGACGACAAACGGCAAATCAAACGGTGGCGTGCGATGCATCGTCACGTGGCTCAACTGCGTAGCGCGTGTATGCCCGGAGATCTCGACTGCCGTCCGCGGCAGCGGCAGGCACTGCTCCACTGGGCGTACGACAGTCGAGATCTATAGGCTGTTCTGCGATCCCGCTAGTGCTGGATCTCCAGTCCGCCCGGGGCGGATCCTGGGAACCCGTAGATCGCGACGCCAGTCAGCTGCCCGGTAGCTAGATCGATCTCCACCAAGCGGTGATTGTCGACGTCGATCGCCCACAACATGTCGTCCATGATGTCGATAGCTCCAACCGGGAAGATCTCGCTTGGCAGTTCGATTGCGTCACCCTCCACCTGGAGTTGCGTGCTCGACATGATGTCATACCCCGGAATGATCTCAATCTTGTACAGAAGGTGTGTCTCGCCCTCCAGATACCACAGATATCCCTGCGTGTTCTGGGCGTACGTCCAGTCCAGTCCTTGCGGAGTCTGCAGGAAGGTCACGTTCGTGACTTGAGGAGATGTCGCCTTGAAGTACGTCTGGCCGTATGCTTCGTACACTTGGCAGTCGGGAGGGTTGATTCGATAGATCTTCCGGCTCAACCCGTCAACGTGCCAAAGCTGCTCTTGGCTGGATGCCCCATACGTGATCTGAAGCGGGCTTTGCGCCGGGGCGGTGTACTCCTCAGATACACTGCCTGTCACGGGATCGACGCGTACGATTCGTTGACTCCCACCGTTGTAACACGCCACGAACAACCAGTCGTGTCCGCCGACCTCACCCAACGTCACGCCAGTCGGATCCGCATACGGAAGATCGATCGTTTGCCGCAGGATGCCGTCCATGTCCAGCTTGTGGATCCGATCGAGATTATTGTCCGTAATCCAGATTGCAGGCTCGACAACGATCGTCACGTGCGCCGTGTCCGTCTTCCCGTTCTCGGATCGTACGGTCAGCGTCAGCGTGTATTCACCCACGTCGTCGTACGTGTACGTTCCCGTCCCGTCCATCGATTCGTCTTCGGTCCCGAACCACCAATGATACGTGGCGATTCCGCCGCTTCCTGTTGAACTCGTTCCGTCGTACGAGATCGTAAGCGGAACGATACCGATCAATACATCGACGTCGATCACCGCCTCCGTGCCGCCGAAGAACGAACAGCCCCCCAACGCTACAAGCGAAAGGAGAACCGTCACAACACACCCTCTGACCCATCGTTTCATCGGACTACCCTCCCTATCTCTGCGTGTTCCCTCATTCCGCTCATATCCTACGCGCGATCGACACCGCACGTCCACTCCGAAATCGTGACGGCTCTGGACTGCCAACGGGAGAGCGCCGTCGGTTCGCTTGAACTCGCGCAGTGACAGCGTATTCTCTGAGAGACACAGCAAAGGAGGCCCATATGCGCGCCCGCCCAGGTACTTCGCTCCTTGTGATCGCCACTCTCGCCATTCTCCTCTTCGGTTGCAGTCAATCTCGGGTAGACTCCGACAGCCTGGACCTAGTCCCTGAGGAAGGAAAGCAAACGGAAGAATCCGCTGCAGCTGTCGACGGATCGCTCAATACGGATATCTCTTCAGACGATAAGATCGACGTATCAGAAGTCGTCGCTACAGTCGATGGGCTGGCGATCACATTGCAGGCCTTTGAGGCAGCCCGTGTCGCCCTATATGACGAGTACGAGGCCCTGTACGAAGAGGATTCCGGTGCCTCTCTGGCTGACGCTCTTCAGGGTGCGACGGGGTATCTACTCCGCATCCGCCTTGACAGCGAGGTGCTTGAGCAATTGACGTATCAGCTCATCATCGAGCAGGAGATCGAACGGCAGCAAATCGCAGTTGACGAAGATGCTGTGTCCGCCCATATGGAATCCGAAATTGCAGCCCTTCTTGAGCAACAGGGAGTGACAGAAACAGAGTTCCAAGAGGCGTTGGAGGAACGAGGATATCCGTATGTGCAGTTCCTAGCTGATGCGCGTGAGAGTATCCGTCTTCAGATGGAGATTCAGGCTCTCAAATCGGTCATCGCCAGCAGCGTCGCGCCACTCTCCGACGACGAAGTCGCTCAGTACTACGAGCTGCACAGGACAGAGTATGAAAACGACCTCATGATCCGAGCTTCGCACATCCAGGTGGATACAGAGGAGGAGGCGCGCACGTTGCTCGCCCAGCTACGCGAAGGCAAGGACTTCGCCACACTGGCGGAGACGTACTCCACGTGTGAAAGCGCCTCTTCAGGCGGCGATTTGGGATGGTTTGGAGAGGGGATCATGGTTCCAGAGTTCGAGGAAGCCGCGTTTTCCTTAACGGTGAACGAGATAAGCGATGTGATCCATACAGACTATGGATACCATATTATCCTCGTTACTGATCGGATAGAGGAACATCGTCCGGAGTTCGAGGAGATAGCCGACCAGGTACGCGCCGACGCTGAGTCAGAGACTACCGACGAAAGGTTCACCACCTGGTACACTGGCGTACGTGCAGAAACAACAGTGGTGGTATACGATCCGGAGATCTACGCGGTCCGCCAACGTGAAGAGGACTTGGACCTCGGTATCCAAGCATTCGAGAACCTCCTCATGGACGAAGAGACGGCCAGTCCGTACGTTCTATACATTCTGGGGGGTCTCTACGAACAGAAATATGAAGAGTTGCTCAATGAACAGGCTTCGATTGTCGCTGGAGAAGAGTCTGTCCCGAGTGAGGACCCGGAGTCACTAGACTCGAGAATCATCTACTACGGCCAGAAGGCTCTAAATCGTCTGTATCGAGCAAGAGATTGGCTTGACTCGTCCGGCATCATAGACGACGCAATTGAGAGCCGCATCTCCGCGCTGGAAGCCGTCGTAGACTACGATCCGTCTGGATGGTCGGACTAGTTCACACGGCGTTGCCGAATAGCTCCTTCTGTGCGGCAGTCGGCGCGAGGGCAGGTTTCACTGCCGTATCGATTCCATACGACGCGCACAACCTGTGGAACGCACGTGCCAGTTCTTCGGCGCGGGGCGACGGGCACATGTAGTCCTGCCCGAATGCTGTCTGGTAACGAGCGCGCAGACCGGGAAACGCTTCGTCAAGGCGCGCGTAGAAGTACGCGCGTTGCCGGTCACGTAGGCTCATCCCGAACCAGGGAACGATCGCCCGGACCCCCACGCGGCGGCCCGCCTCGACGATCCCGACGACGTTCTCCTTGGTATCTTCCAGAAACGGGAGAATCGGCATGAGGGCAATCCGTGTTTCGATCCCATGCTGCGCCAAGACCTCGAGCGTTTGAAGCCGCACCGAAGTCGGTGGGGCACCCGGCTCCACACGACGGGCAAGTCCATCGTCCATCGTAGTGACGGTGAGCGACACGGCCGCCGAATTCGTTCGAGCGATCTTCTCCAGCACGTCAATGTCCCGGACCACAAGATCGCTCTTGGTGACGATATGCACGCCGAATCCGTACTGCGCAATCGCCACGAGCGCTCGGCGGGTCAACTCAACGTCCCGCTCAAGCGGCATGTACGGATCGTTCATCGAACCGGTACCGATGATCCCTCGCCTGCGCTTCCGCGGCAGTTCGTCGTGCAGTCGTTCGATCGCATTCGCCTTGACGAGCACCTCACGGTCGAACTCATCGATGCCGTAGCACTTGCTTCGCGAATCGCAATAGATGCAACGGTGCTGACACCCGCGGTACAGATTCATCGCGTAGTCGAGCCCAAAGTACGTATCGATTCCGCGTATGCGGGACAGAAGAGTCTTTGCGGCGATTTCTCGAACGATCACATAGAAGAGTCTAGCACGCCTCACGACGTATCGTAGGAAACGCGTGTTTCGTGCATCACTCACCCAAGCGGGGTCGATGGTTTACAATCCCCTGTCGGGCATTGTGTGGCCCGCTCACAAGGAGGCACCCTGTTGACCACTGCAACCCGTCGAGTCCTGCTTCTTCTCATCTGTACAACCGGGCTCCTCGTCGTATGCTGCATGCTTGCTGTTGCGCAAGCCAACGCGGCTCCCACCGCAGCGTTCAATGCATGGCGAGTCGATGCGAGCGATCCGTTCACCGTTCGATTCGACGCCTCCGCATCCTCCGATAGTGATGGAGCGATTGTGTTAGCTCAATGGGTTTTCGGAGACGGCACAACGGGTGCGGGACCGACGCCGACGCACACGTACACTGACACGGGTCCATTCCCGGTGACGTTGCTTGTGACCGACAATCAAGGGGCGACTGCTCTCGTCGTACAGCAGGTGGATCTCTCGATGCTGATCGTCGAAGCCAGCGGCGGGCAGGGAGCTGCTGCTACGGTCGCATCGACAGCGCCGGTGGGAACAGACATCGGGTACCGCGCACCGGAGATCAGCCTTCCGGATGAAACCGGAGCGATCGTCAACCTCTCCGACTTCCTCGGCTATACGGTGGTGATCGACTTCTGGCGCAGCACATGCTCGGGGTGCAAGTCGACGGTTCCGTATCTGGATAGCCTGATCGTGCGCTACGGATCCGATGAATTGGTCGTCCTCCTGGTAGCTCTGGACGCGAATCTCGACACAGCTCTCACATACATGGCAACACGCAGCTACACTCGCTTCGTCGTGGTCCATGAGGGCAACACCGGCGTCAAGACAACGTACGGCGTAACGAGTATTCCGTGGATCGTGCTCGTTGACCCAACCGGTGTCATCCGCTACATCGGCGGGGCTTCCGGCCTGACGGACATCCTGATCGAGGCCTGGTTGTAGACGACAGGCGTGCCAGGACCCCGGGCTCATCCGCGAATATCGAAACCCATTGACAAGCGCTCACAGGAAGCCCACAGACGGTTCACGATCGATTGACACATCCCTTCTACGATCTGCTGCATCGATGTAATCCACGTCACAGTAGGCAGAAGGGTGGTCGATCATTGATGGGGAAAGCGCTCGCCAGATTCCTGGGAGGCACGCGTCGGCGGATTGGGCCTGTTGCTGCATCGTTCGTTGTCGTGGTTCTGTGTGCATCAACCGTTTCCGGAGCAACGATCTCCCGTTCGTACACGTGGGAGCATGACGGACGGGTGTGGATCGTGTCGCAGCAGTACTCCGCGGAAACGTATCTGTACTTGCAGTCTCTTTCGCATGCGGATCCATACACGCTGTACGCGAAATACGTGAACGATCCGCTGGACGACACCGTGATCTCTGATCTGGTGGGGCAACTTCAGCGAATGGCCGTTTCGGCTGGACTCAACGTGTGGGAGAAACTGAACCTGGTACTCTCTTTTGTACAGACCTTGCCGTACGCCGAGGAGGAAGACGAGTACCCACGATACCCTCTCGAGACACTGATCGAGGCTCGCGGCGATTGCGAGGACTTCGCTATTCTCACCGCCGCCCTGTTGGAGGAGATGGGGTTCGGTGCCGTTCTTCTGGCGTACTTGGAAGAAGGGCACATGGCGGTCGGGATTCGCGTGCTTCCCCCGGACACAACCAACGCGGTGATGTATGAATGGAATGGAGACACCTACTACTACTTGGAGACGACGAGTCCTGGCTGGCAGATTGGAGAGCTTCCCCCGGAATTCGCATCCTGTCCTCAGATCATTGCCACACAGGCGACCGTATCCGTCCGCTAGCGGGGCACCCACAATGAAGGCACATCGCACACAGGCTCCTTCACAATCCCTTCACATGCTCTCCATTGCCACTCTACACGCCCCGTCTATGGTCGAAGGGTACGAGAGGGGACCCAAACCAGAAGTATGCAGAGGCTCCGAAAGGAGCCTCTCTCACTTGCGAAGGCTCTGTTCATGACGAGACACCGTGTATCGATCGCCCGATCACTCGCAGTTGTTGGCACGTTGTTCATCGTGGCGGCGGGCTGCGCGCTGTTGAATCGGGAACCTGTACCGATCTTCTCCCGAACGCCGGCATCCGGCGAGGCTCCGCTCTCCATCTTTCTCGATGCCTCTGCGTCAGTCGATCCCGATGGGTTCATTGCCACGTACGAGTGGTCGTTCGGCGACGGCGACACGGCAGACGGCGCAAGAGCGACACACACCTACGAAGACGCCGGTACGTACGAGGTCGTCCTGACTGTTACGGACGATGGGGGAAAGCGGACCAGCGTCTCGAAGATGGTCACCGTCGTATCGGAAACCGATCCTGTTGCGCAAGGGACAGGCATCGGAAAGGCGGCACCCGACTTCGCCCTGCCCGGACTGCTGGACGACGCGGAACACTCGCTGTCCGACTATCGCGGATACGTCGTGCTGCTCGATTTCTGGGGAAGCTGGTGTCCTCCTTGCCGGACGTCCATGCCGCATCTCGAGTCGCTACGCGAAACGTACGCCGGCCAAGGCCTGGTCGTCCTTGCCGTCGCAGTGAACGACACGAGAGGCGAGGCCGTCGCATACCTTGAATCGGCCGGTTTCACCGAGTTTGTCGCCGTTCTCGATCCGCAGGATTCCCCCACCCGTACCCTGTACGCAGTTGACTCCATCCCGCGGACATTCGTGATCGATCGCCAGGGTATCATCCGGTTCGTCGATCACCCGGTTCGGTTGCGCAGTTACGACATCGAACCGTGGCTCTAGCCGGCAGCCTTTGCGCGCCGACGTTTCGGCGACGCAATCGTCGACAGGAGGAACAGCCCTGCGGCACAGAGAGCGATCGATGATCCAATCGGCAGATCCGCAGCAAGTGACAACAGGAATCCGGCGAGTGCGGCCACCACGCCAAACGTGGGGGCAAGGAAGAAGATCTTCTTGATATCGTACGCCCACTGAAACGCCGCCGTAGCCGGAAGGATCATCAGCGCATAGATCAAGAGTCCCCCGGTCACCCGCATCGATACGGCAACGACCACCGCAACCATGAACAGAACGGCGTAGAATGCCCTACGGGTGTTGATCCCGCTCGCCTGTGCAAGCTTGCGGTCGAGCAGCAGGGCGAGGAACTCCTTTCCGAACAAAGCGAAGATCGCGACGACAACGAGAAGAACCATCGCAAGAACGGCAACCTGTCCCATTGTGATACCCAGAACGCTCCCCCATAGAAGCGACAAGGCACCGCTTCCGACTCCCGCACCGGGGGACTTGTTGATGAACACAAGCCCCATTGCCATCGTGAGCGGGAACACCGCGCCAATCACCGTGTCGGCGTTCATGCGCGAAGCATCGGTCAGCGGCCCGAGGATGGCAGCCGTGAGGAGCGAGAAGCCGATCGCAAGCCACAGGGGCTCGGCAACCGACAGCATCAGCCCGAGGGCTGCCCCAGCGAACGCGGCATGCGACATCGCGAAGCCCAGGCTCGACAGTCTCATGCGAACGACGAGCGTTCCCATGACGCTGCACAGCACACCCGCAAGCAAGCTACCCAGGAGTGTTGGAAGAAGGATGTGCCACGGGAGACCGAACATCGATCACACCCCCGAAGGAACGGGACGTTGCTGTCTAGCGGAGAACTCGTCTTGCACAATTCGGCCGCTGTCGATTTGCAGCAAACGGGTTGCGTCGTCGAGAAGCGGACCGGACTCGTGACTGACGATCAGGGCGGTGGCTTGCAGCCGCTCCTGAATGTCGCGAACGAGTCGAGCAACCTCCAGCTTCGCCTCCGGGTCGAGATTCGCCGTCGGTTCGTCTAATAGCAGGAGTCGTGCTCGTTGGGCCAGTGCCCGCGCGAGCAACGCCTTGCGCTGCTGCCCGCCGGATAGGCGGCCGACGGGCCGGCGTGCAAGATCAAAGATCCCAACATCCGCCATCGCGGACCGCGCACACTGGCAATCGGTCCGCGACGGCCACCGGAAGGCGCCGATCTGCCCGAACAGGGCCGCGAGCACAACGTCTGCGACCAGAAACGGTGTACTCGGCTCGAAAAACGCCTCCTGCGGCATATAGGCTATCTGTGCACGAAGCCGGTCTCCGTTCTTCTCAATACACTCTCCAAAGACCCGAACCGATCCGGAGGCAAACGGAAGCAGCCCGTTGATGATCTCGAGTAGCGTGGTCTTACCGGCCCCGTTTGGCCCCACGACCGCCACGCGCTCGCCCGGGCCGACCCGGAGCGTAATGTCGTACAGCGTGGCAATCCGCTCTCCTTCATACGAGGCGGTTACGGAGGCCAACTGGATTACAGGTGCTTCCAAGCGAGCAGCTCCTCCCGCGGAAGGTCTTTCGTCCACGCGCTTGCCGCGTGAATCTCCATCGACCGGAACTGCTGCATCGCATCCCGTCGCACGGCGATCTCCACACTCCGCCTATCGTCCGTCGCAAACCGTACGCACGGCTGACCGGCATCCGTAACTGTCAGGTTCCCTTTGCCCGTCGTGCAACCGGACCCAATCTGTACTCCGTCCGATAGACAAGACAACGGGGTCTTTGTCCCCGCATCCGACTCCGCGTGGATGCCGAAGTAGCCCGGACTGTCCAACAGCTCGAGCGCAAGGAGTCCCATTCGAATCCCGGCGACGAGGAACGGCCCGAGATGTCCATGGACCTTCGTCCCAAGCTCGATCAGTGCATTCAGATCAACAGTCTCTGGATTGATCGTCAAACATTCCATGTGCCCCGCCTTACTCGATCGGCTCGATCGCGTCAAAGAGCGCGTCTGCGTTGCGCGCGAACAGGTCGGCAAACGTAGCGGTGTTCGGCATTGCACCCGGGAAGTTGGACAGCACCACGTGAACCGCGTCCACCTCGCGCGCCAGCTTCCCGCCGAACTCGACGCCGCTTTGCAGATTATCGATCACAAGTTGCGCTTCGGCCGCAACTCCGGCCTCTGCAAGCTGCACCAAGTCACTGAGCGACAGAGTTTCCGGCATGCCGTAGGTCACTGCGACATCGAATCCGATCCAGGACACGAAACTCAACTGCCACTGCATGCACACGACCGGGATCCCGCTCACGGCCAGTGCCTCGGCCTCTTCAAGCAGTGATTCACCCAGCGTTTCCAGCTGCGCGACGTATGTATCGCGGTTTGCGATAAAGGTGCCCTCGCCTTCGGGGACCCGCTCGATCAACAGATCCGTAATCGCGGTGACCTGATTCGCTGCGTCCGGCGGTGTACTCCACGAACCGCTGAACTGGACGAGCGCGCTGTCCTGGGTCGACTCTCCCAACGTTTCAACCCACGGTTCAATCCCGGAGTACAGAACGAGATCGGCGTTGATCAGTGCTGCATAATCGCTCGGAGCCAAATCGTAGTGCCCGGGACAGAAGCCCGACGGGATGATCGTGACGACCTCGATCCACTCGCCGCCGACGATCTCCGCCAACTCTCCCAGAACCGAATGCGTCGCCACAACCTGTGTCGCTCCCAATGCTCCAAATGCAAACACCCCAACCAGCAACGCGACCGTGATTGTCCGACGTACCATCTGTGTTGCCCCTTTCTATGCAAGCCGCTTGCCGGTCGACGTCCCCGTCAGCGCGCCGTGCTTGACGCCCTTTAGACTGATCAACCGTCCGGCAAGCCGTTCGATCTTCCGTGCCTCACCTTTCACCGCGATGAATTCCAGGCAGTTGTCGTGGTCGACGTGAACGTGCGTCGTCGAGATCACTTCGCCGAGTGCGTGATGCTGGATCTCGGTCAGCATCTCCGATAGGCCGGACTTGTGGTGGTCGTAGAGCAGCGTGATGACACCGGCCACCTCTTCGCCCGATTCCCATTCCCGACGAATCAGGCGCTCGCGAATCGCGTCGCGGATCGCCTCCGACCGGTTCGTGTACCCCATTTGCTCGCTTAGTTCATCGAACGAGCGAACGAGGTCTTCGTCAATCGACACACTGAACCGGGCCAGCTTCCCCGCCATGGTGTTACCTCCTAGGAATTCGTAACACGGCGAAGTATACCCAGGGGCACGCCGCATGCAACACCGGCACGGCAGCCAGGCGCAGATTTCGCAGCGATCCATCTTGCCAAACGCGAACGCTTCTTCCTTCGCCTCGGGGGATGTTTGATTGCCAATCCCAGGCGCGCCGGCTATAGTGCACGACCATGACGCTCTTCAAGATGATCAAGCCGTTCATCGGGATGATTCACCTTCCGCCGCTCGCCGGAAGTGTCGGGTATCGCGGCCAGGGGCCGGATCCGATTGTCGACGCGGCGCTGCGCGACCTGTATGCACTCGAGACCGGCGGCGTCGACGCCGTGCTGGTGGAAAACTTCAACGACGCTCCGTACGCACAGTCGTCGGCGCCACGGGAGACGGTCGCAATGATGGCGGTCGTCATTCGTAGGCTGATCGAGCGAGCGCACGTTCCTGTCGGCGTGAACGTCCTCCGAAACGACGGACTCGCGGCACTCGCAATCGCAGCCGCCACCGGTGCAACATTCGTTCGCGTCAACGTGTTCGCCGGGGTCGCGTACACCGATCAAGGAGTCATCGAAGGACAGGCGCGAGATCTTCACTGGTTGCGAAGGGATCTCGGGATCGACACGAAGATCCTCGCGGACATCCACGTGAAGCATGCCGCGCACTTTACCGGCATTGGGGAGAACGCAATCGATGTCGCGCGCAACCGGCCGGACGCATTGATCGTTACAGGAATCGGGACAGGACGCAGAACGGACCACGATGATTTGGAGGCCGTCAAGCAAGCGTCCGGGCTTCCCACGTTCGTCGGTTCGGGAGTCCGCATCGATAATGTCTCCACGTACCGTGACGCCGATGGGTTCATCATCGGAACGGCGCTGAAAGCAGACGGTCGCATCGACGGTCCCGTCAACGCAGACCGGGTTCGTGAGCTGGCGGATGCCGTTGCCGGCCTGCGCGATGCTGGATGACTCGCCTTCTCGTTCTCGGAGACCTGAACCTCGACGTATTCGCAGCGCGTCCCGACGCAGGCACGCCTGTGGACGTACGCGGAGGTGAAGGCCGTTCTCCGGTTCGCGTACGCCCGGGAGGCAGCGCAGGGACGTTCGCATGGACTGCCGCCACCCGCGGAGCGGACGTTCGGTTCATCGGGTCGGTTGGCCGCGATATCGCCGGGGACCTTCTCGTTGAGTGGCTCCGCCGTGTGGGGGTCGAGACCGATGTAGAGCGACCGCCCGACGCAACGGGGGTCGTTCTCGCTCTGCAGCAGGCGGATCAGCGCACAATGATCTGCAGCCGGAGTGCGAATGACGGGCTGGCCACGTATCGGATCACGGAGGACACGTTCGACGGCGTCGATCACCTCCACGTGTCGGGATACGCGTTCTTGTCCGACGCACAACGTCCCGTCGCACGGGCGATCATCGCCGAGGCCCGCACGCGCGGGATCGCCTTCTCCGTAGACCCGCCCCCTGCAGCACTGATCGAAGCGTTCGGCTCCGAGCGTCTACTGGCACTGATGGAAGGTGCATCGTTTGCCTTTCCCAATCTTGCGGAAGGCCGTGTCTTGACCGGCGCAACGGATCCCCAGCGGATCGCCGATTCCCTCGTCAGCCGCTTCGCCTACGGTGCGCTGACCCTTGGAGAGGACGGAGCCGTGGCGTGGACCCCTGATGCGCAGTGCACTGCAGAAGCCGACCGGATTGAGACGTCGGACAATGTCGGGGCGGGGGACACGTTCGCCGCCGCCTTCATCGTCGCCTGGTATGCATCCCGGAATCTCCAGACGGCCGTACACGCTGGGTGCACGGCGGCTCATGACCTGCTGCATGCACGCGGTTTCGGTTCGGCTTGATTGCCGGCCCCATCCGCTCTACTCTCCTCTGTGTACGAAAAGGGAGGATCGCCGTCATGAATCAGACTACGGGAGTGCTGATCGCAATTGCTCTCGGCGTTCTACTGATTGCCACCCTCGTCCTGTTCATCATCCCGGAGCCGGCGGAACGGGCGATCGTCGCAACGGATCGGATCGACGTCGCCGTCCTCGACTTCAACAACAGCTCGAGTTGGTCCGGAATCGAGGATACGCTGCGCGGGCGAATCGAATCGCGCCTGGTCAACGCAGAGGAAATCAGCGTCTATTCTCGCACGCAGCTCGACGCAATTCTTCTCGAACAGGCGCTCTCCGCGTCCGGCATGATCGATCCGACCACGGCAATCGAAATCGGACAGCTCACGGGCGCCAACAAACTCGTCACCGGATCGGTATACGGTGTAAACACAAGCAGCGAGGAGACAACGGTCTGCGAGCAGTGGCAGAACGGAGAGTGTGTCAGCGAAGTCCCGGCCACAGTCTACGCAACGACCGTGTTCGCACAGGTTGAGGTCGTGGACACACAGACCGGACTGATTGAACGCTCCCTCGACCTCTCCGGCGCGGACTCGACAACGGTCAAGTCCGATGTCTCGTTCGGCGGCTTTGATTCGTTGCTGGCGAATGCAGCCTCGGACATCGCCGACGGCGTGGCCTATGCGCTCACGACCACGTACACGCGTGAACTTCGCTACGGGCTGTACGAGCAAGTGGAAGCAAAACGAGAAGGGTACGTCGGTTCCGGACAGACGTCTCGATTCTCGACAGGCGACACCGTGCACTTGATCGTCCACTTCACGCGAATCATGGAGAGCGACTGGTTCGACGTTGCGTGGATCTCCCCCGATGGGACCGAAATCGCAACACAGCAGGACGTCGTGTCCGACGGCGACTGGCGGCACTACACGTTTAAGCTGTCCGACTTGGCAACCGGCCGCTACCGGGTGCGGGCCACGATCAACAGCGCGGTCGCGTTCGACGACCCGTTCGTACTCGTTCCGTAACCCGACCGTTCGATGCGTGCCTCCTGGCTGTGGATTCTGGTTGGTGTCGCTGCGGTGGGAGTTGCCGCCTGGTTCATGCTGCCAATCCCATCGCAAAACCCGGAGTGGCACGTCGCCGTTTCCGATGCACTTCTGATCGGAACCCCGGACAATCCCACAGCGTACGAGGGCACAGAGACGGAAAACGTCTCGGGCTCCGGTTCCGTTGTGATCCAGAACGGCCACCCGAGCCTCTCCGCCTCCGTTGACGTTGTATCTACAGCGTGGCTCGTTCTTCTTGGGGTTGTTCAGTCGGCGCCGCAGCGGCTGACAGTCGAGTTGCTGGCAACTACCACGGAGTGGCCCGCTGGCTCGATCTACGGCGATACGACGTACGGGGGCAACGTGCTCCCAACAACTACGGCGCTGCTCGGCGGAGAGGGCGTGTTTGAGATCTACGGTCCCGCAGCGCCGTCATCGGTTGTCGTATCCGGAACCTGGTCTCTTGCCCATGCCGTACGGCGTAGCGACGGATCCGTACGACAGCAGGGACTGTACTACAGCCCGCTGTTGCGGGACAAGACGGGGTTCTCCGATTCGACTCGGCTTGAGTTCACCCTGATGCTGAACTTTCCGTACGGGGACGGAACCGTACCGTTCACTGTGGTGTTCCAGACGCTCGACGTTCTTACGGCGCCCGGCGCGGTCACCCTGCCGTAGGCACCTCCTCGTCGCTTGCTTCCCCGTCCTCGGCCGGGTCGAGCACGGCGTCCACGCGAGCGTGTGTCTCTTCTTCTTGCTGCACGACGCTCCCGCGCTTTCTGGCAAACAGGGAAAGCAAACCGCGATGCTGTCCCAGCAACACGGACGCCCGCGTGAGGCCGTCCACCGTCCCGACGAGAAGGACCAGATCGCCCGCGAGTACTCGATCACGCCCCGACGGAAGCAACAACCGGTCGCCGTCGGCACGCATCAACCCGGAGACGATGCACCCGCTGGGAAATCGCCGATCCTCACGGATCTCGTCCAAGCTTCGTCCCGCTGCGGGAGAGCCGTCCGCCACCGTGACCCAGACGACAGCACCTTGGCCGTCCGCCACCGTCGCCACATGACGCACCGCGGGCCGCTCAATCTCCAACATCAAGCGATCCAGAAACAGGCCGACGACGTCGATGATGCTTGTCACACCGGCGCGTTCGTATGCCGCACGGTACTTCGGATTCGGCAGCCGTGCGATGATGCGCTCCACACCGGCACCCTGTGAGAGCAGGCTAAACGCCAAGTTGTCGGCGCTCTGCCGCATCAGGGCCACAGCAACGTCGGCCTTGCCGATCTCCGCCTCTTCCAGCGTCGTGATATCGGTTGCGTTCCCCGCGATCGCAACAACGCCGTACTCGGCGCTGATCGCTTCACAAAGCTCGCGGCTCAGGTCAATCACGAGGACATCGTGACGGGAACTGGCCAGCGCACCGGCGAGTCGACGCCCGCCGACCCCCGCTCCAGCAATGACGATTCGCATGACGTGCCTACCTCCAAACCCTGCGTGAGAAGATCAAAAGAAAGGGCAAGATCTCCAAACGACCGGCGATCATCGCCGCTACGTACAACAGCTTCGGACCGGTTTCCAACGCTGCTAACGCTTGCGCCGACGCGTAACTCGGGCCGATGTTCCCAACCGCGGAGACGGCAACGGAGAGCGACTCCCATCCCGACAGCGACGAAAGCAGCGTCCCCACCATCCATACCACGGCAATCGCTGCAAACCAAGCAATCGCGACGCTCACCGTTCGATCCACCTCGGCCGATTGGATCCGCACTCGATTCAGCGTCATCGGCACGACCTCATTCGGCGAATGGCTGGTCTTCCGCAGCCTCCGAT
>Ga0272442_10003492_pt1 | contig 22014 bp, 23 predicted proteins | sample SSMForm2O_FD_200262 | JGI IMG/M metagenome (GOLD analysis project Ga0272442, IMG submission 200262) | Marine sediment archaeal communities from Little Sippewissett salt marsh, Falmouth, MA, United States - SSM-Form-2O | ecosystem: Environmental > Aquatic > Marine > Wetlands > Sediment ... | reverse complement strand
GGAACAGCAGCTTGTAGGCGGCTTTCAGTTCACTGATAACATCCGCTGTGAAACCGTGGCGTTTGAGCCCGGTCAGGTTGAGGCCATGCAGGCTGGCCCGCTGCCCCACCGCAAGGGTGAAGGGCGGTACGTCCTTGGGCACGCCGGAGAGCCCGCCGACCATGGCATAGGAACCGATGTGCACGAACTGGTGTATGCCTGAGATGCCGCCCACGATCGCGTGGTCCTCGATGCGGATATGGCCGGCCAGGGTGGCGTTGTTGGCCATGATCACCCCGTCGCCGATCAGGCAGTCATGAGCGACATGGGTGTAGGCCATGAGCAGGCAGTTCGAACCGATGGCGGTTTTTCCGCCGCCGCCTTCCGTGCCGCGGTTGATGGTTATGAATTCGCGGAAGGTGTTGTTGTCGCCGATGATGACTTCGGTATCTTCCATGTTGAACTTCAAATCCTGGGGGATCGCGCCGATGGAACTGAACTGGAAGAATATATTGTTGCGCCCGATCGTGGTCGGTCCTTCGATAACAACGTGCGGTCCGATGCGCGTGCCGTCTCCGATCGAGACCCGCTCGCCGATGATGCTGTAGGGTCCGATCTCGACATCGGCGCCGATACGGGCGCCGGGATTGACGATTGCCGTTGGGTGTATCATGCGAGTGTACCTTATGTAATCCGTGCGCGGTTTTGGTGAATGCAGTCGCGGTAAGCGTCCTGCGGCCGCTGCGGGCCGCCTGCCTTCGTGAAGGTTACATCGCCACCAGCAGTTCGGCCTCGGCGGCAACATTGCCATCCACATACGCGGTACCGCGAACCTTCCAGATACTGCGTTTTTGCGAGAGGCCCTCAAGTTCAAAACGGATCTGGTCGCCCGGGACCACGGGCCGGCGGAACCGGCACTTGTCGATGCCGATAAAGCGCACGTTGGCATTGTCGGCTGTTTTGTCCGGCTCGCGGTGAAACGCCCAGATCCCCCAGCTCTGCGCCATGGCCTCGACGATCAATACGCCGGGCATGATCGGCTCGCCGGGGAAATGGCCCTGGAAAAAGGGCTCGTTGATGGTGACGTTCTTGACCGTCACGATACCGTTGTCGGTTGTTTCAACTACCCGATCGACCAGCAGGAACGGATAGCGGTGCGGAAGGTAGTGCATGATGTCCTTGATCGTGATCATGTCGATTGTTTCTCCTGCAGGGTGTGAAGCTGTGCTTCCAGTTGTTCAATTTTTTGCGCGAGCTGCGTGAGCGTGCGGCGCATGTCCGGCAGTTTCGGGAACGTGAGCGTGGCCCTCAGGAATTCCCTGTGGGGAATCGCCGGCGCGCCCGAGAGGACCTGTCCGCCGGGCACGTCGGCGGCAACCGCGCCGCGTGCGCCGATAGTGACGTCGTTTCCGATCGAGATATGCCCGACCGCGGCGCTCTGGCCGGCCATGATGACACGGTCACCCAGTTTCGCGCTGCCGGAGATCCCGACCTGTGCCACGATGCAGCTGTCCTCACCGATGACGACATTATGGGCGATCTGCACCAGGTTGTCGATTTTCGTGCCGCGCTTGATCCAGGTACGGTCCATCGCGGCGCGGTCGACGGTGGTGCACGCGCCGATTTCGACGTCGTCGTCGATCTGCACGATGCCCAACTGAGGTATTTTGTAGTAGGCGGCCCCGTCGCGCGCGTATCCGAAACCGTCGCTGCCGATCACGGTGCCGGCGTGTATGATGACCCTGCTGCCCAGTATGCAGCCCTTTTCGACCGTGACGTTCGGGTGCAGCACCGTATCGTCCCCGATCGTGACGCCGCTGTTGATGCAGCAGTGCGGGTATATGGTCACGTTATCACCCAGGCGGCAGCCTGCGCCGATGTAGACGAACGGATAGACCGTGACATTGCTGCCCATCCGCACGTCGGCGGCGACAATCGCTCCGGGATCGATGGTGCCCGGCTCAGGCGCGGGCGGGTTGAGAAAGCGCAGCGCCTTTGCATAGGCCAGGTAGGGGTTGGCGACCTTGAGCAGGTTGCGGCCCGGGGCCACGGTTTCAGGCGCGCACACGATGGCCGCGGCGGACGTAGTGGCAATATACTGTGCGTATTTCGGGTTGGCAACGAAGGTGATATCTCCGGGGCCGGCCTTGTCAATGCCGGCAAGACCGGAGATCACACAGGTTTCATCACCGTCAACCTCGCCGTCCAGGATCGTTGCGATTTCCTTGAGTGTGATTTCCATAAGCGGTCCTACTGGTTTTTCTGAAAACCTGCGTCGTAGATCGCGATGATCTTGCCGGTCAGGTCAAGCGCCGGGTCGACATGGATGAGCACCCGCTCGGAGCGTTCGAAGATAATACTGAAGCCGTGTTTCTTGCCGTAATCCCTGATGATCGGGATCAGTTCTTCGAGGATCTCGCCCGTGAGCTGGGCCTCCTTGAGCTGCAGTTCGTTTTTCTGGTCCTCGACCATGCGTTCGTAGTCGCGCTGGCGGCGCGCGAGGTCAAGTTCCTTGGAACGGCGCACGTCCTCGGTCAGCATCGCACTCTGCTTCTGCAGCATCTCGGCCGACTGTTCGATATGCTCCTTTTCCTTGAGGATGTCGTCGCGTACCTGGTTGGCTTCGACGGTGAATTTTTCGTTGGCGGATTTGCCGGCTTTGCTTTCGGCGACCGCGCGCTGGATGTCAACATAGCCGAACTTCGGTTCGGCAGCACCGCATACGGCCGCACAGGCCAGCAGCGCCATGCAGACAGAGGTCACAAGCAGGGTTTTTTTCATGGTGTTTATCTCCTTTCAGGGTGATGGCTACATCAGGGGTTGTCCGGCCCTCCCGGGACCGGGTTTGTATCTCTGCGCGCTTCAACAGGCCTTAAAACATACCGCCCATGGAAAATTCGAAATTGTTTTTGTCCTCGTCGTATTCCGGCGACAGGTTCACGCCCCAGCAGACCTTCAGCGGGCCGAACGGCGAGTACCAGTTTACTCCCACGCCCACGTCGTAGCGCATGTCGGAGAGGAACTGTTCGCCGGACCGGTAGGCGTTGCCCGTGTCGAAGAATACGAGCGCGCGAACGCCGGCTTCCTTCATCAGCGGGAAATGATATTCGACGTTGAAGAAGAGCTGTTTTTTGCCGCCGACGACATCATACTTGTTGTCATATTTCTTGGTGGGATCGTAGTTGGGGTCCCCGGGTTTGGGCCTGGGGCGTTTTTCGCGCGGGCCGACGCTACGGACTTCAAAGCCGCGCAGGGAGCTCATGCCGCCCAGGAAAAATTTTTCCGAGATCGGTACGCCTTCGCCCATAAAGGGGAAGATCTGCCCGATGGTGCCGCGTACCATGAAGGCGCAGTTTTCAAACAGCGGGAAATATTTTGCCGCGCTGCCGATCAGGGTTATGAAGCGGCTGTCGCCGCCAAGGCCGGCGAGCTCGATGGATGCGCTGTTGTATACGCCTTTGCGCGGAGCCCAGGGATCGTCGAGCGAATCCTTGACCAGGGCGGTGATTATGCTGCTGACCGTGTTCCTGCCTTCCTGGCGCGAAATGGAAAGCGGAACTCTTTTTTCATTTTCGACCAGGTCGATATCAATGGCCTCGTAGCGGTAGGTGAGGTGCATGCGTGTGTAGTCCCAGTCGCGGAACGGAAAGCTGGTACGCAGGTTGAATCCGGCCGAATCGCGGTCGAAATCCTCGTATTCGCGTTCCATCCTGAACAGGTCAAAGCCGACCGACTGCGGCCGGTCGCGGAACCAGGGCTCGGTGAACGAAATGTTGTAATAGGCCGAACTGCCGCCGATCTGGGCCATGAGGGTGAGGTGCTGCCCCTTGCCGAACAGGTTGTTCTGGGACACCTGGAACATGCCCATGATGCTGTCGGTCGAGCTGTAGCCGGCACCGATGCTGAACGTGCCCGTGGGGCGTTCCTTGACCTCGACCTTCAGGTTGACCCGGTCATCGGTGCTCGCGGGTTCCGTGTTGATGAGCACGTCCTCGAAAAATCCGAGTTTGTTGATATCCTGCCTGCTGCGGTCGATTGCGTCGGAGTTATAGATATCGCCCTCGACCACCTTCATTTCGCGTCGAATGACATTGTCGCGGGTGCGCGTGTTGCCGCTGACCTTGATCGTTTCGACGTAGATTTTTTCTCCCTTGCGTATGTCGAAGACGACATCGACGTTTTTGTCCTGCTCCTGCAGCGAGGTCAGGGGTGTGATGTCGGCAAAGGCGAACCCTTTGGCCGAATAGAGTGATTTAAGGGCTATCAGATCATCGTTGAGCAGCTTGCCGTTGAACGTCTCGCCGGCCTCGGACTTCAGTTTCGAGCGCAGGAATTCCTCTTCGTAGATCATATCACCCTTGAAAGCGAGGCTGCCGATGGAGAAGCGGTTCCCCTCCTCAACGGTAAAATGCACGTACACCTTCTTGCCTTTGAATTCGATCTCGGGGGGTAGTACGTTGGCCTGCAGGAAGCCCTGGCTGTAGTAGTAGGCGCCGATCCGCTCCACGTCCTTTTCGAGGGCTTCGTCCTTGAAGATGCCCATGCTGGTAAACAGCGACAGCAGCCAGTGCTTTTTACGTGTTTCCATGACCTTGCGCAGCTTGCGCGCCGGGATCGAATCATTGCCGCTAAAGGTTACCCTGGCAACCTTGACGGCCACGCCCTCCCTGATGCGGAAGTCGACCGAGCAGTAGTCGTCATCGATCGGGGTTATCGTGTGCTCGATGGCAACCTCATAAAACCCCTTGTCCACATAGACCTTGCGCATGCGCCCCACATCGCCCTTGACCTTGGCGATGTCAAGGATGGTGCGCGGTTTGATCTGTATGACCTTGTTCAGATCCTCGAGTTTTATTTTTTTCTGGCCGGTGATCTGCACGGAGCGCACCATGGGCTTTTCCTCGACATCGAATATGATCATCATCCCCCGTTCGGTTTCCTCGGTGGTGATCCTGATGTCATCGAAGTAGCCCATCTGGTAGATGCGCCGCAGGTCCTCCTGGAGCACCTGCGGGGAGAAGACGCGGCCTTTGCGTGTTTCAATGGCGAACAGGATGGCGTCCTGCTCAATGAACCGGTTGCCGCGGGTCTGTACGTCGGCGACCATCACCTTGTCCAGAATGGCGTGGTTGAGCCGGGTGGCGAGCTGGCCCATTTCAAGTGCAAGCGCGCTTTCATCCTTTGCCGCGGCGTAGGCCCGGCGCACCGCGGCCGGGTTGTCCGTATCGATGATCAGGGCATCGATGCTGCAGTTGGAACCGATGCGGGTAAGGCTTCCGGTTATCACGAATGCGGCGCGCAGGCGTTTGCCGATCACAGCCGCCTTTTCTTCATCGATGCTTTCCCAGCCGAAGCGCTTTACCTGTTCGTTAACGGCGGCCCTGTCAACGACCCGTAGTTCGCCGCTTTCCTCGAGGCGGCCGGCAAGCATGGCAGGGATGGCCTTGTGCAAATAGGTCATGTCGGTTTCGCTGTGCGTGAAAAACGGCAGCACGGCGATACGGACCTGTTCCCCGGCGCGGGACAGGCCGGGCAGCAGCATGAGCAGGGTGAAAAGCGCGACACAAAATCTGGTGCGGTTCATCATAGGCGTTCAGCTTTCAGCAGGCATGCGGCACGACTGTACCGTCACGCAGGGTTATGCACCGCGGCATGCGCCGGGCGAATTCCTCGTTGTGCGTCACCATGACCAGCGATGTACGCATCTGTTTATTGAGATCAAGCAGCAGGTCGAAGACCTCGCTGCCGGTATGCGAGTCGAGATTGCCGGTGGGCTCGTCGGCCAGTACCAGCTCGGGGTCCATGATCAGCGCACGCGCGACCGCGACGCGCTGCTGCTCGCCCCCGGAAAGCTCTCCGGGCTTGTGAAGCATGCGGTCGCCGAGCCCGATACGCTCAAGCAGTCCGCGGGCTTTTTTTTCATACTCCCGCCGGTCGCCTCCGGCGATCAGGGCCGGCATGCAGGTGTTCTCCAGCGCGCTGAATTCGGGCAGCAGGTGGTGAAACTGGAAGATGAATCCGATGCGCCTGTTGCGGAACCGGGCACGTTCCCCGGGCGCGCGCAAAAACAGATCATCCCCGCGGTACAGTACGCGGCCGCCGCTGGGACTGTCAATCGTTCCCAGTATATGCAGCAGCGTGCTTTTGCCTGCTCCCGAAGGGCCGACAACCCCCAGGAGTTCCCCGGCTTCCACGGTGATGTTTACCCCGTTGAGCACACGAGTCAGGGTGCCGTTGTTCGCGTATGTCTTGCAGAGGTCATGCACCTGCAGCAGTGTGTCGGTGTTATTCATAGCGCAAGGCCTCAACCGGCGCGAGGCGGGCCGCCTGCAGTGCCGGGTATATGGTCGCGAGAAAGCTGATGCCGATCGCGCACACGGTCACGAGCAGCGTGTCCCAGAAGCCGATCGCTACCGTCAGGGACGGGATATAGTATACGTCACCGGCCAGCTTGATTATTTCCTGGGTATTTTGGAGCCAGGCCAGTGTAAATCCGGCAGCCAGCCCCAGCAGCGTGCCGACCGTGCCGATCACAAGACCCTGGATCATAAAAATTTTCATGATGCCTGGTGCGGTCGCGCCCATGGATTTCAATATGGCGATCTCGCGGTTTTTTTCGTTGACCATCATGACCAGGCTTGCCACGATGCTGAACGCCGCCACGATGATGATCAGCACCAGGATGATGAACATTGCGGTCTTCTCGAGCTTCAGGGCCGCATACAGGTTGCGGTGCATCTCCTTCCAGTCGCGCACATGATACTGCGGGCCAAGCGCCGCGCGGATTGCGGCCGCAACCGGCATCGTCGTGTGGGCATCGGCGGCCCTGACCCAGATACCGCTGACACGCCCCTGCATTTTGAGAAACTGCTGGGCGGCCTCCAGGCTGATGTAGGCCATGCCGTTGTCATATTCATACATGCCGGATTCAAATATGCCCGTAACCAGGAATTTTTTCCAGCGCGGCACCATGCCCGTCGGCGCGAGCAGGCCGGTGGGTGAGACGACCGTGAGGCTTGTGCCCGCGGTCACGCCCAGCGTTCTGGCCAGCTCGCTGCCGACGATGATGCCCGGCAGTTCCAGTTCGTCGACGCTGTGGCGCTCGGCGAGTTCTTCCAGCCGGCCGCTTTTCAGGCTCGACTCGATGCTGATGACGCGGCCGGCGCCCTGGGGGTCGATGCCCTGCAGCACGGCTCCGGCGATGCCGTTTTCCGAGGAGAGCATGACCTGCGTAAGGATGAACGGCGAGGCGGCTACCACGCCGTTGACCTGTTCAAGAGCAGCGCAGGTCCGGTCGTAGTCCTCGAGTCCCGTGCCGTAGCCGGTTATAACGATATGGGAATTGGCCCCCAGTATTTTTTCAAGCAGGTCGTTGGTAAAGCCGGTCATAACGCCCAGCACCAGGATCAGGGCCATAACGCCTATGGCGACGCCGATAACCGAGATGAGCGTTATCAGCGAAACGAACGCCTGCTTGCGTTTGGCGCGCAGATAGCGCCCGGCCATGAAAAGTTCAAATGATCCGCTCATGAATGGCAGAACCCCCTCAGCGCATCAGCGGGAATAAGATCACGTCCCTGATCGAGGCTGCATCGGTCAGCAGCATGACGAGCCGGTCGATACCGATGCCCTCGCCGGCCGCGGGCGGCATGCCGTACTCCAGCGCTGTCAGGAAATCCTCATCGATCGTTCCCGTGGCACCTTCAATACGGTCTTTGGCCGCGGCCTGGGCCTCGAAACGTTCGCGCTGGTCGAGCGGGTCGTTGAGCTCGGAGAACGCGTTGGCTATTTCGCGGCCGGCGATGTAGAGCTCGAACCGGTCGGTGACGCCCGGGTCCTGCTCGTTACGGCGGGCCAGCGGTGAAACTTCCACCGGAAAGTGCGTTATAAAGGTCGGCTGCACCAGGTGCGGTTCGGCGACTTCCTCGAAAATCGCCGCGATGAGCTCGCCGGGGGTTTCCCCGCCTCGCAGCGGCAGTCCGAGTGAGCGCGCGTGTGCGCGCAGTGTGTCCGGGTCGTCAAGATCGGCCGGGTCGAATTTGCCGAACCGGGCCGCGGCCTGCTTCATGCTGAGGCGCTGCCAGGGGGCCGAAAAGTCAATGGCGGTGCCCTGGTACTCGACGGTTGCCGAACCGCAGACATCGGTGCAGAGTTGTGAAATCATGGTTTCGGTAAGCCCCATAAGGTCTTCATGGGTCGCGTAGGCCTGGTAGAATTCCACCATGGTGAATTCGGGGTTGTGCTGGGTGGAGATGCCCTCGTTGCGGAAGTTGCGGTTTATCTCGAACACGCGCTCCAGCCCGCCGACCAGCAGACGTTTCAGGTACAGCTCCGGGGCGATGCGCATGTAGAGCTCCATGTCCAGGGCGTTATGGTGGGTCTTGAACGGCTGTGCGGTCGCCCCGCCCGGGATCGGGTGCATCATCGGCGTTTCGACCTCCTGAAAGCCGCGCTCCTCGAGAAACCTGCGGATAAGCGTTATGATGCGCGATCGTGTCTGGAACGTGCGCCGGACGTTTTCGTTGACGATGAGGTCGAGGTAGCGCTGCCGGTAGCGCGTTTCCACGTCCTGCAGTCCGTGCCATTTCTCGGGCAGCGGCCGCAGCGACTTGGTGAGCAGGCTGAATTCGCAGACCTGGATGGTCAGCTCGTCCGACCGGGTCAGGAAGGCCCGGCCGCGAACGCCGATAAAATCCCCGATATCGACTTTTTTGAACACGGCGAAATTGTCTTCGCCTATTTCGTTTTTCCGGACATAGGCCTGCAGGCGTCCGCTGCGGTCCTGCAGGTGTACGAAGGCAGCCTTGCCGAAACTTCTGAGCGAGACGACGCGGCCCGCGAGGCTGAACATGTCCTGGCAGGCCTCGATCCTGTCGCGGTCCTGGCCGGCGAACCGGGCCGTGACCTGGGCGGTCGTGTGCTCGGCCCTGAATGTGTTGGCGTATGGATTGATGCCGGAGCCGCGCAGTTCAGCGGCTTTTTCGCGGCGGTGTCTGATGAAGTCTCTGGTTTCGTCCATGTGTGCTGCCGTATCGTTTCCGGGGGCATGCCCGGCTCCCGACAGGAGATAATATCTATATAAATAAAGGGATTACATTAACGTAAGTTTTTTGGTAAGTCAAGGAAAAGCATTTTTCGCTTACGTTTTCGGGAAAAGTATGCTACAGATAGCCTGTTAATTTTTTGACCGTTAGCAGCAGCTGACAGTACCCGAACAGGAGGATGTGACATGTCGCCCGATGAATTGAAAAAGACGGTTCGTGAGTTCGCCGCCACCTACGCCTATTCCAACCTGATCACCATTGACGCCCAGGGGTTTCCCAAGAGCCGCATGATGGAGAATATCGCCCTGGAAGACGATCTCGTATTTTATTTCGCCACGTTTGCCTCATCCGACAAGGTGGCTGAAATCCGGGCACAGCCCCGTGTGAACGTATTTTTGTACAGGCCCGAGGACCACTCGAGCATCTCCGCATCCGGTACGGCCGAGGTTGTCATGGATGATGAGGTGCGCTGCGCAAAATGGAAGGAGCACTGGAGCGGTTTCTGGAAACAGGGGTGCAGCGACCCCTCCTATGCCCTGATCAGGGTCGTTCCGCACAAGATCGTCTATCTTGATTATGCGGCGCACCAGAAGGAGGTGCTGGAGCTCTAGGCCGGACAACGGGCTGCACGCACGAGATAGTGCTTGAAATGAGCCTGTTGTTGTGATATAGTCATCCAATTTAACCGAAACGGCCTGTTGGGCGCGCTGCTCAATCAGTGCGTGTGCCGCCCGGAGCCGTTCAGGTGCGATGGACCCGAGAACCGTTATCCGGCGATCCGAAATACCGGCACACGGGCTGCAGCTCGACATGCTCTGGGATGCAGCGCTGCTGGACCAGCTGCCCGAAAGCAGACGGCTCCCGGTCGAGCCCCCGGTGCGGCTTGAAATGCGTTTGGGCATCGAAGGCCGCCGGGTCGTTCTGGACGGAACATGCCATGCGCGGGGAGTCTGCGTGTGCGTGCGTTGTCTGGAACGTTTTACGGTGCCGCTCAGCCTCACGTTCCGCTATGTTTTTCAGCCCGCGGACATGCAGGATGCCCATGCCAAGGTACAGCTGGGAGCGGCAGATATCGAGGTCGTACCCTATGACGGTGAGCATATTGATCTTGCGGTACCGGTATGTGAGCAGATCAACCTCGGCCTGCCGGCCTATCCGCACTGCAGCCCGGACTGCAGGGGGCTGTGCGCACAGTGCGGCGCGAACTTGAACAGCGGGGCATGCGGCTGTACGGACGGTCCCGGGCCGCGGTCGCCGTTTGCCGTCCTCGGCACGCTGAAAAAGAAGAAGTAAGCGGGGTCCGGCAGGCGTTTAACGTTTAACAGTTATACACACAAGGAAGCGTATCATGGCAGTACCAGCTAAGAAAACATCCCGATCACGGCGCGGTTCCAGGCGTGCACATGACAGCCTTAAGAAGGTCAGTCTTGCGACCTGCCCGCAGTGCAATGAGCCGACCAAGCCTCACCACGTATGTCCCAAGTGCGGTTATTACAAGGGTCGCGAGATCGTTGCGGTTGATGCCGGCTGAGAAGCCTGCGGTCGAACGGCTAACGTTTCACTGACGCGGCGCGCGGCTGCAGCGTGATGTCACCATGCGCATTCCGACATGAAGAGGTAACGGTCAGCATATGTATACAGCACGAATAGCAGGAACAGGCTCATCGGTCCCCGAGCGCGTTTTGACCAACGCCGATTTTGAGAACATGGTCGACACCAGCGACGAGTGGATCACGGCCAGGACCGGCATCAAGGAGCGACGAATCGCCGAACCGGGGCAGTCGTCCTCGACGTTTGCCATGCAGGCCGCTGAGCGTGCCATGGAAATGGCAGGCTGCGACGCCCGCGAGCTCGATCATATTATTCTCGCCACCATAACGCCCGATATGCTTACCCCTTCGACTGCATGCGTTCTGCAGGACAGGCTCGGTGCGGTCAAGGCGGCCTCGTTCGATATATCGGCCGGATGTACCGGGTTTTTGTACGGGCTCTCCCTCGGAGACAGCCTGATCCGTTCGGGTATGAGCGAAAAGATTCTGGTTATCGGTGTTGAGACTCTTTCGAAAATTACCGATTACCAGGACCGCACCACGTGCGTGCTGTTCGGCGACGGGGCCGGAAGCGTGGTGCTGGAGCGCAGCCGGAACGGCCGGGGCATATTGTCGACCCATCTTTTCAGTGACGGTTCACGCGGCAAACTGCTGTTTGTGCCCGGCGGCGGGTCGGCCATGCCGGCAACACGTGAAAGCGTTGACGGTCGCGCCCATTACCTGAAGATGGACGGCAACAAGGTGTTTAAAATCGCGGTGAAATCACTCGAGGAGGCCGCGCTCAAGGCCCTGGAGCACAACGGTGTTACCGGTGAGGATGTCGATATGTTTATTCCGCATCAGGCCAATGACCGCATTATTCAGGCCATTGCCAAGCGCCTCAATCTCGGGCCGGAAAAGGTGTTCGTCAATATTCATAAATACGGCAACACATCCTCGGCATCCGTGCCGATAGCGCTGGATGAGGCCAACCGTCAGAATTGCATCAAGGACAATGATCTGCTTCTGCTGGATGCTTTCGGATCGGGGTTTACCTGGGGGTCGGCCCTGATCAGGTGGTAGGTCCGGCAGGATACGCTTGCACGTTACAGAAAAGAATTGCATAGAAAGGTGGTTGAAGACATGTTGAGGTATGGTCTGGATGAGACGCAGCTGCAGATGATTGAACTTGCCGCCAAGATCGGCAGGGAGAAGATCGTTCCGGTACGGGCCGAGCTCGATGAAACCGGAAAATTTCCCTGGGACATTCTTGGCGTTCTGGCCGAAGCCGGCTTGTTCGGGGTCTACATTCCCGAGGAATACGGCGGGCTTGGGTTCGGCAATTTTGAAAACTGCCTGGTGGTGGAAGAACTGTCCAAGTACTGTATCGGTGTTTCCGTGAGTTTTGCCGCCAGCGGCCTGGGTGCCTACCCGATCCTGCTGTTCGGCAGTCATGAACAGAAGATGAAGTACCTGCCCGATATCGCCGCCGGCAAAAAACTGGCAGCGTTCGGCATTACCGAGTCCGGTGCCGGCTCAGACGCCGGGGCGATCCGCACAACGGCCACCCGCAAGGACGGCGGCTACGTGCTCAACGGCGTGAAGCAGTGGATCACGAATGGCGGCGAGGCCCTGACCTATTCGGTCATCGCCAAGACCGACAAATCCAGGGGCGCACGCGGCGCCAGCGCATTTGTGATTGAGAAAGACACGCCCGGCTTCACCTTCGGCAAGAAAGAAAACAAGCTCGGCATCCGCGCCTCGGCAACGCGCGAACTGGTGTTCGAGGACTGTGAAATCCCGAACGAGAACCTGCTCGGGCGCGAGGGCATCGGGTTCATCGTTGCCATGAAGACCTTCGACCAGACGCGCACCGGTATTGCGGCCCAGGCAGTCGGACTGGCCCAGGGCGCACTGAACGAAACGCTCAGGTACGCCCACGAGCGCAAGACTTTCGGCAAGGCCATCATATCTCATCAGGCCGTGCAGCACATGCTGGCCAACATGGCGACCCAGATCGAGGCGGTGCGTGCCCTGACCTACGAGGCCTCGCGCTACTGTGACAGCGGCGCCAAGGACATGGCCAAATATTCTTCCATGGCCAAACTGCTTTCCACCGACGTGTGCATGCAGGTCACGACCGACTGTGTACAGATTTTCGGCGGTTACGGCTATATGCGCGAATATCCCGTTGAAAAGATGATGCGTGATGCCAAGATCCTGCAGATCTACGAGGGCACAAACCAGATCCAGCGCAATGTTATCGGACAGTTCCTGATCAAGGAAGTCGCGGGTAACAAGGTCTGAGACCGGCGGCAAATAAAATCTTGCGCAATGGCGTAACTTGGTATACAAAGGTGCAGCTATGAATCTGGCGGATAGAAAAGCGATCGTAACCGGCGCTGCCCAGGGTATCGGAAAAACAATCGCGCTTGAACTGGCGCGTCAGGGCGCCGATGTAGCGGTTACGGACATCAATGAGCAGGGCCTCGAGAGCGTGGTCGCCGAGATACAGGCGCTGGGCCGCCGGGCGCATCCTGTCGCCATGGATGTTTCCAGCCTGTCCCAGTGCGAGGGCATGGTCAAGGCGGTCGTGGAAGCGATGGGCCGGCTCGATATACTGGTCAACAATGCGGGCATTACCCGTGACATGCTGCTGCTGCGCATGAAGGAGGAGCAGTGGGATCAGGTGATGCAGGTCAACGTCAAGGGCACATTCAACTGCACCAAGGCTGCGATCCGGCCCATGTTCAAGCAGAAATACGGCCGGATTATTTCGATTTCATCAGTAACCGGCGCGATGGGCAATCCGGGACAGGCCAACTATTCGGCTTCGAAGGCTGCGGTTATCGGTTTTACAAAAGCGGTCGCGCGTGAGTATGCCCATTGCGGCATTACGGTGAACGCCGTGGCGCCCGGTTTTATACAAACGGCCATGACCGATGCCATACCGGACAAGGAGCGTGAAGCAATGATCGCCCAGATACCGGCCCGTCAGCTCGGTACCCCTGAGGATGTCGCCCATGCAGTCTGTTTCCTGGCGTCAGATGCGAGCAGCTACATTACCGGGCAGGTGCTTCATGTTAACGGCGGACTCTATACGTAGGCATTGAACGAACGGTTATTAACATTTTTGAACAGCATGGAGGTTAGGAACAATGGCGGATAAAACCGTAGAGGAAATGGTTAAGGAGATTATCGTAGAACAGCTTTCCGTGAATGCCGATGAAGTGGTGCCCGAGGCTTCATTTGTTGATGATCTCGGCGCGGATTCGCTCGATCTCGTTGAGCTGATTATGGTCATGGAGGAGAAGTTCGGGCAGGAGATCCCGGATGATGATGCGGCGAAACTGCAGACCGTTCAGGATGCGATCAATTATATCAAAGAACGCCGCAGTTAGTTCCGGCCCGCTTACCGTTTGCGTCACACTCAACAGGAATGAAAGCCTTCTCCGGGCAGGAGAAGGCTTTTGGAAATTCACTACGGGGGAGTAACTGCTTGGATACACGAAGAGTAGTCATAACCGGAATGGGAATCATATCGCCGCTCGGCATCGGGCTCGAGGAGAACTGGGATGCCGTCAGCAACGGTCGTTCCGGCGTCACGCAGGTAACCAAATTTGACGCCTCCGACCTGCCGTCCAGGATCGCCGGTGAGGTGAAGAATTTCAACGCGGAAGACTGGGTCGAGAAAAAAGAAATAAAGAAGATGGACCCCTTTCTGCACTATACCCTTGCGGTCGGCCAGATGGCCATGCAGCAGTCGGGCCTTGTGATCGATGAGAGCAACGAAGAGCGCGTCGGCGTGCTGGTCGGCTCCGGACTGGGCGGTCTTGAAACCATTGAAAAGTACCATACCATTCTGCTGGAGCAGGGCGTCAAGAGAATTTCGCCCTTCTTCATCCCGATGCTTATCGTCAATCTCGCCCCCGGTCATATTTCGATGCATTTCGGGTGCAAGGGGCCCAACAGCAGCATGGTGACGGCCTGCGCAACCGGCAATCATTCGATCGGCGAGGCGTTCAAGATCATTCAGCGCGGCGATGCCGACGCCATGATCGCCGGCGGGGTCGAGGCAACCATCACGCCGCTGGCGCTCGGCGGATTTTGCGCCATGAAAGCGCTTTCTACCCGTAATGACGAGCCGCATCGGGCCAGCCGTCCCTTTGAACGCGACCGCGACGGCTTTGTGATCGCCGAAGGGGGCGGCCTGCTGGTGATGGAGGCCCTGGAAACGGCACAGAAGCGCGGAGCGAACATCCTGGCAGAGATCGCCGGTTTTGCCTGCAATGCCGACGCGCACCACATTACCGCCCCGTCCCCGGGCGGGCAGGGCGCAGCGCGCTGCATGCAGCTGGCCCTCAAGGATGCGGGCCTGAACCCCGAGGACCTTGATTATATTAATGCGCACGGTACCTCGACGCAGGCTAATGATGCCGCTGAATCACAGGGCATGCGCCGGGCGTTCGGATCTCATGCCGACAAGCTGTGGATCAGTTCAACCAAGTCGATGACCGGGCACCTTTTGGGAGCTGCCGGCGGTGTCGAGGCGGTTTTCAGTATTTTGGCCCTGCAGAACGGCGTTGTTCCTCCGACGATAAATTATGAAAACGTTGATCCGGAATGCGACCTTGATTACGTGCCCAATACAGCGCGTGAACGGGCCATCAGGACAGTCATGAGCAATTCATTCGGCTTCGGCGGCACGAACGCGACGCTGGTGTTTCGTACATTCGAAGGATGAGCGGTATAGATGGGTGAGACAATTGCCATAGCATCCGATCATCGCGGTGTCGGCCTGAAAGCGGCTGTTGCCGGAGTGCTTGAAGGGCTCGGTGCGGTTGTGCTGGATATGGGGCCTGAGACGGATGCCTCCGTTGACTACCCGGTATACGCACGCAAAGTGGCCGAGGCGGTTTCGCGCGGCGAGTGCGACCGGGGAGTGCTGATCTGCGGGTCGGGTATCGGCATGTCGATCGCCGCCAATAAATTCAAGGGTGTGCGGGCCGCCCTGTGTCATGATGCCCGTACGGCTGAAATGTGCCGACGGCATAATAATGCCAATATACTGGTCATGGGTGAATCGGCCGGCGAACCCCTGGCCCGTGCAATGACCTCGATCTGGTTTGAAACCGCCTTTGAGGGCGGCCGGCATCAAAAACGGCTTGACCTGATCGCCGGGATTGAAGATGATGTCTTTAAGGAGACGCCGGCACACGCTTAAACGGCCGCAGTGATCATCGCCGTGACGGCCGCGCATGCGGCCGTGAACGAGCCCGCCTTGCATGCGAGGCTGCCGCTTCTCCCTGGCAGGCCGCAGCCTCTGTACTCACAACCTGTTCATGTAACGGTACAAGCGTCCGTTCATGAACGCTGTTCATGTTTCGTCATGCCGCAGCACGCGCAGCGCCCCGACTGGAAAGAATACTTTATCGATATCGCCCGCCTGGTGTCGCGCCGTTCAACCTGTCTGCGCCGCTCGGTCGGCGCTGTTCTGGTCAAGGACAAGAGGATCCTCGCAACCGGGTATAACGGCGCACCCAGCGGCCTGGCGCACTGCAGTGAGGTCGGCTGCCTGCGCGAGCAGCAGCAGGTTCCCTCGGGACAGCGCCACGAGCTGTGCCGCGGCCTGCATGCCGAGCAGAATGCCATCATCCAGGCGGCCTATCACGGCATCAGCATCAACGGCGCCACGCTGTACTGTACAACGGTGCCCTGCAGCATCTGCCTGAAAATGCTGATTAATGCCGGCATACACCGGATGATCTGCGTTGAAGGCTATCCGGACCAGCTGACGGAGAAATTCCTGAGCGAGGCCGGCATAGAGATTGAAATACTCAGGGGGGACGAGACATGAAGTGCCCGTATTGCAGTAATCTCGAAGACAAGGTGATCGATTCGCGCATCAGCAGGGACGGAATGACCATCCGCCGCCGGCGCGAATGCCTCGCGTGCGAGAAGCGTTTTACCACGCACGAAAAAATTGAGGACACGCTGCCGCTGATTATCAAGAAAGACAGCCGCAGAGAACCTTTCAATGCCGACAAGATCCTGGACGGCCTGCGCAAAGCCTGCCAGAAGCGCGATATCAGTATCCAGCAGCTCGAGGAGATTACCGAGCGCATAGAGCGCTCGCTGATGGAGCGGGGTGTCAAGGAGGTGCAGAGCTCCGAGGTCGGTGAGCAGATCATGCGGGAGCTGCACGATCTCGACCAGGTGGCCTATGTGCGTTTTGCCTCCGTGTACCGCTCATTCAAGGACCTGAACGATTTCATGAAGGAGGTCAAGACATTCCTTGAACGGCGGGAACAGTCGCAGCAGCCAAACGGGACGTCCGAATAATACCGGCTGCGCGGCCGCCGTGTCTTGCAACGCTCATGTGTGCACAGGATTTGCATGAAGACTATATGCGCAGCGCCCTTGCCCTTGCGCGCAGGGGTGCCGGCCGGGTAAGTCCCAATCCCATGGTGGGCGCCCTGGTCGTGCGCAGGGGACGCGTGGTCGGATCTGGCTACCACCGTATGTTCGGCGGGCCGCATGCCGAGGTATATGCCCTGCGGCAGGCCGGCGAGCGGGCGCGCGGTGCGGACCTGTATGTAACGCTTGAGCCCTGTTCGCATCACGGCAAAACCCCTCCGTGTGTCGATGCGGTCATCGCCGGCGGCATCACGCGGGTGTTCATCGGTCAGGTCGATCCGAATCCGCGCGTGCGCGGCCGGGGGATCCGGCGGTTGCGCGCGGCCGGCATCGAGGTTACCTCCGGGCTGCTGAAGGACGACTGCGCCGGGCTGAACGCGGCGTTCAGTAAATATATCACCCGGGGAATGCCGCTGGTGACGCTGAAGGCGGCCATGACCCTGGACGGCAAGATCGCCACCCGCACGGGGGATTCGAAATGGATTTCGTGCGCACAGTCGCGCAGGCTTGTGCACCGCGCCCGCGCCGAAGCGGACGCGGTTATGGTCGGCATCGGAACAGTGCTGGCCGATAATCCGCGCCTGAATGTGCGTCTTGGCGGAAAGCGGTCGCGCGATCCGCTGCGCATCGTGGTTGACAGCCGTTTGCGCATCTCTCAGGGATGTAGGCTGATGCAGGCCGGATATGCCGACGGGACCCTCGTGCTGACCGGCACCCGCGCTGCGCGGACCGCCACGGCTGCACGGCTGCGCAGCCGCGGGGTCGAGGTGCTCGGCTGCAGGCTGCGCAGGGGCCGGGTCGATCTGGGGGCCGCGATGCGCCTGCTGGCAGGCCGCGGCATCACGCATATCATGCTCGAGGGCGGCGCGACCCTTTTCGGAGGGGCCCTGCGCGCGGGGATCGTCGACCGGGTCATGCTGTTCTACGCGCCGAAACTGCTCGGGGGCTCGGATGCCCCGTCGATGGCGCAGGGGCCGGGTCCGGCAGGAATTGATGACTGTCTGCGGCTGAGCAACATGAGCGTGCGCACCATAGGATGCGATTTTCTGGTGGAAGCAAACGTGCGCTACAATAAACGTACACGATGAACAGCGGCCGCACACGCGCGGTCATGAACGGCGCGAACCATGTTTACCGGCCTTATTGAAACAACCGGCGTTATTCTGCGCTGCGAGCGCAGCGCAGGCGGACTGCGGCTGCAGCTGGACAGTTCCCTGCCCGCGGCCGAGCTGAGCCTGGGCGAGAGTATCGCGGTCGACGGCGCATGCCTGACCGTGACCTCGTGTGCGGACACGGGATTCACGGTCGACGTCTCGCCCGAGAGCCTTGCGGCAACGACGCTCGGGATGAGGAAGGCCGGCGCACGGGTCAATCTTGAGCGGGCGCTGAAGCTTTCCGACCGGCTGGGCGGGCATCTTGTCTCGGGTCATGTGGACGGCACGGCAATGCTGCAGTCGGTGCGCCGCACGGGCGAATTTACGCGCCTTGATTTTAAGGCTTCGCAGGACCTGCTCTCGGGCATGATCGTCAAGGGTTCGGTGGCAGTCGACGGCATCAGCCTCACGCTCAATACGGTTGATTCGGGCGGTTTTTCTGTTATGATTATTCCGCATACGCTGGAACATACCACGCTGTGCGAGCGCACGCCCGGTGACACGCTGAACATCGAAAACGACCTGATCGGGAAATACGTACGGAAATTTTTACACGCCGGCTCCGCGGGCGGTGTTACGCGCGAGCTTCTGGAAAAGTATAATTTTTTACAGCCCTGAGCGGCTGCAGAGGGATTTGAGGAACGCTATGCCGATTAACAGAGTAATCGAAGCAATTGAAGAGATCAAAAAAGGCCGGATGGTCATTCTGGTCGACGATGAAGACCGTGAAAACGAGGGTGACCTTACCATGGCCGCGGAGATGGTAACGCCCGAAGCGATTAATTTCATGGCGAAGTACGGCCGCGGCCTGATCTGCCTTTCTTTGACCGAGGAGCGTTGCCGCGAGCTGGACCTGCCGGTGATGGTGCAGGACAATACCTCATCGTTTCACACGGCGTTCACGGTCTCCATTGATGCGGTCAAGGGGACCACAACCGGCATATCGGCCGCTGACCGGGCCCAGACGATCCTGACAGCCATCGATGAGGCCTGTTGCCCGGAGGACCTCGGCCGCCCCGGGCATGTGTTTCCCCTGCGCGGCATGTCCGGCGGGGTTCTGCGGCGCACGGGCCAGACCGAAGGCTCCATAGACCTGTGCCGGCTGGCCGGCCTCAAGCCCGCCGGCATCATCTGCGAGATTATGAACGACGACGGGACCATGGCCCGCATGCCGCAGCTGGAGGTGTTCGCCCGGGAGCATGACCTGTGCATCGTCTCGGTCGCCGATATCATCAAGTACATGCTTACCAAGGAATGCCTGGTCAAGCGCATGGTGGAGACCACGCTGCCCTCGCATTACGGGGGCGATTTTCACATGGTGGTCTATGAAAATATCGTTGATGTCCATCATCATCTGGCCCTGGTCAAGGGTGAGTGGGAACCCGACGAGCCCGTGCTGGTGCGGGTGCACTCGGAGTGCCTGACCGGCGACGCGCTGGGCTCGAAACGCTGCGATTGCGGCTCACAGCTCATGAGCGCCATGCAGCAGATTTCACGTGAGGGCAAGGGCGTTCTTGTGTACATGCGCCAGGAGGGACGCGGCATAGGGTTCCTGAACAAGATCAGGGCCTATGCCCTGCAGGACAAGGGCCGGGACACGGTCGAGGCCAATGAGGAACTCGGATTTGACGCCGACCTGCGCGACTACGGCATCGGCGCCCAGATCCTGCGCGATCTGGGTATTTCCAAGATCAGGCTGCTGACGAACAATCCTAAAAAGATCATCGGGCTCGAGGGCTACGGCCTCGAGATCGTCGAGCGGGTGCCGCTCGAGATACAGCCCCTGGAGCAGAACCGCTTTTATCTCTCGACCAAGAAAAAACGTATGGGACATATGCTCAACCTTGACGACGACAAAGACTAACCGGCAGAACTCACATTGGTGGACAAAGAGAATCATCACAGAAAGGACGCGCATGACTACGACATATGAAGGCACTTTGAATGCGAAGGGGTTCCGGTTCGCGATCGTGTGCAGCCGGTTCAACGATTTCATCGTCAACCGCCTGCAGGGCGGGGCCATGGACGCACTCCTGCGTCACGGCGCCAGCGAGGACAATATCACTGTCATCATGGTGCCGGGCGCCTTTGAGATACCGCTGGCAGCGAAAAAGGCGGCGGCCTCCTCAAAGTACGACGCGGTCATCTGCCTGGGGACCGTTATCCGCGGGGCAACGCCGCATTTTGAATACGTGGCCGCCGAGGTGTCCAAGGGCATCGCGATGATCGGGCTTGAAAGCGGCATTCCGGTGACGTTCGGCATCCTGACGACCGAAAACATCGAGCAGGCCATTGAACGCGCCGGCAGCAAGTCCGGCAACAAGGGATGGGACGCAGCTGTTTCGGCCATCGAGATGGTCAGCCTGCTCAAAGCCATGTAGCAGGCGTCGCTGCGCGTCAGCGCTGAATTTTTTATATCGACAGACGACCGATGAGCCGCAGAAAAGGCAGAAGCGTTGCCGTCCAGATTTTGTATCAGCTTGAAATGAATGCCCAGGATATCGAGCAGGCCCTGCCGGTTTTCTGGGAGCACCACGCCCACGGCGAGGAGGTCCGGGCGTTTGCGGAGCGCATTGTGCGCGGCGTGTGGCAGCAGCGCGACGCGATCGACGCCGTCATCGTCGAGACCACGCGCAACTGGTCGCTTGAGCGCATCGCACCGATCGACCGCAATATCCTGCGCGCGGCGATCTACGAAATGCTTTACTGTGACGATATCCCCCGCAAGGTAACCCTGAACGAAGCGATCGAGCTGGGCAAGAAATTCGGCTGCGACAAGTCGGGCGCGTTCATCAACGGCGTGCTCGACAGCGTGGCGGCCGCGGCCGCGTCCGGTTCGCAAAAATGAGCCGCTCCGCTGTTCGGCCGCCGGCGAGGGAACACGTATTTTGGAAGAAAGGATATTGCATATGGCTGCTGTTAAAATCATGCCCTGTCTTGATATGAAAGACGGACGCGTCGTCAAGGGAGTGCATTTCGTTGACTTGAAGGATGCAGGCGACCCGGTCCAGAATGCCGCATTCTATCAGCAGGAGGGCGCCGATGAACTTGCCATGCTCGATATCGCGGCAACGCTTGAAAACAGGACAACGCGTCTGGAGTGGGTGCGCAAGGTGTCCGCGGTCATTGCTATCCCCCTGACCGTGGGGGGAGGCATCGCCTCGCTCGAGGATATCGAGCAGGTGCTCGCGGCCGGCGCGTCAAAGGTGTCCATGAACAGCGCGGCCGTGAAAAATCCGGATCTTGTACGCGAGGCTGCGCAGAAATTCGGCCGCGACACCATTACCGTCGCGGTCGATGCACGGCGCAATCCGGCCATGCCCTCTGGCTTTGAACTGGTTGTTGCCGGCGGTACAAAGCCGGTCGGCAGGGATGCCGTTGCGTGGGCGGCGCAATGTGAGCAGTCAGGGGCCGGCGTGATCCTTCCTACCAGCATGGACGGCGACGGAACCTGCGCCGGTTATGATATCGAATTTACGCGCGCCATAGCGGACGCGGTCAATGTCCCGGTAGTGGCATCCGGCGGTGCCGGAACCCTTGAGCATTTTTATGAAGCTGTTACAGACGGCGGGGCGCAGATCGTTCTGGCCGCCTCTGTGTTCCATTTCAGGACATTGACCATCAAACAGGTCAAGGACTACCTGCGGCAGAAGGGTATCGCGGTGTGCTGATGTGCGCACACCAGCCGCTTTTTTTCATACACAGTACGGGAGGATACCGTTATGGCAAAAAAAATACTTGAGCTCACATCAAGCCCCCGTAAAAACGGCAACAGCACCCTGCTGGCCCACGCTATCGCCGACGGGGCACGCGCTGCCGGCGCACGGGTTGCAGCCGTCAATCTTCACAGGCTGAATATACGACCCTGCATTGCCTGTGATAAATGCCACG
>Ga0272442_10003491_pt1 | contig 22022 bp, 17 predicted proteins | sample SSMForm2O_FD_200262 | JGI IMG/M metagenome (GOLD analysis project Ga0272442, IMG submission 200262) | Marine sediment archaeal communities from Little Sippewissett salt marsh, Falmouth, MA, United States - SSM-Form-2O | ecosystem: Environmental > Aquatic > Marine > Wetlands > Sediment ... | reverse complement strand
GCGCGAGGGGCCTCGGGCTCCTCGCTATCGAGTTCCACGATGTCCTCGATCAGTCCCTCGATCTGTCGGCGGTCACGCGGCGCTCGCAGCGGTGTCTTCCGGTCGAGCTTGCCGTCGTGGAATCGGCCCGTGAACGTGGCGCCGTCGGGTCCCCGCCAGTGGACCATCCGGTCGCCGTCGTGGCGCCCCGAGATCAGCGTGGTATCGTCCCCGGCCAGCGCGACGACTTCCTCGTAGGACATCCCGCTGTTGATGCGCCGGTAGTGCTCCTCGAAAGAAAGCTGCCGGGGCCCCTGCGCAGCCTGTGCCGCGTCAGGCGGCGTCGTTGGCCCCGCCTTCGGCGGTTCTCCTGGCGCTGCCGCCGGAACTTGCGCCGTGGCCGCCACGTTCTCTTCAGGCGTGTCGGGAGCACCCCTTCCCTCGGGCTGTCTCGCGGCGTTCTCCTGCGCCTCCGGGGCCTTTGCCTGGGGCGGTTCGGGCCGGGTTGCGGACGGTGGGCCGGTCTCTTTGACCTCGGGCATGGAGTGTTCAGTGAATGAGGAAGACATGGCCCTAGGCGGATGCACAGACAGCGTGACGTGGGGCAGGTAGGGGCTGCATAGCACAAGCAGCAGGCCGACCGGGGCCATCACGGCCAGCAACGGCACGCCGCCCGTTATCGTGAAGCGGCGGCGGTTCGTGAACGAACGGACGTGCGCATCTTCCTCGATGATGAGGTCGTCAAGGGCCGCGTCGCGGGCCAGGCCGTAGTAAGGACGCTGGATCATGAGGACAAGGGGACCCATGAGAGGAACCAGCCCCCAAAGGCCCCAACCCGGATGGTAGCCCTTGGTCTTCACATACTGCGCGAGACCGACCACCAGCACAGCCGAACCCACCAGGCCCAGCCAGCGTGAGCCCGCCAAGATACCGTAAGATTGAATCAGAAAGCCTGGCAAGGCCCACGTCAGGGACGGTATCTGGCGCCCTTCGTCCATTCTTCCGCTCCGGGAACACACCCGACGCTGTGAGTATGCGCGTGGGCGGGACGATTTTCAAGACGGCCCGACCGGGGGCACCCGCAAACCGCCCCACTACGCCCCCCTTACTGTGTTCGAGAGTGGGCAAGGCCCTCGTGGAGATGGACCCAGTGGTCGGCCTTGGCGGCAAGCTCCTCGTCGTGGGTGACGATGACCAGGGTGATGTGGTCGGTGGCGTTGAGACTCCAGAGGAGCTCGATAATGCCTTGGCCGGTGTGTTCGTCGAGGTTGCCGGTGGGCTCGTCGGTGAAGACGACGGAAGGGCTGTTGAACAGGGCGCGTGCGATGGCCACCCGCTGCTGTTCGCCGCCGCTGAGCTGGCCGGGCTTGTGGGTCATACGTTCGGCAAGACCGACTTTGTCGAGCAACTCGACGGCGCGCTCGTTGCACGCGCAGCGTCGCGCGCCTTTGCACAGGGCGGGCATCATGACATTCTCGAGCGCAGTGAACTCGGGCAACAGGTGGTAGAACTGAAAAACGAAGCCGATGTCCTTGTTTCGGATGCGGTTGACGGCGCGCCGGCGCATCTTGCTCAGCGGCTTGCCGCGGAAAAGGACCTCGCCGTCAGTAGGCCGATCGAGAGTGCCCATGAGGTGCAACAGCGTGCTCTTGCCCACGCCCGACGGGCCGCTGATGGTCATGATGCGGCCCTCTGGGACCGCCAGGTCGACGCCGCGCAGGATGCGCAGTTCCCGGCTTCCGTCGTGGTAGGTCTTGACGACCTTTTGGCATTCGAGCACGCTACTCATAGCGCAAGGCCTCAATAGGGTCGAGCCGCGCGGCGCTCCACGCGGGATAAAGGGTCGACACAAAGGTGAGCATGACGGCGCAGACGGTGATCCAGAGGATGTCACCCGGCACCACGGCGACGGGGATGCGGTCGAAGTAGTAGATCTGACTGCTGAAAAGGTCGATGCCCAACAGGCCGGCGACGAATTCGGCCACGGGGTTGAGGTTATAGGCAAGCAATGTACCGACGACTACACCCACAACCGTGCCGCTGAGGCCGATGAGGAGTCCCTCGAGCACGAAGAGCTTGAGGATCCCAGGGCCGCTCACGCCGAGCGTGCGCAAGATGCCAATGTCGCGCCGCTTCTCCATGACGACCATGATGAGGGTACTGGTGATATTGAACGCGGCCACGAGGATGATGAATACGAGGATGATGAACATGGCCAGCTTCTCCTGCTCGAGCGCGCCGAAGAAGGCCTCTTGGCTCTCGTACCACGTCATGGCCCGCAATCCGAGCTCGCGCTCGATGCGCTCCTTGACCACGTCGGCGAGATAGGGTTCGGTGAGCTTGCAGTGCACGGCGCCGACGCCCGCCTGGCCGTTAAGCAGCGAGGCCGTGTCGATGTCGACGAAAGCGAAGTACGTGTCGAAATCGGACATCTTGGCCTGGGATATCCCGCTGACCTCGAGCCAGACGCCCCGGGCGCCCCGAAGACCCATGGGCGAGACGCTCCTGCGCGGCGTGAAAACTTGGACCTCATTGCCCACACGCGCGCCAAGCTTCATGGCCAGCCGATAGCCGAGCACGATCTCTTTGTCGCCCGGCGGCCGGCCCTCGCCGAACTGCCGCCCGTCTTTCCGGGTGAGGTTGTCGGCCAGTTGGGTAATCTGCTGCTCGCGTTGCGGATCAACGCCCACCACAAAACCGCCCTGGACCGCTTCCGTGTCGCCACGTTTGGTGCGTAGTATGGCCTCGATCTGCGTGATAGGGCCGGCGGCGAGCAGCTCGTCCGGGCACAGTTCCTCGAGCCGTTTGATGACCTCGTCGTGGTTCCCGATTGGCGTGCCTCGCCACTCCTCGACGGTAAGGTGCGAGCGGTTCCCGATGATAGTGTCGCGCAGGGCGATGTCGAAGCCGGTCATGACGCTCATCACCACAATAAGCGCAATGACGCCGACGCTCACACCCGCAACGGAGATGAGCGTGATAAGGCTGACAAAGCGACTCTTGCGTTTGCCGCGCAGGTATCGGAACGCTACAAAGGACTCGAAGCGCATGGGGACCTTCCGCTCTGACTGCGCCGAGTATAGCCGCCGTGCGTTGCGCCAAACAAGCCGACTGCCTCCGTTGCCCGCATAGTGTCATCCGGACACATAGGCTGTTCTGTGTCCTCAATTCCCGGAAAGTCCGATGGGTTCCGTTGCCCTCCTGCGCGGCCGCGGCGTTCTTCGGCCATGATCTGCTAGAATCCGATCATGGGCCGGTTCCTGCCGAGAGGACGTGACGCAATCGAGCGCAGGTTGGTGGGACCGTGAGTACTCACGACCAAGCCACCGTACTCCAGCGCGCGGAGCGTTACTGCATTGCCGTGGTGTGTGCGTGTCCGTATCCCAGGCCCCAAGGCGCCCAGATGCTGCTGCGCAATACGGCCCTGGCCCTGCGTGATCGAGGCCACGCCGTCCACCTTGTCGTACACGCCCACGGCGCGGGGAGCGACCCGGACGGCCTCGAGATCCATTGCCCACGACCCATCCCCGGGATGCGCAAGACCGCGACCCGCCCGTCGTTCGCGAAGCCCCTGCTCGACCTCGGCCTCGTACGCATGCTGCGCCGCGTTGTCCGTGAGCAGCAGATCGACGTGGTCCACGCGCACGGGCATGAGGGACTCAAGGTGGCGCTCAAGGCGGGCAAAAGACCCATCGTGTACCACGCGCACCACGCGATGGCCGACGTGCTCTCTTACGCCCGCCCCCTGGGCCGCCTCAGCGGCAAACGCCTCGACCGGCGCTATCCGCGCCAAGCCGACCACGTCATCGTGCCACACGAACGCCTCGGCGAATACCTCGTGACGTGCGGCTGCGACACGTCGCGGATCTCGGTGATTCCGCCTCCGGTGGACGTGACGGAGTTCGAACTTCGGGCGACCTCGCCGGAGGAGTCGCTCGAAATGCCGCCCGTCGTGTACATGGGAAGCCTCGACAACTACCAGAACCTGGACCTGCTCGAGCGGACGATGGCCATGCTGGCGCAGCATATGCCCAACGTGCGCCTCATTGTCGCCACGACCCAATCCGGGCAGGTTGCCGACGCTCAGATGGTGGCCACGCCGGACCTCGATGCGTTGCGGCGTGTGCTGGCTCGGGACGTAGCGGTGGCGTGCCCGCGCGTCTCGTGCTCTGGCTACCCGATCGAGGTGCTCAACGCGATGGCCGCGGGCCGGCCCGTAGTGGCGTGTGAAAGCGCTGCCCGCGCGATCACCGACCGCCACGACGGCGTGGTCGTTCCCGACAACGACGAGAAGACCTTTGCCCAGGCCCTGCACTGGCTGTTGACGAATCCGAAGGTGCGCACCCGCCTCGGCGGCAACGCACGCAGCACGGTCGCGGTCAATCACGCGCCCTCGAGTATTGCCGCCGCTATAGAACAGGTGTACTGCGCCGCCATGGCATCCGTGACAAACGCGGCGCAGCCAGGGCATGTGAAGGAATGAGCCCAGATGCGTTGTGGGCTCCGTCCTGCATCGCGCCGCCTACTGAAAAGGGCCGGCCGGCCGGCGTCCCTCACTCGAAGCAGTGGATGGCGCCCGTGTCGGTGCTGACGAAGAGGCGGCCGTTTGCGACGACCAGGGCGTAGGCCCGGCCGGCCACAGGACGCGCCCACAGCCGTTGGCCGTCACGCGTGGCGTAGGCGGCCACCTCGCCATGGCCCCCCGCGAACAAGACGTCACCGGCCAGGATGAGGTCGTAGGTATGGAGGCAAGGCGCCTGCCAGATCGCGGCGCCCTTGTTGGCGCGGTCAAGGGCCAGCAGTTCGGCCTTCTTGAGAATGTAGGCGCGATCTTGCGTGGCCACCATCCGGTGTCCGTCCGCGAACGAGGCGATCTTGTCCCGGGTCTCGGCGTCGCTTTCAGTGATCCAGCCGGTCTTGTTGCCGGGCCCGTGCATGAGGTGCATGTCGGGCGTCAGCAACGCAAACACGCCGCCGCCCCCCTCGAGGCCGCCCAAGCGCCCGCCGTCGGCGCGGTCGAGTACCATCGGTGCGCTGCGGCCTTGGGGCACGTAGAGCTTGGTCGGGGACGCCAGTAGGGCGCCCTCCATCGTAACTCCGTTCATCTCGACCACGTACAGGCCGTCCCCCTCGGGCGCGCCGGTTTGCACGTCAACGGCGCAGAAGTACGCCTTGCGCCACGGCAACAGGGCCGCGCCGAAGTAGGCCTTCGCCGCGTCCACCAGCACGCCGGTGCGGACCGGCCACATCGAGATCAGCTTGCCGTTGTTGGGAATCAGCCGCGCATCGGGGACCGGGCTGTATTGCCATAACACAGCGCCGTCGGCGGCGTTCAGGCAGTAAACCCTCCCGTCATCCGCGCCGAAATACAGCCTGCCATCGCAATACGTAGGCGCAATGCGAACCGGGCCGTCCACGGTGTAGGACCACCTGAGCGCGCCGGTGCGTGCGTCCAAACACACGACGGCATCCTCCACGGACGAGCCGAAGTAGGCCGCATCACCGACCGCGATGACCTGGAATACCGGGTCGTAGTTGCGCATGGCGCTCAGCCCAATGATCCGGGCGTAGGAGTCCCACTTTGCCGGACCGGGCCACGCGGGCTGCGGCGGATAGGGGGCCTCGTACACCCACTGCTCTTCAAGGGCATCGAGGTCAAAGATTTCGGCGCTGACGGCGCTTCGGCGGTTGTCGTGTCGGTAGGTGGGCCAGTCTTCCGCACACACAAGGGCGCTCATTGAACATATAGTAACACACAATAGCACCACGCCGCCAAATTGCCGAAATGCCTTTAAGCTATTGTGTATAATTCGTTTACAATATCCCATGCCGCATTCCCGTGTGGCGTTTCTTACTTACATGCCGGCGTGAAGACCAGCGAGGTCTCCATCCATCCGCCGCAACTGCAGCCACCGCCGCCTTCGGGGGACAGCACCATCCCGCCGCCCGCCATCGTACTGAGCCAGCATCCCGGGCGCAGCCGTTCCCAGCGGGTAACGCCTCCACTGGCCGGGTCCCATATCGAGATGCACCGGCCGGTGCCACGATAGAGGAGTGCGTTCTCGATGGCCGCGTAGGTGGCGCAGCCCTCATGGCGGCCGACCTTGTCGGTCACGCGCTCGCCGGTGTCGAGGTCGTAGCCGCAGGGCTCGAGGTAGACGGCGTTACCGACTACGGCGGGATGCTGCATATGGCCGCTGTGGTTGTTGCCCGTCCAGTCGTGGCTGGCCTCCCACTTGGGCGCACCGTCGGCGGCGTCGAAGCCGTACAGGTGGTACTTGGTGCGCGATAGCGCGAGGACCAGGGTGTCGTCGGCGCAAAGCAGGTAGAAAACCACCGTGCCGTCCACGGTGTCCAGCGGCCTTTCCCACACCTTGGCGCCGGTGGCCGCGTCCAGGGCCACAAGGAACTGGTCTTGCCACAGTTCCTTGAGTCCGACGCGGCGTGTGGCCGCAGCCTTGACCTTCTCGTTGCGGCACTCGACGAAATAAACGCGCCCGCCGCTGATCGTTATCGTCGGATTGATGAGGACACCGTCCGCGTAGGACCACCGCACGCCGCCGTCGGCCTTCGACAGCGCGAACAGGGCGTCGCTGCACACTTTGTAGGTGACCGGCCCGATGGGCGCGTCGTACCAGCCAGCCGTGGCCTTGCCCCAGAAGTTGGTGTAGACCGTGTCCTTTCTGAGCGCGCTGCCAAACAGCGTGTCGCCGGCTTGGGCCAGGTATCCCCAATCGTACTCGGCCCCGGGCGGCGTTGGCGCGATGGCATAGACGTGCTCGAGCGCGCCGGTCGCGGCGTTGAGCGCCCAGCAGGCGTCCTTGACGACGGCGTAGACGCGCTGTTTGTCGGCGCACCAGTTGCTACAGTCACGGGGCATGTTATAACGCTGGAGCCCTGGGACCTCGAGCGACCAAAGGATCGCCCCGTTGTAGGCGTCTTGGGCTATGATCCGGCGCAGTCCCTGCGTGAACAGACGGCCGTTCATGTATAGCGGCGACGGCTTGCGAGGGTTGCGGTCGACCATGGCGCGCGGGCCTGGACGCCCGACCCACTGGACCTCGAGTTGATCGGTGCGGGTGGCGCCGCCGAGGGTCTCTCGGCTCCGGGCCGAGTTGTCCGGGCTGCCGTATTGGTGCGACCATTGGCCGATTCCCTCGAGGGGTGGCCGCCGGATGAAGGTCCATAGGCCCTCGTCGACGAGGTCTGCCTGGTAGGCGAGCTTCCCTTCGCCGGCCCAGGCGGCGAGCCGTTCGGCGGACAACTGCGTGGTTCGTTCCGGCGGATGGAGGACACAGGCCAGGCCCCCACCCGGCCGCAACACACGGTACAGTTCCTGGGCGACGGCGAGGGGCTCCTCGCTCACGCGCGCGGCATCGAGGATGACGAGATTGGCGAACCATTTGGTGAACGGGAGTCGGGCGAGGGACTCGACGTGCCTGACGGTGATTCGCGGGCCGTAGGACCGAGCCTGTCGCAACGCGGCGCGCGCCTCGGCCACGACCGTGGGGTCGGCGTCAACGCCGTGCACGAACAGACCGGATCGCTTGGCCATCTCGTAGACGAGGCGCCCGTTGCCACAGCCGAGCACCAGGCCGTGGCCGGCGGGATTCTCGAGTTCCGACGCGAGACGCTCGAACAGGGCCGTGCCGGCAGCCTCGTTCTCGTATGCCGGCGCCTCCGGCACAGGCGGGAGCGTGTAGTTGAATGCCGTGTCGCACTCGTAGTCCTCGGTGCGGGCGTATGCCTCGCCGTCCGGCGCAAGAACGCGGTAGGCGCTCATCTCATTCCGCTTCAGCCCATCGAGGGTCAGGGCATGGCTGGTCTTGGGCTCGAGATCCTCGACGCGCCGCCATGCATCGCCCGACTCATATTCGAGGATCGAGGGGGCCGGGTCGGCCGTTCGCCACTGCACCACGGCCGCGTCGGGGGCCGTGAACCGAAGGTAAGGCCCAAGGGCGACACGGGGCGGGCCGCTCGGGGCGGCGTCGGCGCCCGCAGCCGAGCCCGTCGACACCAGTGCCGACAGCGCCACCACGGCCAGTAGTCCGAAGGCCCTCTGCGTCATGTTTCGTCCTCGCGTGATCGCGGAAGCGACTGAATCCGGTGCCGCGATGGGTCTTGATTCGCGGGTGAGGAAGTATCGCGCGCGCACAGGGCCGTATTCAAGCTGCCTTGCGGAGTTGTGGATAACGTCGGGGCGGCGGGCACCGCCCCGAGGTTACACGCAGGATCTGTTGCGGACTCAGTCTACCGCGGCCACTTCAAAGGTGCCGCTCACGCCAAAGGGCTGGACGCCCGCGAGCAGGATGATGAAAGACCACGCGCCGGAGTAGGTGTCCATGGCGCCGTCCAGGTCGGCGTCGACGCCCTCGCCTGCCATGGTGAGCAGGACGCACACCCCGGTACCGCAGCCGCCGGAAAGCAAGGTGAGCTTGCCGTCGGCCGTCAGGCCGCCGGTGACGTTCGTTGTGGATGGTGGGATTTCACCCACCCACTCGGGCAACTCAAGGCACGAGTAGTCGACCTCCACCGTCCCCTGGATCGGATAGCTGCCGAGAAGGCCCGGCTGGGTGCTTTGCGTCAGCGTCATGCTGAGGGGACACGCCACGATGACCTGGGGATCCTCTTTCTCCTCTGGGCCTGGAGTGGTCTGGCCTTGCCAGGTACCTTCATAGCCGCCGGTGGCGTCAAACGGGGCGTCCGGCCACACCGGCTGACACTCGGTTTGCCCCATCGAGAATGCCGCCACGGCCGCGCATAGGACGACAACTACTACTTTCTTCCACATCGCAGTTCCTCCTTTTTCTACGAAGCCGTTTCCCTTGCCATTACGTACCTGCGAAGGGGCGACACGTTACACGCCGGCGCGAGTCGGCGGGCCATTTGACCGGCCCGACGCCGCATCTCATAATCGCCGCGTCTGAATGCCGAGCCAACCGGAGAACGCACGATGGGCATTACGATTCACTACCAAGGCCGATTGAAGAGCGCGGACCTGTTGGACGAGTTGGCCGCGCGCCTGAAGACCTTCGCCGGCGAGCACGATTGGGTGGTCACCCCGCTCGATATGGATGAGGTCGTACTGTTCCGTGCGATGAACGGAGAGGTCGTCCAGTACTGCGGCCCGGTCACGGGGTTGGTGGTGAACGCGCATGAGGACTGCGCGCCCGTCCGCTTCATCTTCGACAGCGATTGGTTCATGCAAGAGGCCACGAAGACGCAGTTCTGCCCCACCGCGGTGCACGTACAAGTCGCCGACCTGCTCCGGGCGGTGGCCGACCTGTTCGATGATTTTCGCGTGATGGACGAAGGGGAGTATTGGGAGACCGGGACCACCGAGGTGCTCGAGCGCACGAAGGGCTTTCTCAACGGCGTCATCGAGAACCTGAAAGAGACGGTCCCCGGTGTCGAGGGCCCGGTCAGCATTCCCGACACGCGCTTCGAAGAGGGGCCGGATCCCGGCCCGAGCGTTGAAGACTCGGGCGCGAATTGATCAGAACAGGTAGGACAGCAACACCCCGAGTATGTCGGCCGGGAACTCGGTGGGCCAACGCAGGAACTCGACGTGGCCGTCCATGTACAGGCAGTTGCCGCCGCCGGGCACATGGTTGAAGGTGGACGCCCCCCCGTACACCGCAATCTCGTCCCAGAAGACCGGGATCTCACTGGCGGCCTTGGCCGACGCGGCCGGGTTGTTGATATCGGTCACGAAGAAACGCTCGATGCCCAGTCTGAGCCGGGGCACTGCGCCCATGTCGGCGAGGCGCATCGGGATCCCCTCCTCGGGCTCCGAGGCCAAGTAGTAGTCATAGACGGCATACACCAGATCGGTGTCCAGGATCGTCGCGGCGTACGCTACGATTTCAGTCTCACTCGTCAGGTCCAGCGCCATGACTTCCTCGATGCTGGGCACGGTCACGCCGGGCTGTAGCACCGTGTCCGGGCAGAAGGCCCAGCCGAGGTAGTAGTAACTGCCCCGCGCCAGCCGGCACGGCTCCACCGGCAATGTCGGGTCTCCGTTCTGATGAAAGCCGTTGAACACAGTCTGGGCGTCGGAATCGGACGGACACACGCAAATCCCCGCGTCGGTCAGGTACTCCGGATACAGCGACGGCCCGTTGAACGAGGCGTCCCCGGCGAGAGTGCCGTCGCAGTTCAGCAGCTTGATCGGGGGGAACATGTCCTTGGCCTCATTGGCGTACATGTAGAAGATGATGCCCATTTGCTTGAGGTTGTTCTGGCAGCTCGCCCGCCGCGCCGCTTCTCGGGCACGGGCGAGGGCCGGCAGCAATATGGCCGCCAGGATGCCGATGATGGCGATAACGACCAGTAGCTCGATGAGTGTGAAGCCGCGATACTTCGTCCGGTCTACTCTCATGACTCGCTCCTTTCCTGCCCCGGGGCTTCTCCGAGTGCGTATCGTAAGAATATATCCTGAATAATGGTGTAGCACAAAGTTGGCCGATTGGCAATACATTCGAGCTTCTCCCCTCCTGGACAGATCGGTCGCGCCAGCGTATCATGGCAGCGGGAAACCACGCCCGGACACGCGCCGCAGCCGGGACATGGGGCGTCCCGAGAGAGGATACCGTGATGGCAGGACGAAGTGGCCCCCGCAACCTGATCCCGGTTCTGCTCGCACTCGCGGCCACGAGGCCATCGAGATTGTCGGCGAGGGTCTCGGCGAGAAGCGCGCGCCCATCTTGGGCGTCCATCAATATATTCGTAAGGGCAACACCGTGCTCCTCGTCTCCTTCTGGGCACGGAAAGGGGATTTCGCCAACCACGACACCGCCATGCGCCAAGCCATCGAGACCATCCGGATCGAGTAGGACGACGACGACGCAGGCAGGCCGCGTCAGAGAGGAACGACGATGGACTTTCGCACACCGACGACCCTAGGGAAGACGGGCATCCGCGTGAGCCGGCTCGGCATTGGCTCGGGCTATGGCGTGCCGGCCGCGGCCGTCGAGAAGGCCTACCACGAATACGGCGTCAACTACCTGTACTGGTGTCTGCCGTTGCGCTACGGAATGACGGCCGCCATCCGCCACCTTGCCCCAGCCCACCGCGACAAGCTCGTGATCGCCGTCACACTCTTCGCCCGGCGCGGCCGTTCCGTGCCGGTCTCGGTCGAGAAGGCGCTGCGCAAGCTCCGGATCGATTACGCCGACGTGCTCCTGCTTGCCTGGCACAACCGCTACCCGCGCGCGTCCGCCCTCGAGGCGGCCGTCAAGCTCAAGGAGCAAGGTAGGGCACGATGCATCGTCATGTCGGGCCACGAGCGCCAGACCTTCGGCGAAATGGCCCAGCGGCCAGATTGTCCGGTCGACGTTTTCATGGTCCGGTACAACGCCGCCCACCCCGGCGCAGAGACCGACGTCTTCCCCCACCTGCCCCAGGAGAATCGGCCCGGCGTTATCGCCTACACTGCCACGTGCTGGGGCAAGCTCCTGAAGCACCGCAAGATGCCGCCCGGCGAGCAACCGCTGACCGCGCCCGAGTGCTACCGCTTCGCCCTGACCAACCCCCACGTCGACGTCGTGCTCACCGGCCCCAAGAACAAGCGCCAAATGAACGAGGCGCTGAAGACGCTGGACGCGGGGCCGCTGTCAGCCGACGAGATGGAACGCACGCGGCGCATCGGGGCGTATATGCACGGATAGCGGGAAGGTGACGCTGGCGGTGAATGAAGAAACACTGAATATGGAACGCTCAATGGTCAATGTCCAAGGGAATCCGGAGGGGAAGCGTTGAACATTGGGCGTTGAGCATTCGGTATTGAATATCCCCTTCTTGTCTTGTCACCTCCCGGCATTCAGTCCAATCTGCACGTCACCTTGCGAGTTGTTCTCGATCTGCTCGCCGCCGCGGAAGCGATTGGACGTGATGATAGCGGCGTTGACGTTCGGGCCGAGGGCGATCTGCTTCTTGCCGGCCTCCATGAAATCGCAGCCGGTGACGGTCAGGCCGTCGCAGTTGGCTTGAATGCAGGGGTCGCCCGCGCCGGCTTTGTCCCAGCCGGAGAAGTGGCATCCCTCGAAGAAGACGTGGCCCCTGCCCTCGAGCCGGGCGTGCTGCTGGGTCACCTTGATGGGCCAGAAGCCGGTGGCGGTGAACTTGACGGGGCCGGTGTTAGTGGGCTCGACCTCGACAGTGGCCATCATCTGGCAGTTGGCGAAGGTCACGCCGGAGTGGCCCTGGACGGCCTCGACGCGCACGGCCACGGGGCCGACATCGGATCCGGACTGGGTGATGACGACGTTGCCGGGGCCGTTCTCGAAGCCTTTGAACAGGAAGCCCACGCTGTAGCCGATGCAGAAGCAGTTGGTCACGAACTCCCAGTCGGTGCGCCCGAGGATGAAGGCGACGCCCTGCTCGCGCGTGAAGTCGCGAGACGGGCCGTCGGTGGAATAGAACGGCCAGATGTGGGCGTTCTCGATGCGGCCTACGTCGAAGCACTTGTCTACGAAGATGCCGCGATACAGCGCCTGGGCGTAGAGCCGGTTGATGTAGTGGCGTCCGGCGGGGAAGGTCCCGAAATCCACCGCCTGGTAGGGATTGGTCATGAGCACGTCGAGGATGGTGCAGTTGTCGCCGCGGCCGCGGATCGTCCACGGATACGGATGCGGCGGATTCTCGTCCACCTGCTCCGGATAGTGGATCACGAGCCCCTTGAGCATCGAGCATTCATGCATCGTGATGAACGGTTCGCCGTCCGCGTCGCCCTTGCCCGCCACCGCTAGCAGCGTGCTCCCCTTGCTGTCCTTATGGCGCGCCGGCGCGCGCCACATTCCCTCGAGCGTCACGTCCGGCGGCATGTCGAGCGTGCCCTTGATGAGGAACCGCCCCACCGGCACTGACACCACGCCGCCCGTCTCCCCCGCCGCATCGAGCGCCGCCTGGAACGCCTCCGTGCAGTCCGTCGTTCCGTCGCCCACCGCGCCGAAGGCGAGCACGGAGTGGTCGGCATTCCCGGATGATGGCGCAACGGTGCAGCAGGCTGATAGACACACGCCGGCCATAAGCGCAAGAAGGGCGCCGATGAGCGTTTTGCGCAGAGGCCCGAGGTGTTTCATTTGCCGTCTCCTTCCGTGGCATTCGCCGTGAGTCACGCCCACGGCAGTCTGCCCTGATTCCCGAGGCAAGTCAAGGTTGGATAAGCTTCGGACCTGGATTTCCCATATGAAAAAGCCATCCTGAGATCCGCCGGAAACGTCTAACTCCATAGACAAAGGGTGTTCTCTTGGCGACGACACAAGACAGCAGGAAATCCAATGGGTGAAACGAAGAAGACCGCTTTACGCATCGGTTTTGATCGAAGTCTGAAGCTGGAGTTTCACGGTTCGAAGGTTACGAGCGACGCGGGCTTGCTGGCGTATCGGGAACTGAATGACGCATTGGAATTGATGGTGATGGCGGAGGAGACCTTCGATGATTGGCGCACCGGAGAGAATACTCAACACACACTGATGGCTTCGCTGCGTCAATCCGTGTTCAGTCGCTTGGCTGGCTTTGAGGATACCAATGATTCCGAACGCCTGAGCGTGGACGGCGCGATGCGTCACGTCGTTGGTGGGTGTGCTAGGCATCGCAACGCGGCTTCCCGCAGCCACATGGGTCGCTTCGAAAACGAAGTCTTGACCGAGCCACACCATGAGGAAGCCCTGATGGACCTGTCGGGGAATTGGATTGAGCGCTGGCGCCCGTGCCGACATCCTCAAGGCGGTATTCAGCAACGCAAGGGCCGACGGGGAGCTCCGTCCGAATTCGCACAAACAGCACTGACGCGTGCCGTCGATCCCCAATCGGGGGCCGCGAACGATCTCAAGGAACAGCCGTGACAGCAGAATTCGTTTTGACCTCGTCGCTGTGTGTCTCTACAATGGTGAATAAGGTGCCCGTGGTGGTCACGGGCGTCCCGTATCGGAAATGTCGGCTAAGGATAATCACTGGTGGACATCTGGAAGTACTTCGATATCACGCACCGGGAACACACTTTCTGCAATCCAATGAGCAGCGAGAAGTTTGACCGTCTCGTCGGGCTCTTGCGCTTGAGGCCAGGCGCGCGCGTGCTCGACATCGCCTCCGGTAAGGCGGAGTTCATCATCCGGCTTGCCGAGCGGTACCGCGTTGAGGGGGTGGGGGTAGACATTTCGCCGTACTTCATTGCGGATGCCAAGAAGAAGCACCGGCAACGAGTTCCCGAAGCGCAATTGAGTTTCTTGGAGATGGATGGCGCGGAGTTCGAGCCAGACAAGCCGGTGAGTTTCGATCTTGTGGCCTGCATTGGGGCGAGTTGGGTGTGGGGCGGACATCGAGGGACCTTGAAAGCGCTGAACGGGATGGCGGCGACAGGGGGATGGTTGGTTGTTGGCGAGCCCCACTGGCGACAGGAGCCTACAGACGAATACCTGGAGGCCGAAGAAATTGAACGCAACCAGTTCGGCACGCATTACGAGAACATGGAAGCAGGGCGTGAGCTGGGATTGGAGTTGGCATACACGCTCGTAAGCAACCAAGACGACTGGGACGAGTATCAGGGGTTGCAGTGGTACACGACAGAGCGATGGGCCGGGGAGAATCCGGAAGATCCGGATGCGGAGGAGGTCTTGAAGCGAGTGCGCAGGAGCAAGGAGGCGTATCTGAAGTGGGGGCGCGAGACGATGGGGTGGGCGATCTATGTCTTCCAGAAGGGTGGCTGCACTCAGTAGATCCACTGGCGGATGCGAAAATCCAGCCGCGGCCATCCCAGTTATGATTCTGATGATGCTCTCGTGCGAATCTAGCTCGAAACCTGGGGGCGATGGAGGGAAAAACATGGCTGCGGGCAAACCCTCGAGTAGGGGCGCAGGCTGGGGAATCGTGGGGGCAACGCTGGTTGTCGGCTCGGGCTTCATCGCCGCCGCCGCGACGGCCGACGCGGATGGGCCGCCGTCGGTGTTCCGGAAACCGGCCCGAGCGATCACGATGGTCGAGGACGGCTTTCTCTGGATTGACGCGGAGGACTTCGCGGACTACGGCGGCTGGCTGTTGGACACGCAGTTCGTCCATCTGGTGGGCAGCGCCTATCTCATTGCGGCCGGCGTGGGCGAGCCGGTCGAGGACGCGGGCGTGGCGGTTCTGGTTCCACGGCCGGGCAGGTATCGCCTGTGGGTGCGGGCTCGAAATTGGCTGAAAGACCATGCCCCAGGCCGATTCGAGGTGGCGGTCGACGGGACGCCGTCGGCGCGCGTATTCGGGGGGGCTTCTACGGAGGAGTGGATCTGGGAGTCGGGCGGTGCCTTCGAGTTGCCCGCCGGCATCACGCGCGTCGCGCTGCACGACCTCACGGGCTACTACGGTCGCTGCGACGCGCTGATCCTGACGACCGAGGCAGGCTACATCCCGCCGTCGTCGCTCGAGGCTATCCGACAAGAGCGCAGCCGCCTGACGGGCCTCTCGCTCGAAGCCCGCTTCGCAGGGAAATTCGACGTTATCGTCGTGGGTGCGGGCGCGGCGGGATCGACCGCGGCCCTGGCCGCGGCCCGGATCGGCGCCACGACGGCGTTGATCCAGAACCGGCCGGTGCTGGGGGGCAACGCGAGCGTCGAACTCGGCGTGCCGATTAACGGCGCGGCGAGCGCCCACCGAAACGCCCGCGAGAGCGGCATCATCGAGGAACTCGGCCGCATCAAGGCCCGATACAACCATCCCAAGATGAGCCAGGCCTTCCGCATGGCCGCCGAAGCCGAACCGAACTTGTCCGTCTTTCTGAACAACCACGTGTTCGGCGTCGAGATGGCCCGCGCCAACCGGATCGCGTCCGTCAAGGCCGTGGACACGCTGACGGGGACCGTCTCGACGTACCAGGCCAAGGTATTCATTGACGGTACGGGCGACGGGTGGGTCGGCTATTTCGCCGGCGCCGAGTACCGCCTCGGCCGGGAAGCGCGCGACGAGTTCGACGAGGACCTCGCCCCCGAGAAGGCGGACAAGATCACGATGAGCGGATGCCTGATGGGCGAGCGGGCCTTGTCGTACCGCGCCGTGGATACCGGGAAACCGGCGCCCTACACGCCGCCGGCGTGGGCGGCCCAACTGCCGCCCGCCGCGGAATTCGGGCGCAAGCCGCGCAACATGACCACCGGCGAGTGGTGGCTCGAGCACCCCGGCGACATCGACGACCTCTGGGACGCGGAACGGGCGCGCGACGAGTTGATCCGCATCACCTTCGGCTACTGGGACTTCATCAAGAACGCGTGGGAAGAGCGGGCTCGGGCGCGCGACTACCGCCTGGCGTACGTGCCCATAGTCGAGGCCAAACGGGAGTCACGACGGCTGATGGGCGACTATGTCCTCACGCAGAACGACGTGCTCAGCGGCGTCGTGTTTCCGGATCGGATCTCGTACGGGGGCTGGCCGCTGGACGTGCATCACCCGAAGGGAATCTTCTCGGGAAAGGACGGCCCGTTTCACAGCAACGCACGCGTCCCCATCTACACCATCCCGTTTCGATGCCTCTACTCGGTGAACATCGACAACCTGCTCTTCGCCGGACGCGACATGAGCGTAACGCACTTGGCGTTGGGCAGCGTGCGGGTGCAGGGCACGTTGGCCGCGCTGGGTCAGGCGGCAGGTACGGCGGCCGCCTTGTGCGTTCGCGACGCGCTGACGCCCCGCGAACTCGCCCGCGACCATATCGGACGACTCCAGCAGATCTTGGTGAAACACGACCAGTACATCCCGGGCATCATCAATGAGGACCCCCTCGACCTGGCGCGCAAGGCCACGCCGGCCGCGTCGAGCACGGCCCGCTACGCGCACTTCAACAAGGCCGAGGTCCGCAAGGGAGACCTGCATCCGCTGAACATGCCGCGGGCCGTCATGTTCCCCCTCGGTGCGGAACGCGCGCTCGGCTCGGTGTACGTGTCGCTGTCGTCATCGCTCGACAAGGCGGTCGAGGTCGCCCTGCACCTGCGAAGCGCGAAGGACAGCGGCGACTACAGCGCGCGGGAGGACGTCGCCGTGGCCACGGCCATGGTGCCGCCGGGCGTGGAAGCCTGGGTGGAATTCCAGTTCGACCGGGCCGTCGATGCGCCGTACGCCTGGGTGTGGCTGCCGAAGAGGGACGGCGTATCCTGGCGTCTGATGCAGTGCGCGCCCTTCGGGGCGTGCCGGGCCTATGGCGGCGACAAGGCCCCATGGACCACGGTCATGAACCAGTACTACGCCTTCTACACCGAGCCGGCCCTCGCCATCGAAACCGGCTACGACGTGGGCAATATCACCAACGGGATTACCCGCGTTGTGGAAACGGACCCAAACATATGGGCGTCCGACCCGGCGCAGCCCTTGCCGCAGTGGATCGAACTGGCCTTCGACACGCCGGAACGAATCAACACCGTGTACCTCACCTTCGACACCGACATGAACGCCGCGTATCACACCGTGCCGCTCGTGCCGGAATGCGTGCGCGACTACGAGCTCTCCTGGCACGACGGAGAGACGTGGCGAAGCATCGTCCGCGAGGAAGGGAACTTCCAGCGACGGCGGATCCACCGCTTCGACCCGGTCACCGCGACCAGACTACGCCTCACCGTCCACGCGACCCACGGCGCCCCCTCCGCCCGCGTCTTCGAAATCCGCGCCTATGACGAGAATTACTAACCGCAGATGAACGCGGATAAACGCAGATTCACTATCCGCGTTTATCTGCGTTCATCTGCGGTTTGACACCTTACATAACGCCGTCCACGCGTCGCGGACGACGTTTACAAGGACCAGCCGGAGCGGTATTCCCGATGGAGGTATTGGTTGGCCTTTTCGTCGTTGGATATGGTCAGGTTCGGGCCGTCCCAATCGAGCTTCTTTCCGGCCCGTAAGGCGACGTTGCCCAACATGCAGGTTTCGGTGAGCAGACCGGCATGGTCCACGAAGTTCGCGCCGGCGGGCGGGCCGCCGCGGCAGGCGTCGACCCACTCTTTGTGATGGCCGACTGAGGGGGCGAGCGTCTTGGGCGGCTGCCCGTAGCTTTTCATGCTGGTTTCAGGGATCAGTCTGTGCCCCATCAACTTCCCCCTCTCGCCAATGTAGAGGGGGCCTCCCAGGCGGCGATCCGGTTCGAGCTCCTTGGGTCGCGGCGGCTTCAACCCCCCGTCGTACCAAGTCAAGGTAACCGGCGGCATGTCGTCGCGGGCGGGAAACTCGTAGCGGGCAATCACCCCGATGGGATAGGTTTCCGGATTGAGCTTGGTGCAACTGGCCTCGACGCTGATCGGATGGCCCAGCTTGAGGGCCTTGAACACGGTCGAGAGCTTGTGGCACCCGAGGTCCCCGAGCAGCCCGGTCCCGAAATCCCACCAGTTGCGCCACGTCCACGGGCAGTACTCGGGGTGATACGGCCGCTCTGGGGCTGGGCCCAGCCACAAGTCCCAATCCAACCCTTCGGGCACCGGGGGCGAGTCGGGCGGCCGGCCCTCGAGCGCGGGGAAGTGCCAGAAGCGGGCGGGCGACCACACCTGCACTTCGTGCACGGGGCCGATGGCGCCGTCCCAGATAATCTCGCAGGTCACGCGGGACTCGGGAGACGCCTGGCCCTGATTGCCCAGTTGCGTGGCGACGCCCGCGCGGCGCGCGGCTTCCGTCACTTGCCGGGCCTCGTAGACCGAGTAGGTGAGCGGCTTCTCGCAGTACACGTGCTTGCCCTTCTTGAGCGCGGCCATGGTCACCACCGCGTGCGTGTGGTCGGGCGTCGCGACCATCACGGCGTCTACGTCCTCGCGCTCGAGCAGTTCGCGGTAGTCGGTGTAGGCCTTGCAGCCTTGGTAGCCCCCGCCCGCGTCTTCCTTGGCGTAGTACTCGTCGACCAAACGCCGTGCGGGCTCGCGGCCCGAGGGCCTCTTCTCCTTGCCGCTCGACCAGTTCCAGGACAGGTAGTCGTCGCTCTCGCGGTTCACGTCGCACACGGCCACCACCTGGATCTCCGGAAACTCCAGGAACGTGGCTATGTTCTGGAGGCCTTGTCCGCCGACGCCGATCCCGGCCAGCGTGGTCTTCTCACTCGGCGGAATGTGGTCCTGGCCGCCTAAGACGTGCCGTGGGACAATGGTAAACGCGCCGGTCATGGCGGTCGTGCTGAGGAACCTGCGTCGTGAGATCGCGTTGCGCCTGTTCTTCGCTGACGAGTCTGGGGCTTTCATCAATATGTTCTCCTGGACCTGGCAATCCCTCGAAGCTGTGGCTACCGAACATGAGAATCCTATGCTTCGGACGGAAAGATATCAATAGAAGCCCAAATCCGCAGGTAAGAGACCGAACGCATACGGAGCGCCAACGTAGAAGCGGCATCCTTGCCGCTTTTTTCCGCACACCGTTAGACATGCGCTGCTTGATAGAAAGCGGCAAGGATGCCGCTTCTACGTTACGGAGAGCCTTCAATTTACAGGCCATGACAAGAATCCAACCTGCGGATCCGGGAGAAGCGGACGCAGGGAGCGGAGGGGAGAGTAGAACGCGGATGACGCGGATTTGACGGATTTTCGCGGATTCAGAATCCAGTGCTTATCCGTGTTGATCCGCCGAATCCGCGCTATCCGCGTTCCATGTCTTGTTGCCCGCATTTGACTCGCGGGTCGAAGACCACCTACAGTCACCGTCGTTCGCCCAGGCCACAGGACCTTAATCGTTCTTTTCGTTCTGTGCAAATCTGTGGATGAATGAGGCGTCGGTAACGCATGAAAATCGTAGCGGTACTGGGAAGTCCGAGGAAGAATGGAAACAGTGAAACGCTTGCCGAGGCCTTCCTCGAGGAAGCGGAACGGCTCGGGGCGCAAGTCGAGCGCTTCCGTCTCAGCGCGCTGACGTATCAAGGATGCACGGCGTGCCTCGCGTGTAAGACTACCAGCGAGCGGTGTGTGCTAAAGGACGAACTCACCCCGGTGCTCGATGCCCTGATCGAGGCCGACACCTTCGTGCTCGCCGTGCCCCTCTATTTCCTCGACATGCCGTCGCAAGTCAAGGCGCTCATCGACCGGTGGTTCTCCTTTCTCAAGCCCGGCCACCTCGCCAGGCCGGACCCCAGCAGGCTCCTTGCGGGCAAGCAGATGGTGCTGGTCGTTGCTCAGGGCGCGCCCGAATCCTACTTCGTCGATTTCGTCGTAAGGTACGACTTCATCTTCAAGCTGCTCGGATTCCAGCCCATGCACCTCATCCGCGGCGCGCGCCTCAGCGGTGACCCCAACGACGCCGCCAAACGTGACGATCTGCTCGAGAAGGCCCGAATCACCGCGCGGAAGGTCTTGGCCGGCGAGCCATCCGATGCCGACATCCCGGCGTATGCCCTCCGAAGCAAAGTGAGGGTTTAGGGTTTAGGGTTTGGGGTTAGCGGTTCTGGGGGGCGCGGGCGCGGCCAGCAACGCGGAGGGACCTCGGCTTCCGCCTGCTGCAATAATCCAAAGACCCGCCCCCCTTTTGCACCTGTTCTGTTCATGCCTATAGAAGATGTTGTTGAACTTCAGGTCCAAACAAGATACGATTACAGACATCAACCGTGGAGGGCTTGGCGCGGCCATGGTTACAGGGGTGGTTAAACTGAAGGCGTCGAGGGGAGTCAGCCAGCACGTACTCTATGACTCGAAGGCGGCCTGCTGATGACGGCCGGCATTCGTGGGCTCGACCTGCCGTGGCAGCAGGAGGACAGGCAAGCGTTGTGACAGTCGACGTCTAGCTGCGCATCGCCGCGTGGAGGAAAGCCATGCGAAAGTCTGGGTTCACGCTGATTGAGCTTCTGGTGGTGATTGCCATTATCGGCATCCTGGCCTCGATTCTGCTTCCCGCGTTGGCCAGGGCGCGCGAAGCGGCCCGCCGGGCCAGTTGCGCCGGCAACCTCAAGCAATGGGGGCTCGTGCTCAAGATGTACGCGAACGAGGACCCCGGCGGCCGGTATCCGCCCATGCAACTCGAGATGGGCTGCGGCAGCGACTACGTGTGCATCGCCTTCATGCCCGAGTTCGCCGCCATCTATCCCGAATACCTGAACGATACCGCCATCCTGTTTTGCCCCTCGGACGCGCTCGACCGGCCGGACCAGTTTCCCGACGTGGACAGCACCGTGCGTTTCGCCATCAAGGACCGTCCCGGCCGCAAGGACTACGTGCAGGCCGTGGACGCCAGCTACGTGTACGCGCAGTTCTTGTTTGATCGTTGCGGTGACGAGTATCCCAAGAAGGACCTCGCGGCCTTGGCGCTCCTGATCTCGGCGTTGGGTTATGCGATCGAGGAGCCGGAGGTCCCGGGGCCGGCGCAGTACGTCCAAGTGATGGAGGAGATCATCAGCGCCCTGGCATCCGCCGCGATCGAGGGGAACGATGCCTTCAAGCGGGCCGTGGATGAGGACCGGACGCTGCCCTTCTATGAGGATCCCGATTTCGAGAGGCCGCAAACCGGGTACAACGGCAACGGCGGCGCGGAAACCGTGTATCGGCTTCGCGAAGGTATCGAGCGGTTTGTGAGCACGGATATCAACAACCCCACCGCTTCGGCAAAGGCCCAGAGCGAGATCTACGTCGTCTGGGACCACGTACGCACGAACGTCAAGGACTTCAATCACGCGCCCGGCGGCTCGAACGTGCTCTATATGGATGCCCACGTCGAGTTCATCCGTTATCCCGGCGAGCCCCCTGTCGGCAAGACCCTGGCCAAGATGACGGGAGTGTTCACGGGAGATTAGTGAACGCTTCGGACAATTGCTCATGAGGGACTGCCTCCAGATTCTGCTTTGGCGGGATGAACGGAATTGAGCGGATGAGGCGTGCGGCCCCTCTGCGTTAGATCATCTTCAACGCGGAGACGCGGAGCACGCAGAGCAACGCGGAAAGACCTCGGCTTCCGCCTGCTCTAATACTCGAACGATAGCACCCCCTTTCGACCTTGTCCTGTTGACCCCTTCCCACATTCAAGCTCTAAGTGCACGCAGGTGTTCTTGGCGATGTAGTCTGAAGACTTCATTTGGTGTTCGGAACCCGAGGCACTTTCGCGGTCGGTTGTTTATCTCCTCGACG
>Ga0272442_10003490_pt1 | contig 22026 bp, 21 predicted proteins | sample SSMForm2O_FD_200262 | JGI IMG/M metagenome (GOLD analysis project Ga0272442, IMG submission 200262) | Marine sediment archaeal communities from Little Sippewissett salt marsh, Falmouth, MA, United States - SSM-Form-2O | ecosystem: Environmental > Aquatic > Marine > Wetlands > Sediment ... | reverse complement strand
AAAGGGATAACGTGATGTTCATTCAATTGACTTTTGTTCCAACACTGCACGCGGTTGGCGAGCAGAAGACAAAGCCAACCCAGCACGCGACGCGGCTTTTGCTTGGGATGGGCATCCAGCCTGATGTTATTGTTTGCAGGGAGGACGCTAAGCTCACGAAAGACGCTAAAAAGAAGATTGCCTTGTTCTGCAATGTTGAGGATGACGCGGTGATTGATGACCCTGACTGCAAGACTATTTATGAAGTGCCGTTGCTGCTTGAGAAGCAGAACATGGGTGACCTGATAGTCAAGAAGCTGGGGCTTAAGGAAAAGGACCAGGACTTGAAGGAGTGGAAGGCGATTGTTGACAGGATTAAGAACCCGAAGAAAAAGCTCAAGATTTGCATTACCGGCAAGTACACTGCTTTGAAGGACTCTTACGCTTCAATAAAGGAAGCACTCGTGCACTCTGGCGCAGCGCTCGAGGCGGAAGCCAAGCTCGAGTGGGTTGAGACAACTGACATTGAAGAAGGAAAGCTCAAGGTAGAGGACGCGTTGAAAGGCTGTGATGGTGTTATCGTGCCAGGCGGTTATGGGGCGCGCGGCACGGAAGGAAAGATAAAGTGCATTCAGTACGCTAGAGAGCACGGGATACCTTTCTTGGGGTTATGTTTTGGAATGCAGTTAGCAGTGGTTGAGTACGCGCGGAATGTTTGCGGGCTGAAGGGCGCTAACTCTACTGAGATTGACCCGAAAACGGAGTATCCTGTGATTGACTTGTTGCCTGAGCAGCTTAAGGTAAAGCAAATGGGCGCGACTAACCGTCTTGGCGCGTACCCGTGTGTTTTGAAGGAGGGGACTAGAGCGTTCAAGGCGTATGGGAAGAAAGAGATTTCTGAGAGGCATAGGCACAGGTGGGAGGTTAACAACGAGTTCGTGCCAAAGCTGGAGGAGAGCGGGCTAGTCATTTCCGGGAAGTCTCCTGACGGGAGCATTGTTGAAGTGATTGAGTGGCCTGAGTCTTTTGGTGTTGGAACGCAGGCGCACCCGGAGTTCAAGTCAAGGGTGGAAGACCCCGCGCCATTGTTCGTGGCTTTTGTTAAGGCAGCGATTGAGAAAAGCAAGTGAGCAAGGGCCACTGCACAGCTTTTTATTTTCTTGTAATTCCAATAGGCATTGGTTTTCATGAGGGGCACTGGGTTTGACACTGGCAAGTACGTTGACGCGCAAGCGAAAAAAATAAGGGAGCGCGTTGAAGAGTTTGACAGGAAGCTCTACATAGAATTCGGCGGAAAGCTGATGTTTGACTACCATGCTGCGCGCGTGCTCCCGGGCTATGAGCCTAACGCTAAAATACAGATACTGAAGAAGCTGCACCGGAGCTCTGAAATCGTTTTCTGCGTGAGCGCGAAGGACATCCAGAACGGCAGGATTGCCGGGACTTTTGGGATTAATTACAGGGACTTCACGCTTAAGACAATTGATGACTTGCGCGCGCTGGGCCTTGATGTTAACAACGTGGTCGTCAACCTTTTTGACGGGGAGGGCTCTGCGCTCAAGCTAAAGAGGTATTTGGAAAAGCACGGGCTCACTGTTCACTTGAGGAAAGTGATTAAGGACTATCCTTTTAACGTGAAGCGGATTGCGAGCAAGAAGGGCTACGGGGCCGGGAAGCCCATTGAGACCGAGAAGCCGATTGTTATTGTTACTGGCGCGGGCCCCGGCTCTGGCAAGATGTCAACCTGCCTTGCAATGGTCTACCAGGACAAGGAAATGGGGCTTGACTCGGGGTACGCGAAGTTCGAGACCTTCCCCATCTGGAACCTTCCATTAAGCCACCCAGTGAACATTGCTTATGAGGCCGCGACAGCGGACATCAAGGACTACAACCTTATCGACCCGTTCCACTTGAAGGCGTACGGCGTGAGGGCGGTTAATTATAACCGTGATGTAGAGAACTTTGAGATAATCCAGAAGATACTGCAGAGGGTCATCAGCGAGGACAATTACATGAACTCTTACAAGTCGCCAACGGACATGGGAGTGAACATGGCCAAGGAGGGCATAGTGAGCGACGCGGTTTGCAGGAAAGCAGCGAAGGAGGAGGTAGTGCGCAGGCACTTCCGCTACAGCGTCGAGGCGATAAGGGGCCAGGAGAAGAAAGAGACAGTGGAATTGGTTGGCAGGCTAATGAAAAAGCTTGGGATAACCCCTACTTACAGGAAGCCAGTGCTCCCCGCCAGGAAGGCGATGGAAGCAGCCGCGAAAGAGGGAAAAGGAAGCGAGGGAACCTTCTGTGGGGCAGCAATACAATTGCCTGGGGATGGGATGGTCACTGGGAAGAACAGCCCGCTATTGCACGCGGAATCCGCTGCAGTGCTAAACGCCGTGAAAAAACTCGGGGGAATTGACGACGAAAAGCACGTGATATCCAAGAAAGTGCTTGAAGAGATTAAAAAGCTTAAGACGAGAGTGCTGAAGGACAAGAGCGCGAACCTCAATGTTGACGAGACCCTGGTCGCGCTTTCAATGAGCGCGGCCACTAGCCCGTTAGCGAGGAGGGCGCTCGAGCAGCTGCCCCGCCTGCGCGGGGCGGAAATGCATTCAACGCACATGATGTACAGGGGGAACTCCGGGCCGCTCGCAAAGCTGGGGATGAATGTTACGAGCGACGGCCTGCGGCCTGCCTCAAGCCTTTACATCAAAGAATAAGCGGGCTGCAAAAGCGCTAGGAGCTGTTCTCCTCTGCTTCAGCGGACTGGGTCTTCTTTTTGATTATCGCGATTGACCCGAGCTCGACACCGCCGTCCAATTCATCTTCTGGGGAGTACGCGTCCATTTCTTTTTTGCGCTGTGCCTTCTTTTTCATGAGCTCAGCGCGCTTTTTCTCCTGCCACTCCCTCTGCTTGGCTTCAATGTGTGCCTTCCTGCCTTCCTCGCGGAAAGCGCGTATCTCCGCCTTAATCTGGTCAATCTGCTTTTTTATGTTGCGGATTTCCTCCTCAGCCCTTGAGATGTCTCCCCGGACGAGGTTGAGCTTCCTGTCCATCTTCTCTGTTTCCTTGACCTTGTCCAATTGTTTTTCAATCTGGTTAATCTCGCGCATGTAGCGCCTTTCCTTCTGAAGAGTAGTAGCATCAGTCTGAATCCTGAACTCCAAGTAACGGAGCCTCCTGCGAAGCTTCTTTCCGTCAATGCCGGTCTCCTTGAGCTTTTGGTCAAGGGCAGCGCGAATCGCTTTTTCCTCGTATTGCTTGTAAGACAAGCGCTTCCCAACCTCTTTCAGCTTAACGAAAAGCTCCTCCTTTTGCCTGTCAAGGAGATCAGTGGGAGTCATTGTCTCAGTGTTAGGATTTTCGTCCAATTCTTTCAAGCCTCCGTGCTAACTCAACAAGTAGCGGGAGATTATTATGTAGGGTAAAGTATTTAAAACATTTCACGAGGTGGGGGGGCGAGTAGCTACTCACCTCTCCCTCTTGCCGGCTATGAACTCTTCGACCATTTCCCTTGCAACAGTGTCAGAGTACTGGACTGGCGGGTGCTTCATGAAATAAGCGGATGGGGAGAGCAGCCTGCCCGCTGTCCCGCGGTCAAGCGCGAGCTTCACGCAGCGGATGGCGTCAACCATTATTCCCGCGGAGTTGGGCGAGTCCTCAACATCCAAGCGCGCGTCCAAAACAACGGGAACATCGCCGAACTTCTTCCCTTCAATGCGTAGGAAGCAGACCTTCTTGTCATTCATCCAAGGAACGTAATCGCTGGGGCCAACGTGAATATCACGGTCAGAGAGCGGTGAGGGCATCTGTGACTGGACCGCCTCTGTCTTGCTGATTTTCTTTGACTTAAGCCTATTCCTCTCGAGCATGTTAAGGAAGTCAGTGTTGCCGCCCACGTTAAGCTGGTACATCCTCTCCACTTTGACACCGCGGTCAACAAACAATTTTGTCAGAACGCGGTGCGTGATGGTGGCGCCGATTTGGGCCTTAATGTCATCGCCCAAGCAGGGAATGCCCTTTTCCTCGAACTTCTTGGCCCATGAGTCCTCGCTAACAATGAAAACAGGCATGGCGTTGATGAAAGCGACTCCCGCATCCAAGCACTCTTGAGCATAATGCCTGACTGCCTGCTCAGAGCCCACTGGCAAGTAGTTAACAAAAACTTCCGCGCCAACTTCTTCCAGGTAGTTCTTGATGTTAACCGGCTTTTGCTTCGGGTCTAAAAGGAATTTCTCCTTGCAGGTGTCAGCCACCCCGTCGAGAACAGGGCCCTTGACAACCTCAACCCCTGTCTTGGGCACGTCAGAAAACTTTATTGTGCAGTTGGGCTCGGAGAAAACCGCTTCCGAGACATCAGTGCCGACCTTGCGCTTGTCAACATCAATAGCCCCAACTATCTTAATGTCAGAAATCTTATAGGTGCCTAGCACGTTGTGCATCAGGCCAGGGACGGGCGGCGAGTTGCCGTCGACTTTCTTGTAATACTCAAGACCCTGCACCAGCGAGCTCGCACAGTTTCCAACGCCATTAATAACAAGCTTAATGCTTTTTCCCATATTCCTCCCTCGTTAACTGTTTTAATAATTGTAAAATATTTTAGCAATGTTTATATATAACTTTCTGCCTCATGCTAGCCATGAAGAAAACCTCTGCAATGAAGAGGCTGGAGCGCACTACCACCAGGGAGAACCTTTGGCTTTACATTCTCTCCACCCTGAAGCGGAAGAGGGCGTACGCTTACGGGCTAGGTAAGGAAATGGAGAAGAGGTTCGGGTGGAAGCACGGGCTCATAACAAGCTACCTGGTGCTTTACAAGCTCGAGGCAGATGGCTTGATTAGCTCGAAGTACGAGAAGAGGCGGAAGTATTACTCGATAACTGAAAAAGGGAAGAAAGAGCTGAAGCAAGCTAAAAAGTACTTGCGTGAGCTCGCTAGAAAGCTTTGAGCGCCTACTTGTTTTTCTTTCGTTTGCTGGTTTTTTTCTTGGGCTTCTTTTTCCCGGCGCTCTTTTTTTTCCTGCTTGAATTAGTGCGCTTGGCGGGCTTTTCCTGGTCCAGCTTCTTGATAACCATTTCCGAGACGCTTGGCTTTTCCTCTTCTTCAGCCCCGCTCTCGAGCTCGTCTGAGCCCCCGAAGGTTTCCTCAAACTCTGATGGGAAGAGCTCTGGCTTGTCCTCATAGAAAGAAACCGGCTCTTGCTCGCCTCCGCCGTTCTCGTCTTTTTCTTTTTTGACGAGCTCTTTCGGTGGCTTGTCAATCTGGCCTATGAGGTACTTTATCATCTTAATCGCCTGGTTCATCTTGTGGAGCTCTATGTAGTGCATTGTAATCTCTGCTCCAGTCCCTCCCGCGGAGGTCTCAATGAGTATGCTTCCCGTCCCAAGCACTAGGTCGCGGAGGCTGCGCTTTGTGGTGATGTTGTCAACTTTTTTCATGGGCACTGAGCGCACTGTCTTGGTAATTATTCCCTCTGACATTACGACTTCCTCTTCTGTCACCTTGTAGTTTAGCGCGAGGAACTTGAAGAAAACGATTGCGAGCAGTATTATGGCGAGGATTATGACCGAGAAAAACAAGAGCGGGGTGAGCATCGCGCCCACGGGCGTGGTGTCAAGGTCAAACGCGAAAGAAGAGTAGCCCAGGAACATGAGCGCTACGAGCGCGGCCGCGATAATAATAACGTAAACCCTGTCAAACTTGGGCTTGAGAATAATCGGCTTTAAATCAACTTCAGGCATGAGTACCCCTCCACCAAACATTTTGCGCGGTGGTTATATTAATTAGTTTTCCTCCGAGAGCGGCGCTTGGGCTTAGCTGGCTTTTTCACGAGCTTTTTCCCGCAGACCGGGCAAGCGGGCTTGCTTTCAGCAACCATCATCCCGCACCGCGGGCACTCTATCTTCCTCGCCTTGCTTTCAGCGTCAATCTGCCGCATTCTCAGTACCATGAATATTATTAGGGCTAGCAGGACAGCCATGCTCCCCAGGCAGAGCTTTACAACAGACATCACGTCATAAACCATTACTTCTGTCTCATCCCACGCGAGGTGCCCGCTCTCGCTTTCTGCAACGCACTTAACTGTCCAGCGCCCTTCAGGAACCTCAAAAATCCGTATTCCCTCATCGGAAAGCTCTCCGCGGAAGAGCTCGGCGTCCTCGTTGTAGACTGAGCAGTTCGTGGAAATGATTGTAATGTTTGCGCCCCCGTCCTCCACCTCTGCCTTAAGCGGCAGCGTGGGGTCCCAGTTGAGAATGTTCTCAGGAGCGCTTATGCTTAAAACAAAGCTGGTCGCACTGTCCACTTCCAGGCCAAGGGGGGTTGAGAGCTCTTCGTAAACGCTGTCAAGCTGAGCGCCCGTTGGCTGCCCGAGGTGGAAGTAATGCGCGAAACGCGTGTCAACCAAGTAATCAACCTCATCGTAAGGCCTCCACATTGACGCGCTGTAGCACCCTGGCTTTGCTTCATCTTTCTCTAGCCAGAGCGATGAAATCGTGTCCTCGGGCCCGAGCTCCATGGTTGCAATCCCGTCGTACTCATCGTAAGAGTCGCTCCATGTCTTTTTCCAGTCCCCTGCCTCAAGAGCTTGCGGGGGGAACACTGAAGAAGCATAGCCACCTCCCTCAACCGGGTACTTGTACCGCTTGTTAGTGCCCCCAAAAATCCACATCCACCTGTTCAAGCCAGTCACGTAACGCGGGGATTTCTCAAAGTGGTAGGCTTTCCGCGTGATATAATACGGCTCGCCAGAGTAAACATAAGTATAGGTTTCTGATAGGAACGGCTGTGACTCCCCTCCCTTGCGGATGCCCGTTGAAGTGGAGCGGATTACAGCGCGCAATGGGCCTTGGTAAATTATTTCAGCGCTGCTGTTAGCGCGCTCCCAAGCACACCCGGGATCACAATAGTGCTCTCCGCTTGTTGAAAAGAACCCGCGGTACTCTGAAACGTTTGAGCGCGACTGCTCCAACGGGTCGTAAGAGCTCGGGGTCGCGACATTCTCCCAGTCAACCCGCTTGAAAACAAGGTGGCTGAACCCGTACTTTTCGCGGTCCATGAAAATCATTAGCTTCGCAGTGTCAATCCTCAAGTCCGACTCTTTTGACTGCACTATCACGCCCTCCGAGTACTCTGGGGCCTGCTTTTCACCGTTTTCTACTACATCAAAGTAAACATAGTACTCTCTCTCGCTGCCCGCCCCCATTTTTCCTTCGATGAGCCAGAGGAGCTCCCCGGACCATGGGTCTTCGGTTGACTGGTCGAACTGGCTCACTGCCTCTAAATAAACGCCATCGCCCTGCTCGACCACCCTAATGGACTTTGGGTCCAGTGCCTCCGAGGCCGCAGACGGGCCCAGCAGCTCGCTGAAGTTAATCTCGAGCTCTGCTATCTTGTCCTCCCTATCCGCAGAAGAAGCGTTCGCGGTTATCAGGGCGCGGTAGTGCCAGCCCCAGTCCCACCAATCGCTTGAAGCGCTTGAAGTAGCGGGCAAGAGCAGCAAAGCAAAAAACACAACAACAAGCTTGCAAGAAAAACCCAGGGAAAACACCTTTTCAACCGTAGATAGTGTTATGAGAACATTTATATACCTACCAAGTAAAAGTTGTCTCAGTGATCAGTTTAAAACCAGGTGGTCTCATGAGAGTAATAGTCTTCGCTTTTTCGCTACTGCTAATCCTAGGCATGCCTCTCGCTGCAGACTCACAAATCAGGACCATCGACCTAGATTATAATTCCACTAACTGCACTAATGATAAAATGAATTTTTCCACTAAGGACCAGATAAAGGGCAACCCCGTGCGGGTACTGCTGGAGGTCAAGCAGGATTATGCGGGCTACTGGGACACTATCCACTCAGAGTGGACTGATGACATTACCGGGACAATATCATACACTCCCGCCGAAAACGGCACGTACCTTTTCTCATTCAGCCGGCCGGGGTATTACCCGATTGACATGGAGTTCATAATAAACGACTGTTACGAGTGCCTGGTTGACGCTGATTGCGCGGACGACCAGATGTGCGTGAGCCGAACGTGCATAAACCTCACTGGCGAGTGCGGGTACCCGTTGAACCACTCTTGGGTGGAGTACGAGTGCTGTGAGAACATTGACTGCGCGGACATGGAGACCTGTGAGAACGCGGAATGCGTTCCCCTAGAATGCGGGTACTGCGAGTACCCCCAAAACCACGCGTGCATAGCACACGAGTGCTGCAAGAACGCGGACTGCGCGGCAGGCCAAGAGTGTGACACGACCCTGCACGTTTGCGTGCAAGCAGACGAGCCAGAAGGCTGCCAGTCAAACAGCGAGTGCGCGGACAACGAGAAGTGCTCTAACGGGAACTGCATTACGATTATGGGCGAGTGCGGTTACGCGCAAAACCACCAGTGGCACCCTTACGAGTGCTGTGACGACGACCAGTGCGCGAGCGGGTGGTGCCTGGACGACAACACTTGCTCTAGCACGCCAAGGCCCCCTACTAATGGAAACGGGGGAGGAGACGAGTTCGTCTGTGTTTCCGCGCTCATAACGCTCCCGATGCTGCTCGGGCTCTTATCCTTCAAGGACTAGGCGGGTCTCTTCAGCAGCCTGTAGCAATTCCTCTTTTGAAAGAGTGTAAACCCTGCGCTCGCTAAAGCTAAGCGAGGCAGCTGCCTCGCGCATAAGCGACTTCGGCTTCTTAAGGTTGCGCGCGGAGTCAAGCAAAGCGCTACGGAGGGTTTTGCGCTTGTGCTGGAAAACAAGTGTTATAAACTCGCGCGTGAACCCATCCAAAGGCTGGCTTTCCTTTGTTGTAAGCCGGACTATTGAAGAATGCACTTTTGGCGCGGGGTAAAACGCCATGTTGGGCACGTGCTCAAGGAACTCGGGCTCAAACTTAAGCCCAGCCATTACGGTAAGACGGGAATAATTGCGCTCGCCAGGCAGTGCCACAAGGCGGTCAGCGAACTCTTTTTGCAGGCACAGGACCGCGCGCTCAACCCGCATTTCCGCGAGCTTGAAAAGCAGTGGAGAAGAAATGGAGTACGGCACGTTTGAGACGACTATCCGCGCGCCATCATCAACCTCGCGCTTCAGGAAATCAGCGTGCACAATGCTAACCTTAGGGTTGTCAGAAAACTTTTGGAGAAGGTAAGGTATGAGGCGCCTGTCCTTTTCTACTGCAGTCACTTGCAACGCTTTTTCAGCTAGCTTCTCAGTCAAAAACCCAAGCCCAGGGCCAACCTCGAGAACATGCTCTCCCTCGCACTGGGCGTACTCTGCCTCGCGCTCCATTACCCTGTCAACTAACAAGAAGTTTTGGCTTAGCTTTTTCTTTGGCTCAATCCCAAGAGACGAAAGAAGCTCGAGAACATGCTCCTTTGACACCAAAGCCAAACACCCCCTAGTAAGAGTGCCTGTACTGCCTTTGCCTGTAGCCCCCCTCAGGCCTAGGGCGCTGGGGCGGCCTCGTTAGAATATAGTACTTTGACCCCCCCTGAAGCTCCTCAAGAATCCTCTCCTTCAAGAGCCTCGCTGGGTCAGGCAAGAGCTTAACCCGCTCCCTCAAGTCATCAAAAGACTCGAACGGCCTCCGGTCGCGCTCTGCGAGCATTTCCTGCATGTGCTTCTTGCCGACTCCCGGCAAGAGCTCGAGCTGGTGCAAGCGGATTGTCACGGGCCCGCACTTGTTGAAGAACCCCACGAAGTCCTTCTCGCGCTCGTGTATTACCATGTTCACTATCTCAGGGAGCTCGTTCTTCGCAGCGCCAGTGAGGTCATTGTAAGAAACCCTTCCGCGAATGTGGTCTATCTTGTCCCTGTCCCCCTTGCCAATGAAAATCTTTTCACCGGGCGAAAGGGAAACATCGGGCTTTGGCACTACCTCCAAAAGCGTGAAATGCGCGTCGCCAAGCACTTGGGCAACGGGCTCCTTCTTGACTCCGCTAGCCATCCCCTGCGGGAGGAAGTCCAGAACCAAACCATTTTCTTCCATGTTCGACCGGTTCATTTTAAACACCGGGCTAAAAGCCCTGCTTATTTCTTGTATTTCTCAACTATTTTTACAACCTCATCGAGGTCCTTTTCAGTGACTGCAACGTGCTCCTTGGAAAACAAGAGCTTGAGCCTGTCCTTGTTGTCGGAAAGCAAGTCAACGACCTTGACCGCGACCTCAGGCTTCATTTTCCCAATTTTCATGAGCTCGTCCATCATTTCAGAAGATTTCTTCTTGCTCAAGTGAGCGAACTTCTTCGAGTAATCAAGCGTGCCCCTCTGCTCAAGGCCCATGAGCGGCTTCTCCTCAACAATGGGCTCAGCGTCCTCGCTCTCAGGCTTAATCGTGATAGTGTGCGCTATTCCTGCCTTCTTGTCCTCCTCACGCTGCTTTTCAGCGTCCTTGAGCCTCTTCTTCATGATGTCATAGACCTCTGACAGCGTAACAGGCCCTACTTCCTTAACTTCCTTTCCAATCATGCAAAAACACCCTCACGCCTTCTCCAAGTGGACCGCGGGAACTACCAGCTCCTTAACCGCGCTCATGAACTTAAGCTTCACAACATAAGCCTTGCCCCTCTTTCCAACAACAACACCGTGGCGGCCCCTGTACCTGGGGTGGGGCATGCCTGACTGGTCGGGCTTAAGGTCAATGGCCACAACATCGCCTACCTTGAACTTCTTCACAAGCTTCGGGACGCCCAAGCGGCCTTTCCCGCCGCGCTTTCTAAGAAGCTTGCTGCGCTTTGACATTTTTCCCTTAGATCTTTTCATTATGAATCCCCCTAGCAATATCACTACTGAAATCAGTCGTAGGAAAAAGGTTTTGCCGCTTAGAATTAATAATGGTTTGCCTCAATCCACCTCGCAGGCAGCAGCGGGCGGGCTAACCGCGGCTACCCGATAATTTTTAAAAGCCTTTATAAGCTTTTTGGCTTAAAGAAGTTTGTTTATTTAAAAAGACTCATGATGGTGGTGTCATAATGCCTAAAAAGAAAGCAAAACCCAAGAAAAAACCTAAGAAGAAAGCCAAGGCGAAGAAAGCTAAGGCGAAGAAGAAGCCAGCCAAAAAAATGAAAAAGCCCAAGAAAAAGGCTGCTCCTAAGAAAAAAAAGCCCGTGAAAAAAGCCAAGCCGAAGAAAGCTAAGGCGAAGAAGGCGCCGGCGGCAAAGAAGGCCGCGGTCTCCCCTGAGAACATCCAGCCCAAGTTCAAGATTGAGAACATCGTCGCTTCCGCGAACCTTGGCCTCGAGCTTGACTTGTACGCTATTGCACAGGAAGTGAGGGACGTCGAGTACGAGCCAGAGCAGTTCCCCGGAGCCATCCTCAAGCTGAGGGACCCGCGCGCGTCGCTCCTGCTCTTCAAGAACGGGAAAATCATTTGCACGGGGTGCAAGAGCGAGGCAGAGGTCGCTTACTCCATTAACAGGGCGGTTAAGCTGTTGGCAGCGCACTCAAAGCCCCTCGAGTAAGGAAAAGGTATTTAAACCCCAATTTCGTAATAATGCGGCCAGCGATCATAGGTCCAGGGCACTACCCGTTCCCATCTCGAACACGGAAGTCAAGCCTGGACACGGGGCGGACTGTACTGCCTTCCGGCGGGAACTCCCCCTGTTGCTGACACTCTCACTGTTTTTTTGCTTCTAAGAGCTTTAGCTTGCGCGCTATCTCGCTCGCTTTTTGCGCGTTCTCTGCTTCCGCGAACACTATGGATTTGGAGAGCTGGGAAGACTTGCTGCAGCGCTTGCACTTCAGCACTTTTGCAGCAGAAGTGGGTTGGATTGCACCGCATTTTGGGCAGCGGACTACTTTGAATCGCATAAGACAATTGTGGAACGAACGCCTTTTTATTATGCGCTTTCAAAACCTTCTCCATGAACGAGGAACTAGTGAAAAAGCTCGCGAGAGGGGAGCTGAGCTTCCACCAGATAGGCGAAAACTGCTCTCTTGAGGAAGCGCCTGAAATGAGGAGGAAAGCGCTCGAGCAAATGACTGGCGTGAAGCTGGAGCACGTTGGGAAATACTCTATTAACCTGGCAGCGGTTACTGGAAAAAACATTGACAACCCGGTTGGCGCAGTCCAAGTGCCTGTTGGCGTAGCAGGCCCACTTAAAGTAAAAGCAGAGGGGAGGGAGGCAGAGCACCCGATATTCCTTGCGACAACTGAGGGAGCGCTCGTGGCGAGCGTTAACCGCGGCTGCAGCGCGCTGAACAAGGCGGGCGGGGCTCGCGCAATAGTCCTAAAGGATGAGATGACCAGGGCGCCGGCCTTCAGGTGCGAGAGCGCTGGCGACTCCGTAAAATTCGTTGAATGGGTTAAAGGGAACGAGGAAAAGATTAGGGCCGAAGCAGAGTCTACAACAAAACACGGTAAGCTCGTTTCAATAACCCCTTTCTTTATCGGGCGGACTGTTTGGCTGAGGTTCTCTTACCACACTGGCGAGGCCTCGGGCCTGAACATGGTCACGATTGCTACAAAGAAGGCAGTGGACTTCATACAAAAAAGCCAGGAGCTCGCAAAGTGCATTGCGCTCTCTGGCAATGCTTGCATTGACAAGAAGACGAGCGCAATGAACTTCATACTGGGAAGGGGCAAGAGCGTTATCGCTGAGGCCACTATTCCGGCTGTAGTGCTTGAGGAAGTGCTTAAGTGCACTCCGGAAGAGTTTGTTGAGGTTAATTACAGGAAGAACCTGTTGGGCTCTGTAATGGCTGGCGCGCACGGGTTCAATGCTCACGCAGCAAACCCTGCTGCAGCAATGCTCATCGCGCTTGGGCAGGACGAGGCGCACGCTGTTGACGCTAGCTATTGTGTTACAAGCGCGGAGGCTAACAGTGACGGAAGCCTTTACGTTTCCGTTACAATGCCCTCGGTTTACGTAGGGAGCCTCGGCGGAGGAACCAGGGTTGAAACCCAGAAAGAGTTGCTGGGAGCAACCGGTGTTGAAAGCGCCAGGGAGCTGGCTTGCGTGCTCGCTTCAGCAGTTCTTGCAGGGGAGATTTCATTGGTTGGAGCGCTCGCCACAGGAACGCTTGCGAGCGCGCACGCAGAGCTAGGCCGGTAGGTGGATGGAATGGCTGAAAAGGACTTTATAGCGTTACTGCTCGTTATCCTGCTTTCCGCGGCATTGTTTGCTTCGAGCGACTGGATCCCGCACTTTTTAACTGAATCCTCTTATGAGAACGCGCTTGATGTAAAGGAGAACATGGGCAGCTTCCTAGGGGGCGGCGTGTTCTACGCTGTTACTGGCTTCGCTTACTCAAGTGCAGCGGGCTTGGCGGGCGTGCAAGGGTTTGACCTTGGCCTGTTCCTTTTAACCATGCGGATGATGGCGCCTTTGTTCGGCGCGCTGTTCGCCGCGGGCTTGTACATTTCACTTCGCGGCGTGTTCAACACCGAAGCCAGTTTTGCTGGCGCTGTTCTGGCAGCAACATCCACTGCAGCGCTCGGGGTGTTCATGGCGAACATTTTCCTGCCTGCCGCGATGAGCGCGGCCATGCTGTCTCTTGGCACAGCGTCCTTGTTTTACGGGATTAGGAAAAGGCAGGCGCTCTGCGGGGTGGTAGCCGGAGCGTTCATTGGGCTTGCTGTTAATGTTTGGGCTTACGCGCTGCTCTGCTTTGCCGGGCTGGTGGCCGCGTTGCTAGTGCAAATCGCGCTCGATTTCAAGAGGAACCCGAAGAAAAAAGAGTTCCTCACTGCAAGCGTGCTATGCGTGATCTCTGCGTTCTTGTTCGTGATGGTCGCGGGATTCGGCGAGTTCGAGCTAGAAATAAATGTTTCAAGCGGTCTGCAGGCGGTACTGCTCATGGCCCCGTTGTTCGTGATAGTCGCGATAAGCCTTTTGCTTAGGCTCATGGACAGGATAGAGCTCTCGGTTAGGGGGGACGGGTTCGCTTACGCTGCGCTCGCAATGGGCTTGCTCGTCTCTTCTTTCTCGCCTCTAGCGAGCCTTCCGCTCGTCGCTTTCGGCGCGGCTTTTGGGAGCGCGGCGCTTTTTGACATGCGGTCGAGCAGGAACTTGATGCTGTTCGCGATAGGACTGGTTGCCGCGCTAGTGTCATTCATACTAATGAGTGGCTTCATGACGTTTACCGAGTCCGCGTTCTTCTCGCTTTTGATTGGCGCGGCGGGCGCTTTCGGGGTTTCAATGTTCGAGTCCCCGGCTTCAAAGAGGGTGACGCCATTACTCGTTGTCGGGTTCCTCTTGTTCACTTCTTTTAACGTTGCAGCGATTGGAGCGCATTACCAGGCAGACCCGGTTGACGTGGAAACGCAGGAGGCGATAGCCTGGCTTAGGTCCGGCACGAGCAGCACGTCCGTGCTCGCGGTAGCGGTAAACAGTGACATGGTAGAGCTGCTGAGCGAGAGAACTGTAGTGAAGAACACGACTTTGGTCAAGGATTACCTGCTTTCAAACGCCAGCACCGCGCTGCTAAAGGAAGAGGGAGCGGGGTACTTGGTGGTTGACGCTTCCATCTGGGATTATTTGGAGGAGGCGAAGCAGGAGACTGGGAGAACCAGTGTTAGGATGGAGTCGTTCGGGTTCATACAATACCAGTCAGACGGCGAAACAGTTTACGGGGTGTTTGCCTCTACAAGCGGTAACGCCGTGCTCGCTCCACTGGACCCTGCTACAATGCAGTATGACGTGCTGGGTGACGTGTTCCTTTACGACTCAAGCGGGAACATGCGAAAGGTCTCGTTCGGAAAGTTCCTTGAGATAAAGGACAAGGAGTCCCGTACATACCGCCTGGTGTACCCTTACGAGAACTACCAGGTAAACCTTTTTAACGCGTTCTTCGGTAAAGTGAATGGGCTTGAGCAAGCCTACCCGCAAAAGAGCGGCAGGGTAAGGGTTTACAAGGTGGAATGACTTGAACATTAACTTTTTTCTCGCTAGCGCGGTAATATTCGGGATAAGCTTCGTGGTAACCTATTACACTACCCCGCACGTGATACGCAGGATGAGGGAGCTGGGGATTGTCTCGCCGGACATGAACAAGAAGGGAAAGCCCAAGGTGGCAAAGTGGGGCGGGATTTCCATGGTGCTCGGTTTCTCGCTCGCAGTGCTTGTCTCGCTCCAGCTGAGCTCTGCCTCGCTTGACATGACCTCGATGCTCGCGGCAATCTGCAGCGTCATCCTAATCTCTTTCCTCGGGCTCATGGATGACGTGCTAGAAATACCTGACAGGTACCGGGTGCTGCTCCCGGCTTTTGCAGCGCTCCCGCTGATGGTCACAAAAGCAGGCGTGAGCACAATGAGCTTCATTTTCTTTTCTGTTAACTTTAACCTGGGAGTGCACACTCTCCCAGTCCTAGGGCCCGTGACGATTAACCTGTTCCCAATACTCTTGATACCAATAGGCGTAGTTGCCTGCTCTAACCTAGTGAACCTCCTCGCGGGGTTCAACGGCTTGGAAGCGGGCTCTGGCATGATAATCAGCATTTTCGCGTTCCTTGCTGCAGCGTTCCTTTACAGCGAAGGGTTCCAGACAATGGGCGCGGGCTACCTGCTAATCGCTTTGTTCGGGTGCACGATGGCGTTCTTGTTCTTCAACCGCTTCCCGGCACAGGTTTTCGCAGGCAATGTTACAACCTACCTGATTGGCGCCACGCTCGTTGCCGCAGCCGTAATCGGCAACATGGAGAGGGTAGGCGCAATACTATTAATGCCGCAAATCATCGAGTTCTTCCTCAAGGCCACTTCCGGTTTCCAAGCAGAAAACTTCGGGAGGGTCGACAGCAAGGGCCGCTTGCATTACGAGGGAAAAATTCACTCGCTAACCCATATTGTAATGAAGTGGTTCACGCCAACAGAGCCGCAGCTGGTCGGGATTCTTTTAATGTTCCAAGCTCTTTTCGGCTTGCTCGCAATAGCCAGCATTTTCGTGTGAGGCTACTTGTGGATTAGCTCTGCAACGCTAATCGTGGTGTTCAATTCCTCGTAGTCCTTCAAGCGCCCTATGTCAATCCAGTACTCGTTAAACAAGTAAGCGTTAATGAACTTCTTCTTGTTAAGCAAGGAGGGAAAAACGTTTTTCGCGAAATCGCATTTCTCCGTGATGTGGTCGAACACTTCAGGGTCGAAAGCGTACATTCCAGCGTTAATGAGGTTTTCCACGATTGGCTTTTCCTCAAACCTGGTAACGTGGTTGTCACCGTCAATGTGCGCTATCCCGTACTCTATGGGCACTCCAGTGCGCTTGAAGGCAACAGTAGCCGGGCCCGAGCGCTCGATGTGGTAATCGTAAAGCTTTCTCAAGTCGCAGTTAGTCAAGTGGTCGCCCATCACTACAATGAACGGCTCCTTAACCACTTCCTTGTAAGGGTAAATGGAGCCGGCCGTCCCGAGCTTTGCGTCAGGCGCTTCAACAGCGTACTCTATGCTAACCCCGAAGCCAGAGCCGTCACCAAAGTAATCAGTAATCTTGTCCTGCAAGTAGCCTACAGTGAGCACCAAGTCAGTGAACCCGCTTCTCTCAAGGTTGTTTATAACGTACTCCAGAATCGGCTTCTTGCCTAAAGTGAGCATTGGCTTTGGGACAGTGTAAGTGTAAGGCCTCAAGCGGGTTCCAACGCCCCCGCACAACACGAATGCTTTAACCATAAATAATACCTCTTTTTTCTCCGAATGATTCTATGTCTTGGACTATTAAATGCTTTTCACGACTTCCTCAACAAGAGCCTTGTACTTTGAGGTTAGCTCGTCCGCTCGCTCTTGTGACTTTGCCTCAGCAAAAACCCTTACGTAATTCTCTGTGCCGCTAGGCCTAGCAATGAACCACTCGCCACCCAAGTCCGCTCGCACGCCGTCAATAGTGTTAAGCCTTGCTTTAGGCTGAGATTGCCTAACCTTGTCTACAACCGCGTTCATTATTGCTTGCTTGTCCTTCTCAAGCGTGTCCACTTTTGTCTTGGAGTTATAGTAGACAGGGAGCTCTGCTATGAGCTTTGAAAGTGGTTTGCCGCTCGTGCAAACCAGCTCAAGTATTTTTGCAGCGGTCATCAAGCCGTCCTTGCCCCAGCTCACCTCAGGCCAAACAACGCCGCCTACTTCCTCGCCGCCCATCACCGCGTTAAGCTCAAGCATTTTTTCTGAGATGTAAGGCGCGCCAACGCGAACGTACTCTAGCTTGCAGCCCTCGGCCTCGGTAACATCCTTTACCACGTTGCTAGTGGCAACAGTAGTGACAACGGGGCCCTTTTTTTCCTTGAGCCTCATTTTAACGGATAATGCAAAGCTCTTGTCACCCCAAACGTAGCCTCCTTTCTCGTCAATGAAAATAACGCGGTCAGCGTCGCCGTCCCACGCAATTCCCATGTCCGCGCCAAGCGTTGTAACCGTGCTAATGAGGTCTGAAATGTTTTTTTGCGTGGGCTCAGAGTGCCGTCCTGGGAAGTGGCCGTCAGGCTGCGCGTTAAGGGAGACTACTTTGCAGCCTAGCTCGCGGAAAAGGTAGGGCGCGAGCTTGCTCGCGGTCCCGTTCGCGCAGTCAATCACGACAAACGGCTTCCTTTCCCTTACTGCTTGCGTGTCAGTGTTAGCCAGGATTTTGTTAATGTGGTCTGTTACCGCGTTGAAGTAATAAGTGACTTCCTTTAGCTGGTTCCAGCTAGCGCGGTTGGACTCCCCTGAATCATAAATCTCTTCTACTTTCTCTCCTTTCTCTTTTGGGAGGCCAACGCCCTTGGGCCCCATGAACTTCATCGCGTTCCAGTCAGGAGGATTGTGTGATGCAGTGATTATTACCCCGCCATCGCACTCCATGTCCCTGCACTCCATCTCAACAGTGGGGGAGGGAACTACTCCGAGCTCTATTACCTTGCAGCCCGCGCTAAGCAAGCCTGCGACAGCCGCCTTTTGCAGCATTTCACCGGAAGTCCGCGTATCCCTTCCTACAATGATTTTCCCTGATTTTGAGTACGTGCCGAAAGCCGCGCACAAGCCTGAAACAAACTCGGGCTGTATCTCAGAGAGCTTTCTGCGTACCCCGTAAGTTCCAAAGTATTTTGCCATTGTCAATTCACCTTTTAACTGCCTTCTCGTAAATCCCCAGCGTTTGTTTTGCCACTGACTCCCAAGAATAATCGCTTAAAATCAATTCCCTCGCCTTTGGAAGAAGCTGCTTGAGCTCTTCCCTGTGCTCGTAATGATAGCGAATCTTTTCTATAAGTTCTTTTGTGTCCCTCGGAGTGACAAGGAACTTGCCCGCCTCGCCGCCGAAAGCCTTTTGCATTACTTGGGGCGTGGCGCCAACAGCCGTAGCGATTATAGGGCGCTGTGAAGAAAGCGACTCGAGAACGACAAGGCTCAATCCCTCGTAATAGCTCGGGAGGACTATCAGGTCTGCTTTCGCGTAAACCCCCGGCATTTCATCACGCTTGACAGACGAGAAGCTAACCTTGTCTAGCACGCCAAGGTTTTTTGCGGTGGCCCTCATCTCTGAAAGCATTCCCTCGTCCGCGCCAACAAAAGAGAGCTTTGCCTTCTCAGCTGTTTTGGAGAACTCCGCGAACGCTTTTATGAGCGGTATCACGCCCTTGTCGCGGTCGAACCTGCCAATGAACACGATGTCGTAGTAGCCAGTAGGGATTTTTTGCATTGGCTTGAATGAGCCCGTTGCCACCCCGTTGGGTATCACGGTTATTTTCGCGGGGTCAACTTCCTTGCTTATTTCGGGCACGTTAGAGTCGGTTACAGAAATCACTTGGTCCGCTATGGACAGGAATATTTTGGCGATGAACGTCTTGTACGCCCATGAAAGCAGCTTCCCCCACCTTGAAGAGAGCTTTGGGTACCCGTGCAGGGTGAAAACAAACGGCTTTCCCTTGAGCTTTGCTGCAATGGCGGTTGGGAGGGGGTGTAGGGAGCCGTAGCCGTGCGAGTGGTAAACACAAGGGCTTTTGAGAAGAAGCCGGAGGCAAAGAAAGGGAGTGATTTTCACGGATGAAAAGCTGGGTATCCCAATGGACCAGTGCCGGGTCACGCTCACTCCGTCTTCTACCCCGCTGCCTGAGCCTGAGGTGACCACGCTAACCTTGTTCCCGAGCTTTGCCAGCTCTTTTGAAAGGTAGTACACGTGATTCTCAATCCCCCCGATTTGAGGGGGGTAAGCGTGGACGACTTGAAGGATATCCATCAAGTAGTTTTAATAGTGAGGCTTTAATAGTTTTTTACGCAATATGCAAGACCCGAAAGGAGATGAAAATGAAAAAAAAGAAGCGAGTCGCGATAGTGGCAGACTATTTCGGCGATTTAGGCGGGGTAACAAACAACTTGATTCACTTGGTCAGCGCCTTAAACAGTGTTGGGATAACCCCGGACATTTACGCGTACTCGATTGACCAAAACTACGAGGAAAACATTTACAAGGAGCGCAAAGAAAAAGTAGGGTTCACTGTTTCACGCATGCTGAAGTTCGAGGTCAAGCGGTTCGCGCTTTACAAGCCTTTCTTGTATTACTTTATACCTAACTTTAACCCTGCTGAATATGATTTTGTATATGACTTCAGCGGCCTCTACCCCCCGTACGACCACGAGGGGCTGTTTTTCATTTACTATGATTACTGGAGCGAGTTTGAGGAGGCGGGGTGGAAAACGCTTTACCGGCTTCCTTACAAGCTCTTCTTGCACGGGTTTACTAAGAGGATGTTCGGAAAAAAAATGGAGTTCTGCTCCCAAAGCAAGTTCGTGCAAAAAGTGATGAAAAAAAACTACGGGGTTAACACTGAACTGGTTTACTCGCCCGTGTCACTGAAGAAGTTTAGCTCAGGCAAGAAAGGGGGCAGGAGCGGGGTGGTGAGCCTCGCGCGCTTTGAGCCGTACAAGCGGCAGCTCGAACAGGTACAGGTAATCGGGAGGACCGGGATAGAGTTTTTTGTCTGCGGCTCGTACGTAAACAAGGAGTATTACAAGAAGTGCGTTGACTTTGTGAAAGAAAACAAGCTGGCAAACGTCCACATCAAGCCTTTCGTGCCGTTCGAGGAGCTGAAAAAAATAATGGCTGAGAGCAAGTACTTTGTCCACTGCTTTGCGAGAGAGCACTTCGGCCTTTGCACGGCTGAAGCAATATCCGCTGGCTTGATTCCGATAGTGCCAGACTGCGGGGGGAGTGTTGAAATCGTTCCGGTACCAAGCCTTAGGTTCAAGGAAATGAGCGAGATCCCGGGGATTATAAGAGAGCTTGAAAAGAAAAGCGAGGGAGATATTGACGCCATCCGCAGAAAACTTAAGAAGCACGTGGAACAGTACGATGAAAGCGCTTTCAAGGAGAAAATGCTCTCATACCTTAATTCTTAGAGCAAAAAACCTTTCAAGAACCCCTTCAGCCTGCTTAAGCGGAGCAAAAAAAGGTTTTTGGCAAAGTAACCAATCAATAGCGCTAAAGCCGGGGGCTCTAGCAAGTGAAGCCGAAGGGCCCTCCCGAATCCCAGTGCGTATGACTCGTACAAGTGCGGCCCTCCTTTTTGCATGTGCTCCGCGGCCATCGCTGGCTCGACCAGCACCCGCGTAACGCCCAGCACCCGGAACATTAGCTCAGTGTCCTCAGCGGACTTGTAAGCAGAGCCTGGGCCGAGCTCCTCATTGAAACCGCCAAGAGCATTGAACAAGCTTTTTTTCACCGCCCAATTGTTCCCGTTTGTCGCGTTCATTACCTTTAGCTGTGATGAGACATGGTGCCGCTTGCTAGGCAGGAAGTAAGAGTATTTTCCTTTGCTCAGCCCGACTACAGCGTCCTCTCCATCGCGCATCGCGCGCTCAAGCGCGGGAGCCCACCCGGGCCCGACAAAAGTGTCATCGTCTAAGAATACAATGTACTCTGACTTTGATTTTTTTGTCCCGTGGTTTCTTGCAGCCGAGGCGTTTAACCCTGGCGCGTGAACGTAAGAGACGTTCTCGCTTATTTTTTTGGGTAAGCGCGCGGGCTTGGGGGAAGAGTCGACGACGATTACTTTACAGCCGGAAAGCCGCTTTAGGCACTCTCGCAATAATTCCTGCCTGGCCATGGTCGCGATTACGACTGTAGCGTTCATCCCCTAACCACCTTGAACAACCTGTTGTCCTCGTACTTGGGCGAAGGCTTTTCGCCCCAGCCAAAGGAATTGTGCAGGCAGTACTTTAGAAACCAGAGCTTTCCCTCCGGCATGCTTAACAACACGTCCAAGTCCAAGGAAGCCAACCCCCCGAAAGTGGTCTTGAGCATGTGGACCGCTTGGTACGCAGAGAACAGCAGCGGGTTAAAGCCGTTTTTGTATGCTAGGAGGCACACGTTCTTTTCTATGAAGAACTGGACAAGCCCGCTTTTCTTTGAAGTGCTCTGCTTTACCTTGTGCCAGATGACGGACGCGGGCTGGTAAACGAGCCGGTACCCTGCTGCCGAGGCCCTCAGGCAATAATCAACGTCCTCGTAGTAGAGGAAGAAGTCGTCGTCCAAAAAGCCCACGCTTTCCAGAACGCTTTTTTTAATCAGCAGAGCGCACCCGGTCAGGAACCCAACGTCCTCTTGGGAATCATACTGCCCGCGGTCAACCTCTCCATCGCCCAGGTGGGCGACGCCGCGTATGCCCCGCATTTCCGAGCCAGCGAACCAAAGGGTGTTCGGCTTGGCGTGGTAATATATTTTGGGGCACACCAAGCCAATGCTTTGCTCGGACTCCGCGGTTTTAACCAATGGCTCTAGAAAGTCTTCCTTAACAACCGTGTCGTTGTTCAAAAGAAGCGCGTAAGCCGTGTTTTTGGGAAGGCGCCTTAAAGCAGTGTTATTGCCGCCCGCGAAGCCAGTGTTCTCCTTGAGCTCGATTAGCTGCACTTCCGGGAACCTGCGCTTTATTTCAGAGGGAGGTTCCTGTGAGCCGTTGTCCACAACAATTATTCTCTTGTTCTCGTAAGTTGTTTTAGAAAGTGACTCCAGGCACTCCAGGGTATCCTCTTGGCCGTTATAGTTGACAATGACTATTGCAACTAGCGGCTGCTGGCTCAAAGGAATCATGCCTCCTTCAGCTTGAATATGCGTATGAGCGCTAAGCCACCTTCTGGCGGCACGTACTCGTAAGCGAGCTCGAAGCCCTC
>Ga0272442_10003489_pt1 | contig 22027 bp, 13 predicted proteins | sample SSMForm2O_FD_200262 | JGI IMG/M metagenome (GOLD analysis project Ga0272442, IMG submission 200262) | Marine sediment archaeal communities from Little Sippewissett salt marsh, Falmouth, MA, United States - SSM-Form-2O | ecosystem: Environmental > Aquatic > Marine > Wetlands > Sediment ... | reverse complement strand
CCCTTGCAACCGGAAAACGACCCCGGCGATTCCTTTTGTGGATCCTCCTTTTCCTCGCGCCGTTTGCACTGTATAACGGGTGGAGGCTGCTCTATTTCGGACGGCTCTTTCCGAACACCTTTTATGCAAAAGCCACCGGAGGTCTCGGAATTCAAATCCGGGCGGGAACGATCTATCTCCTCGAGTTCCTCGAGAGAAACCCTTATCTCCTCCTGTTTGCCCTGTTCCTTCCCTTCCTTCTGAAGAAAAAGATCACGCCGGAACGGGGGAGCGCCGCATTCCTCGTTTTCGCACAGGCTCTTTTCATCCTGGTTTGCGGGGGAGACTGGATGCCCCTCGGGCGGTTCATGACGCCTGTTCTGGCGCCGCTTTTCTTCCTGTTCCAGGAGGGACTGTTCGATTCCCTCGAGGGCCTGAAATCACGCGGAACGCGTGACCCCGCCTTTAAAAAACGCGACCTTTTGGGCCTTGCCTGCTTGGTCCTCGTGATCCTCTCCCTCGTCCGGGAGGCCCGGGAGACGAGGCCCATCATGTATTCCCTCGAGACCGGCACCCTGTATCGACCTCACATCGAGATCGGGTTGTGGCTCCGGGAAAACGTGCCTCCCGGTTCACTCCTTGCAGGGGAGGAGGCCGGGATCATCCCTTATTATTCCAGGCTTCCCTTCCTGGATCTCCTGGGCATTGTGGATCCCCACATCGCAAGCAGGGAAGGCCCCATGCACGAAAAGCATGACGTCTCCTATGTTCTCTCACGAAGGCCTGATTATGTCCTTCTTGCCACCGTGAATTCCTGTGAAGAGGAAGCACCCCTTCGCCCCCTGGTCGCCTCGGGTCACGCCCTCATGTCCTCCCCACGATTTCTGGAAATCTACACCCCCGTTCGCTCCTTCCCCCACGGCAACCCTCTCCTCGGGAAAGACTACCGCACCCTGTTCACCCGCAAACCCTGATGGGGTCAAACCCTGATGGGGTCAGACGCCACTATTTGTTCTATTTATATACTTTCAGGTTATTATTTGCCCCGAAAACCCCCGTATTATATCTTTGTCAGGTTTTATATAGAACAAATAGTGGCGGCTGACCCCAGATTCTCCTTGATTATTTTTGGCCCTCTGGTGTTGATTTATTGTGGTTTGAGCGATTCGATCCTGTCAGAGAGCAACATGCAAGAGAAAGAAAATCTTTACGAGGTGGATATCGAATATAACGTCCGGGTGCCGGTTCGAGACGGATTGACCCTGTCCGCCAACCTGTTCATGCCGGCAGCAAAACACCCCGGGGAAACCTTCCCTGCAGTCCTCGAAATGATCCCCTATCGAAAGGGAGACTGGCGATACCGCGCCGATCACAAGCGAATGACATGGCTGGCGATGCGTGGCTACGTGGGTTGCAGGCTGGATATTCGCGGCACGGGCAGCAGTCCCGGTATTGCCCTCGACGAATACACGGACGAGGAAACCCGTGACGGATACGACGCCGTTCAGTGGCTCGCCGCACGTCCCTGGTGCAACGGAAACGTGGGTATGTGGGGCATCAGTTACGGCGGATTCACCTCCGTCCAGGTGGCCAAACTCGCCCCACCCGCACTCAAGGCCATTGTCGTCATGTATGCCACGGATGATCGATATACCGACGACGTTCATTACATCGGCGGATGCATGACTGGCAGCGAATTCGCCCAGTACGCCGTCAGCCAGATCGCCATGAACGCCATGCCCCCCAATCCCAACTTCACCCAGGGCAATTGGGCTGAGGAATGGAAGGACCGCCTCGAAAAAACGCCCCCCTGGATTCTCGATTGGATCAGGCGCCAGAAGGATGGTCCCTACTGGCGACGCGGTTCCCTGGCGCCTGATTACGAAAGGATTTCGTGTGCCCTCTTTCACATCGGTGGTTGGGCCGACGGGTACACCAATGCGGTTCTCCGTATGCAGGAAAAGTGCGTGAACGCCCCCCGGAAGGCCCTGATCGGACCCTGGGTGCATTCCCCCCCGGATGTCGCTTATCCGGGTCCCAATATCGACTGGCTGCACGAGATGAAAAGGTTCTTCGATTTCTGGTTGAAAGGGATTCAAAACGGCGTCATGGACGACCCATGCCTGACGGTTTTCCTGCAGGAATACACCCCGCCGGAACCCTTCCCACGGGTCGTCAACGGATCCTGGCGATCGGAAAAGGATTTCCCCATCGACCGGACCCAAATGAATGTTCTACACCTGAATGATGGTGGTCTCTCCAGGGAAACAGGAAGAAAAAATCGCACCATCTGCTATCCTCATCGACCCACCCTGGGAACATGCGCCTCCCTTTGCTGGGGGAGCGGCGCCCCTCCCAACGGACTGGCCAGGGACCTCAGGCCGGACGAGGCTCTCAGCCTGATCTTCACATCCGATGCCCTCGAGCATCCCCTGGATGTGATCGGATTCCCGGAAGCCGTGCTTTTTCTCGGTTCCCGCTCGCCCGTGGCCAATGTCGTGGTCCGCCTCACCGATGTGGCGCCGGATGGCACATCCGCTCATGTCAGCTCCGGTGTTTTGAACCTGACCCATAGACACGGACACGGGCATCCCATCCCCCTCGAGCCCGGGAAGATAGACGAGGTTCGAGTGCCCCTGAAAGCGACCGGTTACCGCTTTTTACCCGGTCATCGCATCCGTTTATCCATTGCCAGCGGCTGGTGGCCCGTGTTGTGGCCATCGCCGTATCGTGGCATGAATCTCTTGAAGTATGGCCCCGGCTTTCCCTCGCGACTTCTTCTCCCAGTGGTGCCGGGGGAGCCGGAACTCCCACCTCATGAATTCAAGCTGAGCTCGCCCAGGCTGATCGATATTGGCAGCGGTCACGAAGAGGAGCCCAGGTGGGAAATCATCGATGATGTCATAAAGCAAAGCGTCACTGTGATGATGTACAGCGGGGAAAAGTCCATCCTGCCCAATCAATCCAACCTGTTCAGCAGTGAGAAACTCGAAATGACTGCGTTCAAAAAACATCCCGCCAATGCCCAGCTCTATAAGGAAGTGATCTACCAGCTCCAGGAATATGGTTACGAGATCGAGATCACCGCCACGGGCGCCATCAGGAGCACAAGGAAGGATTTCCACGTGGACATCCAGCTCGAGGTCGTTCTGAACGGGAATCTGTTCTTCAGGAACTCCTGGCTGGAAAGCATCCCGAGGCTCCTTGTTTGATCAATTCCTGAGGGGGACAAACATAATTATCTCAGACCTGTTCTGCCCAACTTTTCTTGACATCTCCTGCTTCCGCCGTTTATTCGTGATGCAAAAGGGAAAAATCTCATTATGAACAAAAGAAAGGATTCAATATGAGGGATCTTTATTCCTGGAAAAACCCCGGGGGAAGAAAAATCCTGATCGCCGGTATCATGGGGATTCTTATCCTGGCGGCCCTCCCCGTTTCAGCCGGCGATGGGCGATATGACCTTCTCCCCGATGGAACATCAACCTTCGAAATCACGGAGCCTGGAGCATATATCCTGGTTTCCAACGTGAAGATGACCGCAAATGTCACGTGCATCCTTATCAAGACCTCCAACGTGGATATTGATCTCGGGGGGCACACAATCGAGGGCACCGGTTCCGGGGATCAGGCGTGCGGGATCGTCATCGAAAAAACAACCCAGCCCTATCCTGACAATGTACGGATCCATAACGGGACGATCCGGAATTTTGGGAGTGGGGGAATATTCCTGGGAACGAAATCCCATGTTCACGATGTTTCCGCTCTTTCCAATAAGATGGCCGGCATTTATGTGGATAAAAACAGCCTGGTGGAAAACTGCAGGGCCATAGATAACAATGCCAAGGGTTTTTTCGCCGGAATCATAGCCGGGGCTAACTCCATTGCACGAAATAACATCGCCAATAACAACTCCTGCGCCCTGACGGAGAGTAACATAAATGTGTACGGGATCCTTGTGGGATCCGGTTGCAACGTCACAGGAAACACGGCCAATGGAAACGAAGCTCCCAATTCCAGCAATGGAACCGCACTCGGTATTTTTATCTCGAACAAGTGTTTCGTCGAAAGTAATGTATGCAACGGCAACAATGCGAAGGGCGCCGCCTATGGCATCGGAAGCAGCGGTATCGCTGCAGATCACTGCATAGTGAGGAATAATACCTGTTCCTCGAACCACTCTGACGAAAATCTCAGCGCCGGCATCCGTGTCGGGTCTCATTGCCTTGTCACCGGAAATGGTTGTTGTGACAATAAGGGAAGTCTTACCGGAACCGGCATCAGGACCTCATTCGCATGCATCATTCGCGAAAACACCTGTTCAGGGAACTCGGGGGATACCGTTTATGGAGTTCACGCCGATAGTAACTGCAGGATCGAGGGGAATACATGCCATAACAACAAGGGGGAATCTTCAGCCTATGGAATCCAGTCCGGCTCCTATTGCCGGATTCTGAATAATATCAGCTATTTTCAAAATGCCAAAAGCACCCGGGTCGCGGGAATTTACGCCGGGATGGGAAGCCGGGTGAAGGAGAACATTATCTCGTACACTTATGGCATGCCTGATTCCACGGCGGATGTGTCTGCCATTTTTACCGACGCGGCGAATGTGGATATCATCGGGAATAAATGTTACGGGACAACCACGTCGGGAACGGGAAGAGCCGCCGGTATTCGACTGGATTACCCGGATAATGGCGGAAAGGGATGCCTGATCGAGGGGAACGTGTGTGAAATGAATAAAGACTACGGCATCTGGATAAACGGAACCGGGTCGCGCATCATAGGCAACCGCACATGTAAAAACGGAGTGAATTCCATCAAGATCGGTGGCATTGCAAATTATTATGCCGCCAATATCTACCAGAAAAGCGAACCGATTGCTGCATTGCTCGGGAATATTTCCGGAACCTCCCCGGCCCCAAACGTTGGATTTTAAAAACTTGTGAAATGATGAAAACTGAAAACATGTTGAAAAGATTTGGCTTTGTTATCGTATTCCTGGCTTCCATTTTCGTATTGGATTCCCAAGCGCAGGATGTGGCCGTCAGCCTGGACGAATCCTCGAGCATTGTCGGAATCATGGTGGAGGATCATGAAGTCGCTCGTTTCCTGGCCTCCCCGGACCATTGGGAGCTGGATTTTAACGCTGTAACATCGAAGATCCCCGGGAATGTCGCCATCGACGCACTGGATTATGGAAGAGGCGGCCGGCTTTTTTTCTCCCTGGATTGCGATACATATCTGGAGGGCGCATTTTTTGCAGATGAGGACGTGATCCTCTGGGACAAATCCTCCTTTGCCCTTGTTTTCGACGGCGACCGGAGCGGCCTGCCCCGATGGGCCGACCTCGACGCCCTCGATTTCGTCACAACCGATCCCCTCGAGATCATCCTGTCCCTGGACATCGATGCGCGATTAACGGTAGGGGGGGAAACCGTCCTCCTTGCTGGCGAAGACCTTGTAAGGTTCAGGGCGGGGGAAGGCTTTACCGATATCCCGTTCGACGGCTCCCTCGAGGGTGTCCCTGCCGGTTCCGATCTCGATGCCTTCAGCCGTTATTCCCCCAACAGGTGGATCCTCTCCCTCGATTGCGCGGGACGCATCGGGAGCCTCGAGTTCGACGATGGCGATCTCGTCGAATGGAATCCCTCCTCATCCTCCTTTTCCACCGTCCTTTTCTTCGATGGTTTGAAAAACCATATCCCCCTGTTTTGCGAGTTGAACGCCGCCGAAACAAACCCCTGGGATCTCCTCTTTGCCCCCGCCATATTATGGATGGCGTATTGACCCCACACAGTGCCACGTAAAGCGGCTGCCGTGGGGGGGCTCGGGGCTGTACTGGATCTCTCCTTCATGAATACGGGCCAGGGTCCGGCTGATGGCCAGGCCGAGTCCAAAACCGCCCGTCGTCCTCGCGCGGGATTGATCCGCACGGAAGAATCGCTGAAACAGATGGTACACGTCCTCCGGATCGATCCCCGGACCGTCGTCGCGAACAATCATATGCCCCCCGCTTTCTCCCGAATCGACCTCCACCCTTACGGTCGTTCCCTTTCCGCAATGCGCGATTGCATTATGGATCAGGTTCATGGCAATGCGGCGGGTGCACGAGGCATCCGTTTTCATAAAAAGCCCCTCTGGAATTTGATCCGGGAATTTCCCCACAATCCGTGATCCGTTTTCCTCCGCCAGGGCCTCGAGGCCCTCCATGGTATTCCGGATTTCTTCGATCCATTCCGTAACGGCAAGTTCGGGAGTATTCCCGTTGGCGGTTTCCCTTGCCATGAGAAGAAGCGAATCGCAAAGCCCCTCGAGCCTTTCCACGTCAACCAGGAGATCCCGGAGAACGCGTCGATCCGCCCTGGAATCCGGAGGAGCCAGGAGGGCGGCCTGGATCCCGGATTTCAACGTGGTCACGGGTGTGCGGAGTTCATGGGCCGCATCCGAGGAAAATTGTCTTTCCCTCTCGAAGGCCGTCTCGAGCCGTTCGAGGAGATTATTGACCGCCCCGGCCAGGGGGACGAGATCACGGGGCAGTTGCCGGGAGGAAAGGCGCCGGTCAAGGGATTCCGCACGAATCTTCCCGGTCTCGAGGGCCAGGCGACGAAGTGGGGCAAGCCCCCTCCAGGATATTAATCCAGCCAGCAGGAACGAAATGAGCAGACCGACGCTGTAAAACCAGGCTATGAATTCCGCGATATCCTCGAGTTCCTCACCGAGGGGATGCGTGCTCGAGGCGAAGAAAACACGGACTTGAAAAGTCCGGTCGGGATTTTTCTCCATCTTGCGGGAAAGGGAGAGTACGACTCCCCGGTAATGGCGTCCCCTGTTTCTGAAGTTTTGAAAACGTTTTTTATTGTCAGAGTGGTGTACAAAGGGAGGGATTTTCTCAAGTGACTTCGATTTCTCAAGCAGCTGGCCGTCATTGATAATGACAGCAAACAGGTCTGGTCGTTTTTTTCGCGAAAATCTCCTCATCACTTCGTCCGCGAATTCCAGTTCGGGATGCTCCCCGACATCCTCTTTTTCCACAAGCGTGGCCAGGGACTCGGCATTGGCCTCGAGGGCGAAATCCAGCGAGTCATAAAATACCTTGCGGCAATAAAAATAAACGGTAGCGGCAAAGGTTCCCAGGATAAGGGCCTGCCCAAGAAAGACAAGCAAAGCAAGGCGGATACTCAGCCGCATTCGACCCTTTTTCTCTGATTTCATTCAGTATGACCCTCTCCGGCCGATAACATGTATCCCTGGCCCCTCATGGTGCGAATCAGCTTCACGGGAAAAGGACGATCGATCTTCGAACGCAGGGAACAGATGTAGACTTCGATCACATTCGAGAATTTCTCCCAGTTGTAATCGTAAAGATGTTCCAGAAGCCGCGTCTTGGAAACCACCTCCCCCTGGTGAAAGGCCAGGTACTCGAGCAGGCGATACTCGAGGGCGGGGAGAACAATGGCCCTGGTTCCCCGTTTCACGGTATGGGTGGATGTGTTGATTTCCAGGTCCCCCACCCGGATCAGGGGATCGGGTCGACCCTTGCTGCGGCGAACCAGGGCCTTGATCCTCGCAAGCAGTTCCCCCATGTCGAAGGGTTTCCCGAGGTAGTCGTCGGAACCGTAATCCAGCCCGCGAATCACGTCCTCAGGAGTGTTTTTCGCCGTCAGGATCAGGACCGGAGTCCGGCGCCCGGCCTTTCGAAGACCCCTCAGAAGCGTCAGGCCGTCGATTCCGGGAATCATAAGATCCAGCACGATCAGGTCGTAATCCTCCGTCATGGCCAGGTGCCTGCCATCCTCACCGTCGTGGCTCAGGTCCACCACAAAGGAAGGAATCGTCTGGATCCCCTTTCTGATATTCCGGGCAAGGCGGACTTCGTCTTCGATCACCAGGATTCTCATGATCAGCGCCCCGTTTCCTGCTTTATTTCAGTCAAAACCGGCATTGCTTATAATCATGACGTTCAATTCATATTGATCGCTCTTTCAGATAATGAGCCATCATCGTCAAGGATGAAATAACTTTTCCGCCCCCTTTCCTCATGGATTATCATGTTTCTTTTGCGAAAACACCACGAGGTTATCACCGGATGCCACATATTCAGAAATCGCAGAATACCCCTTATGGGCAAGAACGTTTTGCAGGTTTCGAGCATCCTTTTCTCTGGCAATAAGCAGGGGATGACGTCTTTCGATATCCTTTGTTACTGTTTCACTTGCCTCCGCAGGGATAACATGGTATTGTCCATAAACATGATACTCCGGTTTTGACGCCTTGCCCACGCACGTAAGCCCCCCCCCATTTTCAAGTTCGGGGAAGCGCCTTTGTATTTCCAATGCAAAATCCCGGGTGGATTTTCTCTTATCCAGGGACGGCCTGACAATGATGAAATCGACAAGAGCAAGAAATAAGATAAAAAACGCGGCAGTATGTACCAGAAACATGGCGGAGCGTGCGATCCGGCCAAGCAGAATGATCCCGGCTATAAAAAGTGACAGGCTTGAAATAAAAGTGACTGCTAATTGCCAGGACTCGATGTTGACCTGTTGACTCGCCAACCACTCTGGTCGAAGGGCAAGCATAAGTGTGACGGCAGTCAGGCTCGCCCCCGTTCCCATGAAAACCATGCCGAAAAATTTCGTCAATCGTGGATATACCCTGTCCGCCCATTGATCAAGTTTCCAGCCGATAAGAAGCGACAGGGGGGGAACAAGCGGAAGCATATATTCCTGCCTCTTCCCATGAGCAAGGCATAAAAGAATAAAGGGGAGAAGAAACCAGCCCGTCATTGATATGACATGCCCGGAGAGGTTCCCGCGTTTTTTCCATATATTTTTAACGACCGGTATCAAAAGCAAAGACCAGGGGATCATCATCACGGTAAAAAGCCGTGGCAGGTAGTACCAGACAGGTGCCCCATGCGAACCATGTAAAAAACGGTTTATGGTTTGTCCTCTCACTTGGTTCACCATAAAACCCGGGTTGATATTTCGACTCTGAATCCATAGCCATGCTCCGATCAGAAGGAAAAAACACGCCATGCCGGGAAGAAGACGTGAATCTTTTATGATTGTACTCCAGGATCCGGATTTCCACGAGTCCGTTACCAGAACTGCAAGTACGATAATGACAGCCAACGGGCCTTTTGTGAAGAACGCGCCCGACAACGCACCCCATAAAAGGAGGGTTCGGGAAAGTGAAAGGGGACGGTTCCCGGGGCGGGTCAGCCATGGATAAAGGGAGAGAACGATCCAGCCGGTAAAGATCATGTCGAGTTTCGCCTGGGGGGCATTATCAAGAAAAAGGGGGGAGCATAAAAGAATCAGGGCGGACAAGAGACCCGCGCGCGGCCCGAATAATCTTCTCCCGATCGCGTACGTCAGAAAAACCGTGAGCAGGGCGAAAATCACCGAGGGCAGACGCAGGAGCCAGCTGCTGACGTTTCCCCCGTTCAGTTTCAGCATGAGGGCGAACATCCAGAAGGGCAGTGGTGGTTTCTGATTATAAGGCTCGCCGTGAACCGTCAGCAGAAACCAGTTGTTTCGATGGAGCAACTCCTTCGCGATCTGGACATAACGCCCTTCGTCAGGCCCCCGGAGATCCCACGCTCCGCACGTTCCAATCAGGAGGACGGCCGGAATGAACAGGATCAGTAATATACGGAGAAATGGAATTTTGTCATTCATGGAGAGATATTTCGCTTTCATCGATAATGTTTCCCAATCTGTCATAAGCGGTGAAGCGGGCGTCTTTATTCGAAAATTCCATCAGGAGAAACACCAGTGTTTGATCGTTTCCGGCGATCCGCTCCGGCGCGTCGGGTTTAAGGCCGCCTACGTCCACGGTTCCGCTTCCCCCGACCGTGAAATAATGTATTCCATCGATCGGGGCCAGTCTTTCATAAAGATGATTATGTCCCTGGAATACAATGGATACCCCGTATTTCTTGAACAATGGCTCGAGGATTTCTTGTTTTTCCGGGGAGGGAGGGTGTGATGAGCCCGTGGTGCGAATCGGGTGGTGAAGCGCGACGATCTTCCAGTTTGCCCGGCTTGCTGCCAGGGCCTTTTCTATCCACCCGATCTGGTTCACGTCTTTTCTGTTCAGGGTGTTGGAATCCAGCATAAAGAATTCAACCAGATCATTTCCCATTTTAATCGAGTAGTAATGGCGTCCTTTCATGTGAAACAGGGGATAGTGGAGTTCAAAATCCTCGAGCCCGTGCCCCAGATCGTGGTTCCCCAGGGCCGCGTAAAAGGGGACACCTATTTTAAGGAGTGGTTCAAACGGCTCCTCGAACTCGATGCGGGCAATATCGGGCGGCGTTCCCTTTTCACTCCGCATATAAAGATTATCGCCTAAAAGGATCACGCCGTCATTGAAACTTTTCTCGCCGTATTTGAGATACAACGTGCTGGCCAGGATGAACTGATTGCTCTCTCCCTTGCCTCTACCTGTATCACCCAGGGCCACGACGCGAACCTCGTTGGACATGGATGAAGCGCGCTGGCAAACGAACAGAAATCTTTCATGCGGAAGATCGATCTCACGGAATGCAATATGTTTCTCTCCCAGCTTGTCGCGCAGGCTCGAGACCCGGCTTTCCCTTTTTATAATGAAGACGTGTCCGTATTCCGAATCGCGCAATTCCTCGATCTCTTCATCCAGGTGTTCCGTAGTTACAAAAAAGGGATAGGGAATCTCGGAAGTGGTGACGCGCTCCACGTTGAGAATATTATAAAACGTCAATGCATCGAGATGTTCATTCACAGCGACAACTTCATAAGGGTGTGAGGGCATGTACGGGCGAATGGCCGTGTACAAGTCGCGCATGTTCTTTTCCGAGGGAACATGGGCCGATGCGAATTTAAGGCCTATGAGCGCGGGGGCCCAGAGCGCCAGGATCAGCGTCACAAGGTGGGCAAGTCTCCGGGCTTTTTCCTCCGGGCCGTCCCTCCTTCGGGCGTATGCCCATGCCCGCGCCGATATGATCGCGAGCGCGGGAAAAAGGGGAAGGGCGTAAAGGGGCAGCTTGGAACTGGCCAGGAAGAGAACGAACAGCGGCGCAACTATGCACGTGGCCAGAAAAAGTCCGGCGGGATTATTTCGAAGTGAGGTCCACCACTGCTTGCGAATGAAGGACTTCCTGTTGTGCCATGAGGGACTCAACCAGAAAAATGACCAGGGCAGAGTTCCTAAGAGGATTACAGGAAGGTACAAAAGCCCCCTTACCAGTTGGGGATTCCGTGCATAGCGGCTTGATACGGTTCGCCCCACAACCTGGTTGTTCCACAGATATGTCAGAGATCCGGGGACTTGCCGGGAAATGAAGATATACCATCCCATTCCAATGAGGATAAACAGCGCTAATCCAACAGGGATGGCGGGAGACCAGAGAAAGCGCCGGGTGCGACGGCTGAATACGAGGAATGCCACCATCGCAAACCCCGGCACAAGGGCAGCCGGCCCCTTTGTCAGGAACCCGAGGCCGAAAGCCATACCGAGGAGGATTTTCCATAGCCATGCATGGCGTTCCTTCTCCCTTACGCTTTTCCAGAAAAGGAAAAACGTCGCAGTAGTCCACAGGGTGAGTGGTGTATCGGGAGTGATAATGTTTGCGGCTGCAAACGGGATGACCATGGTGGAGTAAAAGACGGCGCTGAGCCATCCGGTCACTTTTCCATAAAGTGCCCTTCCCAACAGGAAGACAAGTCCTATAGTGAAAAGGAAACAAAGTGCATGGAAAAAGCGGGCGCCCCATTCATTATGTCCAAAGATATGAATGCCGGCTGCGATCCCCCATAAACTCAGGGGCGGTTTATCCAGCCAGACCTCATGGTTTAACCGGGGGATGAGATAATCGCCCTCTTCCACCATGGAACTTGCGATGGTGGCATAAAATCCCTCGTCCGGGGAAAATATCCCACGGGCGCCCTGGAAGGCGAACGCCAGAATGATGATTGCACCCAGGATTACGATACGGCGCTTCCAGGTGAAGGGATGCGAATCTTGTAATGGATTCCTGTTCATATGGCATAACCTCCTTCAGGATTGCTTCCTGTTCCGGTGGATCCCTGTACGGATTGCCTGTTGGTGATGAGAACGGGATGGGAGTCATTTTCCATATCCTCGATGAGGATGCGGGGTGTGATCCCATATTGATCTTCGATTATGGGTATATCATCTTTTTTCGCGATAAAAAATAAAGGTTCCCTGGATTGGAAGAGGGATCTGATGACCTCTTCATTCCGGACGGATATAAGGGGGCGTTTCAAATAAATGAGTACATAAGGTCTTTCCAGGCGGCTGCTTAGGGAGTACAAAGGCGTATTGCCGCGAATTTCCGCGTTGACCCGGCTTGCGAATTTCCGGAAGGATTTATGCTCATTCTTATAGGAAGCGTACAGGGGGACTCCAAAGGTGATCAGGAAAAAGATGGGTACGGCAAGAACCGGCGCGATGAGGCGTTTTCTGTCCTTTACCAGGCAGTTGATCAGTATTACCGCTGCGATAACCATTCCGAAGGAAAGGGGCCAGGACTTGAAGAAATAGCGAGAGTATAATTCCGAATGGTGGAGATAAATCGGTAGTCCAATGGCGGATATCGGCAACAGGATGGCGATCGTCCACAGTGTTATCCTTATCAATCGATTAAAGCCCCGCCCCAGCCCGCCCTGGATATAATCCCTCCAGATTCCAGCCGCGAGAATGGACGCGGCCGGGAAAAGGGGAAGGATATATTCCGACTCCTTGCCTTTGATAATGCTGAAAAGGAGGAGATTTCCCGAAAACCAGAAGAAGGGGAGGCGCATCTCATCTCGAAACCGGCCGCGCCGCTCTGTGATGTATCTGAACACCGCGAGATACGTGAGGATTGCCCAGGGGAAGAACGTCGCCGGGAAGATGTAAAGATAAGAAAGGATAGGCGCGGAATTGATTCGGCTTGCCGAATAACATCTCCGGAGCGCTTCGTGATGAAAGATTCGATACAGTTCCCCGAATCCCGTGCGCGATCCGAGGGTGAAGATCCAGCCGCCCACGACAAGGCATAAGAGAAGCAGTCCAACAATCCCAGGCCCGGAGAACAGCTCTCTCAGGCGCTTTTCATGGCGTAGAAAAGGGATGATGGTGATCAGAACAATAAGTATGGCGTGAGGGCCCTTTGTAAGGGTCGCCAGGGCCAGGGCGAGGAAGGCGGGGATCAGGAAGGCGCGATTCTCCCGGGTTGATTCATAGACCATGTATATGGAAAGGGTGATAAAGAGCGTAAACGTGATATCGATCTCCGCATGGCGGGCTTTTTTCAGGATAAGGTAACCCGTACAAAGGAATAAACCCGCCAATAAGCCAACATCATCGTTGAATAGCCTTCTCGCCAACAAGACCGTGAGAAGAACCAGAACAAGGCCGCTCAATGTGCACGGGAAGCGGGCGGTAAAAGAGTCGATGTTTCCGAATATCTTGTAGGAAAACATGATCATCCAGTAAATGAAGGGAGGCTTTTTCAGATACGGCTCGCCATTGATTGTCGGAACGATCCAACTGTTGCTCTTGATCATTTCATACGCAGGCTCGGTCCTTTGGGCTTCATTGACGCTTGTGACGTCCTCGAGCCCCAGCCTGAAGAAAAAAATATATACGCAAAACAGGGCGAGAGAAATAATTTTTAATCGAATCTTCATAAAGGAAAAGCCTCTCATAATGAGAGTTGGAGATGATTGTTTGAAAAGTCGGGGAGCGCAACCCGGCTTCAATTAACGGGAATACCGGCCAAGGCCGGGCAGGGTCGCACTTCGGTTAATCGGCTTTGGGGCGGGTCCGCAGACCCGTCCCACTTTATCGAAAAACCAACCTTCTTTCCCCGGAGGACTTGTCGCTCATGGAAGATGCGCCCGGCTTTGTTGCAGGATCATATTCTTCGTTTAGTCATCGTCGTCGTCATCGTCGTCATCGTCGTCGTCATCGTCGACGTGATGCCCCGCGATATCGCCCGCTGCGTCAATCTTGATTTCGTGCTGTTTGCCGTTATGGACGATTTCCACCTCGTAGAGGAACACCTGGACCTCCTCCGCTTCCTTGATGACCGCGCCCGGATATTTCGTGTTTAACATTTTCAAAGCCGCGGCCGGCAGGCTTTTGGGATCGACCACGCGTTCCAGTTCTAGAATATCGCCCGTTGCCGTGCATTCCACGGAGTGCTCCACGCCGTCCACCATGTACTCCGCCTCGTATTTGGCTGCGCTGTGTTCGATCTCCATTTCCACTTCCTTAATGGGGTTTTCTCCGGCGATCTTGCGGAAAGCCTCCTGCACCGGTGCGGGCGCCTGGGTAAGTTCGATTTTCTTCTCGCCCTCATCCTCATCGTCGTCTTCCTCTTCTTCATCGAAACCGAGGAATTCCCCATCCTTGGAAACCATGAATTCGACTTCCTTTCCGTCCTTCATGAACTCGACCTCATAGACCTCTTTCCCCTTTTCCATTTCCAGTTCGATTTCCGTGATCTTTGCCTCCCCGGCGTATTTCACAATGGTTTTTCGGACGCTTTCGGGCACCTCCTCGAGGGAGCAGGTTTTTTCCGCCCGGGCCAGGAACGCAATACACAGTGCCCCCACAAGCCCCATTACAACCAGCGCTTTTGTCGCGTTTTTCATTTTCCGATCCTCCTTCAAGGTAAAGGTATGATGTGTCAGTTCAATCTGACGATTCCAGTTATTATACAATCAAAATGAAGCGAACCTGAAGATGGTTTCGGTCCCTTGAATTTTTTTGAAAAAAGTGCATTTTTTACTTGACAGCGCCGGAAAGTAGAGTCAAATAGTGACCTAAAATGAACAGTAATGTCATGAATTGTCATGGCTATCTGAAGGGAAAATTTACAAATGGATAGAAACAACGAGATTTTGACCATAGAGGAACTGGCTGAGCTGCTCAAGGTCAGCACCCGCACGATCCGGCGGATTATCAGGAGAAGGGAACTCCCTTATATCCGCATCGGGCGCCAGCTGCGTTTCAGGCGCGGGGATGTCGATGCCTGGCTGGAAAGCAGCACGATCGCCAGATCCGAAGGGGAGAATTCGGCGTGAGAGAATGCCCCCTCTGTTTCAATGACGTCTTTGACGATCAGGCACGGGTCTGCCCCGTGTGTGGTGCGGATCTCGAAAGTTTGCCGGTTCCTCCCCCCGGACCCGCCGTGCTTTCCGATGAAATCAGGAAGCCGGAGCCCGAAATAGATGAAGAACTCCTCCAATTCCGGAAGCAGTTCGAGGGAAAAGGCATATACCTCCCCGGAAAGATCCTCGAGAGGGCGAGGGAGATCCTCCACACCGCAGAAACCGAAATGCGCCGCGCCACCGTGATGATGGTCGATGTCCGGGGATTCTCCCGACTTGGCCACCAGGTAACGCCCGAGGAACTGTCCCTCTTTGAACGCGAATTCTACAAGCTGGCGTCCGATTGCATCCTGCGTCGGAGCGGGTTTGTCGTGGAATTCGTGGGAGACGCGGTTCTTGCCGTGTTCGGCGCCCCCGTGGCATTCGATTTCGACACGGAATCCGCGCTCCTGGCGGCCCTGGATATCCGGGAATGTTGCGAGCAGGCCGGAACCACGGAACGCGAAATGAGCGTTCGCATCGGGATCGCAACCGGCCCCATCCAGTCCGGCCTGATCGACGCCCCGTATGGAAAGGCCTACCATATCGTGGGGGGAACCATCAACCTGGCGGCCCGTCTCCAGACCGCGGCCGAAACCAACGAGATCCTTCTTTGTAAAGTCACGAAAAAAATCGCCGAGAGAAGATTCGAGCTGGACCCCACCCCGCCGCTCGAACTGAAAAACATATCGGATCATTACGAGGCTTATAAGCTGATCGGGGAAAGGGATCGGGAAATCCCCGTTCGCTCCTTTGTAACCCCCTTTTGCGGCAGAAAAAAGGAAATGACCCGTCTCGAGGAATACCTCTCGAAAAACGGCGGGCTTCAGAAAATCGTCCACGTCCAGGGAGAGGCCGGAATCGGCAAGAGCCGGTTCGTTCATGAATCCCTCGAGAAAACGGGGAAGAAAGCCGTGTGGTGGAGGGCCTCTCCCTCAACGTCGTCCATTCTTCTGGCTCCGGTCATGAGCTGGCTCAGGGAGGAAATGGATCTCGGCATTCACGCCCCCATGGAATCCATCAGGAAAGCGGTGAATCGTTACCTTGGGGAAAAACTGCCCGAAGAGGAGGCCAATCCTTTACTCCTCGAATACCTGTTCGGCGACCCCGAAGCCATTGCCGCACTTCGAGGCACCCCGCCCGAACGCATCCGGATCAACCTCTTCTCCCTGTTTCGCCAGCTCCTGTTTGAACACTGGAAAGAGAATGGATCCATGATCCTGGTGGCGGACGACGCCCAATGGTTCGATTCCCTGACCGTGGACTTTCTGTACAAGCTGGTGGACTGGCCCGAGTCCGGGGAAATGACCCTGTTTCTTGTTTACCGAAGCGGTTCCCAGCCCTTTTTCAAAATGGAAAGGGATCATCTCGATATTCACATGGACCCCCTCAGGGATCGGGAGAGAAAGGACCTTCTGAAAAAGCTTTCTCCCACGGACGATTTCCTCCCCGAGATCAGGGATATCGTCCTTTCCCGTGCCGCGGGCAATCCGCTTTTCCTCGAGGAAATGTCCCGCCTGATTCGGGAAGTCGCCATCGAAAACAACCATCTGAACGGCGAGGCCCTGACCAACAAAATCATCGAAGTCATCCCGGTTTCCCTGTTCGACCTGATCCAGTCCCGGATCGACCGGCTCGAGACCCGCACCAGGCAGGTGCTCCAGTGCGCCTCCCTTTTGGGACTCGATTTTGCCCTCAGCCTCATCCGCATGTTCGAGATCATCCAGGAAAAACTCGAGGATCATCTCCACACCCTTCGCGCCCTCAGATACCTCGGGGAACAACCCGAGCCCGAGGATATCCGTTATTATTTCACCCACGGTCTTTTCAAGGACGTGGCCTACTCGACCCTTCTCGAGGAACAGAAACAGCGGCTCCATGCGAACCTGGCCCACCGGCTCGAGGAGGTTTTTTCCGACCGGATATCGGAGTATTGCGAGCTCCTGGCCTACCATTTTTCCAAGGGAAAGTTGCAGCAGAAGGCGATTTATTACCTGGTGAAAGCCGCCGATCGCCAGGCCGGCATGGGCGCCAACTCCAACGCCCTCGAAAACTACTCGACCGCCATCGAACTCCTCGAACAGATGCCCCCCACCCCTCCAAGGATCGCCCTGCTCTCGAGACTGCTGATTCAAGGCGGCCGCCTCCAGAGGAAAATGGGAGACGTGGAGGAGGCGGGCGAGATGCTCGGGGCGGCAATGGATTGCGCGCGCAAGATTCAAAACGAACGCCTTTCCCTCGAGGCCAGGTTGGAACAGGCCGCACTCATGGTTTTCACCGGAGAAGAGGATAAGGCCGCCGGCAATCTCGAAGGTCTGATCGGGGAGGCATTCCGGTTGAAAAGCCGCACCACCGAAATGGTGGCCGTATTATCCCTGGGAGTCATCGAGTGGCGGCGGGGCAATTTCGACCAGGCCCTCGAGGCGTTCCAGAAACTGGCTCGCATGGCGGAAGAGAACAAAACGCCCCAGGTGGAGGCGGACGCCTTCAACAATGCCGGCCTGATCTACTGGAAATGGGGACAAACGAGCCAGGCCCTCAAGGCCTTCAAACGCGCCCTTCCCCTTCGGAGAAAGGTGGGCGATCGCTTCGGGCTGTGTGCCACTCTTATGAATATCGGAATTATCCAGGAACAACTGGGCAAGGTGAAAGGCGCCCTGGGATCCTACAACAACGCCCTCAAGCTCGCGAAAAAAACCGGGTACGGGCAGGCCCTTGCAGCCCTCGAGAGCAACTTGTCCAACCTCGAGCGCCGTCTCGGAAACCACGCCGTCGCACTCGAACACGCCATGGAGGCGATCGAGCACGCGAAAAGGATCGATGACCCCAAAATCGAGGCCGACGGGGAAGAAAACGCGGGACTCGCCTGTATGGCCCTCGAACAGTTTAAAGAGTCCGGGAGTCATCTGAACGCGGCCCTCGAGCTGGCCGCGAAACACAAACAGCTCGAGCGAACGTTGAGCGCCAGAATTTCTCTTGTTGAATTGACAATCAGAAAAGAAAAACCGACAGGCGCCAGCATCGATGAAATCAACTCGATCCTGGACACGATCAAAAGCGAGCGATACCCGGAGCATTTTCCCCGCATCTACAGGTTGAAGGCGCGGGTTCTCGAATCCCTTGATAAAAAAAACGAGTGCACGGCCGGGGATTACCTCGAGATGTCCCGCGAGATCGCGAGAAACATGGGAAACGTCTTCGAGGAGACCAGGACCCTTCAGGAACTGATCGCCTGGGCCGGGAGAAACGGCCAGGACAGCCGGGAATGGGAACAAGAACTTGAGGGGATTAGGAATATGCTATTTAAAAACGGGTGACAAGGAAGTCAAACCAAATATCGACCGGGAGAGAATGGAAACAGATTGTCATTTTGAGATCAATCCCAGGGATTCTATGAAGAGAGGGGGAATAAGAATGGAAGACAAAACACAGGAGGAAGTTTTCTGGCGGGATATGGGGGTCGATGAGATGCGATACCTCCGGCAGTCCGGGTCATACATTCCCTTTTCAAGGGAGGAGATCCTGTTCCGGAAGGGTGAACGATCCAACGGTGTGTACATCATCGTTTCGGGAGAAGTGGATATCCTCGATTACGACAATTACGGAAGCAGCGTTCACATCCGCACCCTGTCGAGCGGCATGGTATTGGGAGAGATCGCCGCCTTTTGCGTTTCCCCCAGAACCGCGACTGCAAGGGCCAGAACCACGGGTGTTCTGTTCAGGATCAACGATGATGTGATAAACGGCCTGGTCGAACGCTGCCCCCGGGCCATGACGCAGATCTTTTTGAACGTCATGAACCTGATGTCCACAACCATCAGGAGATTAACCGAAGAAGTCGCCATTCACCGGAAAAGCGCAGAAACAAAACTGGTAAAGGAAGAAAGAGAACTGGCAAAAAACCGTGGATAAAAAATTTTCAAGCCTCGTATGATTAGAACGTAAATATAATGATATCAATATTCTAAAAAGAGAAATAGAGGGGATTGTCATATTTTTGATAAGGAGGATCTTCAAATGAAAAAATGTAAGGGAAACATAATTATGAAACATATTAAAAATTGTTTTCCACTGCCTCTTATCCTGTTGGCGGGTATATTTATTCTTCAGACTTCCGTTTTGTCGCAGCCAACCTGGAATCAACAGGTGAATGGGTATCTTAATGGAAGGCAGGTTCCTCTGTTCTGGAAGGGTTCGTATCTCACTGCCACCGAATTCGGCGATATTGATGGTGATGGCGATCTTGATATGATGATTGGCAGTTATTTTCTTACCACGCTGTTCCGGAATGATGGAACAAAACACTCCCCGCAATTCACATTGGCTGTTGAAAATCTCGTTAACTTTCCGGGGCCTTATTCTGACTGCCCGGCTTTGGCTGACTTGGATGGCGATAATGATTTGGATCTTCTGGTAGGAGCCTTGTATCAGGGGCTGAAATTTTATCGTAATACAGGAAACATAACAACGCCTCAATGGGTATCCGACACAATACCATTACCAGGATGGAGTGATAAACCACGTCCGACTTTTGCTGATTTCAACGGCGATAATCTTCTCGATCTTGTTATTGGAGACAAAAATGGATGTCACTTTTATTCCAACACTGGAAACGCAACAACTCCCGTTCTGACAACCGATGTGACGGGGAGTATTTCCGTAACTCCTCCAATATCTGTAACCCGGAGCTGCACTCCCGAGTTATGTGATATAGATGGTGATGGGGATCTGGATCTTTTTATCGGTTTCATGAACGATGCCAATCAGGTGGGGGTGCCCTTTATTGTGTTCTATCGTAATACAGGTAATGATTTAAATCCCATTTTTATAAAGGAAGACGGATTGCTTCAAAACATAGGAAAAGGCGGTTCACCTGTTAATGTGAGTACGATGTCATGGGATCCCTCACTTGTTGATATCGATGGTGATGGAGATTACGATCTTCTGGCTGCCGAAGGATCGGGCAAGTTGCATGTCTTTGAAAATATCGGAAGTTCGAACGCACCGCTCTTCCTTGAAAATAATGCATTCTATTTCCTCGATCCAACAAATACTTCCAAGCCTGCATTTACTGATCTCGATGATGACGGTGATCTTGACATGGTGATAGGAGGCGGCACTTACAATGTGGAAGTGGATTGCAGGTTGTTTTATTTTAACAATGTGGGAAATCCCTTGTGTCCTCAATGGAAACTGATTTCCAGCAACTATGTGGAAATTTCACCACCTCCTCCGGGAGAACGTGACGATGCTGTCTGGCCGTCATTTTCTGACTTTGACGGGGATGGAATCGAAGAACTTTATATTACTCATATGAGTGATATGAAGATTTCTCAATACAAGAATATTAACTCCATTAAGGAACCGGTATGGCAGCTTCAAACCGATCATTTCCTCGGGTTGACCAGCCCCAGCTCAATGTTTCTTTGGACGGATTTCTCCGACCTGAATGGGGATGGAAGGCCGGACCTTGTTGCCGGTGGGTATAATGTTTCAGCACTCTGGTTCTATGAAAACATAGATGGAACCAGTGTAAAATCTCCGGTACAGATTATATCGATATCCGACGTTGTTAGACCCGTTCCCGGGGAAGTTTTGATCAGTCCTGCCTTCTCCGATCTTGATAAAGACGGCGATCTCGATCTTGTGTTGGGCGTCACCGGTGGATCCGGCAATACCTGGGATAGTTGGCTCAATTATTTCGAGAATACAGGTACCGCACAATCCTTTAACTATATTCGACGGGCCGATAATTATATCGAGGGCTCCAGTATGAAGCATGATGACGCCCCCACTTTTGCCGATATTAACGGCGACGGTCATGACGATTTGTTTATTGGAGGCGCCGACGGAGGAATCAAATGCTACATCAACGAAAGCCCCGGATTATCCATCAATCCGAAATCAATAACACTCTTACCAGGTGAGACATGTGAATTTCAAATATTGGGCGCGGCAGGAACTCCACAACTTGCCATTGAGGATAACCGCTCAACCGCAACATTGGTGGGAATGGAATATACGGCTGGAGATAACATCGGCGTCATCGATAAATTGAAAGCAAGCGATACGGGGAGCAATAAAATCGCATATGCATATGTCAACGTGATATCAAACGATGACGTGTCCGCATCCGGCAAGGCCATTATCATGGCCGGTCGCAAATTAAACGACCCCCTCTGGGCCACAACCAACAACCTTTCTCATTTCGTTTATGATACACTCCTGTATCGAGGATTTTCAGAAGATAACATCTATTTCCTGAACCCTGATGTTGTTTCGCATGTTGACGCACCCTCCTCCCTGGCAAATATCGAGGACGCCCTCGACACATTCGCACCGGGAAGCCCCAATCTCCTGGTTTACCTCCTTGATCACGGCGATGCGGACGGGGCCGGCAACAACGGCTTCTTTCGATGCAACGAAACCGATATCCTCTACGCCTCCGACCTGGACGACATGCTCGACGATCTCCAGGAGAACGAAGGCGTTACTACGGTGACACTCGTTGTGGATTGCTGCCACGCCGGGGCATTTGTGAAGGAATGCGGAAACGCCCCCGCGGGAACCTGCCGCATCGTGCTCTCCTCCTCCACCGCCCTCCAGCCCTCCTTCTTCGCGGCCGGGGGACTCATATCCTTCACCAACGGATTCCTCAGCGCCATCTACTCCGGCCATACACTGGGGGAGGCGTTTTCCCTGGCCGCCGGGTCCATGGACCGGTACCAGCAACCCCAATTGGACGATAACGGGGACGGCAGTTATAATAAGGACACGGATGGCGATATCGCGGAAAACGTTACCATTGGGGCGAGTTTCATCGCTGGAGCGGACAGGCCCCAGATCGGTATAATCAGCCCCAACCAGTCCCTTTCCGGGGGAAACACCGCTGCCAC
>Ga0272442_10003487_pt1 | contig 22033 bp, 19 predicted proteins | sample SSMForm2O_FD_200262 | JGI IMG/M metagenome (GOLD analysis project Ga0272442, IMG submission 200262) | Marine sediment archaeal communities from Little Sippewissett salt marsh, Falmouth, MA, United States - SSM-Form-2O | ecosystem: Environmental > Aquatic > Marine > Wetlands > Sediment ... | reverse complement strand
GGGCGTTTATCGAGGCCGGCGTGGACGTGCTCGCGCACCCGGGTCTCATCGCCCGCGAGGACGCCGAGTTGGCCGCGCGCAAGGGCGTGGCCCTGGAAATTTCGGCTCGAAGAGGCCACTCGCTGACCAACGGCCACGTCTGCATCGCGGCCCGGACAACGGGCGCGAAACTGGTCTTCGGGAGCGACGGCCACGGGCCGGGGGAATATCCCACGCGCGCCCTGGCCGAGCGAATCGCCCTCGGCGCGGGACTGACGCCCGACGAGGTCACCGCCCTTTTCGTCAATGCCGAACGCATCTTCGACCGCCGTCGTCGGCGCGGCCGAAGATAGTTTTTTCTGAAGAGATCGCGCACGTGAAATCCGCGGAACGACATCGCCTGAAACATGACGCATACGCCGACGCCGTGGGGATTACACTCCGCTGGGTTCGCGAAAACCTTCTGCACGTGCTCATCGGCACGGCGGCCGTTCTCGCCGTGGCGGCGGCCGTCGTCTGGGTAATCACGGAGCGCGGGCGTATGGCCCTCGAGGCGCGCGACGCGCTGGCGGAAATTCAAAAGGAGGCGCGCGACATTCCCGCCGCAGACAGCGAAAAACGCCGGGAACTCGCACTTCAACTCGCCGACCATTGCGACGCGCTGGCGATAGACTATGCCCGTTCGGACGCCGCTCCGTCGGCCCTTATGCTCGCGGGGCAGATGCTTGCCGCCCTCGACGAGCCGGGCGCGCAGGATTACTTCAGGCGGGTCGTCGAGATGCGCTCCGCGCCCGCGGGGCTCCGGGACCTCGCCGCCCGCGCCCTCGCCGGGTCGCTGGAGTCGGCGGGCGACTACTCCGAAGCGATCGTCGAATATGAGAAGATTCTTGCCGGAGCGTCGGGCAACGCCAGGGACCAGGCCCGTTGGGATATCGCGCGCTGCCGCGAAATGACGGGCGACATGGACTCAGCCCGCCGGGACTATGCTGCCCTGGCCGCGGGAAACCAAGACAATCCCTGGGCGCAGCTTGCGCGCACGCGGATTCTCTTCCTCGACAATCCGCCCCGGCCATTCGCCGCCGCTGTCGCCGGATCTTTCCGGGGCGAATCGCGCGATTCGCTCTTCGGCATTCCCCTGAAGATTTCGGATCTTGTCGGAATTCCCGACAACCCGGTCGGGGAAGCGTCGCGCAAGCCCCTCTCGATTCCCTCGCCGGAAGACGCGACAGAGGTCCCGTCGAAGCCTTGACAGCCCTTCGCGCGTCTTCTAGAATATCCTTTAGTGGATTCGAGTTGGAGCCGGTCCGCAAACCTCGTAAGTTCGAGCGTTGCCGCCGGGGCGTTTCCGTCCGTGACCCGCGGTTTGCGCTTCGCTTTCCGATAGAAGTTTCCCATACGCCGCCCGTGCCGCGCGGCAGGGGCTAGTGCGTAAGATATGTTTATACAAAGGATTAGAGTCAGGTTTCAGAAGAGGGGTGAGCTGAAGGCGATTTCGCATCTCGACCTGATGCGCTCCTTCGAGCGGGCGCTTCGGCGAACCGGCATGCCGCTCCGGATGTCTGAAGGCTTCAACCCGCGGCCTCGCATTTCCTTCCCGACGCCCTTGGGCGTGGGCATGGAGGGGCTGAACGAGGTCATGGAGTTCGAATTGGCCGATTGGGTGTATCCTCCGGAGGTCGAGCGCCGACTGCGCGAGCAGCTTCCGAACGGCTTGGAATTACTGTCGGTGAGCGTGGCCGATCCGGGCAAGTCCGCTCAGGGAAAAGAGGCGACGTACGAGATTGCGCCGGCGCCCGAGTTGGCGAAGGATCCGCGCCTGAGCGAGGGATCGCTGAAGGCGCTTCTGGCGCGAGAGGACATACCGGTAAAACGCATTCGCAAAGGCCGGGAGAAATCGGTTAATGTCCGTCCTTTCGTCCTCGATCTGACGCGCCGCGGCGAGAAGGTCGCGCTGCGCGTCAAGGCCGACTCCAAAGGGAGCACGCGCCCGGAAGAAATCCTGGGCGCGCTCGGTTTCGACGATGCGGTCTGCCGGGCGTCGTTCGCCGTCGCGCGCACGCACGTCGAACTCGCCGATTGAAGCGAAGCTCGCCCGAACCCGCGAAACGGGTCCGCCCCTCCTCGCAAGAACCTGACCCACAGGAAGGATTTCGCATGGGCAAGGTCATACTCGTCAATGTCGCGCAAGGGGAAGAAAGCCGCATTGCCATCATAGATGGCGGCAATCTGGACAATTACTACACGGAACGCGCCGGACACGAACAAATCGTGGGGAACATCTACAAGGCCAAGGTCGTCGCCGTGGAGCAAAGCCTTCAGGCCGCGTTCGTGAACTTCGGCGGGCAGCGGCAGGGGTTCCTGCACCTGAGCGACGTGTGCTCGAAATGGTACCAGGACAAGCGGATGGCGCGGCGGCGGGACAAGTCGGACATGTCCATCGGCCGCGTCCTGAAAGAGGGACAGGAAATCATCGTGCAGGTCACGAAGGAGGGCATCCGAAACAAGGCCCCCGCCGTCACCACCTTTCTCAGCCTGCCCGGCCGCTACCTGGTGCTGATGCCGCAGATCAAGCGTCACGGCGTCTCGCGGAAGATCGCCGACGAGGACGAGCGCCAGGAAGTGCGCAAAGTGCTCGAAGCCCTCAACCCGCCCGAGGACACGGGCGTCATCGTCCGCACCGCCGCCGCGGGCAAGGGCCGGCGCGAGATTCAGAAGGATCTCAATTACCTGCTTCGTCTCTGGGTCGGCATCCAGAAGCGGGCGAAACGGGCCTCCGGGCCGACGCTTCTGTACGAAGAGCGGGACTTGGTCATCCGCGTCGTCCGCGACGTGTTCTCTTCGCAAATCGAGAAAATCTACGTGGACTCCAAGGAGGTGTACGAACGCATCCGCGAGTTCATGAAGCTGACCATGCCTTCCAGCCGAAAGGTCGTCCAGCTCTACAAGGATTCCCTCCCGCTCTTCACACGCTACCACGTGGAGGATCAGATCGCCGTCATTCACCGGAACCGCGTGCCCCTGGAGGGCGGGGGGTCGGTGGTGATCGAACAGACCGAGGCCCTCGTGGCCATTGACGTCAACTCCGGCCGCTTCAAGCGTGAGGCCAACGCCGAAGACACGGCCTTCCGCATCAACATGGCGGCCGCGCCGGTCATCGGGCGGCAGATTCGCCTGCGCGACCTGGGCGGGCTGATCATCTGCGATTTCATAGACATGCGGGACGAGAACCACAAGCGCCAGGTCGAACGCGCGCTGTGGCAGACGCTCAAGGGCGATCGCGCGCGCGCCAAGATGCTTCGCATGTCCCGCTTCGGCATTATCGAGATGACCCGCCAGCGCACCCGGCGGAACGTGGAGTTCACCGATTACAAGACGTGTCCCGTCTGCAAGGGCAAGGGCTTGATACGGAACCCCGAGAGCGCCATCCTGGAGACCCTCCGCCGCATCCGCGGCCACGTCGCCGAGGGGAAGTGGAAACGCGTCGAGGTCCGCATGCACCCCGACATGCTCATCCGGTTCCAGAACGAGCGGCGCGAGGAGATCGTGGACCTGGAACGCACGTGGGGCGGCCGCGTGGTGTTGGCCCCCTCCGACGACGGGATCATTGACAACGTGGACGTTAAATGCTATAAAAACTGATCTGTAACTCCCGATTTCGCAAGGATATCAGAGGAAAAACGATGTACGCGGTGATCGAGGACAGCGGAACGCAATTCAAGGTCGTCGAGGGCGAATGCATTGACGTGGACCTTCGCCAGGCGGCCGTCGGCGACGTCGTGGAGTTCGACAAGGTGCTCTTCTGCGGGTTGGAAGACGGTGCGCGAGTCGGCGCGCCCTACCTGCCCGACGCCAAGGTTCGCGGCGCGGTCGAGGACGAAGTGAAGGCGCGGAAAGTCGTTTCGTACAAATTCCGCCGCCGGAAGGCCAACTCCTCGAAGAAGATCGGTCATCGCCAGCGTTACCTGCGCGTTCGCATCACCGAAATTGTCGTCCCCCAGACGGCGTAAACAGAGGAACGTTCCATGGCACACAAAAAAGGCGGCGGCTCGTCCCGCAACGGCCGCGACAGCAATCCCCAGCACCGTGGCGTGAAGCGCTTCAGCGGGCAGACCGTCCGCAGCGGCAGTATCATCGTCCGGCAGTGCGGCACCAAATTCAGGGCCGGGCGGAACGTCGGCGTCGGCAAGGACTACACCCTCTTCGCCCTTTCCGACGGCGTCGTGGAATTCGCCGGACGCAAAGTGAACGTCACCGCGGCCGCATCCAACTGACGCCGCCGCACCCCTCACCCAAAAACACAACCGCCGCGCCCTTAACAAGGTGCGGCGGTCTTCTTTAGCGGGGAAACGTCCCTCTTGTTTCCTCGTGTTCTCGCCCCCGCTTCGGAATTTCGCCAAGAAAAGATGTTCGCGGAATCTTGATTCGGCCCCCGTTCGTGATAGCATGGATGGAAGGAGTGTCGTATTGCAGTGGGGAAATTCGGGCAAGAGCGTCCGGTCCAACCAAAGCATGGTCCGTGTCACGGGCCGGGCAAGGCGTTTCGGGCCACGAAAGGGGGTGGTGATGGAGCACAATGACCTCGGGACAAAATCCGCACCCGTTCTCTTGTAACGTTTTCGTTGACGGTTGAGCGTCAACCTTCGCAAGGAGACCGAAAATGGAACTCGTATCCAGGCAACTCGTCAAAAAGGCGGGGGTGAACGTCGAAGAACTCGTGAACCTTCTTGTCAGCAACGCCGCCGCTGAACTGACGACGTTCTACTACTACACCATACTCCGCATAAACCTGATTGGAATGGAGGGCGAGGGACTGAAAGAGATTGCGGAGGACGCGCGCATTGAAGATCGGAACCATTTCGAGGTGCTCGTGCCGCGCATCTATGAACTGGGCGGCTGCCTGCCCGACGACATGAAGGCGTTCCATGACATGTCGGCCTGCCCCCCCGCGCATCTGCCGAAGGATCTCACGGACATCAAGGCCATCGTGCAGGTCTTGCTGAAGGCCGAGCAGTGCGCGGTCAACGGCTACACCCATCTCTGCAACATCACGATGGGCAAGGACCACCGGACTTACGATCTGGTCCTCGCGATTCTCAACGAAGAGATCGAGCACGAGGCATGGTTCGCCGAATTCCTGGCGCACGGCCCGTCAGGGCATTTCCGCCGCCGCGTGGTTGGCGAGTCGCCCTTTGTCTCGAAGTTTTTGCATTCCTGAAAACATTCAGCAGGACGTAAAGCGCATCAAGGCCAGCCGATGGGGGCCGGTGCCGTGCCCGACCCTCACCGGCTGGAACGGTATGACCCCTGTGCAATGAAGGCGAGAGACAACGCATGAGTTGCGTGAAACAGACTGGCGAAATCTGGCGCTGCGAGATCTGCGGCAATGTTGTCGAGGTCAAGAAGGTGGGCGGAGGACAACTCATCTGTTGCGGCGGGCCCATGACCAAGGTCGAAAAGGAAGAGTAGCTCAGGCGCCTGCCGTTCGACCCTCGACGCTTGGCGGTTCCGGTGCGCCGTTCGCTTTCGGCTCCCGAGTGCCAACAAAACCACGGGACGCATTTCGAAGCGCTACGCCATTGACGTCATTCGTCGGCGTCTCTCGCGATGCAGCCACTCCTACGGCCAAACAAGCCCCCGCCCGTCGAGAGTCTCGCAGGGAGATTGGGGAATGTGGTCGCGGTTGAAGGTCATCAGTGCGGGCATTTCGAAAGGATACGCGCGGCGGCCGATTTCCGGTTGCTCGCGCAGTTCCTTCAGGGTCGCCAGGTCCGTGTTGTCGAGCCGATAGTAGAGCGTCACGTGCTTGGAGTCGAGAATGGCGTAGTCGCCGCGGTACTCCACGAACACAAGGCCGTGCCCGCCGATGCCGAATTTTCTCGCGCGGTGAGGCTGACCTGTTTCTTCGCACGGCATCTTGTTCAGGATCAGCGCCATCACGCGCGCCATGTGGCCGCAGTATCCGCTCCCGAAACGAAGGAGTGTCATGTTTTCCAGCCGGTCCGACGTGCGCCAGTCGTACGCCGGGTGCGCGCGGATCAGTGCGGGCTGCCCCGCGAAGAACAGCATGCCCAGAAGCCGATCCCCGTCGTTGTCGTACGCGTCGTACACGTATTGCGCCATGTCGTCAAGAGACGCGGGGTCCATCAGGTTGAAACGCACGGATTTGTCCGAGCTTTCCAACGTGAAGTCCGACGGCGCGCCGTTGGCGGTGTTGCGCCTGTGGAAACGGTCTTGTCGCGCGGCGATCCAGCAGGCCTTCTTGACGAGGAAATCGGGATCGGACGGATCGGGCGCGACGACGGGACCGTCGGTTTCGCCTTTGCGGAGATAATAGAGCGGCATCGCCCCGCTCTCCCAGCCGAATTCGTACGTCCCGCGCCAGCGGGCCAGGCCGCTCTCGCGGTCCTTCACCGTCAATTCGAGCACGTTCGTGTCGTCCCGGTGTTCCGCCTTCCACGTGAATTCGCCGACGGCCTCGCTTTCGCCTTGCGGCGTCAGCGGATGTTCCTTCTCCGGGTCAAGGGCGCGCGTCCCACGCTTTGGACGCACCCTGGCGGAAAGAGCGAGACTGGAGACGTCCGCGGCGCCGAAACGCGCGACCGTTTTGTTAAATCCGAAATGCGGCACCCCGAAGTCCGCTTCGCGAAGCTCAACGGGCCGGTCGTCGAAGATCAGGTCGGCGTAGGTCAGGGGATTGTAGTAGCAGTAACCCGGCAGCGCCGCGACGGCTGAACATTCCGCCGGGACCATATTGGGCCGAGGATACGGTTGCGGGGTCGGGGGCCCCTGGTAGACGGGCCATGCCGTGTAGCGCACGACGTTCAGGCCGAATACGGCGCCGGGTCCGGGCGGCTCGGTCTCGAGACTTTCGAAGGGGATGGCCATCTCGAAGGACCACGCCTCGCCGTCGTCTATCGCCGAAGCGTATCGAATGTACATCGGGTGGAGCCGCGCCTGCTCCTCGACGTGGAACCACCGGCTGCCCGGACCGGCGCGCCAGCCGACCCGATAGCTTCCGCGCGCGGACTGGGTCTGCTCGAACGGTCCCACAACATATCGGCGGTATGAGACGTGGTCGTGCTCCGGGTTTAAGTAGATATCTACGTGGTCTCGGGATTCGAGCCCGCGGAAAGCCGCCGACCCGGTTTGCCGAAGCGCGTCGGTGTTTCGCTCCTCGCATCGGCAGGCGAGATAGAGATAGCCCGCGTCGCACGCGACCCATACGGTCGTTCGGGCCAGGGCGGCCTCGCCGTCCTCCCGCGCGAAACGGGTCACTCGAGAAGCTCCCTTCCACTCGTCCTCTTCGATGCATCCGTCAATCACGGGCGTCGAAATGCGCGGACAGGCAATGCTCAGCGGCGCGAGGCGAAAAGCTGTCGGTTCCATGATTCTTCGCTCCTTTCTTTCGTTAGCGCACCTACGCAAGATTATCGCATGGAGGGAATGTGAGGTCAAAACCTGTGCGAACGAGTCAGGCCGGGGAATAGTTTGACAGCATGATTGCATTATGTGATAATAGCTAGTATATTGTGCAAAAGGAGCAAAGCATGAAGGAAGCGAAATCTCGCGTGCAGTGTCTGGACCGGGCGATGGACATCCTCGAAGCGCTGTCGCGGCATGACGGGGTCGGCGTGACCGAACTGGCTGCGGAGGTGGGGCTCCACGTGGCGACAACGCACAATCTTCTGACGGTTTTTCTGGCGAGGAATTACGTGCTCAACGAGCGAGGCACCTACAGGCTGGGTCCCGCGCTGGCGGCGCTGACGAGCCGGAGCGACCCGCTGCTGGATCTCGCCCGGATCGCTCAGCCCCACCTCGAGAAGATCACGCGGGAAACGGGAGAATCCGCCGTGACGAGCGTTCTTTCCGGCAAGCGGCTGATCATGATCGCCACGACCGCCAGCGCCGACGGACTTACTTGCCCGGCGGTCAATCAGGCGTTTCCATCTCCGCTCAACCTGGCAACGGGCCGGCTGCTGGTCGCTTGCGGCCGGGAAGAAGACTGGCCGGCATATATCCGCTCCTATTCAAGGCAAGAGCGGGGGACAAATAAGTCAGCGCCCCGGAACGCGCGCGAATGGAAATCCGTGCTCTCGTCGGTTCGCAACGAGAACACCTGTTTCATGTCCGCCGGAAACGACTCGGGAAGCGTCGCGGCGCCGGTTCGCGATGCACACGGCGTTGTCGCGGCGGCCGTGGGGGCGAACTCCGTCGGGCGTCTTTCGGGACACCGGCATCGCGAGCGATTGATCGCGGCGGTTCGGGAAGCCGGACGCCTGGTGTCCCGCGAGTTGGGATATGCCGGAGAAGAGACCGAAGCGCGGTCGGATGGAAACTCAGCCCAAGCGGCGTCGAAACGAGTTCATGCGAGGAGGAAGACGAAACATGCTGGACAGTAATGCGGTAAAGGAAGCGGCGCTCGGTAACGGCGCCGACCTGGTCGGCATCGCGGGGATAGACCGCTTTTCCACGCTGCCGCCGGAGGCGAACCCGAAGTATGTGAAGCCAGACGCGCAGTCAGTGATTGTTTTGGGCTTTCGCATCCCGCGCGGCGCCTTGCGCGGCGTCGAGGAAGGGACGGCCTGGCAGACGCTCGAAGTCGCCAACCCGGCGGAGACCATTTGCGTCGAAACCACGTATCAACTCTGCCGCGTGTTGGAGTCGGAAGGATGGGAGTCGGTTCCGCTCTATTCCCACTCGCGCGATTTCCGCGGCCAGGGCGTGCGCGTTCATCCGGACAAACCCGAGCCGAACGTCATTCTGGAAATGGAATTTGCCGCGCATGCGGCGGGACTGGGAGAGATCGGACGCGGGAAGTTTTTTCTGACGCCCGAGTTCGGACCGCGCCAGATATTCACGGCTATCGTCACCGGCCTCGCCTTGACGCCTGATGCGCCCTTCGCGGGAAAGATCTGCGACGATTGCGGCGCGTGCGTCGCCGCCTGTCCGGCCAGGGCGCTGGACCCCGACCGCATCGTGGCCATGCCGCTGACGAACGGCGAAGCCAAGTGTTACGCGTTGCGCATGGAAAGCTGCCAAATCTGCGAGACCGGCACGATCCCGCGCCCCTACTCCAGCCAGGCGGAGCCGTGGCGAATCGGCGCGGCGTGCGGCCGGGCGTGCGTGGCGCATCTCGAAGATGAAGGAAGGCTCCAGAGGAAATTCCACAAGAAATTCCGCGAACAGCCCGCGAGTTGAGAGAGTCTTCCCTCGAACCCAAAAGAGGCAAACTTATGCTTACCAGCAAGACGCTGAAAGACTTCGCGCTGAACGTCGCGAAGGTGGACAAGATCGGCATTGCGAACATCGAGCGCTTCAAGGACGCGCCGAAGGACATGCATCCTCTTCAGATCATGCCGCGCGCGCGTTCGGTCATCGTCATCGCCAGCCGCATCCTTCGGGGCTGCTACCGCGGCATTGACGAGGGGACGCACTGGCCGTCGTACAGCGTCTTCGGCTACATGCGCCTCAGCGGCAGGCTGTTCGACGCCGCTTACAAGATCAGCCGCTTCATCGAGGACCACGGCTACGAGGCGGCGAACCCCGGCATGGCGGCAACGAATCGCGAATGGGGACCGCGCGGCCCCGCGCCCGCGCCCGGACGCCCCCGGCGTGACGTGATCATGCACCTGAGGATTGCGGCAACGCTCGCGGGACTCGGCGAGATCGGATGGTCGAAGGTGTTCCTGACCGAGGAGTTCGGCCCGCGCCAACGCCTGACCGTCATTCTCACCGAGGCGGAGCTGGACCCCGACCCGATCCGCGTCGGACACTTGTGCGACCGATGCAAACGGTGCGTGGCCGAGTGCCCGGCGGGCGCCATCCCCGGCGACAAATCCGTGTCCATTGAGGTGGAAGGAAACAAGATCGAGTGGGCGGACATTAACCTGGGAAGGTGCAAACTCACGCACTTCGGGCTGAACAGGAAAAACGGACAATTCCTCGCCAAGCAATATCCCGGCCTGTACCTTCCCATCGGAGAGCAGGAGGTCACGTGGAGGGAGGCATGGGACATCGGTTGGTCGGTCTTTACCTCCATTCCTTACTTTAACGCCATCTCACGCTTCGGCGTTCCGGCGTTCTGCGGCGCGCGCGGCTGCATCATCGGCTGTATGAAGCACATGGAGAAGGCGGAACGGGTGAACAACACGTTCCGCGCGAAGCCCGTCTTCAGCACCGCGAAACCCTGGTCTCTCCCCGCCAAGCCGGCGCCGGCGTCCCATCGCGGGTTCATCTACGATCCCGAGACCGATGCCGCATCTTCCAAAGACGTCAAAGCCGGAATCGCTTGAGGCGTGCCTACTCCCCGGCCTTCGGGACGCTTCCCGGAGGAGACGGTCTCGCCGATTTCTTGTTGCTTACGAGAACCGCGAGCACGGGGCGATGATCGCTTGCACGCACGTCAACCACCCGAGCGCCGGTGCAGCGAAAGTGCCTGCTGAAGAGGATATGATCGTATCGGTTCTTCAGCGTGAGTCCGGGAAACACTCGCCAGCGCCACGTCTTCGATAGGGTATCGAACAAAGAGAGTGCGTCGCAAAAACCGCTCTCCAGGAGCCCTTTCAATGCAGCGCGCCGTTCATTCTCGTTGAAGTCGCCGGCAATAATCAACGGGGCATTGGGATCGGCCGCTTGAAGAAAACCGGCAAGTTCCTTGCGGTGAACCTGCGGGGTCTGGTAGTAGGCCGAGACCGTTGCGGAGCCGGTCTCGGAGAGGGGCGGTCTCAGGTGGACATTGAGAACCTGCACGGGACCGATGTCGGTCGGCACGTCCGCAATGAGGCCGGGAAACCAGCCGGCGTCCGCGCTCAAGACCCTGACGTTGCTTAATGGACGCTTGGACATGAAGGCGATGCCTCCCGCACCGCCCGAGGAGTGGAACACACTGTGCGGATAGGCGACGGCAAGATGACGCTTGAGAAACGCCTCCCACTGCCTGTGGGTCTCCTGCAAACACACGACATCCGCGTCGGCCTCGAGAAGGAATGCCGCCACCTGCCCCGGGTTTGGCCCGCCCCAGTTGATGTTATAGGTCACCACCCGCAGCGAAGGCTCGGCGGGCACAAGATTGGGCTCCGGCAGCGAGCCGCATCCGGCGGCGAATACGGCAATGAGAGATACGACTATCAGATTCTTTTTCATAGAGCGGAGTGATAAAGCCAACCCACGGGGCAAGCGCGTCGCTTCTGAAGGTTCCAGCGAACGAAGCGACGCAATCGTAGCGCTGAGGGCAAGCGCCGTCAAGGTTTTCCCGACCTATGGCGAGTCAATGTCGGCCGAGAGTGTTTTGCCGACCTGCACGGTTGTTTCGGCCTTTCGATCTGTCGATGTAATTCAGGCGCTCTGCCTGACGGCATTTCATTCGATTTGCAGCATGCCGTCAAGTTCGTAGTGATGACCTATGCGCGCCGACCGCAGCAGACCCCAAGGGCCAGGCTGCCGAGAAGAAGAATCGGCGCGGCGGTGAACGGCGCGAATGCCCCCGGCGTGTCCATTCGCGCCGATGCCGCTGCTCCCGCGCCGGCGGTCGCCGTAAGAATCACGACGGATAACCCCGCGACCAGCAGCCGCTTTACAAGAAAAAGCGCGTTCATTTCGCTATTTACAAACCCGTTACACCATTCTGAAGTCGGGCGGACTATAATTTCACAGGGAGAAGCCTCGGAACGAGGGAACTCCCGGCGTCCCGAGGCGTCCAATGAACAGGGACACGCTGAAGCAGGCGAACCGTCGCTCGGGAATGCACACAGGAGGCGAGAAACCATGTTTCGATCGAGAAACGCATTCGCGATTGTCGCGGCCGTGACGCTGCTGGTTCTTGGCATGACCTCGGGGTACGGGCAGATCAGCGTTCCTCCCGGCCGGCCGCTGGCCGAGAACGTCATCATGCCACAGGTACGCGCCTATTACTTTCCTCCTCCTCCGTGGCCCGTTCCGCCGCATCCGCGGCCGCGGCCCCCGGTTCCGGTCGAGATCAGCGCCGTGAGCGCCGAGATCGAGATCGTCGAGCAGGCGGCTATAACGACTCTGGAAATCAGCCTGAAGAATCCCGGCCCCCGGCGCCAGGAGGCTGAACTGATCGTGCCCGTTCCCGACGGCGCGGTGGTTCGGAGCTTCGGTTTCGACGGCGTCGGCAAGGAACCCACGGCTGTTATTCTGCCGAAGGAAGAAGCGCGTCGGATTTATCAGGAGATTGTCTCCAAGCTGCGCGATCCGGCCCTGCTGGAGTTCCTGGGCTACAACCTCGTTCGGTCGAGCGTGTTTCCCGTCGAGCCGCGAGGAACGCAGAAGGTGACGCTGACGTACGAGAACCTGCTCCGCGCCGACGGCGAGCGCGTGGATTATCTTCTTCCGCGCAGCGAGGCGCTCGGCTACTCCGTCCCCTGGACGATCACGGCGACGATCAAGACGAAGCGCCCCATCTCGACGGTCTACTCGCCCAGCCACAAAATCGTCGCCGAGCGCAAGAGCGACACCGACTATGCCGTCGCGCTGGCCGGTCCCGCTGACCCGGGCCCGTTCCGCCTGTCGTACCTGATGCAGCACGACGGCGTGACGGCTTCGCTGATGGCGTATCCCGATCCCAAAATCGGCGGCGGCTACTTCCTGCTTCTCGCCGGCCTGCCCGCGAGACCACCCAAGGGCGAGGCGGGCCCCGCCATCAAGCGCGAGGTGACGATCGTCCTCGATCGCTCCGGCAGCATGAACGGCGAGAAGATCGAGCAGGTTCGCGAGGCCGCCAAGCAAATCCTCTCCGGGCTGGAAGAAGGGGAAGCGTTCAATATCATCAGCTATCAGGCCACCGTGGACCTGTTCGCCGAGGCGCCGGTGCTGAAAACGCGCGAGAGCGTCAAGGAGGCACGGGAGTATCTCGACGGGATTCAAGCGCGCGGCGGCACGAACATCCATGATGCGCTGACCGAGGCCCTTCGCCAGAAGCCGACCGAGGGCATGCTGCCCATCGTGCTCTTCCTGACCGACGGCCTGCCGACGGTGGGCAACACCTCGGAGCGCGCTATCCGCGAGGTTGCCATGAAGGGCAATCCGCACTCGCGCCGGATCTTCTCGTTCGGCGTCGGCGTGGACGTCAACACGCCCCTTCTCGAAAAGATCGCTTACGAAACCCGCGCCACGCCGACGTTCGTTCTGCCGAAGGAGGACGTCGAGGCCAAGGTCGGACAGGTGTTCAACCGGCTTTACGGCCCGGTTCTGGCCTATCCGGAACTCATGGCGCGTTACAAGGCCGCGGAGCGTTCCTCGCTGCCGACCCAGGAGATGCTGCCGGACAAGCTGCCCGATCTCTTCGAGGGCGACCAACTCGTCGTTCTGGGGAAATATCGCGGCGAGGATCCGATCACGTTCACGTTGACGGGGAACTACCTCGGCGACAAGCGGACGTTCACATTCGCGTTCGATCTGGACAATGCGACCACGCGCAACGCCTTTGTGCCGCGCTTGTGGGCCAGCCGGAAGATCGCCGTCCTCATTGACGCTATTCGCCAACTCGGCGCGGACGCCGGCATGCCCGGTAACCCGCCGCCCGCCTCCGACCCGCGCGTGAAGGAGCTTGTCGAGGAAATCGTGAAGCTCTCCACCGAGTTCGGCATCCTGACCGAATACACCGCCTTTCTGGCCCGCGAGGGAACCGATCTGGCGCGGCGCGAGGTGGTCGTGGAGGAGGCGAAACGCAACCTGAAGACCCGCGCGATGGATGTCCGTTCCGGAAAAGGCTCCGTCAGCCAGAGTTATAACTACGCCGCCCAGCGCGGGCAACAGACATTGAACTTGCAGAACGCGTTCTATGACGAAAACATGAACCGCGTCTCGATCGCGAATGTCCAGCAGATCAACGACCGCGCCTTCTACCGGCGCGGCAACCGCTGGCTGGACAGCCGCCTGGCGACGCTGGACGAGGTGAAACCCGACCGGGTGGTCGAGATCGGGTCGGAAGACTTCCTCAAACTGGCTGAAAAGCTGGCGGCGATGAACCGCCAGGGCATGGTGTCGCTCGAGGGCGAAATCCTGCTGCGGACGGACGACGAAATCATTCTGGTGAAATGACGGCGAGCCGCGTTGGAGCGACTGGGCCTGCGATAGTGTAGTGTCCGGAAAGTTCCGTTGCATAGAACACGGTCATCCTAAGCGTAGCGAAGGATATTTGCCTTGCACAACGGCTTGCCCCTGCGAAAGATTCTTCGCTGGCGCTCAGAATGACTGAAAGGGAAGAAGCGTTAGGGACACTTCAATAGGATGTTGGCGTGTTTTCTTCGGGAAAGGCGATGTCATGGTCCGAAGCCAGCGGCGAACGGACTGAAGCTGCCGGGGGAAATTTTTCCGAGTCGGCTGTCCGTCGCGCGCGGCACTCGAGTTGAAATAAGTCGTCGCAAGTGACAACATGGATTCGAAGCGATTCCGAGGCAATGTTTTGGAACGGGCTGTCTCTGTGCGTTGTGTGGATTCATTGCAAAGAACGAAGCAGCTTCAACGTCACCCTGAGCGAAGCGAAGGGTCTTTCGAAACATAGAACTCCGACCTCGCGAAAGATGCTTCGCCGCGCTCAGCATGACCTGTAATGAATCGGCATCTGTCCCCGTGCGAAAAACCGCACCAGGCGCCTTGCCATGCCCGGACACAAAATACTGGTGATCGAGGATGACGCCGCGATCCGGCGCGGGATCGTGGACGTCCTGCAATTCGATGGCTTCGACACCTTCGAAGCGGCCGACGGGGATATCGGACTCGAAAAGGCGGTTCGGGTGGGATGCGACCTGGTCCTGCTCGATCTTGTGCTTCCCGGCGCGGACGGTTTGAGCATCCTTCGCGAAATCCGCGCCACACGGCCCACGCTGCCGGTCATCATCCTCACGGCGCTCGGCGCGGAAGAGGATCGCGTCCGGGGACTCCGACTCGGCGCCGACGACTACGTCGTGAAACCTTTCAGCGTGCGCGAGCTCCTCGCGCGCGTGAGGGCCGTGCTGCGCCGCTCGCCGGAACGTCCCACGGACGTGACGACCGCCCGAATCCCCGGTGCCGTGGTGGACTTCAATCGCTCTGAAGTGCGATTCGACGACGATGGCGACCGCACCGAGCTTTCCCCGCAGGAGACGAGCCTCCTGCGATACCTTGTTCGCAATCCCGGCCGCGCCATCTCGCGCGAGGAACTGCTTGCGCGCGTCTGGCGGATCAGCCCGAACGGCCTGCCCACGCGCACGATCGACATGCACATCGCGCGACTGCGCGAGAAACTGCGCGATGATTCATCGAGCCCGGGCATCCTCCTGACCGTGCGCGGCAAGGGTTACATGTTCTCGGGCGAGATGGACCCATCCCTATGAAACGCGTCACGTTCACGATTGCCGCCTTTCTCCTCTGTCTGGCCGTGGTCGTCGGGGCCATGAGCTGGGTCACGCTGACGGCCCTGCGCCTGGAAAAGGGACAGAACGCCGCCAGCCGGCGCGCGGCCCTGGAGGAAAAGGTGCGTCTCGCGCTCTGGCGGATGGACTCGGCCCTGACGCCCTTGATCGCCCGCGAGAGCGCCCGGCCCTATTTCGTTTACACGGCGTTCTACCCGGCCGAACGAAGTTACACGCGTATGTTCGCCGAAATCCGCCGCGGCGATGTTTTGCTCCCCTCTCCCTTGCTGACGGAGGAATCGCCGTACATCCTGTTGCATTTTCAGATCGGGCCCGACGGCCGCATGACCTCGCCGCGGGCCCCCGCCGGCAACATGCGCGATCTGGCCGAGGCGGCCTACGTGGCGCCCGACCGAATTGACGCCGCGTCGCGGAGGCTGTCCACGCTGAACGACATGCTGAGGCGCGAGGACGTCCTCTCCGTTCTCCCCCCCGAACCGCCGGTTCGGCCCCTGCTGCGCGCACAGCCCGCGGCCGTCGTGGAGGTCGTCGCACAAAAGAAGGGGCCCGCCCAGCAGATCGCCCGGAACTACATCGAAATCCGCGCGCGATACAACGCCCAATTTGAGAACAATGAATTGGTTCAGAGCAGGCCGAATATCCCGGGAAAGGCCTTCGGCCAACCCGGCGAATCTCAATGGGACATGCCGGGAATTTCGGGCGGCACTGCCGAAGGCGTCCTCCGTCCCCTTTGGGTCAACGGCTCTCTCTTTCTCATGCGGCGCGTAACGGTGCGCGGCCGGGAATACGTGCAGGGATCCTGGCTGGACTGGCCGGCTTTGCGCGACTGGCTGCTCGGAAGCATCCGCGACTTGCTGCCCAACGCGCGTCTCGTCGGCGTCGTACCCGGAAAGGGCGGCGAGCAGTCGCGCATGCTGACGGCGCTCCCGATCCGTCTGATCCCCGGCGAGATTCCTTTCACACCCCCGGACCGGCTGTCGCCGATGTCGATCTCCCTCATCATGGCGTGGACATGCGTCCTGGTGGCGGCCATTGCCGTGGGGGTGCTGCTGTTCGGCGCGCTGTCGCTCAGCGAGCGGCGCGGGGCTTTCGTTTCGGCGGTTACCCACGAATTGCGCACGCCGCTGACGACCTTCAAGATGTACACCGAGATGCTCGCCGAGAAGATGATCGCGGAGCCCAAACGTCAGCGTTACCTGAGCACCCTTCGCGCCGAAGCGGACCGGCTCAGCCACCTCGTGGAGAACGTGCTGTCCTTCGCGCAACTCGAAAAGGGCCGTCTGCGCAAACGCCTGGAGAAGGCGGCGGTCGGCGATCTTGTCGGACGCTGTCGCGAACGCCTGGCCGGACGCGCGGAGCAGGCGGGCATGGAGATTGTCGTCGAGGACGCCGACGCATGGACGGACCTGCGCGTCCGCGCTAACCTCGATGCCGTGGAGCGCGTGCTTTTCAACCTGGTGGACAATGCGTGCAAGTACGCTTCGGCGGGCGTGGACAAGCGCCTTCATATCGAGGCCCGCGCCGCGGGCGACCGCGTGGAGATTCGCGTCCGGGACCACGGCCCCGGCATCTCGCGCGGGGAAGCGCGCAAGCTGTTCAGGCCGTTCCGCAAGTCGGCGAGAGACGCGGCCCACTCCGCGCCGGGCGTGGGATTGGGGCTGGCGCTCTGTCGCGGGCTGGCCCGGAGCATGGGCGGCCGGCTCTTCCTCGACGAATCCGTCGCCGACGGCGCCTGCTTCGTCCTTTCCCTCCCGCGCATCCGGCACTGACCGCGCAAGCAGGGCGCTATACGTCCACGCCGGCGAATCGGCGCAACAGGTAGCCGATGCCGAAGCTGATCGCGGCGACGCCCAGGCTCAGACCGGCCATCTCCAGGAAACGCCGCCAGAAGGGCAGGTCGCGGGCAACGGAAATGTAATACGAGAACGCCAGGATCACCGTCAACGCGCCCGCGACGGTGAGACTCAGGGAGATCAGGGGGTTGCCCAGAAAAAGGTAGGGGGTGATGAGAACGGCAACGGTCACGATGTAGGCGATCCCGGTATAGAGCGCCGCCTTCATGGGCGACCGCCGGTCGTCCTCGTCGGCTCCGGTCGAGAGATATTCGGACGCGGCCATGGAGAGCGCCGCGGCGATTCCCGTAATCAGGCCGATGACGGCGATCAGGCGGCTGTCGCGCAGCGCCAGTGTGAACCCGGCGAGGGCGCCCGTCAATTCCACCAGCGCGTCGTTCAGCCCGAGGACCACCGACCCCACGTAGCGCAGCCGCTCTTCGTTTATCATGGCGGTCAGTTTGTTCTCGTGCTCCTGTTCGTCCCGCATGATCTCGGCGGCTTCCGGGATCGTCCGGGAGACGTCGTCGTACCTGGCCTGCGCGCGCTCCTCTCCCTTTTCCATCAGTTTGACCGCGAAGGTCAGGCCGAGCAGGCGGGCAAGCCACACGTACTTCCACACGACGAAGCGCCGCGGAGGCGGTCTCTCGCCGGTGTGGTCCGCCCAGAATTCGTAGTGTTTCCGCTCGTCTGCGCCGATGCGCTCGAGGATTTCGCGATTGCGCGCATGGGTCTCGCGGCGGGCAATTTTCTTGTAGACGTTATGCTCGGTGATCTCGTTGCGCTGGGCCTCGATCAGTTGTTCTCTAAGTTTCGCGTCCATATTTCGGCCTTTCCGGCTCACTTCATCAACAGGAGACTGAGGGCCATGACAATCATCCCGGCCAGAAGCCCGAACAGGCTGTCGTGGCCCTTGCCGTACGCCCGGCTCGTGGGGAGAAGTTCGTCGAGGCTTATATAGACCATGATTCCCGCGATACCGCCGAACAGCATGCCCATGAATTGCGGGGGAAGACCTTCCGGCGACGGGCCCGCGATGAGACGCAGCACGCCGAATCCGATGACCGCGCCGACAGGCTCGGCGACGCCGCTCAGCACGGACAGGACGAACGCCTTCCCGCGGCTGCCCGTGGCGTAGAAGATGGGCACTGAGACGCTGACCCCCTCGGGGATGTTGTGCAGCGCGATCGCGACAGCGATGGCGGCGCCCACCTTCGGGTCTTCCAGGGCTGCGAGGAATGTCGCGAGCCCCTCGGGGAAGTTGTGAATGCCGATGGCAAGCGCCGTGAAGAGACCCATGCGAAGGAGTTTGCGATCATGGCCGTGATCGTGAAGGCCGGTGGGCGCGGCCGCGGACGACGTCGAAAGCGCGGCGAAGTCCGGCAGGGGGGCCGAGGGGTCGCGCAGCGGAGCACTCTCGTCTTCGGCGTGGGTCACGTGCGGATTCTCCGCCGCCGGGACGAGGTTGTCTATGATGCCGATCAGAAGAATGCCGGCGAAGAAGGAGGCCGCGTTCAGCCAGTGCGCCCAGTATTCGCCGTAGGCCGCCGCCAGGGCGTCCGATCCCTTCACGAGAATCTCCACGAATGACACGTAGAGCATCACGCCCGCGGAGAATCCCGTCGCCACCGAGAGAAACCGGTGGTTCGTTCGCCTCGCGAAGAAGGCGATGGCGCTCCCGATGCCGGTCGCCATGCCGGCGAAGAGGGTCAGTCCGAACGCCGTTCCTATCGCGCTCATGCCGCCGAAAACCTCCCACAGTCAGCATAGCCTCGACGAGGCGGCGTTTCAATAAGGCGAACAACCGGCGCCTTTGCGGCGGCCCCGGAACGTTCGAGGCCGAAGGCGTCGTCAGGCGTTCGCGCCAGGTCGCGGAGGAACTACCGTTCCAACAGTTCGTCGAGGAGGGCGCGATCCACTTTGCTCTGGACGGTGCGGCGGTCGAGTTTTAGCCGCCGGGCCGTTTCGGCGTAGGTGCCCGTGGCGGCGTAGACGAGCGTGCAGTAGCGCCGAAGCAATTCCTCCGCCGTCACCGTGCCCGCCCGCACGTCGGCCACAATCCGCTCGACCGGCGGGCGGGGTTTCGTCGGCGCGGGGCGATATTCCTTTCGGATGAGGATGTTCCGCACGCATTGTTCGAGTTCGCGAACATTGCCCGGCCAGGGGTACTCCGCGCCGAGATTCCGCTCGATCCATTCGCCGACTTCCTCGGCGACGGTCTCGGCGCCTTCGCCCACGATCCGCCCCGCGATGAAGACCAGCAGTTTCCTCAGAGCGGCGGGCGAGTCGGCGAGTTGTTCGTGTAGGGAGGGCGTTACGACGATGTCGGAGCAGAGGCGGTAGTAGAAATCCTCGCGCATCCGGCCGTCGCGCATTTCCCGGACCGGGTCGCGGTTCGTGGCGGCGACGATCTTGCCGCGGAACGGGAGGGGCTTCGTGTCGCCGATGCGCTGGAACAGACGGGTCTCGAGAACCCGAAGCAACTTGACCTGGATGTTTTCGGAGACGTCGCCGATCTCGTCGAGAAACACTGTTCCCAAGGGAGGGCAGACTTCCAGCCACCCCGCGCGGTCCTCCAGGGCGCCCGTGAACGAGCCGCGGCGGTGGCCGAACAATTCGGACTCGATCAGGGTGGGCGACAGGGCCGAAAGGTTTAACGGATAGAACGATCCCTCGAAATCCTCTTCGCGAAAGGTGCGGGTTTTTGGATCGAACGGGATGTAGCGGGACATGCCGATCGCGCGGGCGACGAGTTCCTTTCCCGTGCCGGAGGGCCCGGTGATGAGGGTCGTGATGTCTCCCATGCGCGCGTACATCGTGCGCCGGTAGCGGCGCATGTCGTGCGTAAAGACCGACCGCCACACCGCGGCGCGCAGACGGGCGGCCGGCATGGACGCGCCGACGATCTGGTAATGGATAAAGTGGAAGGCCCGGCGGATCTGGGAAAAGCACGCGAAGAGATGCGCGGGATCCTGCCGCTCTGGTCCGCGGATGCCCGGCACCGCGAAGAAATGCCGGACGTCGCGCTCGAAATTGTCGTAGAACGCCACCGGACGACCGCGCCCCGCCGCATCGCGGGCGGCGAGTAGATACTCGTAAAGCCCGTTGCGCGTACGGTGGAAAAGCAGATAGAGGATAAGATCCTCGTAAAGAACGCGTTCCTCGGCGTCCGCCCCGGCATCTGAGGCCAGCCGCTCGCGCACGGACGCGGCCACGGCTTCCACGCAGTCGCCGATGCGTGTGATGTTCGGATGTTCCTCGCCGGGCCTTGCCGCCAGATCCCATACCGGCCCCCGCTCGATGAAGTCGCTCCCCAGGACTTCTTTCTCGTGCTCGATTCGCTCCGGGAGAAAGGGATTCGAATAGGAGAGATTCGATACGCACTTGCAGAAGAAGCGCTCGGTGTCCGTCATACACCCCATGTTATGCTCCTCGAAATGTGCAATCACTGTAGGGGGCTGAGCATGGAATGTCAATTCGTCCGGTGGGGGGAAAACGGGGGCCGCCGTGGGAGGGGGGATAGTGCCGAGGATCCGGCCTGCTATTTTGTGGCCAGTTCGACCCATCGAACCGCGCGCTGCACCAGTTCGGCGGCGTTGCGGCAGCCCAGCTTGTGCTTGATGTTCTCGCGGTGCGATTGGATGGTCTTGATGCTGCGGTGCAGCTTCTCCGCGATTTCGCGCGTCGCCAGGCCGTTGCCCAAGAGTCGGAACACTTCGAGCTCGCGGTCGGTCAGTCGGTCCGTTTCAAGCGACCGCCCTGCCGCATTTCCGCCCGCGACCCGCGCGAGAAGGCGTCGGGACATGTTGTCGCTGAGATAGATTTCGCCCTTCAGGACGGTCTTGAGGGCGCCGATCAGGCTGGCGCCGGCGGTCTCCTTCATCACGTAACCGCGCGCACCCGCCTGCAACGCGCGTTCGGCGAACATCAACTCGTCGCGCATGGAGAGCACGAGGATGGGTAAATTGGGATAACGCGCGTGGATGTCTTTGATGAGTTCGAGACCGCTTCCCTCCCTGAGCGTGAGGTCCACGACAGCGGTGTCGGCTCGCGACTCGCAGAGTCTTGTCCGCGCTTCGGACACGCTATCCGCGCCCCCGCACACGGTCATGTCCGGCTCTTTGCCGATCAGGCTGTTCAGCCCTTCGTGGATAATGGGATGGTCGTCCACGATGAATATCCTGGCCGGGTTTTCGGTACCGGACGGGCTTTGCCGGTTTACGGTCATGACTTGTTCACGATACAGACGGCGATCGTTCCTCCGCCGGGAGCGTTTCGCACGTCGAAGTCGGCGTTGATGCTGTCGGCGCGATAACGCATGATGCGAATCCCCAGGCCGCCGCAGTTGTCCCAGCCCGGGGCCAGCCCGATCCCGTTGTCGCGTATGGAGAGTATCGTTCGCCCTTGGCTTGCAGTGAGGGCAATGGTTATCTCGGAGGCTTTGGCGTGCTTAACGACGTTGTTCACGGCTTCTTGAACGATTCGATAAAGATGGATCGCGACGGTATCGTCTATCGTAAGCGCTTTTGCATCGGCTGTGAAGCGGCAATTGACACCGAAGAGATATCGCGTTCCCGACGCGTAATTCTCGATGGCCTCGGCCAGTCCTTTCGACGTGGGCTCGAAAGGCAGGATTCCCCGCGACAATTGCCGCGTCTTCGCGGTCGCCTCGTTCAGGAGGCGGGCCAGGTGCTCCGCGTCGGCGGCCTCCGGCAATTCCCGGGCCGCGAGATTGTGTTCGAGGGACTTCGTCAGAATGGCGATGCCCGTCAGGCTCTGGCCGACGATGTCGTGAAGGTCCTGACTCATCCGCACTTGCTCTCGACCGCTTACGGTAAGCACTTCCTC
>Ga0272442_10003485_pt1 | contig 22044 bp, 17 predicted proteins | sample SSMForm2O_FD_200262 | JGI IMG/M metagenome (GOLD analysis project Ga0272442, IMG submission 200262) | Marine sediment archaeal communities from Little Sippewissett salt marsh, Falmouth, MA, United States - SSM-Form-2O | ecosystem: Environmental > Aquatic > Marine > Wetlands > Sediment ... | reverse complement strand
GATGGCAAGGGCTCCCGGAGCCTGGTCGAGCATACCAGCAATGGCACGAGCATGTACCACTTCGCCGTCCTGGCGTCGTTGAGCGGGGAGCTCTCGCAGAGCGACATCGACGTTCTGATGCGGCGCCTGACCGAGAGCGCGCAGCCAGGCACGATGGGGGCGATGATTGGCGCGATGCGCCCGCCGCCTTCGGTGTACGCGGCTCTCCGGGGGATGTGGCGGACGCCTCGCGGGCGGGTGTTTGCGCGGAAGGTGGCGTTTCGCCAGGTGCCGTTCGCCGAGTTCGTTCGCGTCCCGGCCCAACTCCTGGTCTTCGAGGTGCTGCGGCTCGGCGCCTTCGGGGGCAAGCTGAGCGGCGAGCAGGACGCTCTCGTGTGGGACCTGGCCGGGGATGCCTATGCGGCCACCGTGGTCGAGGGCACGGTGAAGGCGCCGCATCTCCTGGCGCTGATGACGACGTGGAAGGGGTTCACCAACGTGCTGGGGTGGGCGAGCGTGGCCCCGATGATGAAGCCTGCGCTTCGTGGGCCGGTGGCCTACGTGCTCGGGCACCGCTACCTTGGCCTGAAGCGGGCCCAGGACGCGGCGGCGTTCTTCCGCACGGCGGTTGCGGATGCGCCGGCTGGCTCGCCGGTGCGCCGCCTGGCCGAGGAGGAACTCGAGCGCCTGGGCGGGAAGTGAGGGGCGTGCGGCTGCATTGACTTGCCGGCGCCGGTGCCCTATAATGCCCGCCAGAAGTGGCGAATCTGCCTTCGTTCGGTGGGTCGTGCGGTGTGTTGGGGGGTACGAGCGATGTTCCGGATGTGTTGTGTGCTGGCCGTGGCGGCGTGGCTGCCCCTGGCCGTGGGTGCGGGGGAGGCGGAAGCGGAGGCCCCGGTCAAGCCTGCGGCAAAGGCCGTGGCCAAGCCGGCGGTGGCGGCCGAGGCTGTGCCTGCCCCAGGCCCGAAGCCCCCGTTTGCGGGCGAGGTGACGGGCGAGCGCGTGTATGTGCGGGCGGGCGACGGGGTGAACTATACGGTGCTCACCGTGGCCGACCGCGGGATGCGGGTGGACGTGCGGGGGCGGCGGTTCGAGTGGCTGCGCATCGCGGTGCCGGCGAACTGCACGCTGTGGGTGCACAAGGATCTGCTGACGCCGGATGCGGAGGGCAAGACGGCTACGGTGGCCAAGGACCGGGTGAACATGCGCGCCCGCTCGTCGCTGAAGACGGATGTGGTGGGTCAGCTTGCCAGGGGGGAGCAGGTGAGCCTGCGGGACTCGGACGGGGATTGGCTGGGGATCGCTCCAACGGCCAGTGCGTCCGCCTGGGTGCACGGCCGGTTCGTGGCCAAGGCCGCCGCGGCCGAGGAAGGGCCGCCGGAGAGGGCGAAGCCGAAGGATGCCATCGGCAGGGAGGAGGCGCTGGGGGTGTTTCGCGAGGCGCGGAGGCTCTACCAGGCGGAGCTGGCGAAGCCTGCGGCGCAGCGGAACTTCAACGCGGTGATGGCCGCCTACCAGAAGGTGGCCACGAAGTGTGAGGATGCGGCTGTGGCGGCACAGGCGGAGCGGGCCCGTCAGCGGCTCCTGAAGATCGTGGATCTCCACCAGGGGCTGCGGGACGCGGGGAAGCCCGTGGCGGAGTTCCAGCGGAAGTACGAGAAGCTCGAGGCGGAGTACAAGCGTCGTGCCGAGCAAGCAGGGAAGCCGAAGGCCGAGGAATAGCGCGCGCAGCCGGCCATGGAAGCGGCTGCGGCAGCGTGTCACCGCGCTCGTGTTCGGCGAGCGGATCCTGTGCGACACGTGTAAGTACGACTACGGGGACGCGTGCCGCCGCTCGGAGCGGCCGAATGCGACGGTGTGTGAGGACTACGAGCGCGGTTGACGCGGCGCCATCGCATGTTGTTGCATGCAAGGAGGATGCGGCGGGCGCCGCGGGGGGTGGTGAAGTCCAGATTGTGCTTGACTCCCTGTGTGTGGGTCGTATAATACAGGGTGAACCTCAGGGGTCATGGAAAGGGAGGCCAGAGCGAGGAATCACGACCCGAGGCATCGTGCTGGAAGGGCTGGCACGGTCTCTGGGAGAGCGTGTGGCAACAATAGAGTTGCTTCTGTAGAACCGGTGGCTGGAGCTGTTCGCGTTGCGGCGGTGCTGTGTTGAGCCGCCGGCGGCAGCCAGGTCGCTGTTGCGAGCTAGATCGAAGGGGTCTGAGTACTTCCGTGGACACAGGACATCGGCACCGGTTGGGGCTCCGCACAGGAGCGATAGCGTTGTGGCGCGATAGTCGGGCAGGGCTGCCTGGCCGGCAAGCGCCGCGGCGACTGATCGGGCCGCGCACCCTGTCGCGGGGGAGCCCATGACCGTATCTCGTGGCAGTGCCTCACGGCACCAGCACCACGGAGTGTAGCTCTAGTCGGCCCGCGCCTCTGTGCCCGCGCGCACGGGATGGCTCTATCTGGCCATCCTCCCGCCGTTTTGTGCAGCCCATCCAGAGAGTATACATTCTCACCTGCGCTTTGCAGCGCCCGTTCCGCATGGCCTCGCTCTGGCGGGGTCTGGGGCGGCAGAGAACAGAGAGGTGGTGCTGTGTTCGTCCTCGCGACCAGTGTGACCGATCCGCTCGTACTGGGGTCCGCTCTGGTGGGCGCGGTGGTAGGCTTCGTCGCCAGCGTTCTGGTGGCGCTTGCACGCAAGCGGAGTGCTCGCCTCGAAGCCGACAAGATTCTGGAAGCCGCCCGCAAGGAGGCCGAGGAAGTCCACAGGAAGGCGGAGGTGAGTGCGAAGGAGGAACTCCACCGCCGCCGTGAGGATTTCGAGAAGGAGACGCGGGAGACGCGCACGGAGCTCAAGCTGCTCGAGAAGCGGCTGGTGAAGCGGGAGGACGCCCTGGAGCGCAAGGCGGAGCTGACCGGCAAGCGGGAAAAATATATCGAGAACCTCGAGGCGGAGCTCTCGGGGCGGCAGGCGAACATCGTGACCAAGGAACGGGAGCTGACCGAGCTGCTCGACAACGAGAAGGATGAGCTCTACCGCATCTCGGGGCTGAACCCTCAGGATGCGCGCACGCAGCTCTTCGAGCGGCTCGAGCGGGAGTACGACCGCGAGGCGGCCGCGCTGCTGGACCGTAAGGTGGAGCGGGCCAAGGACCAGGCGGACCAGCAGGCTCGCGAGATACTGAGCACGGCCATTCAGCGTTGTGCGGTGGAGCACACGAACGAGAGCGTGGTCTCGACGATCGATCTGCCGAGCGACGAGATGAAGGGGCGGATCATCGGGCGTGAGGGCCGCAATATCCGCGCCTTCGAGAAAGCAACGGGCGTGGACGTGATCGTGGACGACACGCCGGGTGTGGTGGTGCTCTCGGCGTTCGACAGCGTGCGCCGCGAGATGGCCCGCCGCGCAATGGAGGAGCTGGTTGCCGACGGGCGCATCCACCCAGCCCGTATCGAGGAGGTGATCGAGCGGGCCAAGCGCAAGACCGAGGAGATCATCCTCCAGACCGGCAAGCAGGTGCTCTTCGACATGGGCGTTCACGCCAAAAACGCCAAGCTGGCGTACCTGCTCGGGCGGCTCAAGTTCCGCACCAGCTACGGCCAGAACGTGCTCCAGCACTCGATCGAGGTGGCCCACCTGTGCTCCATCATGGCGGCGGAGTTGAAGCTGGACGCTGCTCTGGCCAAACGCATCGGTCTGCTCCACGACATCGGGAAGGCGGTGGACCACGAGCTCGAGGGGGGGCATCCGGAGATTGGCGCCCTGCTGGGCAAGCGGATCGAGGAGGACGCGGTGGTGATCAACGCCATCGCTGCCCACCACGAGGGCGAGCCGGCCAAGAGCATCTACGCCGTGCTGGTGCAGGCGGCGGACGCGGTGAGCGCTTCGCGGCCGGGTGCCCGCCGCGAGACGCTCGAGAAGTACATCCGCCGCCTCGAGCGGCTCGAGGATGTGGCGCGCTCGTTCGACGGGGTGGCCAACTCCTATGCGATCCAGGCAGGCCGCGAGGTGCGTGTGATCGTCAAGAGCGACCGGGTGGGCGACAAGGAGGCGGCGAAGATGGCGCGCGACATCGCTAAGGAGATCGAGCAGGAGCTCGACTACCCGGGCGAGATCCGCGTGACCGTGGTGCGCGAGACGCGCTCGGTGGAGTACGCCCGGTAGGGGCTGTGGGGGCCAATCTGCTCCCCTGACGCGGAGGGCGCAGGGGAGCTGGACGCGCTAGCAGAGGAGTTCGGTGTGCCCGTGGAGATCATGGCTATCGGCGACGTGGTGGGGCGGCCTGGACGGAGTTTTCTCCGCCAGCGGCTCCGCGAGGTCATCGAGCGCGAAGGGGTGGACCTGGTCATCGCGAACGGGGAGAACAGCGCGGGGGGGCTGGGCATCACGCGTGCGACGGCGGCCGAGCTCCACGAGGCGGGGGTGGACGTGATTACGTCGGGCGACCACGTGTGGCGTCGCTCCGACGTGGGGCGCGCCCTGACCGAGGACCCGGCTCTGCTGCGGCCTCACAACTTCCCTGCCGGGGCACCGGGGGCGGGCGTGGTGACCGTGACGACGGCCAGCGGCGTGCCCGTGCGGGTCGTCTGCCTGCTCGGTCGCGTGTTCCTCGACCCGATCGACTGCCCGTTCGAGTGCATCGACCGCATGCTGGAGCGGTCGCCCGGCCCTGCTGTCACGGTGGTGGACTTCCACGCCGAGGCCACCTCGGAGAAGGGGGCGATGGGCTGGTTCCTGGATGGGCGCGTGAGCGCCGTGCTGGGCACGCACACCCACGTGCAGACCAGCGACGAGCGCATCCTCGATAAAGGCACGGCGTTCATGAGCGACCTGGGGATGACGGGTTCCCGCCGCTCCGTGCTCGGACGCCGTGTCGAGCAGGTGGTCGAGAAGTTCCGGAGCCGCATGTACGTCCACATGGAAGTGGCCACGGGCGACGTGCAGATGTGCGGCGCCATTGTGTCCGTGGACCCCGATGCGGGGCGCGCCGTGGGGATTCGCCGCATCGCCGTCACGTAGCATCGCCGCTGATTGCGGCAGGCCGGACACGACGAAGAGACAGAGAGAGTAGCTCGGCTTTGCAGTTCAGGAGCCGGAGTTGTGGCAGCGTCGCCCGCCGATGAGATCCTGACCGTCTCGGAGCTGACCCACCGCATCCGCCGCTCGCTCGAGGACGCATTCGACTACGTGAGCCTCGTGGGCGAGATCTCCAATCTTCGGCGTCCGGGCTCGGGGCACGTGTATCTGACGCTCAAGGATGCCGGGGCGCAGGTCGCGGCGGTCATCTGGAGGAGCCGAGCGAGCCGGCTGCGGTTCGACCTCGAGGACGGCATGGAGGTGATCGTCACGGGCGCGGTCACGGTCTACGAGCCGCGTGGCAGCTACCAGGTGGTGGTGTCGTCGATCAAGCCGAAGGGGCTGGGCGCGCTTCAGCTCGCCTTCCTGAAGCTGCGGGACAAACTGGCGAAGGAGGGCCTGTTCCGGCCCGAGGCCAAGCAGCCGCTCCCCGACCTTCCGGGGTGCGTGGGGGTCGTCACGTCCGCCACGGGGGCGGCGGTGCAGGACATTCTGACGGTGATTGGCCGACGGTTCCCGCCGGCCCACATCGTGCTCCGCCCCGTTCGTGTGCAGGGAGAGGGCGCGGCGGAAGAGGTCGCGGAAGCGATCCGCGACTTCAATGCGTGGGGCGGTGCGGACGTGTTGATCGTGGGCCGTGGCGGCGGCAGCCTCGAGGACCTCTGGGCGTTTAACGAGGAGGTGGTGGCCCGTGCCATCCACGCCTCGAAGATCCCCGTCATTTCCGCGGTGGGGCACGAGATCGACGTGACGATCGCCGACCTGGTGGCGGATCGCCGGGCGCTCACGCCCTCGGAGGCGGCGGAGATCGTGCTGCCGCGGTTCGACGACCTGCGCGGCTCCCTGTCCGATCTTCGCGGCCGGCTCGCCACGTCGCTGCGCCAGCAGGTGGACCTGGCCCGAGCGAAGCTGGAGCGCCTGCGGGGCAGCTACGCGTTCCGGGCGCCGCTCGAGCTCTTGCGCCGCCACGAGCAGCGGCTCGACGATCTGTCCAGCAGTGGCGGACTGGCGGTGCGGCGGCGACTGGAGTCGTCGCACGAGCGGCTGGCCACCTTGGCGGGTCGGCTCGAAGCGCTGAGTCCTCTGGCCGTGCTCGAGCGCGGCTACTCGATCACACGCATGGTCGGCATCGGGGGCGTGGTGCGGGACGCAGCCCAAGCGGAGCCGGGGCAGCGAATCGAGAGCATCCTGCACAAGGGCAGGCTCGTGTCGACCGTCGAGACCACGGAGCCGCAATAGAGCAGGCCGGGTCGTTCCGAGGCGAAGCTGCGCATCGTCGCAGGATGAACGAGGTGGACTTCATGGGCACGAAGCAGTCGTTCGAGAAGGGCCTCGAGGAGCTCGAGAAGATCGTCGAGGAGCTCGAGAACGGTACGCTGACCCTCGACGAGGCGCTCAAGCGATATGAGCGGGGCGTAGCGGCACACAAACAGTGCCGCGAGGTGTTGGCGGCCGCTGAGAAGCGCATCGAGCTCCTGCTGCGGACAGCGGAGGGCAAGCTGGAGACCGAGCCGCTCGGAACGGATGGGGCGGCCGAGGCCGACAGCGAAGCCAGCAGCGGGGACGACGGGTGAGCACGAGCCGGCTGGCCGCATTCGTCGGGGCCGCTCGCGGAGCGGTCGACGGGTTCCTCGAGCGTGTCCTCCCCTGCCCGGAGGGGCCGGCCGCGCGACTTGCCGAGGCGATGCGCTACAGCGTGTTCGCCGGGGGCAAGCGGCTTCGGCCTGCACTTGTGCTTCTGGCTTCGGAGTTGTGTGGCGGCGAGCGCACCAGGGCCCTGCCCGTCGCCTGCGCCGTGGAACTCGTCCACACATACTCTCTGATCCACGACGATCTGCCCGCCATGGACGACGACGACTTGCGTCGGGGCCGCCCGTCGTGCCACAGGGCCTTCGACGAGGCGACGGCCATCCTCGCAGGCGACGCGCTGCTGACACTGGCGTTCGGGACCCTTGCCCAGGTGGAGCCGGCCGAGAGGGTTCCGGCCATGGTGGCCGAGCTGGCCCGAGCGGCTGGTGCTCAGGGAATGGTGGGTGGGCAGATGGCGGATATGGCGTCCGAGGGGGCGGAGCCGACTGCCGAGGCCGTGGGGTTCATTCACCGCCACAAGACGGCCGCGCTGATTGCGGCCTGCGCGCGCCTCGGGGCAATGGCGGGAGGCGCCGAGGCTGGGATCGTCGAGCGCCTCGGCCGGTTCGGCGAGCCCCTCGGCCTCGCCTTCCAGATCGCCGACGACGCGCTCGACCTCGAGGCCACCGGCGACCAGATCGGGAAGACCCAAGGGAAGGATGCCTCGAGCGGCAAGGTGACCTATCCCGCGGTCTACGGCATCGGCGAGTCGCGCCGCAAGGCACGCTCCCTTGTGGCCAACGCCGTCGCCGAACTCGCCCCCTTCGGATCTGCTGCCGACCTCCTGCGCGACCTTGCAGACTACGTGGTCGAAAGGAAACACTGAGCGTCGCGCGTGCTTCCTTGCACGGGGCCGGCGATTGGCCTATCATAGGGACGCTGGCCCGTCCACACACAAGCTCTGGGATCAGGAACGCCTGGTGGGTACGGTGCTCGAACGAATCGATTCGCCCGCCGACTTGCGGGGCCTCAGCCACGAGGAACTGCTCACCCTGGCTGGGGAAATCCGCGCTGAGGTCCGGGAGGTGGTGGCTGCGAACGGCGGCCACCTGGCCTCGAACCTGGGGGCCGTGGAGCTCACGATCGCGCTCCACCGCTGCTTCGACTTCCGGACCGATGTCCTCGTGTGGGACGTGGGGCATCAGGCCTACGCGCACAAGCTGCTCACGGGACGCCGCGATGCGTTTCGCACCCTCCGCCAGAAGGGGGGCCTGAGCGGTTTCCCGAACTGCGGCGAGAGCCCCTACGACCTGTTCACCACCGGCCACGCGGGGACATCGATCTCCTCGGCTATGGGGCTGGTGTGTGCGGACGAGCTGGCGGGCCGCCGCAGGCACGTGGTTGCCGTGATCGGCGATGGCTCGCTGACGAGTGGGATCGCCCTCGAGGCCCTCAACCACGCCGGCGCCCTTGAGAAGAACCTGCTGGTCGTGCTCAACGACAACCGGATGTCGATCGGGGCCACGGTGGGCGCCCTGTCCCAGTACCTCGACCGTTTCCGCTCGGCGCGCCTCTACAACCGTGCGAAGGGCTCGATCCGCAGCTTCGTGAGCCGCCTGCCGGGGGTGGGCGGCGCCATCGAGGCTGGCCTGAGCCACATCAAGGAGGGCATCAAGGTCATCGTGCGGGCCGAGACGCTCTTCGATCAGCTTGGGTTCCGCTCGTTCGGTCCCGTGGACGGCCATCGACTCGAGGACCTGATGGAGATGCTCGAGGCGGTGCGGGATCTCGAGGGCCCGATCCTGCTCCACGTGGTGACCCAGAAGGGCCACGGCTATGCGAAGGCGGCCAGCGATCCCGCCCGCTACCACAGCGCGGCCCCCGAGAGAGTGTGGGAGCCGGAGCCCGCCCACGTGCTGCCGCGGCCGTCGTACACCTCCGTGTTCGCCGACGCGCTGTGCCGGCTGAGCGCCGAGCGGCCCGAGATCGTGGCCATCACGGCCGCGATGGAGGAGGGCACGGGGCTCGTGGAGTTCAACCGGCGCTTCCCCACCCGGTTCTTCGACGTGGGGATCTGCGAAGGCCACGCCGTGGCGTTCGCCGGCGCCCTGAGCGCCGCGGGGCAGAACCCCGTGGCCGCCATCTACTCGACCTTCCTCCAGCGGGCCTACGACCAAGTGTTCCACGACCTGTGCCTCCAGGGGGCCAACGTGGTGTTGGCGCTCGACCGCGCGGGCATCGTGGGCTCGGACGGTCCGACGCACCACGGGGTGTACGACATCGCGTACCTGCGGCACCTGCCGGGGATCCGGCTGGCGGCCCCCAAGGATGGAGCGGAGCTCGAGGCCATGCTCGAGCTGGCCCTGGCGAACGGTGGGGTGTGGGCCATCCGGTTCCCCCGCTCGCGCGTCCCCGACGTGCGGTGGCCCGCCACGGCACCCGTGGCACTGGGCGAAGCCGAGGTGCTGCGCGAGGGCGACGACGCGGCGCTCGTGGCCTACGGAGCCATGGTCGTCCCCGCCTGGGAAGCCGCGAGACTGCTCGCCCAGGAGGGGATCGAGACGACCGTGCTGAACGCCCGGTTCGCGAAGCCGCTCGACGCCGAGCGGCTGGTGGCTGTGGCCTCGCGCGTGCCGCTGGTCGCGACCGTGGAGGACCATGCCGTCCAGGGCGGGTTCGGCTCGGCCGTGCTCGAAGCACTCACAGGGGCAGGGGTGACCGGCTGCCGGGTCGAGCGGCATGGAGTGCCCGACTGCTTCATCGAGCACGGAGCCCGCCAGGAGCTGCTCGACGACCTGGGCCTCGGGCCGCTCAGCATCGCTGCCCGCGTGGCGCGGACCCTGGGAGCCCTCAACGCACGGTCGGCGAACGACGGGAAGGTACTGGGAGCGGCGAGGTAGCTTGCCGGCACGCTGCGGGCGGCCCGTGCGTTCCCTACTGCGGAGCGTGGACACCGTGAAGCGAGTCATCCTCACCGGCAACGGACGCAAGCCGGCCATCGCCGCGGTCATCTCCGACCTGCTGCCGTGGCTGCGCGAGCGCGTGGAGTTGGCCGCCGTGGACCTGGCGATGGAGCGCGACCTGCGGGACGTGGAGGCCGACTTCGCGGTGATCCTGGGGGGCGATGGCGCCATCCTGGCCACCGCGCGGCGCCTGGGCGACAACCAGGTCCCCGCCATCGGCGTGAACCTCGGCAAGTTCGGGTTCCTCGCCGAGGTCACTGTCGCACAGTTCCGCGAACACTTCGACAGGATCCCCGCGGGCGACTTCCGCGTCTCGCCACGCATGATGCTCGCGTGTGCGCTCGAACGGGGCGAGGCCCTCCTTGCCGAGCACCGCGCCCTCAACGACGTGGTCGTCTCCCGAGGCGCCTTCTCGCGGCTCGTGAGCGTCGGGCTGGTGGTTGACGGCACGTCTACGACCACCTACAATGGAGACGGGGTGATCGTGTCCACCCCCACGGGCTCGACGGCGCATTCGCTGGCGGCGGGTGGGCCGGTGATGGACCCCGTGGTCCAGGCGACGGTCATCACGCCGCTGTGCCCGCACACGCTCACGAACCGGCCGGTGGTGCTTCCCGCCACGGCGGTGGTGGAGCTGCGTGTGGAATCGACGCCCGTGGACGTAGGCCTGACCGTCGACGGGCAAGTCTACCAGCAGCTTCTCAAGGGCGACCGCGTGGTCGTCCGTCGTGCCCAGGCCTCGTTCCAGCTCATCGATCTCGGACTGCGAACCTACTATGACACCTTGCGCGAAAAACTCCACTGGAGCGGCAGCACGGCCTGCGATCCTCGTCGAGATCGATGAGACCTACTGCAAGGGGTGCGGCCTGTGTGTCGCCTTCTGCACTGCCCAGGCCCTCGAGCTGGCGCCCACCCCCAACGCCCGGGGAGTCTACGCCGCGCGAGTGGTCGAGGGCACATCCTGTCGCGGCTGCCTCCAGTGCACGCTGGTATGTCCTGAGGCAGCCATCCGACTTCTTCGAATCTAGGCCCCCGTGCTTTGGGCCGGCGCCGCTCGATCTGAAGACTATGCCGAGCTTCTCACCGCGTTACGGAATCATCGCCGACATCCATTCGAACCTGGCCGCACTGCGCGCCGTGCTTGACGCCCTCGAACGCGAGCACGTGGCCTCCATCCTGTGCCTGGGCGACCTCGTGGGCTACGGCCCCGACCCCCACGAGGTCATCAAGGCGCTCGAGGGCCGCCCCCTCCACTCCATCCGAGGCAACCACGACCGCTACACGCTCGGCGAGAACACCGACCAGATCCGCCCCGCCACCGCCGAGGCCATCGCCTACACGCGGCGTTCCATCACCCCCGCCGACGAGAGCTTCCTGGCCTCCCTGCCCGACACCGAGATGTTCGAGGACCAGGTGCTCCTCGTCCACGGCTCCCTGCGCGACCGCGACGAGTACATCCTCTCGAACGAGATCGCCACCGCAAACTACCGCCTCTTCCGCAGCGACTACGGCGGCATCTACCTGTGCTTCTTCGGCCACACCCACTTCCCCATGATCATCGGCGACGGCAAGGTGGTGCGCCAGATCGCACCCGGCCACGTCCTCAAGCTCAAGTTCATGGCCCAGTACATCATCAACCCCGGCAGCGTGGGGCAGCCGCGCGACGGCAACCCCGATGCAGCCTACGCCGTGCTCGACCTGGGCGAGAGCACGGTGACCTTCCAGCGCGTCCCGTACGACATCGAGGAAACCCACAGCCGCGTGCTCGCCGCCGGTCTCCAGCGCCATCTGGGCGACCGGCTCCGCGCGGGCCGGTGACCGGAAGCCACGCTCATGCCCAACAGGGAGCTCATGTCGGGGAACGACGCCGCGGGCGAAGGCGCCATCTACGCGGGATGCGACGCCTATTTCGGCTACCCCATCACCCCGCAGAACGAGTTCACAGCCCACATGGCCGCTCGGATGCCGGAGCTCGGCCGCGTCTTCATCCAGGCCGAGAGCGAGCTCGCGGCGATCAGCATGGTCTACGGCGCCAGCGCCGCGGGCAAGCGGGCCATGACCTCGTCGTCGAGCCCGGGCATCAGCCTCAAGCAGGAAGGTATCTCCTACATCGCAGGGTCGCGCCTGCCCGCCGTCGTCGTCAACGTCCAGCGCGGCGGGCCGGGCCTCGGCGGCATCGGCCCCTCGCAGGGCGACTACTGGCAGGCCACCCGTGGCGGCGGCCACGGCGACTATCGCACCATTGTCCTCGCCCCCGCCTCCGCGCAGGACATGTTCGACTTCACCGCCCAGGCCTTCGATCTGGCCGACCGCTACCGCATGTGCGTTCTGGTGCTGGCCGACGCCTACATCGGGCAGATGATGGAGCCGGTGGTGGTGCCCGACGAACCGGCCCCGCCGCCTCCGCCGAAGCCCTGGGCAGTCACCGGATGCGCGGGGCGTGAGCCCGTGGTCATCCGCTCGCTCTTCCTCGGCGAAAACGAGCTCGAGGAGCACAACTACAGGCTCGGCGAGGACTATCGCCGCGTCGAGCGCGAGGCCCTCCGATGGGATGCCGTGCAGGTGGACGATGCGGACGTGGTGCTCGTGGCCTACGGGATGTGCTCCCGGCTGTGCCGCGAGGCGGTTGCCCGTGGCCGCGCCGGCGGGCTGCGGCTCGGGCTCATCCGCCCCATCACCCTGTGGCCCTTCCCGAGCCAGGCGATCGTGGATGCGGCCGGCCACGCCCAGGCCTTCCTCGCCGTCGAGATGAGCATGGGCCAGATGGTCGAGGACGTGCGTCTGGCGCTCGAGGGCCGGCGGCCTGTCGGCCTCCTGGGGCGGCCCGCCGCCGTGTCCGAGGCCACCGAGATCTGCGAACGGGCCGCCGCCCTACTCGAATCGAGTCGCCCGCAATGAAGCCCCTGTACAAACGTCCGGAGACCCTCCAGCCCTGCATCACCCACTACTGTGCCGGCTGCGGCCACGGCATCATCCATCGCCTCATTGCCGAGGCGATCGACGAACTGGGCGTCCGCGAGCGCACGGTGGGCATGGCCCCCGTGGGCTGCGCCGTGCTCGCCCATCGGTACCTCAAGGTCGATATGTGCGAGCCCGCCCACGGGCGAACCGCCGCGGTGGCCGTGGGCATCAAGCGGGTCCGCCCCGAGTGCGTCGTCTTCTCCTATCAGGGCGATGGCGACCTGGCGGCCATCGGCACCGCGGAGACCGTGCACGCGGCGAATCGCGGGGAGCCCATCACCGTCTTCTTCGTCAACAACGCGGTCTACGGAATGACCGGCGGCCAGATGGCCCCCACGACCATGCTCGACCAGCGCACCACCACCACCCCCAGGGGCCGGGACGGCGGCTACCACGGCTACCCCATCCGCGTGTGTGAGATGCTCGCCACCCTCGACGGCCCCGGCTACATCGAGCGCGTGGCCATCGCCAGCCCGAAGCACATCCGCCACGCTCGCAGCGCCGTGCTCAAGGCCTTCCGCACACAGACCGACCACAACGCCTATGCCCTCGTCGAGTTTCTCTCGCCGTGCCCCACCCACTGGCGCCTGGGGCCGCTCGAGGCCCTGCGCTTCGTCGAGGAGCAAATGACCGAAGTCTTCCCGCTCGGCGTCTACCGCGACCGCTTCGCGGAAGCGCTGGCCCCCGTACCTGAGTAGGACGCCCATCGTGCTCGAACGAGTCATCATCGCGGGGTTCGGCGGCCAGGGCGTCATTTTCCTCGGTAAGCTCATCGCACAGGCCTGCATGCACGAGGGCCGCAACGTCACCTACTTCCCAGCCTACGGCCCCGAGGTGCGGGGCGGGAAGGCCAATTGCCACGTCGTTGTGTCCTCCGACGAAATCTTCTCCCCCGTCGTCGCTGCTGCCGACACGCTGGTCGTGATGAACCAGCCGTCGTGGGACTATTTCCTCCCGCGCCTGAAGCCCGACGGTCTCGCCGTGGTCAACGCCTCGCTCATCGCACCGGCAGGGCAGGGGGATGGTCAGGCCCTCGTGCCCGTGCCCGCCACGGACGTGGCGAAGCAACTCGGGGACGTGCGTGCCGCGAACATGGTCATGCTCGGCGCCCACAACCACGTGCGGCGGCTCGTGTCCGTGGACGCGCTCCTGGCCGGTCTGCGGGCCGCGCTCGGGGACCGCAAGGCCGGCCTCTTTGACCTGAACCGACAGGCTGTCCACAAGGGCATCGAGGCCGCCGAAACGGCTCTGGCGGCCTCCGACCAGCCATCGCCATAGGCACGTACCCTGGTGCAGGGGCAAGCGGCTGTGACAAAGATCGTCTATCTCGACCACGCCGAGGCATTGGGCGGCGCCGAGTTCAGCCTGCTCGATCTGCTCCGCACCCTCGACCGCTCGCGCTTCGAGCCCACGCTGGCGTGTCCCCCAGGCCCCCTGGCCGAGCGCGCCCGGGGTCTCGGCGTGGCCGTGGCCGACCTCGCGCTCGAGAAGCTCAAGGACCGTAATCCCGTGCGGTCCATCACGCACCTTCTGCGCGGGCAGGGAGTGCTGTCCACGCTCGTGCGCGAGGGCGGATTCCAGATCGCCCACGCCAACACCCTGCGAACGGCCATGGTCGCGGCGAGCGCCGGTCGGCGCCTGCCCGCACGCTTCGCCTGGCACGTGCGCGACTACGTGATGCCCACCTGGGCACGCAGCACCATCCTGCGCCGCTGCCACGTGGCCATCGCCCCCTCGCGATTCATCGCCCGCTCGCTTGGCGCCAGCCCGAAGGTGCGCGTGGTGCCAAACGGCATCGAGATGGGCTCGCCGCCCGACCCCGAGCGCGCGGCGGCCTTTCGCGCCCACGTCGGCCTGCCTCGCGAGGCCCCGGTCATCGGCTGTCTCGGCCGCATCCGCCCGTGGAAGGGGCAGCGCTACTTCATCGACGTGGCCGCACGCCTTGCCGCCCGGCTTCCCGATGCTCGGTTCCTCATCGTCGGCGCCACGCTCTTCCCCGACCGCGGGCGCGACTACGTGGCCGAGCTCAAGGAGCTTGCGGATTCCCTGGGCGTGGCCGACCGCGTGGTGTTCACCGGCCAGACGGACGAGCCGCTGGCCGCACTGGCCGCGATGGACCTCCTGGTCCACTGCTCCGAGGACGAGCCGTTCGGGCGCGTGCTCATCGAGGCCATGGCCTCGCGGCGGCCCGTCGTCGCCTTCCGCTCGGGCGCCGTGCCGGAGATTGTCGAGGACGGCAGCACGGGGCTGCTGGTCGACTTCGCCGACACCACGGGCATGGCCGAGGCCATCTTCGACCTCCTGCGCAACCGCACCCGCGCCGAGGCCTACGGCGAGGCCGGGCGGCAGCGGGTGGCGGATTCCTTCACCGTGGCCGCATCCACCCGCGCCATCGAGGCCATCTACGACGAGCTCCTCCTGCCCGGGCACACGGAGACCCCGCGTTGACCACGCCTGCCATGCGATCCGCCGGCGGCACGTGGCCCCGCCAGCGCATCGTGGCCCTGGCCCTCCTGCTCGCGAGCTGCCTCGCCGTCCTCTATGTGGTCCAGGCCCGGCCGGTCATCGGAGTCCTCAGGCAGTACCACTACCCGTACCGCCCCGAGGCGCGCTGGGACGCCTTCCCCGCGCTCTGCCTCCTGGCCGTTCCCGCGGCCGTGGCCATGGCCCTCTCGCTGCGCCGCCGCGTGCCCACCTGGCAGGTGTGGGGCCTCGTGGCACTGCTCACCGTCGGCGGCCTCATGCTCCGTTCCGGCACGGCGGCGCTCCCGAAACACTTCCCCGGCATCGAGCTGTCCTGGCGGTTCCTGTGGAAGAACACCGAGGGGGCCTACGCCGGCGAGGTGCGGGCCGCGCGGCCCGTCGGGCCGTTCCTGGCCGCCTACGCGCGCCGCATGGGCGCCGGCAGCCAGGCCACCTCGTTCCATCGCGTGCACCTGGACACGCATCCGCCCGGCCTCATCCTCGGGTTCGCCGCGCTGGAGGCCCTCTACGACACGTTTCCCCGGGCTGCCCAAGCCACCCGCCGCTGGGCGCTGCGCACGATGCCCAGCGTGGCCGTGCTCGAACGCCGAGGCGCCTTCGCGGTGCGGCACCCCGTGGCCGTGTCCATGGCCGCCGCACACCTGGCCATCGTCGTGGCGTCGCTGGCTCCGCTCGTGGCTTTCCTGGCCGCGCGGCAGTTCTGGCCGACGGGTCAAGCCCTCGCCGCCGCCGGGCTGGTGGCCGTGCTCCCCGGCACCCACCTGTTCAACCCCTCCGTGGACCAGGCGTACCCCACCCTCACGCTCGTGCTCTGCGGACTGGCCGCCCGGGCCGTGGCCACGCGGCGGGCGCGATGGGGCGTGGCGTTCGGCGTGGCGCTCTACGTTGCGGCCTCCATCCACGTGGGATTCGCCCTGGTCGCCGCGATCATCGCGCTGGCGGCTGTGCTGGCCTGGCGCTCGCAGGAGAGCCCGCAGAGCGTCGCACAGGCGCTCCACACCTGGTGGAAGCCCGTTGCGGGCGCTCTGCTCGCCTTCCTTACCATCGCCGCAGTGCTCCACGTCGGGGCTGGCTATCCCACGTTCCGCGTCGTGGCCCTCTGCTTGCGCAACAACAGGGTCTTCTACGAGGCGGCCGGCCGCACCTGGTGGCCGTGGGTTGCCGTGATGCCCCTGGAGTTCGCCGTCTCGCTCGGGTTCCCACTGGCCATCGCAGCCACCGCGGGCTTCGCGGTGGAACTCGCAGGGGCCGTGCGGCGTCGGACCCTCCGCGGCGCGAGCGCGCTCCTGCTCGCCTCGTGCGGCGCACTGGTGGTCCTGGACGTCACGGGTGCGGCGCTCGGCGAAACGGCCCGGCTGTGGCTGTTCCTCACGCCCCTGCTTGTCCTGGGCGTGGTCGAGGCGGTGTGGCGCCACGCGGCGGAGCCGCGGCGCGTCCTCGCGTACGTCTTCGCCGCGCTCCTGCTCCAGGCCCTCGTCTTCAGCGTAGTGCTCGATTGCGGGCGCACCAGCACCTTCATCGTCCGCCATCTGCTCGGGGTTACGTAGAGCGGCGCGGTTGTGCGACGGCGCAGTGGCGGGTGCTTCCCACGCGGTTTTGTGTACAATGGAGGGAACAGGGAGGCCAGCGAAAGGACGGTGGTGGCAGATTCGCGACAATACCTCGACCCGGCGATCCTGGCGAAGCTCGACCGCCTGGACCTCAAGGCGCGCCTGATCGTCGAGGGCTTCATCTCCGGCCTCCACAAGAGCCCCTTCCACGGCTTCAGCGTCGAGTTCGCTCAGCACCGTGAGTACGCCCCCGGCGACGACCTGCGCCGCATCGACTGGAAGGTCTTCGCTCGCAGCGACCGCCACTACATCAAGGAGTACGAGGAAGAGACCAACCTGGTCGCCTACGTGCTCCTGGACATCAGCGAATCGATGCGCTACGCCTCGGGCGATGTCTCGAAGCTCGACTACGGGTCCTACATCGCCGCCTCGCTCGTCTACCTCATGCTCAAGCAGCGCGACTCGGTGGGCCTCGTGCTCTTCGACGACCAGGTGCGGCGCATCATCTCCGACTCGAGCAACCCTGGCCACCGCCAGCAGCTCATCGACGCCCTCGAAAACATCGAGCCCACCGAGAAGACCGACCTGGGCCGCGTGCTCAACCACATGGTCGGCAAGGTGCGGCGGCGAGGCATGATCATCCTCATCTCCGACCTGTTCGGCGACGTCGACCGCCTCCTCGCCGGCCTCAAGCACCTGCGCCACCGCGGCCACGAGGCCATCGTCTTCCACGTACTCGACGACCACGAGCTCACCTTCCCCTTCCAGGAACTCACCCTCTTCAAGGGCATGGAGGGCTACCCACAGCTCTTCGCCGAGCCGCGGGGGCTCCGCGACCAGTACCTCGCTGAGCTCAACGCCTTCATCGACCGCGTGCGCGACCAGTGCGTCGCCAATCGCATCGACTACCAGCAACTGAGCACCTCGGCTCCCCTCGACGTCGCCCTGTCCAGCTACCTGGCCACCCGAATGGCCACCAGCCGACGTTGAGGCCCGAGCGGGACGCGCTATGCCAACGTTCGTGAACCCCCTGGCGCTCTTCGGCCTCGCGTTGGCCAGTGCGCCTATCATCATCCATCTGCTCAACCGCCGCCGATTCAGGGTGCGCGAATGGGCGGCCATGGAGTACCTTCTCGCCTCGAGCCGCAAGAACTACCGTCGCGTGCGCATCGAGCAGCTCATCCTGCTCGCGCTCCGCGTGCTGCTCATCGTGGTGCTCGTGCTCCTCGTGAGCCGGCCTGTCGTCCGCCAGCGCACGCTCGGCGCACTTGCCGAGCGGCGGCGCTTCGTGCTTCTCGTCTTCGACTCCTCGATGAGCATGGGCTATCGCGACGGCTCCACCCCCTGCTACGACCGCGGCCTCACGTTCGCACAGGAGCTCATGGGCTCCCTGCGCGAGGGCGACACCTGGGCACTCGTGGCCGCCGCGGGGCAGGGGAGGGCCATGGTCCAGGAGCCCAGCCTCGACCTCGAGGCCGCCCGAGCCGCCGTCGCCCGCGACCGCCTGGCCCTCTCGGACGAGGGCGGCAGCATGCCCAGGGCACTCGAGCTCGCCGAGGAAGTGCTCGCCCGCTCCCGCGTGCACCTCAAGGAGGTCTACGTGGTCACGGACGCCCAGCGCGTGAGCTGGGTCGGGCCCGACGGCGTGGTGAGCCCGGAGGACATCGAGCGGGCCAAGCGCATCAGCAAGGCGGCGCGCGTAGTGCTCGTGGACGTAGGGGCCGAGCGCCCCGTGAACCTCGGCGTCACAGGCCTCGAAACCGATGCCCGAGTGGTGGTCGCAGGCGGCGAGACCATCGTCCGCGCCGCAGTCGCCAACTCCTCGCCCGACGACGCCCCCGCCGCCAGCGTCCACTTCCTCGTCGACGGCTTCCGCCAGCAGGATTCGCCCCCTCGCCCCGTGTCCGCCGGAGCCACCGAGCAGTGGGAGTTCCGACACGTCTTCCGGAACCCCGGCGTCCACACCGTCGTCGTCGAACTCCCCAACGACAACCTGGCGAAGGACGACCGCCGCTACCTCGCCGTCGAAGTCCGCGAAAACATCCGCGTCCTCCTCGTCGACGGCGAGCCGGGCGGCGACGCGTTCACCGGCGAGACGGACTACCTGCGCCAGGCCCTCTGGCCAGGCGACGCCGAGGAGGACGCCGCCCGGGTCTCGCTCTTCAAGCCCGAGGTCGTCGTGCCCGATGCCCTCACCGCCGCCGAACTGCCCCGCTACGACGCCGTGGTCCTCGCCAACGTCGAGCGCCTGCCAGAGCCCGTGGTGGCCACGCTCGAAAGCTACGTGCGCGAGGGCGGGGCGCTTGTCGTCTTTCCCGGCGACCGCGTCGACCGCGACTTCTACAACCGCATCCTCTACCGCGACGGGAGCGGCCTGCTCCCCTGCACCCTCGGTGAGCCCGTGGGCGACCCCGACGACCGCGCACAGGCCACACGCATCGCCGACGAACTGGGCGAGCACCCCTTCCTCACCCTCTTCCGCGACCAGAAGGTCATTCGCCTCTCCTCGGCCCTCTTCCTGCGACGCACCCCGCTCGAAGGCGTCGAGGGGAGCACCGACTGCCGGGTCGTGTGCCGCTTCGATACCGGCGGCCCGGCCATCGTGGAGGCACGGCGCGACAAGGGACGCGTGGTCGTCTTCGCCTCCACGGCCGACGACGCCTGGAACGACATGGCCTCCTGGCCCGCCTATCTGACGCTCATGCAGGAGGTGCTCTCCCAGGTGGCCCGCGACCCGGGGGCGAGCCGCAACCTGCGCGTGGGCGAGCCGCTGGTCCGCCACCTCTCGCCGCGCCAGTTCGGCCACACCGTGCAACTCGTGCGGCCGGGCGAAAGCCAGCCCGCGACCCTTCAGCCCACGGCTGCCGATGGGCTTCTCACCGTGGCCTGGCCGCGAACGGAGCGGGCAGGCATCCACGAGTTGCTCCTCGAGCCGGTCGCCACGCGCCCCGAGGGCGCCGAGAGCCCCCGGGAGCTCTTCGCCGTGAATGTGCCCGCTCGCGAGAGCGACGTGCGGCGGGCCTCCGTCGACGAGCTGCGCCGCCTCCTGCCCGGCTTCCAGTTCGACTACCAGCGGGGCGCGGCCCGAAGCACCGTCCCTGTCCCCGGGGGCGACGGCGGCGAGCTCTGGCGAGCACTTGCCTACGCCCTCGTCGGCCTCGTCCTGCTCGAATCCGTCCTCGCCCAGTGGTTCGGGCGGTGACCTGCGCGCGAACCTGCACTCGCGGCTGATCCCCCCCGCACACTTCCTGGCGACGCGTGACGCGTGAGAAGAAAGAGGAGAAGGCATCAGGTGCTCAGCGCCCCACCCGAGGTGGCCCGTGGGCCGTCTGGAATAGGTCCCATACGTCCCATGGGTCTGATGCTCTGCGAGCGGCAATCCCCTTGAGGACCACCCCCGCCGCTCGGCGCCGCGCCGGGCCAGGCGCATGGGACCTATGGGACGGGGGCCAATCCTGCCTCATGGAGAGCCACACTCGCCGGGAGCGATCTCTTCGTTCGTCGCTCGATGTTCGCTGTTGGAGCTCGCGGGGGCTGCGCGGCCCTCATCCCTGCCTGTCCCGATGGGCGAGGGGGGCGAGGCAGGAGTCGGCCTGGATCGGTCTCAGCCCCCGCCGAGCTTGCCTCGGTGGAGCCAGGGTTTGTGCACTACGCGCCTCCCCTTTCCCCTCTTCCGCCGCCTTCGGGGCTGGGGATAGGGTGCGCCCGCGGTACCCGGCGGCTTACGCCGCCGGCTACGTTCTGCCGCCCCGTCGGGGCTGGGGATAGGGGGCGCCCGTTGTCCCGGCGGCTCACGCCGCCGGCTAGATTCTGCCGGCGCTTCGCGGCTCCCGGGTCCTATGCCACCGCGTTCCACCGTGCCGTGCACTGAGGTCGCGGCATTTGGGAGGGGGCATAGTGGTCATTGCTCAGCGGCTCGAGCCGCGCAGGCGCCCCTGGCGGCGGCCGGCAGGGGCGACCGATGCCCTGGCGGAAACGCCCCTGTTCTCACGCGTCACGCGTCACGAGGAGGCAAGGGGGGATGGAGCCTGGCCGGTAGTGCACAAGCCTCGCCCCCACCGAGCCTGTTTCGGTGTAGCGGGGGTGCGCGGGCGGCTGAGGGGGGTATGCGGGGGGCTATCCGAGGTCGTAGCCGTGGGCGCGGAGGAGGCGTTCGAGGATGCGGATCTCGTCGGCGCTGAAGCCTGCGAAGGTGCCGCGCTGGAAGAGCTGCTTGAGCTTTCCGTGGTAGGCGGCTCCGCCGGGGCTCTCGTGGATGAAGCGGAAGGCGCGGATGACTTTCGCTCGGCTGGGCTCGGGCAGGGTGCAGTCTGCGAGGATGGTGGCCACGGCCTTCTGGATCTTAGGATGGGTCTCCCTGCGCTCTGCGGGCTTCGGGGGCGGGGGGCTCTTCTGGGGGGCTTTGGCGTCGTCAGGGGCCGCGGGCTCTCGCGTGCGGGCCAGGCGGATGACTCTGGTGAGGGCCACGGCAAGCTGCCTCTCGCCCTCGGCGATGAGGAGGATCTTCTGCTTGCCGCCCGAGAGGACGTGGGCGCGTGCGGCCATGACCGCGTTGTCCACCTGCACGGCGCTGAGGCCGTAGCGCTGGGTGTGGGAGCGGATGGTGCGCTCGTAGGTGCGGCGGTCGATGATGAAGCGGCGGTCGGCGTCCTCGAGGACGCCGGGGGCGCCGTAGGACGCTGTGAACTCGTCGTCCTTGACGATGGGGACATCGCAGTTTCCGACCTGGTTGGCGAGCTGGAGTGCGAGCTTCATTCCGGGGTCGGTCAGGGACTGGAAGCTTTGCTGGCGTGCGATGCGTGCGGCTCCCGGGCCGCCTTCCTGGCGTGCCTTGACGATGCGGCGGACCGCTGAGTAGACCTTGATCTTGTCGGCCAGGGGCAGGGGGTTCTGCTGGAGCGTCTCCTTGAAGGCTTGGGCAGCGTCGGGGGAGAGGGCTCCGCGAGGGCCCATTTCGGCTGTGGGCTCGGCGAGTTCGATGCCCTGGAGTTCCTCGCCGGCGGGGCCAGCGGCGGCACCGCGCAGCCTGGCGATGTGGGCGAGCGCGCTGCGAATGGCGCGCCGGGGTGCGATGGTGGTGGTGACGGGGCAGCGGGCCGTCGTGGCGATGCGGTGGAGGACCTCCTCGTCGAGTGGATCGGCCATCGCGACGACCAGTTGGTCGTCGAGGCGCATCATGGGCACCGCCAGATGCTCCTCGAGGAAGTGCTGCGGCACCAGGTCGGCGAGGCTGGGGTCGACCATGTCGGCACTGAGGTCGATGTAGGGCACGTCGAGATGGCGGGCGAGTGCCCAGTTGATCTGGTCTTCGGTGCAGATGCGGTCCTCGATGAAGATCTCACCGAGGCGCTTGGCGTTCTGCGACTGTTTCTTGAGGGCCGTTGCGAGCTGGTCGCGGGTGATGAGGAGGGCGTCCATGAGGATTTCGCCGAGGCGGCGGCGGGGGGGGGGCTGGTCGACCATCTTTGCG
>Ga0272442_10003484_pt1 | contig 22046 bp, 20 predicted proteins | sample SSMForm2O_FD_200262 | JGI IMG/M metagenome (GOLD analysis project Ga0272442, IMG submission 200262) | Marine sediment archaeal communities from Little Sippewissett salt marsh, Falmouth, MA, United States - SSM-Form-2O | ecosystem: Environmental > Aquatic > Marine > Wetlands > Sediment ... | reverse complement strand
TCGCCATCAGTTTCATTATCGATAAAGCGGTAATAGAGAAAATTCTCACCCATCCGGAGGTTTTTGAAAAGAACCGGAATCAGCCGGCGCCGCCGGCACCCGCGCAACGATAGAGCAAGCCATTCGAGATTGTCGCGTATGAAGATGAGTGGCCCGGCTCTGATGAACCGATGTTTGGATGGTAAAAAATCTTCAGACCGCCACCAGATCGGTGCCCCCATAACTGTTGAGAAATGGGTCTACATGGTGGCTTTTGCCGTGAAATCCATTGGCGAAATCAAACTCCTTGAAGCGGCGGCAAAAAATATAGCATTCCAAGACCTGGCCCCATTGGCCGGCTCCGTTGGCTGTTGCGAATGACGCGGCGCGGTGGGCTCCTCCAGAGGCCTGATTATGGGGCGATGTGCCGGCGCAGCGCAGGTTAGCCGCTACGCCTCGCTGTGCCTGGCGATCAATTCCCGAATTGCGGGAACCAGTTCAGTGGGTACTTCCATGAAGGTTTGACCGGCAGCCTCAAAAGCCGCTTCATCTTCGGCAACTGCCTGAGCTTCGGACTGCGTCTCGTAATGCGCAAGAAGTTTGTTGACACGCGCTTCGTCCCAGCCTTTGGGAAATGTACTTTGCTTCATCTTCATTTTCTCCTTATTCGACGCCTCAGGGCAAGCAACGGCTTACCACGAAGCTCATAAGCCGTTACCACAAAAACGCTATTTGGCAGAGAATCCGGCACATAAACAACCCTAAGGTATCTTCCGTCATACGTTCTGCCAAGGGCTACCCTTGAGCCATCCTTACCTGGTCGGTCTTCCAGCGGATGTGCGAGTATTTGCTCGACTTCCTCTTCGTCCACATCATGCCCATAAATATGCGGAAGCGCGGTCTGAGGATCAATGTAAAATCGTACATGCACCGGTATTATACCTGAAATTCAACATGAACGCCTTAGGTGATAAGTCCTCGTTTTGTTTCGAGCCCCTAACTTTTCCAGAGATTTCCACCCATCATGCCTCGATTACAGAGAACCTACCTTGCTCCAACCGCCGTTTCAAGAAATTTGACCTTTCCCAACGGTGCTCCCCAGCAAATTCAAGATAAATGGAGATTTCTTACTATAAACAAAGAATCTGCGCAGAATGTTGGGGATGGAGAAGGCATAGTGACGGTGAGCAACAGGGTAAAGAACCGTTTCCCTGAGATGGTGGCGGAACTGGGCCACCTTCTTGGCATGGCAGGAGGGAAAAAACCATCTTCCTCGACAAGAAAACGCCAAGATGTGATTTTGATGGCAATCAGGGCATCTTATCCGTGCGAAGCCTTCGTGGAGATCACCGCATTTGATGTTGATCAGGAACTATTATAATTCCCAGGTACCAACAATTAATGCTTTGAGCTTTAAATGCTTCGGCGTCTTGGGCCAGTGAATCCGCGATATGGGGCTGGTGCCCGGCGCCGGACTCATCATCCAGGGCCGCGCCCCGCTCAACGACCCTGTCATTGTCATGGAGACCATGTCATGGGGAAACGACAGGGGAATGGGAAGAAGCATGGTGGGGCAGTTCGAGGTTTATCACGACTCCGACACGATTTAAGCAAGACAGGAAAGGAGCAGTGGCGGTAGCACACAACGTAAGGGTATTTTCAATTTCATCATACTATTACGGTATCTATCCATCGCTCGAAGATGACGCATGGGCCGCACAAGAAGAACTTTCCAGGTGTTTTCTCCGCGTGAGTGCATCGCGGCGATAACACATTCCTGATGCGTCATTTCAACTGGTGAGGTAGTACGGGTGGTAGAGCAACCGAATGCGCGGCGATAGGAACAAGCAGCACAAGCGGGAACAAGAGCAGAACACAGCAGCGACAGAAGTGATCAAGGGTGTGCGCCTTATTGACATTGGCGACGACAAACCCAAGCGCATTCCACGCCTTGGGTGGCGGGAATGTATCAAGAAAGTATGGGAAGTTGATCCTCTGACGTGGCCGAAATGCGGCACCGAGATGCGCATCATCAGTTTCATTATCGATAAAGCGGTACTACAGAAGAATCTCACCCATCTGGGGGTTTTTGAGCAGAACAGGAATCGCGGGCGCCGCCGGCACCCGCGCAACGATAGAGCACGCCATTCGAGATTGTCGCTTATGAGCTTCAATTGTGTTACACATTCAGCTTTTCCAGTGATAGGCGGTAGCCCATGGCATGCACAATGGCGTTGATACTGGCAAGCTTAGGGTTGCCGTCCTCAGACAAGGCTTTTTGGACGCCCATACGGCTCAGGCCGGCCTCCTGCGCGATCTTACTTACCCCCTTGACGCGGCTTAAGACCCGCAGCGAGGACAATAGAGCGCCGGTATCCCCATCCTTAGCATAATCCTCAAAGATGAGTTTGATATAGCTATCGACTTCTTCTGAGTGATCCTGGAAGTAGGTTCCTTCAAGCTCGTCTAGCGTTGTATGTTTTGCCATGGTTCATGTGCTCCTGCTTGATTCTTACTGGATTTCCTTGTTTTGGGCCACGTATTCCAGCCAATACGCTTTGGCTTGCTCGATGCCTTTTTACTGACTAAAGGCTGTTTGCCCTTTTGGTCAGCAAATAAGACTGATTGCTTCGTAAAAACCCCAATTATGGTCATTGTGGAGTTGAACCAAAATATATAATCAATTGAAACTACTGGATTCCCGCTGAAGCCTGCCCTTGAGTGTTGTTATCGAGGGCGGGAATGACGGCTGCAAGCAATTTTGAGCACTTTACGAGTTTATCAAGACCACCTGCTTCGGCTTTACCGGTTGAGTCACGTTTATTCATCTTATTGAATAACACTGCCAACTGTAGTTGGCAACACTGGAAGTACTTAGAGTTGCGCTGAGCGTAGCATCTTTCCTTTGTTTGTGATGTTTTCAATGCTCAATTGACCCTGTCCCTCACGCGGACACTATCTCATTGAGCGGGATGAGGAAGGTGAAAGTTGTGCCTTTGCCGAGGGTGCTGTCGACCTTGACGATTCCGTGGTGGCTTTCGACAATTGACTTGACCAGAGCAAGGCCCAGTCCGGTTCCCTGCTGGGTTCTGGTGTTTTCGTCCTTGACCCGGTAGAACCGGTTGAAAATACGCTCCAGATCTTCCGCCGGAATACCATAGCCGTTGTCGGCCACCGTGGTGTGCAGATACTCATTTTCCACCCGGCAGGTGACATCGATGGTACTGCCTCCGGGAGAATATTTGATACCGTTGGTGATCAAATTGGTGAGCACCTCTTCCATGCCGCGTTTATTGGCAAAGACCCACGGCAAGGGAGAGTCGACATGTAACTCAATTGAGCTTTGCCGTTCAGCCGCCCCGGGACGATGGAAGGTGACCTGATCGTTGAGTAAGGCCGCAAAATCGAGCTGTTCCTTCTCCCTGGTGATCAGCCCGGATTCGATCCTGGAGAGATCAAGCAGTTCCGAGACCATATCGCTCAGCCCCCCCATCTTCGCCATGGCCCGGGAAAGGATCTCCCGCTGTTTTTCAGTCACCTCCCCGGCCAGTCCGTCAAGCAGCACTTGCATCTGCATCATCAGGCTGTTCATCGGGCTGCGCACTTCGTGGCAGACCAGGGAGACGAAATCAGATTTGAGCTGATCAAGCTCCTTGAGCGCGGTGATATCGTTGAGCACCATTATGGCGCCGATATTGACCCGGGTGCGATTGCGAAACGGGGTGCACTTCGTCCGGAAAAATCTCTTCTGCTCGCCCTCTCCCCAACTCAGTTCCTCTACCAGTTCAGTGAGCGCATCAGAGTCCATACCCAGTGCCTCGTCGATCATCGAAGGCAGGGTGTCGCCCACCGGCAGCTCATCGATGCGTTGACCGATAACCGATTCGCCATGGTAGTCGATCATGTGCAGAAAGGCGGGATTGGCAAGCACCACCCGACGATCCCGGTCAAGGACGAGAACACCGTCAATGAGGCTGTTGACCAGCGTTTTCAGCCGTGAATTAGTGTCGGCGATATCCTGCAGAGCGCGGTTATACCTGATCGCCTTGGCCACCACGGTGCGAAGCTGATCGGGGGTGAACGGTTTGGGGATGAAGTCAAACGCCCCCTTTTTCATCGCTTCGATGGAGTGCTCCAACGTCGCATAACCGGTAATGACGATAACCACCGTATGTGGATGCTTTTCGCGAACAAAGGAGAGAACTTCCATGCCCGACAGCCCCGGCATCATCAGATCCACCAGGATGACGTCAAAATGCTCCCGCTGGATCATCGCCACCCCCTGGTCGCCGTCGACCGCCGTCGCCACTTCGGCCCCCTGCTCACTGAGGACCAGGGTGCACGCATCCCGTATCCGGGATTCATCGTCGACCACGAGGATTTTCGCCTGTTCCGTACTTTCAAACGGTGTCATATCCGTTGCTCTCTATTTTTTGTTCAGCCGATGGAATCAAACAGTATCTCGTTGGACAAGGTGACCACCGGCAGTTCCAGGCAAATCGTCGTTCCCTGCTCTGAGGTCTCCCGCACATATATCCGGCCCTGATTTTCTTCCAAAACGCCATAGGCCATGGAGAGGCCCAGCCCCGTCCCCTTGCCGGGTTCCTTGGTGGTAAAGAACGGGTCAAAAATTTTTAAGACATCACTCTCGGGTATACCGCTGCCGGTATCGGTCACCGAGAGGATCGCCGTTTTTCTGTCCTTGGTAATGGAGGTCGCCAGGGTCAGGGTTCCCTGCTCTTCCATGGCATCCACCGAATTCATAATCAGGTTGATTACCACCTGGCAGATCTGGTTCTTGTCCGCCTTGATCAGCACCTCGTGATCGACCAAGTCCGGCACGATCCTGACGTTTTGAAAAAGCCTTTGATCGTGCAGCAGACGAAGACTTTCGGAAACCAGCATATTGAGCGGGAAAACCTCCCGCGAAGGGCTCGACTGGCGGCTGTAGGCCAGCAGATTTTTAACGATGTCCTTGCAGCGGTTGGCGTCTTCGAGCACGTAATCGAGATTTTTACTGAGGGGATGATCCCGTTCGAGTTTTTCCCTGATGATGCTGCCATACATCAGTATGGAGGTAAGCGGGTTGTTGATCTCGTGCGCCACGCCGGCGGCAAGCCGGCCCAGCGAGGCCATCTTCTCGGTCTGCCCGATCTTCATCTGGCTTTCCCGCAGTTTCCGCTCCACCGCCAGTTTTTCTCTGAGATCGTTGAAGATCCCGGCGGTGGCAACCTCTTCGCCGCCTTCGTAGATGATGGCGGCGGTCATTTCCACCGGTATTTTTTCACCATGTTTGGAAATAATCTCAAGCTGAGTGATGGGCAGTTTTCCCCGGCGGCCAAGTTTTTCATCGCGCAGCATACTCATAATGTCGCGGGCCACGCCGGGCGGGTAAAAATCTTCGATGTTGACCTTGCGTATTTCCGTGCTCGAATAGCCGAAGAGCTCCTCCGCCGCTTCATTGGCCAGGATAATATCACCGTTTCGATCGGCCGCGATTATGCCGCTTACCGAACTTTGTACAACATTATCGATAAGCTGGCGCATATCGCTGTACATCTTTTCCAGACGTTTGACATTGGTCACGTCCCGGATGCTTTCGATGATGAAATCAACCTCACCGCGATCATCCAAAATCGGCGAGAATACCCGTTCTTCCCAGTGCTGTTCACCGTCTTCGACCGTCGCATGCAGCAGCACCGTCTGGCCATCTTTACGGGTAACCACCTGACAAAGCGGGCACTCTTCACCCTTGGTGCAGGGAAAACTTTGATGGGGAAAATGGAGCTGGTTGATTTCCCGGCAGGTAGCACCGACCACCTCCTCTTCGAGCTCGCCGTGCCTGTCAAGAAAGCGGCGGTTGACCGCAATAATGGTTCCGTCCGGTGTAAGGATGCGGGTGGGAAAAGAGAGGCTGTCAAAAACCCGGAGACGCCAGTCGGATTTGTACGTTGCAGGACTACTCATACAATCAGGTTTGCTCAACAGTGGATGAAGGTTGATTCCGGGTGGTTCGACACGAAGATCCGGGATCGCCGGAAGGCACCACAAAAACCTTTGCCAGCGCCCGGCCGGCAAGGCAGCCGACACCTTCACTGGTTACCAGATAAATGCTCGTTCCCGAGCAGTTCAAGCAGATAAACCCCACCTCGTCGCCGGCAAGGGTCGTCACCACCGTGTTGGCGACGCCGTGGCGATCCTGGAAATGGGGGCCGTGGAAATACAATACTTCCAGTACGGATTGCTCAACAACCTCCACCCCTGGTATCCGGGCCAATTCGTTCACGACTTCGGTGCTGAACGATCCCGCCTCCGGCGGCGCTACCAGCAACTGAAGAGCATAACGTTGAGGCCGACAAGAAGTCAGCGCCACCATGACGAATGACCCCATGGATTCAGCCTCGGCCAGCCGCGAGGCTACTCGCGAAAGGGTGGCAGCGGGAAATGAGAGGCTGAGCGAGCGCACTCCGGTTTGCAGATGGGAGCCATAAATTTTGATGACCGATTCCCGGTATCTGGCCGCGGTCTCCACTTTTCGGCCTTGTGCACCGGCAACCTGAGCGTCGAACTCCGAGGGCTCATATCTGAAGGGGCTGTGTCCCGCCGGCAAAACAAATATCCGCAGCAAGGACTCCGCCACCGCGTCCATCAACCGGTAGTCGGTGGTTATACAGAGTGCCGACAACGATGTATAGGCGCTGTAGATGGGCAGATTGACCTGGGCCAGCCGGCTGAGCGCGGCAAAGACTACCCGGAGGTCGGAGCGATGGGGAAAGAGGGTCACACTCCCCACCGTGCCGGGCGCCGTCATGCCATCATCCATCGGAGAAGAGCTGGAAGCGAGCAGGAGAGAGACAAGACGATGATCCCGCTCTTCGATACAAAAATCACCGTCAAACACGGGCGGACCTCCCATAAAGAGCTGGGTCAGATTGATATTGTTGGCGGCCAGGGTTCCCAGAACCCGCGCCCCGGCAGGTTCGCCACCATCTGCTGCAAATGCTACCCGGGTCTGGGGCTCGCTGAACTTAATGCCGCCCAGCATCATCTGATCGCCGAGATCAGGATTAGCTGGAAGATGGGCGGCCATCAGTCACGGATCAGCGAAGAGAAAACGGCCCGGTTCCCGCCGACAGTGAAGAACCGGGCGAAAAACTCAGATAGTATCCCGGACTATTTCAATGAGCTTGTTGAGGTCTATCGGTTTGGGGATATAGTCATCGGCCAGGGTGGTCTTTCCCCCCATGTGGGTATAATTGGTGGAATTTACCGCATCGGCGACGGCGGTAAGAAGGATGATGGGAATATCCTTGTACGCATCATCGTTCTTGAGCTCATCGCAGAGCTGGAAACCGTCTTTTCTCGGCATCATGACATCGAGAATCATCAGGGCGGGGCGCTGTTCTTTTATCTTTTCAAATCCCTCGACCCCATCGTAGGCCTTGGCTACCCTGAAGTTTTCACTCTCCAGTTTCATGGCAAGCGCTTCCACCAGGTCGGTATCGTCGTCGACGACAAGTATCAATTGCTGATCGCTCATGGGTGAACTCCTCTTGATTGTTCCGTAACCGTTGTCAGTTAACATCCTGTATTTTCCGCGGGCCTACACCTGTGGTCTTGGATAGAGCCCCGCCTGTTTGACGATTTCCTCGACCTTTTCTTCCCAGTCAATGGCCATGATGTGGAACCCGGCCACCCCCTCAACCTCCTTCAACCGTTCCATGGTCTCCAGGCAGATCTTGATTCCCTCAGCCGGCTGATCCTCTTTGGCGACACCGCTCATCCGATCCACCAGCTCCTGGGGAACGTCCATGCCGGGTACCCTGTTTTTCATGTACTTTGCCGCCCCCACCGATTTCATCGGAGTAATGCCGGCCAGTATATAACACTTCTCATGCAGCCCCATCTTCCGGACCCCTTCCATCCACTTCTCAAACTTCTCAATGTTGAAAATGCACTGAGTCTGAATGAAATCGGCGCCGGCGGCTATTTTTTTCGCCAGTCTCATGACGCGCAGTTCAAAGGGATCGGCAAACGGATTGGCGGCCGCCCCGATATACATCTTCGGCACCACGCCCTTGATTTCGGCGCCGCCCTGAAATTTACCCTCGTCGCGCATGCCTTTGACCATCTGAATCAGCTGGATGGAATCGATGTCATGCACATTGGCAGCCATGGCGTGATCGCCGAACTTGGTGTGATCGCCGGACAGACAGAGCATGGTGTCGATACCCAGGGCATAGGCGCCAAGGATATCGGCCTGCATCGCCAGCCGGTTCCGATCCCGGGTCACCATCTGCAACAATGGGTTCATTCCCTGCTGCTTGACCAGCACCGAGCCGGCCAAACTGGACATCCGCACCACCGCCGTCTGATTGTCGGTGATATTGACCGCATCGACGACGCCTTCGAGATACTTCGCCTTATCCACCACCGTCTGGGCCGAGGCGCCGCGGGGAGGGCCGCACTCGGAAGTGACGGCAAGGTGACCGCCGGACAATACTTTTTCCAGATTGCTTTGAGTTTTCATTCCGCTAAATCCTCCCTGACTATCTTGCGCGGTCCGCTGCCGCCACCTGCCCGCCAGTCTTTGGCGGGCATAATCTCGAGGTATTGGTCGGTGAGCCCAAGCGCCTTGAGCCGCTCCCAGATGAGGTGCCAGGCACATTCGACCTCATCTCCGATCTCACAGACCCCGCTGACCGAACCGCCGCAGGGACCATTCATCAATTGTTTGGCGCACTTGGCAATGGGACAGATGCCGCCGGTCACCCCCAGCAGACAGTCGCCGCAGCCCTGGCACCGTTCGGTCCAGACCCCGTGCCGATCAGAGCCGCCCATGAATTTGGTGTTGACGGCGGGAAACACCGGCTTGTCCTTAAATCTGGTGGCCAATTGCTGAACACCGCAGCCACATGCCATGGACAGCACCGCATCGGCACTATCGATGATGGGGACAAGCTCTTCGACGTACTCGGGGTCGCACTGCCGCTCCAGGGTATGTTCCCGGATCTCGATGCTGGCGCCGTTTTTCAGCATACTCATCTGAATGCCGGAAGCGAGCACCCCGACCTCCTTTCTGCCACCTGCCGCACAGACCGTGACGCACTCGTTGCAGCCAAGCAGGAGAATGCGTTTGAACGGTTTGATGTAAGACAGTATCTCGTCAAGTGGTTTTCGTTCGGCTGTTATCATCGTTTTCTACTCTCCGTTATAAGTTCAATGTCAATCATCATTGCTGGATCAGGCAGCCGCGGCCTTGATTGGACTCGGCCCCAGCTTGCGTATCTTTTCCGTCATTTCCGTGGCCACCCGGGCAAATCGCTCACCCATGCCGGCCGACATTTTGACCATCTCGAGCCGCTCCGGCTCGATGCCGATTTCCTCGAGATAGCCGCGCATATGGGCAACCTTTCTGGCAGCCTTGTCGTTGCCGTTCTTGAAGTGGCAGTCACCATCGAGACAGCCGGCCACATAGACGCCGTCCGCCCCTTTCTCAAAGGCCTTGGCAATATGCAGGGAATCGACCTTGCCGGAACACGGTACCCGGATAATTTTGACGTTGGCCGGATAGACAAGCCGCTGACTGCCGGCCATATCGGCAGCCGTGTAGGCACAATAGTGGCAGCAGAACGCCACGATTACAGGTTCAAAGTGTTCCATTATGCCACCGCCTTCGCAAAGAGTTGTTCTATTTTGGCAAGCACCTGGTCGTCTTCGAACTGCAGCAGTTCAATGGCCTTAGCCGGACATTCGGCGGCGCACATGCCGCAACCGTGACACCTGGCCGGATCGATTTCGGAGTAACCGTCGGCATTGATAAACGGCACATCGAAGGGGCAGGCTCTGACACAGATCAGACAGGATGCACACCGGGTGGAATCGACTTTTGCCGTGACCGCGCCGAGATTGATCGCCTCGCGGGCGAGAATGGTCATTGCCCGGGACGCCACCGCCCGTGCCTGGGTCAAACTTTCGCCGATGGTCTTCGGGGCATGGGCGGTGCCGGCGACAAAAAAGCCCGGCGTCGGCAGATCCACCGGCCGCAGCTTGACGTGATCTTCGAGAAAATAGCCGTCGTGGGTGCGCGGCAGTTTGAAGATCATGGCCAGTTCCTCGCTGCTATCGTCGGGGGCAACCAGCCCCGTGCTCAAACCGACGCAGTCGGCATTGACCTGAATCCGGCGCTCGAGAATGATATCGTGGTAGGTGACCGCAACCTGGTCGTCGGAAATTTCCACCCGCGGCGGCTCATCCTGATGATAGCGAACGAAGATGACCCCCTTTTCTCTCGCCTTCTGGAAATACTCTTCCTGAAAGCCATAGGTACGCATATCGCGATAAAGCACGAAAATCCGGGCCTCCGGATTCACTTCGAGAATATGCAGCGCATTTTTCACCGCGTTTTGGCAGCAGATCCGCGAGCAGTTCGGGTTCTCCTCGGTGCGTGAGCCGACACACTGGATCATGACCACGTTGTCCCATGCCTGGACCCGCTCAGGACCTTCATGGATGAGGTTTTGCAGCTCCAGCTGGGTTACCACCTTCTCACTTTTGCCCAGCCCGAAGAGATCGGGGCGATTGGGCACGGCCCCGGTGGCCAGAATGGTGACTCCATGCTCAATCCGGCGATAGAACATTTGCCTGCCCACCTGCATGCCGGTGGTAAACATCCCGGGCATACCGGTGTGATCGACGATGATCCCGCCGGTTATTACCTCTATGAGTTCGTGTGCTCTGGTGCGCTCGATCAAATCGTTTACGAAACTTTTGATATCGTCGCCTTCCAGGGTGCGATGAAGCTGTGCGGCGATGCCGCCGAGCCGGACGCCCTGCTCCACCAGATATACCTTGAACCCCTGATCGGCGATCTCCAGGGCCGAGGTCATGCCGGCCACCCCGCCGCCGACCACCAGGACATTTTTGTTTATCGGCAGACTGTGTTCGGCCAGCGGGTGGGACTTGCGGACCGCGCCGACGGCCATCTTGAGCAACTCCTCGGCCTTGTCTATGGCCCGCACCGGCTGATGGGAGTGTACCCAGGTTACCTGATCGCGGATATTGGCGAATTCCAGCAGATATTTATTGAGGCCCGCTTTTCTGATCAGATCCTGAAATTTCGATTCATGGGTGCGCGGTGAACAGCCGCCGATTACCACCCGGTTGATGTTCTGCTCCTCTATGGTCTGGCGGATGTGAGCCATCGACTCGCGGCTGCAGCCGTGCCCGACACCCTCGGCCACCGCCACCCCCGCCAGCTTGGAAACCCGCTCTACCAGGGTGGTAACATCGATCACACCGCCGATATTTTCGCCGCAGTCACAGATAAAGACCCCGACCCGGGGCTCCTCGCCCACCACATTTTTTTCAGGTGGCAGGGCCGGCTCGCGTTCCCGTTCAATTTCCGGGACGGTTACGTCTTTGCCGGCCATGCAGGCGGCGGCACTGGCCTGAACCATGGTTTCAGGAATATCTTTGGGCCCCTGAAAGGTGCCGGCGACGTAGATACCCGGCCTCGAGGTCTCCACCTGGTTGAGGCCCGGGTTCACCGGGAAATTGGAATCATTTATTTCCAGATCAAACACGGACGCCAGCTCCCGCACCTCGTCACCGATTCTGAAACCGGTGGACAAGACGACCATGTCAAATTCTTCGGTGAGCAGCCTGGAGCTGTCGTCGGTGGTGTAGCCCAGTTCCATCCGTTCGGCACCGGGGGCACGCAGCACACTGTGCGGACGGCTGTGGATGAAACGCACACCAAACTCGTTCTTGGCCCGTTGATAATAGCGCTCGTAATCCTTGCCGAAGGTGCGCATGTCCATATAGAAAATGGTGGTCTCGATATCCTCCTGGAACCGTTCCTTGGTGACCATGGCCTCCTTCAAGGCGAACATGCAGCAGGCGCCCGAGCAGTATGGGGCGGCCCCTTTCTGCAACCCCCGTGAGCCGATGCACTGAATCCAGGCCACTTTTTTCGGCTGTTTGCCGCTGGACGGACAGAGAAGGCGTCCCTGGGTGGGGCCCGAGGCCGACAGAATGCGTTCGTACTCGAGGCTGGTCACCACATCGGGATTGTCGGAATACCCCAGATAGTCAAGTCCCGAGGGATCGAAGAGCGAGGCGCCGGGGGAGAGGACAATGGAGCTGCAGGCAATATCACCGGTGCTCCCCAGCTCGTCGGGATTGATAGCACCGGCCGGACAGCACTGCACCAGTGCCGCCACATCGTCGCATTTACTCAGATCGACGGCATAAGCGTAGGGGGTGGCCTGCGGATAACGCATACAGGTGGGGGCCCGATGATCGAGACCGGGAGTGAAGGTGACACAGTGGGGAAATTGTTTGAGACATTCACCGCAGCCGGTACATTTATCCAGATTTATATAGCGCGGCCGGGTGGCCAGCGACACGGTGAAATTGCCCTTCTCACCACGTACCCCGCGCACCTCGGTCATGGCCATCAGACTGATATGCTCCTGACGATTCGACTCGGACAGATTGGGGGCCAGGGTACAGAGGTCGCAATTATTTGTCGGAAAGGTCCGGTCAAGCTGGGTCATCAGGCCGCCGATATTGTTGGCGCGATCCACCAGCACCACATCTTTTTCGGCTTCCGCCAGATCAAGAGCGGTACGGATGCCGCCAAGGCCAGCGCCGACCACGAGAACTCGATTACTTGTCTGAGATCTATCTGTTTTTTGCATGATTATCTTCTTTCCATAAGAGGTAAGTCGGCAATCTACATGGACGCCGCATCGAGAATATCGGGGAGCTTATGCTCCCAGCCAAGGGTCTGCAGCATCACTCCCTGAGCCAGCTCCCTGACTCCCACCAGCATCTCACCGGCAATCTTTATCCCTTCCAGTTCACGATCCGAGGATTTACGGATACGGCGAATCAGCTCATCGGAGATACCCGCCTCTGGTTCACTGGCGGCGATATACTGGGCAATAGCCAGCGACTTGATCAGGAACACGGTGGGAATTATCGGCACCGCCAGCGCCGACGCCTTTTCCATGAAGCTCTTGAACCCGGCAAGATCAAACACCGCGGGCGCAATGATGAACCGGGCACCGGCTTCGATCTTGGCCCGTGCCGCGGTCAGTTCATTGTCCAACGCCGCCTCATCGGCATAAGAGCCGATCGTACAGCCGGTGGTGAAGGCGGGAGCGCCGTCAAGTTCAAACCCACCCAGATCGACGCCTCTGGTGAGCCCATCGATGGCCTGAACCAGGGCGAGTTCATCGAGGTCATAGACTTCCCTGGCCTCGCGATGATCGCTCTGATCCATCGGTTCACTGTGGGTAACCAGCAGATTCTGAATACCCATCACATGGGCGGCCAGAATATCGCCCTGCAGGGCGAGGCGATTTCTGTCACGACAATAGAGATGGATAATCGGTTCCACCCCCTGCTGCTGCATCAGGACACCGCCCGCCAGGCTGCTCATGCGCATGATGCCGTTATCCATATCGGGAATGACCACCGCATCCACCCTGCCCTTTATCCGGCGGGCGTCGTTCACCAGCCTGGTAATGTTTACTCCCTTGGGGGTATGCATCTCGGCCAGTACGACGAACTCCCGTGCCGCTAATCGTTTTGCGAAACTCATCTCACTTTTCCTCCGATAGACTCAGTGAATGGGCTAGTATAGTGACGTTTCGGGGTGAAAGACATCGACATCCTTAAGGTCGTCGCCCAGATAGGCACGCTCGTTCGGCCCCAGTATCCCCAGCGACAGACAGAGCAATGTCCAGATGTGCACCGTGTTGTATGTGGCGCCGTGGTGATGGGCAAGATCATGCACCTGGGCATGACAATTATGACAGCCGGTAATGCAGTAGTCGGCCCCGGTGGCAATAATCTGGTCATACTTGAGCTGCCCGTAGTCCCTTCTGGCATCAGTGAAACCCGACTGGAGAAAACCGCCGCCACCACCGCAGCAGTAGTTGTTGGACTTGTTCGGGGTCATTTCGATGACATTTTCCTCACCGACGATGGACTTGACCACAAAGCGCAGATCATTTGCCACCTCATCCCCATAGCTCTTGCGGACGATCTGGCAGGGATCCTGGATGGTAAAGGTGATCTTGCGCTCGCGATTCCACTCGGAGCTGGGTTTGAGCCTGCCTTCTCTGATCCACTTGGCGTAGTAGGAGTAGATTGAGGCAACCTCGAAGTTGTGATCGATGTTGAATTTTTTCAGTCCGGCCCGGACTGAGAAGGTGATGTGCCCTCATTCGGTATTGAGAAAGACCTTGCACCCCAACTCATCGGCCTGCTGGGCCGAAACCCGGGTCACATGCTCCCAGCATTTGTCGTCAGCGAGAAACAAGCAGTAATTCTCAGCGGCCCAGCCACGGCTGCCGTAGGTCCAGTCAACCCCGGCCAGATGGAGGATTTTCCAGAGCGGCACCAGCTCATCGGGTTCGGTGTTGGGTTCCCGTGAGTTCTGATTTAAAAAGAAATAGGCGCCCGGTTTGTCGATGGGCGCCGCCATATCCTTGAACTCGGGCTGGGATTCCTGGTACTCCGCCAGAACGTCCTCGACCACGAACACGAAATCATCGGGAGCGGTTCCCATGGCGCTGTTCGAGTCGTTTCTCAGCGCCATATCGCAGGAATCCCGGATTCCTTTCGGCCGCTGCTCCCGCGGCCATTCGGCCCGGGCATTGTAGACCAGCTGCGGGATGTCGATCCGCATCGGGCATACATAGATGCAGCGCTGACACATGGTGCACATCCATACCCAGGGATGGGTCGTCACCTCTTCATCGAGCCCCATCGCGCACATGCGCAGAAACTTCCGGGGGTCCATATCCTCCAGCCCGGTCGCCGGACAGCCGGCGGCACAGGCCCCACAGGTGAGACAGAGATCAAGATTGCCGCCACCCGGGATAATGTGCCGGACCTTATCCTTGAAAGAAGATTTTTTCCTGCCTTTTACTTCGATTGTGGTTGTAGTCATGTTCGTTTCCCTGACAATCGTAAAGATTTCCGGTTTAACCGCGGTGGGCGGTGGCCGCTACTTCTCAAATACTTCGGCTGATGTTTCGGTTTTCTGGATGAGCACCTGGCAAAATCCACCCTCATCTTCAATCTCGCCGGATTGGATGACTCGATAAGATGATGGAGGCAGAATCTTGAACAGATCGCGCCGCATCTCAAAATCCGCTCCCTGTATCTCCAATATCTCCGATGTGTTCATGCCCTCAAAAACCTGGGTAATCTTCAACAGCGAGAACCAGGAAACAAAATTCCGTAAATCCATGACGATATGAGACTGCTTAGACACCTGTGCTCACCTTGATAATGTTCTTGTTACCGCAATATTTACCTTCAAAAGGCGGGCCAGTTTAATAAGTTCTGCTGAATAAATTACTGAAATCAGATATTAACCAATAATTACAGGTTTTTATCATACATAGGATGACAATCAGAACCGTTTCGGATCGGCGCCAAGTCTGGTATGATGGGCTCTACTGTTGAACACTGTGCTCAACGGGTGTTAAAGCACTATACAGGTGTCTTTAATAATTGTTCAACCTAAACAGGGATGAATATGATCGGACGCGAACTTGACGGATACTGGAAAACGGTGGTCAACACCATCCGTGATGGCGTCATGATCATTAACCCAGGCGGCACCATCGTCTCCGTAAACACGGCGGTTGAACGGATAACCGGCTACGGCCGGGAAGAGCTGATCGGTACCCATTGTTCCATTCTCGACACTGAACCTGACCATAATAGTCGCAGATTCAGTGAGTCTCCGGCTGGTTCCAGCAATTCCCCAAACGACTCAGACCAGCACCAGTGTCTGGTCAAGCGAAAAGACGGCTCCCTGGTACATACCCTGAAGACCACCGCCGTTCTGGATGACGGGGCGGGCAATGCCCTTGGCAGGGTATACACCATCACCGATCTCACCGAAATCGTCGAAAAAGAGAACCAGCTTGCGGCGTATCGTAAACAGCTCGACGCCGAGCACGATTTCCACGGCATCATCGGCGACTCGCCGGTCATGCGGAAGGTGTTCGATATCATAGAAAATGCCGCCCAATCAGAGGCACCGGTCATCATCTATGGCGAAAGCGGTACCGGTAAAGAGCTGGTAAGCAGGGCGATTCACCAGCTGGGCGCCAGAAGCGACAAACCGTTTATCAAGGTAAACTGTGCCAGCCTCACCGAATCACTGCTGGAAAGCGAGCTTTTCGGTCACGTCCGCGGCGCCTACACCGGCGCCTACAAGGATCGCAAAGGCAGATTCGAAAAAGCCAACAGCGGTGACCTTTTTCTTGACGAGATCGGTGATTTGCCCCTGGCAACCCAGATCAAACTTCTTCGGGTCCTCGAAGAAAAGGTGATCGAACGGGTGGGCTCCTCAACCCCGATTACAATCGATGTGAGGATCATCTCCGCCACCAACCAGGATCTACCCCGATTGGTGGAAAACGGCAGCTTTCGCAATGATTTCTATTTCCGAATCAACGTCATCCCGATTGTTCTGCCCCCCCTCAGGGAACGGCCCGAAGACATCCCCCTGCTGATCGATCACTTCTTCCAGACCATGTCGCTGAAAAGCGCCAAGACCATCGAGGGGGTGCACGAAGAAACCATGGAATTGCTGATGCACCACCGCTGGCCGGGCAATGTGAGAGAACTCAAGGGCGCCCTTGAATACGCCTTCGTGACCTGCCACTCGGGACCGATCCGGCCAAATCATCTGCCTGAGACCATTTTCAGAAAACAGAGCACCCCGCCGCCGCCGAAAAGAACCGGGCTCAATCTTTCTGAGATCGAACGGCGGGAACTGCTCGATGCCCTGGAAAAAACCGGCGGCAATCAGTCTCAGGCCGCCAAGCTGTTGGGTATCTCCAGGGTAACCGTGTGGAACCGGATGAAACGCTTCAATATCCAGACAAAACTCGATATTTCCGGATAAAGCCCAACAATTAACCGTAATGAACTCGTAAAAACCTTGCATTTGCTCGTTAACGTCATTCCCGCCCTCGATAACAACACTCAAGGGCAGGCTGCAGCGGGAATCCAGTGATTTCAATCAATTATGGGTGTCGGGTCAATTCCGGTATAACGGGAATATGGGTTTTTACGAGTCCATCAACCGTAAAACATCAAAGAAGAGGGAAAGAGATGAGTATTGATCTGCCCATGAGCAGTGGTAAAACGTATCGGCTTCAGCCCCAGAAGATCATTTGCCTGGGCCTCAACTACCGTGAACATATCAAGGAGAGTGTTACGGCCGACAGCAAGCGATTCACCGATGAAATACCCGCCGAGCCAATTCTTTTCCCAAAAACAGTGAACACCCTGATCGGCCCGGGCGAGCCGATTGTCATTCCCGCCTTCCTCGATGATCTGGGCTTCAGAGACTGCCGCACCGATTATGAGGGGGAGCTGGCCCTGATTATCGGCACGGGAGGCAAGCATATCAGCGAAGCCGAAGCCTATGACCATATTCTCGGTTACACCTGCTTCAACGATGTGAGTCAGCGCAACTTCCAGAAACATGACACCTCAGGCTGGTTCCGCGGCAAATCGCTGGACACCTTCGGCCCGGTCGGGCCAACAATCGTCACCCATCAAGACATTGGTGATCCGCAAAATCTCACCATGCAAACAAGACTGAACGGTGCAGTCGTCCAGGATGCCAATACCAATCTGATGATCTTTTCTATCCGCCAGATCGTAGCCTATATCTCGAAATACTTTACCCTCACTGAAGGAGATCTGATTGTCACCGGCACCCCCAAAGGGGTTGGCCCGCTGAGGCAGGGTGATCTGGTTGAGGTTGAGATTGAGAACATAGGAATATTGCGGAACCCGGTTGAACGAAGTTGATCATCGATTGTTGTAGCGAAACGAGTAACATTGACAGTGCCTATCGATGGAGATAGCTTATCACAACATATTATCGATGGGGGAATTGTAATGTTAACGGTAACAGTATCGCCGAAATATCAAGTTGTAATACCAAAAGCAGTCAGGCAAGCACTGCGGATTCGCCCCGGCCAGAAAATGCAGGTTGTGGAATACAATGGCCGAATTGAACTAATTCCAGAAAAAGAGATCACCGCATTGCGTGGATTTATCAGGGGGATAAACACGGAATTTAAACGAGAGCAAGACAGGGTATGAATATCGTCGACTCTTCAGCCTGGCTCGCCTATTTTGCTGACGAACCCAATGCTGGATGGGATCCCGATGGCAGACAGTATTATCATGATGGCGTCGTAAAAACCCATATTCCCGTCATACCGGAATTGACCCGACACCCATAATTAATTGAAATCACTGGATTCCCGCTGCAGCCTGCCCTTGGGTGTTGTTATCGAGGGCGGGAATGACGGCAGAGTAGCAACAGCAAAAAAATATGAGGCTACCATCTGGACACAAGATTCAGATTTTAAACACCTGAACAAGGTGAAGTATTTTCCCAAAAATGATTAGATCACCACACCTTCCTCCATTTTTCCGCGCTGCTGCGCCACCATTGATTTTGGGCAGTTTGCGGGGATGCACGTAAGGGTCTCAACCATTGGCATCGTCCACGATAGCAACGCCGTCTATATGTTTCACCGCCATATGGAGGCGCCTAAAGGTGCCTGCATGATGCGCCATCTCGACACCGATACCATTTAAGTGGAGCGAGCCGGCTTGAACGCACGCAATCTGAGGGCGTTGGTTACCACCGCCACCGAACTCAGGGCCATGGCGGTGCCGGCCAGCATCGGGTTGAGGGCAGGGCCGCCGAAGATGGTGAGCACCCCGGCCGCAATGGGAATACCGGTGATGTTGAAGGCAAAGGCCCAGAACAGGTTTTGCCTGATATTGCGCATCACCGCCGCCGACAAAGCGAGGGCATCGGCAACGCCCCTGAGATCGCCGCGCATCAGGACAATATCGCCGGATTCGATGGCAACATCGATGCCGCTGCCCATGGCGATGCCCACATCGGCACCGGCCAGCGCCGGGGCATCATTGACCCCGTCACCCACCATGGCGACCACGGCCCCTTCCGCCTGCAGGTCCCGCACCTTCTTGAGCTTGTCTTCGGGCATCACCTCGGCGATAATCTCCTTGATACCCGCCTCTTCGCCAATGGCGGCGGCGGTATGGCGCTGATCGCCGGTAAGCATGACCAGGCGGATACCACGGGCGGCCAGCCCGGCAACACCATGTTTGCTGTGCGCTTTGAGTGGATCGGCAATGATCAGAAGCGCTGCAAGAGCACCATCGACGGCGGCAAAAATAACACTCTTGCCCTGCCGTGCGAGCAGATCAACCGTGGTAGCCTGATCTTTACTGAGCTGTACATCAGCCAGAAACCCACGGTTACCGATCTGCACCAGGCTGCCCGCCACCTGCGCCTCGATTCCCCTGCCGGTATAGGAAGTGAATGTATCCGGTTGAGTCAGGGCCAGGCCACGCTCACGGGCGCCTTCAACCACCGCCCCAGCCAGCGGATGTTCCGAGTTCTGTTCCGCCGAGGCGGCCAGCCGAACGATCTCATCAGGATCGCTATCGGGATCTACCACGATCACATCGACGAGGTGCGGGGCGCCCTCGGTGATGGTACCGGTTTTATCGAACACCACGGTGTCCACCGCCTCGGCGCGCTGCAGAGCGGCGCCGTTTTTTATCAGCACGCCAATCTGCGCCCCTCGTCCCATCCCCACCATCAATGAAATGGGGGTCGCCAGCCCCATGGCGCAGGGACAGGCAATGACCAGCACGGCGATGAAAAAGCGCAGCGACGTGGAAAATTCCACCCCGCCGATCGCCAGCCACAAGAGGCCGGCACAGGTGGCGATCACGATTACCGCCGGGACGAAGTAGAGGCTGATCCGATCAGCAAGAGCGGCAATCGGCGCCTTTGACCCTTGGGCCGAACGCACCATCTCGACGATCCTGGCCAGCACCGTATCGGCCCCGGTCTTCGTGCAGCGCACCTTCAGCAACCCGTCTCTGTTGACGGTACCGCCCACCACCGCATCACCAACACGCCGGCGCACCGGCATTGATTCGCCGGTGAGCATCGACTCGTCAATGGCCCCGTCACCATGCACAATTACCCCATCCACGGGGATCCGCTCGCCCATCCGCACCAGAACGATGTCGTCCGGTTTGATCGAGGAAGCGGCAACCGTCCGGTAGTTTTCACCCTCCACGAGGGTGGCCGTTTCCGGGGCGAGTTCGAGCAGGCCCATGATGGCCGCCGATGCCCGCGACTTGGAGCGGCTTTCGAGATACTTGCCGAGATACACCATGGTGATCAACACCCCGGCCGACTCGAAATAGAGATCCATGGCCCTGGCCATGGGCGAGATCCCCATGAATATCTCCACCAGATTCCACAAAGAATAGATCAGGGCGGCGCCGGTGCCGATAGCAATCAGCGAATCCATGGTGGGAATACCGCGCAGCAGGGCGGGGATGCCGCGCCGGTAGAAATCTCTGCCCAGCCAGACGATGGGTGCGGTGAATATCAGCTGGGTAAGCCCGAAAAGTACCGGATGATGGTGCGGCGACAAGGCCCCCGGCAGCGGCAGACCGATCATCTCGCCCATGCTCACGTAGAGCAGGGGAACGGCCATGAGTACCATGCCGACAAAACGGGCGCGCATCTCCCGCAACTCATTTTGAACAGCGGCCTGTTTTTCCGCGATCTCCGACGCCCGGCCCGCTTTCACCTCAGCGCTGAAACCAAGCTTTTCAATGGCCGCGCGGATCTCGGCAACGCCGATACGGGCCGGGTCACAGATCACCCGGGCGCTGGCCCCGGCGAGGTTGACGCCGATATCCTCAACCCCGGCCATCTTGCCCACCACCTTCTCAATACGGCTGGAACACGAGGCGCAATGCATGCCGTCAATTGCCAGATCAATGGTTGCCGCACCGGTATCCTTTGGGGCTTCCAGCTCAAAACCAAGGGCCTGGACACGGGTGCGCAGCTGCTCAAATGATATCCGTGTTTCAGCAAAGCTCAGCTCGATGGTCTCGGCGGCAAGGTTGACCTCGGCACGCTCGACCCCATCCATCTTGACAAGTACGCGCTCAATGCGGCTGGAGCACGAGGCGCAGTGCATGCCTTTAACGCCGGTGCGAATTTCTTTCACTGAAGGTGCGGGTACATCCATATTGTTGTCGTTTTCGGCTACTTGCACGGCACCCAAGATGGGTTTACAATCGATCTGAACGGCTGAACCATGATGAGCCCGTTACAACCCCTTTTTCCGTCATGCCGGAATTGATCTTGCATCCATACTAGAGAGGAAATAAGGATGACTACCGTAAAAATAAAGGGAATGAGCTGCGGCCACTGCGTTGCCGCGGTCATTCAGGCGCTTGAGCGTCTGGATACGATCAGCAAGGTTTCCGTTGATCTTGAAAAAGGTGAGGCACGCTTTGCCGGTGAACCGGCCCTCGCCGATGTAAGAGCCGCCATCGAGGCCGCCGGCTTTGAAGTGGTGGATGAGAACGCATAGCAGAACCACCCTCAAACAGTAAAAACCGGTGGCTAAAAAGACTTCCCCTCGCATCCTGATCCTCGGCCTCGGCGGTATGGGGTACCACCTCGCCCGAAGGCTGCAGGAAGAGGAGTATGCGGTTACCGCTATCGAGTCAGACCGTGAGCGGTGTCATTACGCCGATGATGAGCTGGATATCAGGGTCGTGCAAGGCGACGCCATGGATATTGATGCATGGCGACAGGCGGACGGGGCCGCCATGGACACTGTAATCGGCGCCACCGACTCCGATGCGGTCAACATCTTTGCCGCCCGGATCGGTGATAAATTCGGCATTGCCAATAAGATCGCCCGGGTTCGGTCCCTCCAGTACGGCCGTCCCGATTCACTGCTCGGCAACCAGGAGTTGATGCTCGATCTGCTGGTTCATCCCGAAGAACTGGTGGCCCAGGAGATCGTTCGGGTAATCAAGCTGCGTGGTGGCCATGAAATCATCCCCATTGCCGAGGATCAGGTGCAAATGCTGGCGGCCAAGGTAACCGCCGATTCACCGCTGGTAAACCTGACCATGCGGGA
>Ga0272442_10003480_pt1 | contig 22057 bp, 14 predicted proteins | sample SSMForm2O_FD_200262 | JGI IMG/M metagenome (GOLD analysis project Ga0272442, IMG submission 200262) | Marine sediment archaeal communities from Little Sippewissett salt marsh, Falmouth, MA, United States - SSM-Form-2O | ecosystem: Environmental > Aquatic > Marine > Wetlands > Sediment ... | reverse complement strand
ACCTATTTGAGTACAGAAAATAATGAGAGTGATACTGATCAGTACCTTGATGAAAAATTGCATGGAAACTCCTCTGTTGTGCCAATGTTATCTTTATAAGTGGTTTTTCACGTATATCAGAAGTATTCTCTAAACAAGTCTCGGTACCTTTATGAGCAGGTCAGACATCGGGTACGAGTAACAGGGATGAAAATAATTAAATTTTATCCGCTGCCCTTCTCCCGCCACATAACGTATTGACGTAGATGGTGCCGGTCAGCAGGAGTGAGCGACAGAATCCGCATTCACCGCTACGGCAGCGTGACGGAGGCGATAGATTTGCCCGTTCCATGGCAACGAAGACTGATTCGGTAGACCTGGCGGGAATTTCATACGAGTTATTTCCTATGCGAACGGTTATCTTGAATGATTTATCGAAAAGTTCTGTCGGGAAATCATTATATGCCGCGATTGCTTCAATATCGCCGAATGCCTCCCGTCGCACTCTTTTTCCCGGAAGATTCAATCCTTCCAGTTCCTTGTCAAGAAATTCGTACATAACCGGAGGGCCACAGATAAAAAATGTCTTTCCGGCTGCGTCACCGATGCGCTCCGTTATGATCTCCTTTGTCAAAAACCCCCTTGGTCCTTCTCATGTTTCATCCGGTTCACTGCAAACGATGAAGACCTTGAATCTGCCTGACGACTGTTCTTCAAGCCGACGCAAGTCTTTTTTCATCTTTTTCACCTGTCGGTTTCGGTAAATACGTGCAGATCTGAAAAGCGGGATGCCTGTCGGAGTGTTTATATGAATGGTCTACTGTAATACTGAAAGTTGTTGTTACAATAAAAGGGGATGCCGAAAATCGTGGATAACCTGATGCCGCATATGATCGGAGACGTGGTGTCCCTCGTCACACAACCGAAGATCGACTATCCGAGAGGGAGAAAAAAAGAACAGAAATTGTTTCAACAAGTTCTGGGATTCATGACCACTGGTGAGTCATAACGGTAGTAAGGATAATGGGTGAGTAGAAATGCTCACCCATTGTCATTTGTCGCTTCAAGTTGTATGCCAACGATTTTCCTACTCGACTTTTTTAAACAGCTTTCCTTTGGTATTACAGACGGGACATATGTCAGGCGGTTCTTTCTCCGCCGTGTACCCACAGACGGGACAGACGAAATACGGATATTCCTCCTGTTTTGCGTCCAGACTGTCGAGGGCATTTTTATAGAGCTCGGCATGAATCTTCTCAACCTCGAAGGCATACCGGAACGTTCGTTCTGCATCCTTGTTTTTTTCAGCTTCAGCAGTTTCAAGCATCTTCGGATACATAGTCTTAAATTCATATATCTCACCATCGATTGCTTCTTCGAGATTATCCTTTGTCGTTCGTATTCCTTTCAGGGCTCTCAAATGATTGTGGGCATGAACGGTTTCGGCTTCTGCCGCTGCCTTGAAGAGTCGTGCGACCTGGGAATAACCGTCTCTTTGTGCCCTTTCTGAGAATGCCAGATATTTTCGGTTCGCCTGGGATTCGCCGGCAAACGCCTCTTGGAGATATTCTTCTGTTTTCGACATGATCAGCCCTCCGTTTCTTCGTAAGGTTGGAAACATTATTCAAGAATTGCAAGTCTTCTCACTATATTCATTATTATAAATATTTTCAAGGAAGAAGGCCCCCCTGGTGCGATTCGAAGAACAGTCTTTCAGAAGTTCGGCGGTAACGGTACAGCGAAATATAACGATTGGTAATTGATTAAGATTTATCACCTGTGATATCAGATATACCAATCGTTACATTTTACAGAATCTCCGTTGATGGCTACGGGGAACTTTTATCGAGTGAGCTTGGCATGCCCTTATGTTTTTGAGACTCTTTACCAGTAATCGTATGGAGATCCTGGCTGAGATGCTGGCCGAGGTCCTCAGTACACCGCTGTCTTCAATTCTGGACAAAGAAATTATTGTCGTTCAGAGCAAGGGGATGGAACGCTGGATTTCCATGGAACTTGCCGGACGTCATGGTATCTGTTCGAACTATTCTTTCCCTTTCCCAAACGCATTTATCCACACCATGTTCGAAAAAATAGTCCCCGGCGTACCTGAGCGGTCACCTTTCGATCCGGATCTTCTCACATGGACAATTATGAAGGTTTTGCCATCCTGCATAAAGCGCCACGGTTTCCGGAGCCTCAGAGCGTATCTGGAAGATGCCGGGAATCATCTCAAGCGTCTGCAGCTTTGCGAACGGATTGCTCATACCTATGATCAGTACCTTGTTTTTCGTCCCGAGATGATAGTCCGATGGGAAATGGGGGAGGAGAATCACTGGCAGGCTGATCTCTGGCGGGAACTTGTCAAAAAAAATGGTGCCGAACATCGTGCGGCGCTGGGAAAGATGTTTCTTGAAGCCCTTCAAGAACGTCGCGGAGTCGGGGAGGGGTTCCCGGAAAGGGTATCTGTTTTCGGAATATCGGCACTTCCCCGCTTCCATATGCAGATTCTTGACGGCATATCACGTTTTACCGAGATCAATCTCTTTTTGATGAACCCGTGCCGGGAGTACTGGGGCGATATACGTTCGGAAAAGGAAATTCGCAAAACAAAGGCAAAACGGAACGATAAACAGCATGGTGCCTATGAACTCTATCTAGAAAGCGGGAACAGCCTCCTCGCATCGATGGGGGCACTCGGGAGATACTTTTTTGATTTATTACATGAATTGAATTGTGAAGAGGTTGAATCATTCAGAGATCCCGATGACAGTTCGCTTCTGTCGTGTATTCAGTCTGATATTCTCAATCTTGTGGATCGGAAGGGACCGTTGCATGATAAAAGAATTATACATGAAAAAGACAGATCAATTCAAATTCACTCGTGCCATAGTCCTATGCGGGAGATGGAGGTTCTGCAGGATCGTCTTCTCGATATGTTTGAAAGCGATCCGGAACTCATGCCCAAAGACATTGTGGTCATGATACCCGATATTGAAAAGTATGCACCGTATATAAAGGCCGTTTTTGATATACCGTATGCCGACCCGCGAAGGATACCATTTACCATTGCTGATCGGAGTGTGAGGCAGGAAAGTAAAATAGTGGAAACATTTCTGGCAATACTCGACCTGGCGGGAAGCCGTTTTGTTGTTTCACAGGTTTGTGCGATTCTGGAATCACCGGCGGTGAGAAGACGGTTTGATCTCGGTGACGACGATTATGAACGAATACACCGGTGGATTCATGATACGTGCATTCGATGGGGAATTGATGGTGAGAGCCGGAGTCGGGCCGGTCTTCATCCTTTCCGGGAAAACACATGGAAGGCCGGACTCGAAAGGCTGATATTGGGGTATGCTATGCCGGGACAATATGAGACCATGATGGAGGGTATTGTACCGTATGATAATGTGGAAGGAAGTGATGCCCTGGTACTGGGCCGTTTCGTCGAATTTATGGAGCAGCTGTTTCAACAGGCGGCAGATATTGAACAACCGCGGACACTGGAGATGTGGTCTCATACCCTGTCAGGTATCCTCGATGATTTCTTCAAACCTGATGATGATTCGGAACGGGAGCTGTACCTGATCCGGCGTACGATCAATAGTCTGACAGACATGCAGGAACTGGCGAACTTTCGTGAAGAAATCGACATCAAAACAATACACTGGCATATCAGTCAATGTTTCGAAAATGAAGGATACGGTTTCGGTTTCATAACGGGCGGCATTACCTTCTGCGCGATGCTTCCTATGCGGAGTATCCCGTTCAAGGTTACCTGTCTGGTGGGCATGAATACCGACGCTTATCCCCGGCAGTCCGTGACGGTAGGATTCGATCTCATGATGCAGACGCCTCGACCGGGGGACCGGTCGAAACGAAACGACGACAGGTATCTCTTTCTGGAGGCGATACTTTCAGCCCGGAATACATTATATATCAGTTATGAAGGGCAGAGTATCAAAGACAACAGCAGCAAACCACCGTCAGTCATGGTGAATGAGCTTATTGACTATATTGAAGCGGGTTTCCAGATTCCCGGAAACGACGTGCAGGAGCATCTGCTTATTCAACATCGTCTCCAGGCCTTCCACCCCGGTTATTTCGGAGATCCCGGTTCGAACCGGGGATCCAATCTGTTTAGCTATTCAGGACAGAACTATAAGGCAGCCACCTGTCTGATGAGACCCCCGGGAGACCCCGTTCAGTTTATCAGCGGAGGGCTTTCTGAACCGACGGATGAATGGAAGGTTGTACATATCGATGATTTGTTCCGGTTCTTCAGCAATCCGGCACGGTATCTTCTCAACAGGCGACTGGGTATCTATTTAGATACAAGAAAAGACATTCTTACAGACTCGGAAAATTTTGGTATTCCCCCACTGGAAGAATATCTTCTTGCAGAAGAATTAGTGAAAAGAACATTGGAGGGGCGAAGCCGCGGCGATCTTCACCATATCGTGCAGGCTGCCGGCATGATTCCCCATGGTGCGGTTGGAGATTGCATGTATGAATCGCTCATCCGGGGCGTGGAACGATTCGTTGAAAAAACAGTTCCCTACATGAGTGGAAAACCGTTCGATTCCCTGGACGTACATTTGAATATAGACGGATTCACGGTAACAGGACGAATCGGTGATATTTACCCGGAACACGTGTTGCAATTCCGTTATGCGAGATTAAGACCCCGGGATCATTTGAGGGTGTGGATTAATCACCTGGTGCTCAATTACATCAGGGCTATCGATTATCCCAGAAAGAGTATACTGGCAACGCTTCGACCGAGACCGGGAGAACCCCTGTGGACGGCATGGGAATATTTACCTGTCGAGGATAGCGAAACAATCTTGAAAACGCTCCTTGAACTGTATTGGGCGGGACTGAAAAAACCTCTTCACTTCTTCCCCGGTACAGCCTGGGAATATGTTCGCATGATTTTTGAGAAAGAGAAGCAGCCGGAAATTGCTCTGAGACAAGCCCATGGCAAATGGGCGGGGAGTGATTATCATCGCGGTGAGTGCGAGGATCTGTACTATCAACTGTGTTTTGGTACAACCGATCCTCTCGATGAAGACTTCAGACAGGTTGCATATACAATTTATGAACCGATTCTTCAAAACTCTGGAGAGACGGCAGGATGACGAATCAGTTTGACCTTTTAAGCAGCCCCCTCGGGGGAACGATCCTGATAGAAGCAAGTGCCGGTACGGGAAAAACCTACACGATCAGCGGACTTTTTCTCAGGCTAATCCTTGAGAAAAATTATGATGTCGGTGAGATACTGGTTGTTACCTTTACCGAAGCGGCAACGGCGGAATTGAAGGAGCAGATCCGCAACAGGCTGGGCAAGGCGGCACGAGTATTTTCCGGTGAGGCCAGTGATGATGTATTTCTCTCCGGCCTTGCGGAAAAACATGGTGATTCAAAGACGGCGTTGGGCTCTCTGAGAGAGGCCCTTCGATCATTCGATCAAGCGGCCATATTTACCATACACGGTTTTTGCAGGAGAATGCTGGCCGAAAATGCTTTTGAAAGCGGCAATCTTTTTGATATGGAACTCGTTGCAGATCTGTCCCATCTCAAGAGGGAAGTCAGCGATGATTTCTGGCGTAGATATTTCTATCAAGCGTCACCTCTTTTTGTAAATTATGCGTTACGCAGCCATTTTACACCCGATAACCTGTATGGACTTCTGTCAAATGCATCATTTCGTTCCGGTCTGAAGATCATTCCGGACGGAGGAATTCCCGATTCTTCCGGAGAGGAACGTGAATACCTGGCATGCTTTGATACGGTCCGCTCGGCCTGGCAGTCTTCACGGGACGACGTTGAGAAACTTCTCATGGAAAACGAGGGACTGAATCGGACCAGATACGGGAAGTCAAAAATACCACGCTGGCTTCAATCGATGGATACCTATCTATCTGGATCGGGAAGTCAAATTGAACCAGGTAACTGGTTTAAAAAATTGACGGCAGAGGAAATACGCAGCTCGATAAAAAAAGATAGTACACCACCGGAACACGATTTTTTTGAGCTCTGTGAGGATTTATATGAACGTCAGAAGATATTGAGAGATATATTTGAACGCCGTCTCCTCGGGCTGAAACAAGAGTTTTTTAACTATGTGGACAGAGAGTTTGCGAGGCGTAAGACGGAGAAAAACGTTCTTTCTTTTGATGATCTCCTGCTGAAACTTCATAATGCACTGGAAGAACAAACGGATGACGAACTTGCTCGATCGATACGGACAAAATTTAAGGCAGCTCTTATCGATGAGTTTCAGGATACCGATCCGATTCAGTATGCAATTTTCAAAAAGGTATTTGGGATGGAACATAATGTGCTTTTCCTTGTCGGTGATCCGAAACAGGCCATATACAGCTTTCGGGGTGCAGATATCTTTACCTATATAGAGGCAGCTCAGGATGCAGAAGCCCGGTATACGCTCGACAGGAACTGGCGATCCAGCCCTGATCTGATTCAGGCTATCAACACGATCTTTACACAAGCGGTCAATCCATTTGTCTATCGTGACATTTCCTATGACAGCACTGTGCCGGGATTTGAGCACGATGGCGAATCATCAGGGGGAGAAGACCACGTCGGTGCTCCTTTCCAGTTCTGGTTCGTCGATGCCCATAAGATTGCACAGTCCGAAAAACCACTGACGAAAACGGCGGCCCGTGAGTTGATTCCGAAAGCTGTCGCCGCTGAAATTTCAAGGCTCTTGAACCCGAATCATGGCAATCGAGTTACGATAGGGGGGAACCCTCTCCGCGAAGAGGATATTGCCGTGCTGGTAAGAAAAAATATCGAAGCACGTCTCATGCAGGGTGCGCTTTCAGCGATCGGTATTCCCAGTGTCCTGTGCAGTTCGGGAAACATCTATGATTCACACGAAGCTCTGGAAATTGAGAGGCTCTTGTCCGGTCTTGCCGATCCGAACAATGAGAATCTGATCAAGGGTGCTCTTTCAACACAGATATTCGGGATGAGTGGAGAGGAACTGGATGATCTGGTGAATAATGACAAGGCATGGGAAAAGAGACTTCTTACCTTCCGCCATTATCACGATGCATGGAACAAACACGGATTTGTCCGCATGTTCAGAGCACTCATTGAAGCTGAAAATGTAATTCCCCGTCTCATGTCCCTGCATGACGGGGAGCGACGCACGACAAATCTCTTACACCTTTCTGAAATTCTTCATCAGGCATCCCTCGAGAATAACGTATCTACGGCGGGACTCTTACAGTGGTTCTCAGACAAAAGAGACTCATCTTCGACGGACGGAGAAGAGAACCAGCTGCGCCTTGAAAGTGATGAGAATGCCGTAAAACTCGTTACCGTTCATAAGAGTAAGGGTCTTGAGTATCCCGTCGTGTTTTGCCCCTTTCTGTGGGATGGTTCGAAGATCAGAAATCCGAAGAACCCTTTTCTGTTTCATGATGAAAAGAACGGAAGGAGATTGACACTTGATATCGGTTCCGAAAATATGGACAGAAACAAAACCTTCGCGGAACAGGAACAGCTTGCGGAAAATATGAGACTATTCTATGTGGCGCTGACGCGGGCGAAAAAACGCTGCTATCTGGTGTGGGGACGTTTCAACGAGGCAGAGACGTCGGCTCCTGCGTATCTCTTCCATCGTGGTGATAAACGAGATGACGAAAAGGTGATCGAAAGAACTGAAAAACACGTCAAGTCATTAAATGACGAAACCCTGCTTAACGATTTGAAACAAATTCGGGATATGTCGCAGGGTACCATTGGCCTGTGTGAGATGCCGACCTGGGATAGAAAGAAATCTCTTTCTCGTGATACAAGAGACGTTGAACTTACCTGCCGTAGTTTTTCCGCACCGATAGACCGTGAATGGCGTCTTGTAAGTTTCTCGTCGCTCATATCCGGAAGGCCGCAGGATTCGGAAGTTGCCGATCGGGATACAATCCTCATTCATGATATCCATGATGATTCGAGCGATGATAACATGTTGAGAAAAAGTGAGACACCGGATATCTTTTCCTTTCCCCGGGGTGCGAAGGCAGGGACATGCCTCCATGATATTCTCGAACACCTTGACTTTACCACGAGCACCGGGACAGCAATCAAAGAACTGATTGGAGATAAACTTGCGGCTTACGGCTTTGATTCCATATGGAACGACACGATCTGCGGAATGATTCGAAACATCGTGACGGTTCCTCTTGAGCCGGAAAAAAGTTCCCTGGCACTTTCTTCTATCGGAAACGAGGACAGACTCAATGAACTTGAATTCTATTTCCCCCTGAAATCGATTTCTACGAGAGGATTGAATCGTTTATTTGAAAAACATACGGGATCGCTTCCGGTGAGGGAATTTCCGGAACGAATCGAGCGGTTGCATTTTGCACCTGCCCGAGGCTTCATGCGGGGATTCATCGATATGGTGTTTGGTTTCGAGGGTCGTTATTATTTGGTTGACTGGAAATCGAATTACCTGGGTAATCGGGTAAACGATTACGGACAGAATACAATGGCCGCCGCCATGGAAAAAGAGTTTTATAATCTTCAGTACTACATTTATGCAGTGGCGCTGCATCAATACCTGCGACTGCGACTGCCCGGTTATGATTATGAACGACATTTCGGCGGAATATTTTATGTGTTTCTTCGCGGTGTCGATCCGCTCAACCCCCATGTCGGCATATACAGAGACCGACCGACAAAGGAACTGATCAGCGAATTATGCGAAAAACTTATAGCAGGAAGGGAAGTCCGTGAATAAAGACATCCTCTATCGTCTATCAAACAGTGGAATTCTGTCATATATTGATATCCATTTTGCTTTGTTTGTCTGCAGTCTGTCAGGAACAGATGTGCCGGAGCTTTTATTTGCGGCGGCTCTTGCGAGCAGTCATACACGACAGGGAGATATCTGCCTTGATCTTTCCACTCTTGCAGGAACGCAGATACTGGATGAAGCGAATGGTGAAGCACCCGTGATCTGTCCCGATCTGCATTTGTGGTCTGCAAAACTTATGGAATCAGATGTGGTGGGGAGCCCCGGTGACTGCAAACCGCTGATCCTTGACAACAAGTACCGGCTCTATCTTTTTCGGTACTGGGATTATCAGGAGAAGCTGGCCGACTTGATCAGGAAACGCGTCAACGATAAAGAAAGAACAATCGATCGTACAATGTTGAAGGACGGTCTTGAAAGGCTCGTTCCCGGGAAAGGGAACGATAATGGCATTGACTGGCAGAAGATAGCAGCGTTTACTGCCGTAACAAAAAGATTATGCGTTATTACCGGAGGGCCGGGAACGGGTAAAACCGCAATGATTGCGGCTATACTGGCCCTGCTCCTGGAACAGGATGAATCGCACAGGATACGAATAGCTCTTGTGGCTCCTACCGGTAAGGCTGCTGCCCGACTGCAGGAATCAATTGAAAATACGAAAAAGCATCTCAGCTGTTCCGATAGTGTCAAGAGGACAATTCCTACAGAAACGTCAACCATCCACCGCCTTCTCGGTACGATTCCCCATTCTCCCTATTTCCGTTATAACAGCAACAATAAACTTGCCATTGATGTTGTTGTTGTCGATGAAGCCTCGATGGTTGATCTTGCCATCATGTCGAAACTTGTACAGGCGCTGCCGATGGAGTCGCGTCTCATATTATCAGGTGATAAAGATCAACTCGCTTCAGTCGAGGCAGGTGCCGTACTTGGTGATATCTGCGATACGGGAATCAGTCACAGCTTTTCACAAGGATTTTGTCGCGATCTCAAAGAGGTTACCGGCTATGAGATCGATGAGGACGGATGTGAACAAAACGGATCACATGTGCAGGATTGCATTATCCAGCTGAAGAAGAATTATAGGTTCGGCAGTCACAGCGGGATTGGCCTGATGAGTCAGGCGGTTAATGAAGGTGATGACGATCAAGCAGTAAACCTGTTACAGGATGATAGCTTCCGGGACATTATGTGGAAACGGCTCCCGTCGCCCGATGACCTGTCACGGGTTTTCAGGGATACAGTCATAGAAACATATGGAGCATGCTTGAAAAAGGATGATGTTTACACAATGTTTCGTCTGTTTAATGCATTTCGGATTCTCTGTGCCGTTCGCAATGGTCCTTACGGTGTGAAAGTGTTAAACGAAGTGACCGAGAATATCCTGAGAGAGGAACGATTCATAGACGACGCACGTCGCTGGTATAGAGGCCGTCCGATTTTAATCACCAGGAATGATTATCGTTTAGGGCTTTTCAATGGTGATGTGGGAATTGTGATGCCGGATTCTGACGCAGACAATGACCTTCGGGTCTTTTTCCCGGCACCCGATGGCAGCGTTCGGAAATTTCACCCCATGAGACTGCCCGAACATGAAACCGTCTATGCCATGACAATTCATAAAAGTCAGGGATCCGAATTTGACAGGGTGTTCTTATTATTGCCCGAAAGGTATTCCCCTGTATTAACCCGCGAACTTGTGTACACGGGTATTACCCGGGCACAAAAAAACGTTACGGTTTTTTCTTCGGAAACAATCTTTCGTACCGCCGTTGCCAGACGGATTGAGCGTACTTCCGGTCTTCGTGATGCTCTGTGGGCAGAGTAATCAGAATGCAGCAAAGTCGCAAAGGCAAACGACTTGTAATCAGGGACAGCGTGGTGGGTGTAGGGTGTAGGAAAAGAATATGAATAGGTCAAGACATGGGGAACAGTTATAGCTCAGGACATGGATAACTTTCTCATACCCTGAGACGATACCCAGGCCACGATTTCTGGATAACTGTTTTTCCTTTCCCAATTCCGATATTCAATACAACCTTGAGCCTTTTTCCTTATCCTTTTGCCGTTATCCTCCCATTATTGTGCAGTATCTTGTTGGCTCTTTTTCAACGTCTTCTTGCGTCAGTGTTTCTCTATTCGTGCCGATGCCAACGTACTATTGATAATATCTCTGGCTTCTGCCTGTATCTGTTGTAAGTGCTCGGCATTTTTAAAACTTTCCGTATAGATTTTGTAGACGTCCTCGGTGCCCGACGGTCGAGCGGCGAACCATCCGTTTTTTGTGACTACTTTAAGCCCACCGATTGATACTCCGTTGCCGGGAGCCTCTGTCAGCTTGGCGATGATCGCGTCTCCCGCCAATGTGGAGACTTTGATGTGATCCGGTGACAGGTTTTTCAGAACGGCTTTTTGCTCCGGTGTTGCCGTTTCATCAATCCTTTCATAGAAGGGATTGCCAAACAGATCTATCAGGTTTTGATAGAGTTCGCCGGGATCACGATCAGTTCTGGCGGTAATTTCCGCTGCCAGGAGATTCATAATGATACCATCCTTGTCGGTTGTCCAGACAGTTCCGTCTTTTCTGAGAAAGGATGCCCCTGCGCTTTCTTCTCCTCCGAAACCGCATGAACCATCGATTAACCCTTCCACAAACCATTTAAATCCGACGGGTACTTCAGAGAGACGTTTCTTCAAGTGATCTGCCACTCGATCTATCATGCTGCTGCTCACGAGCGTTTTCCCGATCGCTGCATCAGGCTTCCATCCGGGCCGATTCTGGAAAAGATACCAGATGGCGACAGCAAGATATGCATTCGGATTCATGAGCCCTGCACTCCGGGTTATGATTCCGTGTCGATCACTGTCGGGATCGTTGCCAAAAGCGATATCGTATTTGTCCTTGAGCCCGATGAGTCGAGCCATGGCATAAGGAGAGGAGCAGTCCATTCTGATTTTTCCGTCTCTGTCGACGGTCATAAATCCGAATGTGGGATCAACAACAGGATTCACCACATCAATATCCAATCCGTATTTTTCAATTATGGGTGCCCAGAACGATATGGAAGAACCACCCATGGGATCGACACCCATCGTGATTCCTGATGATCGAATGACATCAATATCAATAACATTTTGAAGGTCATTCACATACGATGCTATGTAATCATACTCGTGCGTCGTAGCCGATGCGATTGCTTTTTCATAGGGTATTCTCCTGACATCGATGTTGCCGGCCTTCAGGAGATCATTGGCCCTGTTTTGAACCAGTTCGGTCACGTGTGTGTCGGCCGGTCCCCCATGGGGGGGATTATATTTGAATCCTCCGTCTTCGGGAGAGTTATGGGAAGGGGTGATGACGATACCATCGGCGAGACCGGACGTTTTATCCCGGTTATACACGAGAATCGCGTGTGAAATGACAGGGGTGGGTGTATATCCCGAGCCCTTTTGTATCATGACATCGACACCATTTGCTGCCAATACCTCCAGGGTGGTTGCAGCACTTGGTACTGAGAGTGCATGAGTATCCATGCCGAGAAACAGCGGACCGTTAATTGTATTGGCCGATCTGTAGTCACATATTGCCTGTGTTGTAGCCAGAATGTGATCTTCATTGAAGCTTTTTCGCAGAGAAGATCCTCTATGGCCGGAAGTTCCGAATGCCACCTGCTGTTCATGTTCTGAAGCATCAGGATGTCCGGTGTAATATGCACTGACAACCCTGGGAACATTGATTAACATGTGCCTCGGAGCGGGTTTGCCTGCCAATCCGTGGAGTGTCATTCCTTTATACCTCCCGCTAACCTTTTTTAAAATTATATCATCTATAATTGAAGGAGAGAAGCCATAACATAAAGAAATGAATAGAAAAATTATAACATATTGATATTATTGTATATATTAAGTGCTTAAATCATGTGCAATGTGGTAAAAAGTTGAATCTGGACAGAACTTACAGATATTATTAACAGACCTGTCAACAATTTTATCAACAGTTTTGTGGATTACAGTGAGTCGTGTTATACAGCGTTAACATAACTGACTGATTTGAAAAGTCTCTCAGTGATGAAGTACCATTGGATAAGACATACGCTTATAAATATTGCAACTGCCTGCCTCAAAGAAAGGGAGCTATTCATCAAACGAAATTATTTGAAAACCAGGGAGTGTGAACGATTGCCTGTATGAGCTTTATGGCGATCGTTCAATTCCTATACTGAAGCAGTATGCAGTACTGAGGATGCTATTGAGTTGAAAACCGCGAAACTTCCGATACCAATCTATGGTTCTGATTACTCTCTATCTCTATCCAATCGGTATAATATGTTCCTTTGCCCATGCAACTAATTGTTGAAATGTCGTGCCTTTAGGAAAGAATTCAGAAACTCCCATTTCCTTGACAGCCTTGATATCTTCATCTGGCAGAAAGCCACCCGCTGTTACCTGTATATCCGATGCATCTTCGTTGGCCAGCAATTCGATAACTTTTCGAAGATCGTGAATGTCGGCATCCGGTAACAGTGTGATTCCTATGTGATCAACCGATTCCTGGAGGGCTGAAACAACTATTGACTCAGGTTCTTGCGTATTAGTGTAAATTACTTCAAATCCGGCATCGAGGAGGCGTTTACCCAGTCGTAAAAGAGCTTGGTCATAACCGTCACCAAGTTTCGCAAGCAGGATTCTAATCATGATATCATCCATAGAAGTCTCCTTTCCTATCAGTATGATTCGCTTTATAGAAGAATATAGGTTACTTTACAAGCAGAATATCATATTCGTTATTGTTTATGAGATTATTCTGCGTTGAGCAGGGATGTACGGACGAAATCCTTGCTCAAAATAAGTCTTTATGATACTTTCCTTTTTATCGTATCGACGTAGAACAATATCATTTACGTCTCATAATTTCAAATCTGAATGGCATCTCCTGTTAAAGGGTGAGTCAATAAAAAAACAGGTTCAAACATGATAGTCATCTGTCCCTTCTGTGGAAATATAAATCAAGTAAAGATGAAGCGGTTACATCCTGTGATGGAGATTACCTGTAAAAGATGTGGGGCACGACATACCCTGGAAATCGGTATAACATCACAAACAACGACGATGGTCGAATGTCCGTTATGTGGTCATCGGCAGATACGGTCTTACAAATGTGTAAAATGCGGGGCGAGCTTAATAGCGGAGCCGGCAAAACATGCTGAGATGAAATCCAAGGACGAGGGTAAACAAGATATTGTCTCGAAGCGATATAAAAAGATGACCATAACAGCCGTGGTATTGATTATCCTTATTTTCCTGGGAATGATTGCCGGTGTGTTTTTCATGCTGAAGAGGTCTGATGCCTATCGGATATCGGAGACGTTTATACGAAGTAACGATGAGATAAAAAAAACAGTCGGTGAAAACATTCGATTCGGTTTCATTCCCGTCGGACTGGTAAAACTATCCGGAAGGGAAAGTATGGCACATTTTAAGATCCGTGTTAAAGGGTCAAAAGGATCGACAGTGGTAAGAGTGCACTTAAGGCGGTTCCAGGGTACATGGCGAGTTACATCGGCTCTGTATACGGATAAGTTCGGAATAAAACGGCGTGTCGTACCGTCATCAGGGTTACCCCCATCATGAAGTGAGGGAGAAAAATGATATTATCGAGATTGGTATGCCACATCAGCCTGTTTCAATGTGAACACAGGTATACTGTCCCGATCTGCGGTCTGGTCCAACCATGATGGATGATATACATGAGTGAAAGGAATACAATGAAATTTCGACGGTTGTTAATTGCAATACTCGTTGTTCTTTGCATCATTATCTCATTTTCTGAGACGTATTCCCAGTCGTACGGTCGTATCCGTGCCCTGAAGGAACGGGCGATTACCGTCATACAACAAAAGAACAATTTTGTGACACGCGTTCTCGATTCATATGGAATTCCGTATGAATGTAATCACGAGGGTGTTGTTGTCAGGATCAATATTAACGACCAATGGAATGATGTTAGCCGCATCGACATAGTTCCCCTCTTCAATGATAATGAAACAGGATTCAGCGTTACGGCACACAATATCTTTTTTGGTACCGACAGAGGAACTTTCCATATCGTTTCAGAACTTATTATCAGGTAAGGGAAAAAAGGGACAGTATTAAGACTGCTTTCTCTTATGCTTTACGTTGATTGCAGATGAACAACGCTACGTGTTGTAGTCGTAGCGCGGGACTTTGTTTCTCGCATGCAGATGCGTGCAAAATGAGCGTTCCATGAAAAGATAATAGCTGTCACTTTTTTTGGCAGGTGCCGATATCCTCATCGGATTGTTGATATCGGTCCGTTCGGGGAACGTGCCCTGCAGGGGACAACAATTATCGCACCGGATAGTGTGAGGTTTCTGTGTCCCACACAAAAGGGAAATTTATGCAGAAAATAAAATCATTCATAACCGTGCAGCACCACACTCGGGGTGCAAAACGTAAATTCCTTTTGACCGTGCTTCTCGTTTTTGTTTTCATTTTTACAACCGCTTCTGTTTCAACCGTCGCCGCCGAACAGGAACCATTATCCATAAAAGTCGGTGCTTATGAGAATCACCCCAAAATTTACATGGATGCAGACGGCAGGGTCTCCGGATTCTGGCCTGATCTTATAGAGCAGATAGCTGAAACAGAAAACTGGAAGATAGAATATGTATGGGGGACATGGAGCGACGGTCTCAACCGTCTAAAGGGCAAAGAGATAGACATGATGCCGGATGTGGGATTCACAGAAAAGCGCAGTAAGATGTATACTTTCTCTGAAACCCCTGTTCTCATGAGCTGGACAAGGGTGTATGTCAATAAAGAGAATACGGAAATTCAATCTATACTTGACCTGAAGAACAAAAAAATAGCTGCCCTTAAAGGTAGCGTCAATCTTGAAGGAATTGGTGGCTTAAGAGAAAAGGACCTCGAATTCAATCTGAACTGCACTTTATTGGAACTGGATAATTACACGAAAGTATTCAGGGCCGTGCAAGAAAACAGGGCAGATGCGGGGATAACAAACAGAAATTTCGGGAACAAGAATGCTAAGAATTTTAATCTGAGAAAGACGCCGATTCTTTTCCAACCCATAAGTGTGAAATTTGCTTTTCCGAAGGATGTCGAATCACCCCCATATCTTGCCGAAAGAGTAAATTATCACATAAAACAGCTTAAACAGGACGAAGATTCCATCTACTACAGTCTGCTGGGGAAATATTTTGAGGCGGAAATCGCTGAAAAGAAGATTGAAGTATTTCCCGAGTGGCTTGGTGCTGTACTAAAAACCATCGCTGTTCTGTTTGCCTTTTTTGTCCTTGTAATAATCGTATCAAGGATACAAGTAAAGAGGAAGACTGGACGCCGATATTCCGCGCGATCCCGGATAAGGACACCCCGGACCGGATCATGGCAACCCGGATATCGTCGGGAGACATGTCGGATAGTTTACGTGCCATTAGTCTGCTCCTTTTTTGTTATCTATTTTGTTTGTATGATTAGACTATATAAACCAATCAAAATAGCTTGTCAAGCATAAAAGTGCGTTTCCTTAGTCTAATTGTTTAATATCGAAGAAAGACACAGGTACGCGATTGTATTTATTAGATATACAGAGATATATAACAATTTCCTTAGTCGTTTCCTTTCTCGGGCCGGACTAAGGAAACAAAAAACGAGTCTAAATATGGTAGAAATAAACATCAACAAACGAACGAGATGGGCGATTGAGTACGTCTGTAGAATGCACAGACTAACCAACGAAACGCTTGCCCCCTTTATGGGCGTCCATCGGGGCACCGTCAGTAATTATCGAACAATGCGCACAACACCAAGGGCTGATTTTATAAAGCATTTATGTGAACAATTTGATATAAATGAAAAGTGGCTCACAGGAGGGAAGGGCGAGCCTTTTCCCGGCGCCCGCCAGAAATATCCCGATATCTGCGGCCCGGAGGAGTATGTGCCCCAGGAGCCGAAGGTGGTTGCGGTAAATGAAGGAATCTCCGCGTATAATGAAATAAATACAATTAAGATATCTGAAGACCTCACCCTGGCGGCCGCTGTCCTGGAGTCAGACACGCCGTATGCCGTCGCGCTTCATTTAAATATACGATCCTTTGCCCGCGCCGTCGATGCCGACACACAGCTCTCAAAAATCGAATTAAGAATTGACAATCTTGAAAATAAAGTGAATGATCTGACTGATGAAAACCGACTGCTAAGGGAACGTCTTGACAAGGTTGGCCAACCGGCCGGCTCCGGCCCGCGCGGAGGCGCCGGCGATTCCAAAGTCAATACATCGAACGGATAGAGGGTAATGTGATTTTTGTGATATTTTAACTGATGATTTAAAAAGGGAGGGTGTTATGAGAAGAATTGTTGTTGTTGGTTTTGCTCTTTTATTTACCTGTTTTGTAATGCCTTCCGTGGGGATGTGCTCCGATCTTTATCGTAAGGTGAATGATTTAATGAGTGTAGAAAAGTATGATGATATTATAGATATTTTAACAACTCCATGTAGTGAAGATCCGCTTAATCTCAGGCTCAATATACTACTGGCCACCGCCCAGGTTGAAAAATGCGCGCTATTGAAAAACGCCGGTGATGAGAGGTATAAAACACTTGTCATGGCGCCATATAGGACGGCGGTCAGGCTCCATAAGGCGCTGTCTGGACATCCAGAATTGTATTACATTTCAGCTAAATGTTTATGGATCAACGACTCCCGATACCGGGCAAAAAAAACGATAAACAAGGCCCTGAAGATGGATGTCGACAATGTCAAATATCTTATTTTAAAAGGTGATATTTGTTGTGATATCGGTGGGCGCGGAACTGATGAAGGTTTTGTTGATAGTGCTTTTGATGACGCACAGAAGGCATACGAGAAGGCGCTATTATTAAAAAACGATAATTCTATAAAGAGGGAGATCGAGGTTAAATTAGTTGATGCTTTAAGAAAGAAAGCAGCGAGATTAAAAATATTATCTGCCTTAGATCAACGGTGATGAGATGAAAAATTTATCATGGGGACTGGTGTATATATTTATTATCCTCAGCATCTTATGGAATGTGAAATTCCTTTATGGTGCGCTAGCCGCGCTCGTCCTCGCGTTATTTGCCGCACCTATCGAGCGATGGCTATTTAAAACGCTCGAAATAAAAATATGCCCACATTGTTCCAGCCGGATCTCGAAGAGCGCCACGCGATGTAAATACTGTGGAGAGCCGGTAATTTTATATTCCGATATCAAGGGTGATTTTATTCATTGCCCTCAATGCGACCAGGTGAACCCCGAAAAGAGCAAAATGTGTGAATATTGCGGCGCAACACTTAAACGATCATATTTTTCCAAGCTAATTAAATCATAATATTTTGTCGCCGTTTACGTTTCACTATCAACAGGGTTTCAGTTAAAAATGTCGCATTTCCCCGTCACGCAAAGTCCCGGTAAATCCAAAGTAGTCACGCACGTTTATGCCAAATATATCCAAAATATCCTTTGTCACTAGTTATATTAATACTTACAAAGACACATGAGATCAGGGTTAAGAGCGATGCTCTGAGAATAAGCGAACAGAAGTACCGTGAGATTTACAATTCACCCAGCGATGTGATTTTTATACACGATGCTTCGACGGGTGAGATTCTCGATGTGAACCGTGCAATACTGGATATGTATGGTTATGATCAGGAAGAAGCCTTACAATTGAAAATCGGGGATTTCAGTTCAGGTAAACATCCCTATACCCAGGATCAGGCTGAAAAACTGGTTAACAAGACAATTGTTGACGGGCCGCAGATGTTTGAGTGGCAGGCGAAAAAGAAAAGCGGGGAGTTTTTCTGGGTAGAGATTGTGTCGCAATATACCGAGAGTCAGGATGCAGGGTATGTTATCGCTGTCGTGCGGAATATAACCGAGCGCAAGCAGACGGAGGGAAAATTATTTGAGGATGATAGGAGATTAAGGGCGATTCTCGACGCGTCCCCCATAGGAATCGGCCTGGTCATCGACCGGAAAATGGACTGGGCGAATGCGGCTATGTACCGCATGATCGGTTACGAAGAAAGATCTCTTCAGGGAGAAAACGCTCGTATTTTGTATTCAGACCAGGATGAATATGAACGTGTAGGTCGTGAGCTCTACGCCAACGCCGATACGCCGGAAAAAAGTGGGGTTGAAACGGTATGGGTTCGCAAGGATGGCACTCATTTTGATTGCATTCTCAGGATGAGACCTCTGGATTTCGAGAATCCATCAAGAGGGCAAATTGTAACGGTTGCTGATGTTTCTGATCTCCATCGTGCTCATAAAGAGCTGCAAAAAAGCGAGGAACGCTACCGCAGTGTTTTTGAGAACACGGGAGCAGCCACCGTAATCCTCGAAAAAGATGGGACTATTTCAATGGCGAACGCCGGGTTCGAAAAACTCAGCGGGCATACTAGAGAAGAAATAGAGGGTAAAAAGCAGTGGTCCGAATATGTTGTTGAGAAAGATATTGAAAGGATGAAGGAAATTTTTGCTGAAAGGAGGAAAAATGGAGGCGATGTTCCCACGGAATATACCTTCCGTTTTGTTGACAGGCAAGGGGATATGAAGGATGTTTTTATTAAGGCAGGCATGATTCCAGGGACTGATAAAAGCGTTTCCTCACTGATAGACATAACACCAATCAAACGGGCAGAGGATGAACTGCGTCAAAGCGAAGAAAAATACAGGGGATTTTTTGAAGCATCGAAAGATGTTGTTTACATGACAAGTGCGGATGGCAGATTTATTGACATAAATGATTCCGGCCTCAAGCTTTTCGGCATCGAAAGAGACGAACTGGATAAGATAAATGTGGCCAAGGATGCCTATGAGGACCCGGCAGACAGGGTGATCTTTACTGAAATGATTGATAAAAATGGATACAGTGCAGGCCATGAGGTCAATCTCAGGAAGATGGACGGGACGGTTTTCCCGGCAACCATTACCGCCGTTACCGTAAAAGACACGGAAGGGAATATTGTGGGATACCAGGGCATCATCAGGGATGAAACAGAGCGTAAAAACCTTGAAGGTCAGCTTCGGCAGGCACAGAAGATGGAAGCCGTCGGTACCCTGGCCGGAGGCATTGCTCATGACTTCAACAACCTGCTCACAGCCATCTTGGGGAATACATCTTTGATACTCATGCAGATTGACTCCTGCAACCCTGAATATGAGAATCTGAATAACATCAAGCAATGTGTCAAGAGCGGGGCAGAACTAACGAAACAGCTTCTTGGTTTTGCCAAGGGCGGGGCATATGATGTCAGGCCGACAAATTTCAACGATATTGTGCAAAAGACATCCGATATGTTCGGCCGCACAAAGAAGGAGATAGCCATTCATGCAAAGTATTCGGATGAGTTGTGGACTGCGGAAGTGGATTCCAGCCAGATGGAACAAGTGCTTATAAATCTTTATGTCAATGCCTGGCAGGCAATGCCTGCGGGCGGGGAATTATATCTAGAAACAGAAAATGTAATCCTTGATGAAGATTATGTAAAGCCCTATGAAACAGATTCCGGAAAATACGTGAAGGTGTCGGTTACAGACACTGGTGTGGGCATGGATGAGGCCACGAGGCTCAGGATATTTGAGCCCTTTTTCACCACGAGGGAAATGGGCAGGGGTACCGGGCTGGGCCTGGCAAGTGCATATGGGATCATCAGACGTCACAGAGGCATAATAAACGTCTATAGTGAGAAGGAGCATGGGACTACTTTCAACATCTATCTTCCCGCATCTGAATTAGTGGTCAGGGATCAGGAAATAGGAGTCAGAAAGGAAGATATTCGGCAGGGAGAAGAAGCCATACTCCTCGTTGATGATGAGGAGATGATCATTGATGTGACGGCCCGGATGCTGCAGGGACTGGGCTACAAAATATTAACAGCAGGCAGCGGGGAAGAGGCCATAGAGATCTACAGGGAAAACATGAATGTAATTGACCTTGTCATCCTGGACATGATCATGCCCGGCCTCGGAGGAGGAGAGACGTATGACATGTTAAGGGATATCAATCCCGATGTCAGGGCCATCCTTTCAAGTGGATACAGTATGAGCGGCCAGGCAGCAAAAATTCTGAAGCGTGGCTGCAACAGTTTTATCCAGAAACCGTTCAGCATGAAGGCTCTGTCCATGAAAATACGGGAGGTTATGGATAAGGACTGATGGGAAGTGACATGTGTGTCAATCAATTGTTGAGAGCCAACTCCTGTTTTGCTAAATGTAGGGGAATATATTTTTTATAACAAACTGGAAATTATGCTTTACATTTTCATTCCCTTCGATAATTCCCATATGGCCCGGTAAAAAGTGGTCGATATCAAGTTTTGATAGTTCAACAATACTATTTTTCAGCGTTGTCCCGTCGCCTCCCGGAAAGTCTGTCCTCCCAACATTTTGAGCAAATATGACATCTCCCGAGAAGAGAGCCTTTTTTGACGGCCAGTAGAGGGCTATCGATCCTGGTGAGTGACCGGGGGTGAGAAAAATCTCGAATGTTTCGTCACCAAGGGTAATAGTACCTTCTTTCAAAATCATATCGATATCGACGTTCGGCAAATCAAGTCCGAACCAGTTGTACATCATTCCTCCTGCTTCGTCCAAAAAGGAGATTTCCTTTTCATGTAAAGCAATCTGAACATCAGGGTTATCATTGAACAGCTCAGATCCTTCAAAGTGATCGGGGTGGGAATGTGTATTAATGACGTAACGGATATCTTCTCTGTTTATCCCGTCGGTTTCCATATGTGCGAGAAGGTCGGGTACATATTTTGTGAGACCGGGATCTATCAGTGCCTTAACGTTGCCGCCGATATAAAAGCTATTACAATTGTTGTCAGAAAAGCTCGTCCACTCATACACATAGATGTCGTCAATTAATTTCATTATAGATCCTCTCTCGATTAATATTAACGTTAGATGGCATCATCTATCCTCACAAGAACAATCATCCGTCATTCATTGCTTCCCTCGTGCATGGGCTGCTTTTCCACGCCGGGCAGTTTTCGATCGAGGCAGATAAAAGAGCGGATTTTTCGGTTTGTTCTTTATTCTAATTTCGAAATGGAGACGGCATTTTTTATTTCTCTTGGATTTACCAAGGAGAGCAATTGTTTGGCCCTGTGTGACCGTCTCGCCCACGTTTACTTTCCGGGTTTTAAGATATGCATAGACGGTTGAATAATTATTTCTATGTTTTATGATTATCGTTTCCCCATAATATTTCAAATGT
>Ga0272442_10003477_pt1 | contig 22066 bp, 19 predicted proteins | sample SSMForm2O_FD_200262 | JGI IMG/M metagenome (GOLD analysis project Ga0272442, IMG submission 200262) | Marine sediment archaeal communities from Little Sippewissett salt marsh, Falmouth, MA, United States - SSM-Form-2O | ecosystem: Environmental > Aquatic > Marine > Wetlands > Sediment ... | reverse complement strand
AGATCGATCTCCTTGAATTTCGTGATGACGAGTTTCTCTTCACGCTGAAACATGGCATTACTGCAGGTACTTATGAGAAGATCAGGCTGTATGTGAAGGACATAGAACCTGTCGGTGGTCCATGCGAGCATCTGGAGGTCAAGCTGCCCAGCGAGCGGATTGAACTCGTCCCCCGTGGCACCTTTCGGGTGGAACGGGGCGAGACACTGGCACTCCGGCTCGATATCGATGCAAACAAATCGATCGCCCTCCATCAGGCGGGGCAGTCGGGGATGTGTATCTTCAGGCCCGTGGTATTTGTCGATGTCGAACCGATTGACTGGATGCCGCGATGTCCCAAGATTCTCAAGGGGACACTGGAGGAATTCATCAGTGAAGATCCTATCAAAGGGTTCCAGCTGGCGCTTTCTAGAGACAGAGGCACGCTCAATATCAACCTGTCCGATACGACTATCATATTCGATGATACAGGAAATCCGGGCGATGTCGGCGACCTTGCAGTAGGACAACCCGTTTGGGTGCGGGGAAAGCTCGACGCTGAAGGACATTTTCAGGCCACAGAGGTTGCCATCGGCGACGTTCTCGTTCTCAAGGGCACAGTTGACAGTACCATTGATGAGAGTGACGCATTCACCCTCGCTCTCGATCCATATCAGTCAGTGAGTGGTACGCTACCGGTTACATTATCCAGTGAAACGCTCATCCTCACGGGCTGTGACGATAAGGTTACCAAAAGTGCAATCACCCCAGGGATGCCGGCATGGGTTGCAGGCAAACTGTCACTCGATAGAGAAACGCTACAAGCGATTGCCATATTCCTCAAACCGCTTTCGGGAGAACTTACTGAAGTACAAAAGGATGTATACCATAACGGTACAAAAGGAATGTATTTGACGATAAGAACTGACGGTGAAACGGACGTTGTCGTGTTTCTCCCTGACACGGCAGCAATCAGGCTTGTTGGCGACGGTGACGTGCCCGTTGATCTCCTCTGCCCGGGACGGCAGATCAACGCAGTCATCGATGCGGAGAAATCGGAAACGCTGGATGTGCTGACGGCCAGTGAGGTACAGGTGCAGTCAAATCATCTCGTGGGATATATTGATGAGATTGACAGAGACGAGCGCATCATTTACATTGACGGTCAGCAGATTCATGTTCAGGACGATGCGGTTGTACTGGATCTTCGCGGCAGTGGAGACAGATTGAGAGACTTTGCCTACCTCAGATATGATGACAAGATAAGCTGTTTTGGCCTTAGTGCCTGCGAGGGCAATAACTTTTGTGCCTTCGTGATCATCCTCATCGAAGATTAGGAGAACCGCAGCATGTCCTAGGGAGGAAATAAAAGAAGCAAAAGAAATTCGTAAAAAAACTTTATTTGAGTTCGAGAAAGGGCAGGTTTTACCTGTTCCTTTTTTTGGTTGCTTCTTGTTAATTTTTGTGTTTCCCAGATGTATTGCAATCTCGGGGGCAACCACCTTGGGATAGTCTATTCATGGCATGAGCACTTTCACGAGAACACAGGATAATGACAGTTGCCACGTACGTAACAATGCCACCGTCAATGTATGCATCGTCTGGAAAAATCCTGAGTGTCGACAACAGATGAGTATCGTTCAATCAGGAACGTTTTGGTTACGTTGCCATTACCTTGGTTTTTGACCGTCAGCTACCGCCTGTCCCTTAATATAAAAAGCCAGATCTCGATATCGCGGGGTACCAAGACCTGGCTTCTTGATGCATCTCAGGGAGAGGCAGACTCCCTGAACACATGATCGACTTTTTTATTTCGTTTCCATCCGGATATTAGGTATTTCCGGTTCAACGGCTAGCAGCATGCCTGCCTGATTATCTCGGCGTATACCTTGCATGAGGTCACGAGATCATCAACCGGGCAATGATCATCGGGGGTATGGGCATATATTTCATTGCTCGGTCCGAAACCGGCGCAGGGGATCCCTGCCCTTTGAATAAAGGTACCGTCCACACCGAATTTCCACACACACACCTCGCCGGGGTCACCCATAACGGCTTGCCGTGCTTTGCGGGTGATGGCAACGATTGGCTCTTCTTCCGGACAATAGAGGGGTGGAAAATCCTTGGCGAGCTCTACGGTACCCTTAAAATCGGGATCCACCCGTTTTCTCTTTTCTATGAAGGCCTCGATCTCGGCCTGCACCGATGCGGCGGATTCTTCCGGAAGGTAGCGCCGATCAAGGGCGATCTCGCAACAGTCCGGGGTAATCGGCCCCAGTCTTCCGGGGGCTGACACAATATCGATCAGAGCGAACGTACACTCACCCAGGACCGGATGCGTCGGCATGATATAATGCTCTCTCATTTCCTGTATAAGATCGCACATCTTGTAGATGGCATTGATGCCGAGGGCAGGATTGCATGCATGGGCCGTCTTTCCCTGCACCCGCACATTAAATTCCAGCTTCCCCCGATGACCGAGATGCACGTTCAGGCCTGTCGCCTCTCCGCTGAGAGCCATTTTGGCGCTGACGCCCTCTTCTTCCAACACCCGGAGAATGCCTTCACCGTTCGCCATCTCTTCACGGGCGACGGCGGTCATGATAAAGGTCTTTTTAAATTTGAGCCCGCTGTCCTTGACAGCCTTTGCGGCGTAAATCATCGATGCAACAGCACCCTTATTATCGGATGCACCCCTGCCTTCGATTATGTCGCCCTCGATGCCATATTTTTTACCGTCGGTAATTTTCCCTGAAAACGGCTCCGAGATATTGCTAGGTGGGACGGTATCGATGTGGCCGTTGAACATGAGTTCCGCCTCCCGGTCTTCGCCATACATGTAACCGATAATATTGAAGATCGGATCAACGATCACTTCATCAAAGCCACTGTGCCTCATTTTGTCCGCGATGATCGACGCGACCAGCTCTTCCTGCATGCTTAAACTGGGGGTGCGTACTATTTTCCGTGTAAAGGCAACAAGCCCCTGCTCATCAACATCAATCGTTGTCTTGTTCATCTTACTTCTCCTCGCATCCTTTCCCCAAAATTGGTGGCTTCATATAAATCCCAATATCAGCGTTGTGCTGCATCCTTCGTCAGTATGATGTGCGTACGAGTACGACCCATTCTTCAGGATGTATGCCTTGCATTGAACTGCGCTCGCGCACCCCGCTGCCTGCGGCAGGGTGCGCGCGTGAATAGCAAATAAATTTTTTCATTGACAATCGCAGATTTTCCGCAACATATCGTGAGGAAACTTCAATTTGCAACGTTCTCCAGTGCCATCTGGAAACGAACTCCTTGCAACTTGTCAAGGTTTTGCCATAAACACTGCACATTCGTTAAAAATTCCATCAGCAGACATCTATGCCCGCCTTAATATGTATCAGGTCTATTTGTCCAGATAATATTTTTCCATCAACGGGCGGTACTTGTCCATCGTCTTCCGGTTGATCTCGATGGGGGGTGCCACATCATCGGGAATAAGGGACTGATAGGTCCGCCCTGCCAGTCGCTCTGTAAGTTCCTGTTTGGCATCATCAAGGATGTCCGGGTTCGTAACAAGATCGACACAGGATGTCGCCAGGACCTTTGCGGCATTCACCATGGTCTTCTTACCGATTTCAGAACATGCGGTTGCGGCGACCTGCCAGTTATGCCAGCCGAACCCCGCCGGCAGCATATTGACCCATATCGTCGTGAACGGCGCAAACCAGCTGTACTCCGAGGTATCGCAGACCACGCAGTCTCCCTCCTCGAATGGCAGCATGCCGGTGGCAATGCCGGTCTCCGGCACTTGCATCTGACGCTGCAGCGTCCGGGCGCAGCCCTGTTCCGCCTCGTCGAACTGCGGCGTGCCGATTGCCTGCCAGTTTTCATAGAGTACGGTCGCAAGCGCCTTGTTCGGAATTTTCTCATGGGTTGCCGTGATAAATTCCTTATCCCAGATTGTCCCCGTCGCAACGGCAGCCCCTTCCGCACACTTATGAATCCGCTCGATCACATCCCGCATCTGGTCGGAATTGACAAACCGTCCGATGACCCACAGGGTTGCGCGATCCGGAACAACGTTGGGATACTCAGGTCCGCAGTCGGCAAAGGTAAAATTCATCGTATTCGCACCGGCAGCATTCATGGGTGTCGTGCTGCCGGGCGGAATGTGTTCCCGCAACATCTCTAGGGCATGGGCCATCAATAAGGCGCTATCCAGTGCACTGCGGCCCATCCAGGGGGCATTGCCATGGGCAGTCCGGCCATGGAAATGATACTTGATATTGAAATAGGCATTCATTCGGTCGTACCCGGCGTTATTATGGCTCCAAGGATGCCAGTCGATGATGGCATCCACGTCCTCATACAGACCTTCACGCGCCATAAAGGGCTTTCCGACACAAAGTTCCTCCCCCGGCGTACCGTACACGACAAGCGTGCCCGGTTTCTCCTCCGCAGCCAGCCATTCCTTCACTGCAATGGCCGCCATGACGGCACCCGTACCGAGGAGATTGTGTCCGCACCCATGACCCGGCGCATCTTCTACAACTGGAATTTTTTCGGGTATACCCTTTATATCAAGCATCTGCTGTGAAAGCCCGGGTAATGCATCGTACTCGCAACTAAACCCAATGACAGGCTTTCCGGTTCCCCAACGGGCAACAAAGGCCGTCGGCATCCCCGCGACGCCTTCCTCGACATCAAAGCCGTGTTCCCGCAATACCCTTGTCAGCAAACGGGAAGAACGATGTTCCTCGCCGCTCAATTCGGCGTAACTCCATATCGTCTTTGCATAGTCAAAAAATGAGTCCTGATGGGCATCCACCCATGAGGTAATCGTGTGTTTATCAACTGTGCGATCTTTCATTCAGCATCCTCCTCTTGCCACAGTATCCTGATAAAACTCTTGATCTTTTGTACGAAAACGTGTCACTGCAACGGCATGCGTGCAAATAAATCGTCGTTAATATCCCAGGTACGCCTTCTTGACGTCATCATTGTTCATCAGATCATCGGCACTGCCTTCATATCTGACCGATCCGTTCTCAAAGATGTATCCCCTGGATGACATGCCCAATGCCAGGGTCGCATTCTGCTCGACGAGGAAACACGATATGCCTTTTTCTTCGTAGATTTTCTGTATCACGTCGAAGATGGTATCCCTGAGTGCAGGTGCAATCCCGAGACTCGGTTCGTCCAGCATGAGGATCTGCGGTGCCGACAGAAGTCCCCGGCCGATGGCAAGCATCTGGGCCTCTCCGCCACTCAGGGTACCCGCCGCCTGGGTTTCCCGCTCTTTCAGCCTCGGAAATATATCAAATACAAACTCAAGATCCTGTTTCATGATGTCAAGGTCTTTCCTAATATACGAACCCATCCACAGGTTTTCCCGCACCGTCAGATCGGGAAAGACTTCCCGTCCTTCCGGCACATGGATAATGCCCTTCTCAACTATCCGGTGCGGCGGCAGGGTGTGTATCTCTTCACCATCAAGCACAATCCTGCCCTCCTTCGGCTGGATCAACCCCGATATGGTCTTCAAAAGCGTCGACTTTCCCGCCCCATTTGATCCGAGCAGTGTCACGAATTCTCCTTTGTCCAGCGTGAGGGACACATTTTCCAATGCAATTGCCTTCCCGTAAAATACAGAGATATTCTCAATGCTCAACATGGGCTTCACCTCCGAGATACGCTTCGATGACCTTCGGATCGCTGTAAATAGCCTTCGGGGCTCCGTCGGCAATCTTTTCGCCATAATGGAGCACCATCAGGCGATCCGAGATACTCATGATGACTCTCATCACGTGTTCGATAATCAGGATTGATATTCCCCGTTCATTAATTGTGCGAATGAGATCAATCTGGTCGTTCTGTTCCTTCGGATTCATTCCGCTAGTCGGTTCGTCCAGCAGCAGCACTTCCGGGTTTGTCGCCAGCGATCGGGCGATTTCCAGACGCTTCGTGTAGGCATAGGGAAGGTTTTCGGCCAATTCGTGCTTAAAGTCGTAAAGGCCGACAAGTTTCAGCAAGTCCGCCGCCCTCTCCTCCATGCCGTTTGACGAGTGCCTCTTAGCTGATTTCAAGAGCGAATCAATCACGACCTTCAACGGACCGCGTTGCTTTCGATCGACCAGAGCCGCCCTGACATTATTCAGCACGGTGAGCTTGGGAAATATCCTCACGATCTGAAATGTACGGCATATGCCTTTCCGGTTGATCTCACTCGATTTCAATCGCGTTATATCTTCACTATTGAAAAGAATGCTGCCTTCATCGGCCGGATAAAAACCCGAAATCATATTGATCAGGGTTGTCTTACCGGCCCCGTTGGGACCAATCAGTCCCAGGATTTCACCCTTTTTCAACTCGAAATCGACAGTGTTCACTGCCACAAGCCCACCAAAACGTTTGGTGACTTTCTTCCCCTCAAGGATTATCATTGTGATGCCTCCGGTTTCTGATTAAAATACTTGCTGAATCCGCCGAATACTCCGACCAGGCCCTCTCGCATGAAGAGAATGACAAGTGTCAGGATGATACCGTAGATAATCATGCGGATATCGAGATTGATGGCATCTTCGACAAACCGCAGTCCTTCCGACAGGAAGGTCAGCACGGCCGCGCCGACAATGGGCCCGACTAATGTTCCCAACCCACCAACCATGACCATGGTAATAATCGAAAAGGTGATCCCCAGGCTGAGCATGTTGGGACTTATCAGGCGGACATAGTGGGCATAGAAGGCTCCTGCAAGACCGGCAATAAACGCACTGATCATGAATACGGCCAGCTTGTAATGTGATGTGTTAATCCCGATGGATTCAGCACCCCGTTCATCTTCACGCAGAGACTCCACACTGATTCCGAACTCGGAGTGGTGCAGCTTTCTTACAAAATAGACAATCACAAATATGAGCGCGAGAATCACGTAATACGCACTCGCCTCGGTGACAAACTCAATGGCCCGGTCTTCTCCCAACCTGATTGCCGTTAAGGGCGGTATCCCGTAGAGTCCTAATGAGCCACGCGTGAGACCAACCCAGTTCATGGCTATCATTCTGGTTATCTCACTGAAACCGATTGTCGTAATGGCTAGAAACGGCCCGCTCAACCTGAAGGCCGGGATACCGAGGAGGCCGCCGAAGAGAGAAGCCACGAGCCCACCCAGGATGAGCCCGAGCCATGGGCTTATATGCAGATGCATGGAGATTAATGCCGAGGCATATGCACCAATTCCAAAAAATGCGGCGTGTCCGAGATTGAGCTGACCTGCAAAACCGGCAAGGAAGTTCCAGCTGACTGCCAGCAACACGTAGATGCCGGCCAGCACCATGATATGCTGAATATAACGATCAGTGATTACGATCGGCAGCAATACCAACACCGCAAGACCTATAATTATCGATCCATATCTGACTGATTTATTATTCATTGTTTCTTCCTCGTCCAAACAAACCATTCGGAATTGTCAAGAGCACCAGAATCAGAATGATAAAACCGATGCTGTTCTTGTATTGCATGGAAATGTAATTGCCGCCCAACGTCTCCGCCACACCGAGAATAAATCCACCGACAATGGCTCCCCGGATGCTTCCCATGCCGCCCATTATCGTAATTGCAAATGCCTTCAGAGTGGGCATCGCTCCCATGGTCGGGAACACGGCAAAAATGGTTCCGTACAGCACACCACCCAGACCGGCCAGGGCAGAACCGATAATAAAGGTCAGGGAATGGATAAAATTGACATTTATCCCCATCAGCATGGATGCCTTGACGTTCTGGGCCGCCGCCCTGATACCGACGCCGACTTTTGTCTTGGTGAGAAAAACCTGGAGCGCAATAATGATCAGGATGGCAAATACAAACGAGAACATACGAATATAACTTGTCCGAAAGAAGAACAGCCCGACGCTTTCACTCTGGAAAGGATCGACAACCATTTGCGGTGTTGCACCAAACAAGAGTTGTGCACCATTTTCAAGAATAATAAACAATCCGATCGAAAGCATGATCACATCGATATCCGTCGGACGATCCTTTAATGGCCGAAACATGAATCTTTCAACAAAGTAGCCGATGATACCGACTCCGACAGCCGCGACAACCATCGACCCAATCCATCCACACCACCCCGAAAGATAAGCAGTGGTATAGATGGCAAAGTATGCTCCCAGCATTGAAAAATCGCCGTGGGCAAAATTCGAAAGATTCATCACACCGAATATCATCGTGAGCCCGATGGCAATCAGGCAGTAGATGCTCCCGATAATTAAACCATTCGCTATCTGTTGCAGAAATAATGATTCCATAACTTCCCCACACCTGTGTAAAAAGAGTGCACCCCCGGCGTCGACCGGGGGTGCCTGAATTATTTAGAATTTTCTCTGATCCCAGGGTAACGGTTTCTGGTATGCACCACCGGCTTTTTCGGATGGATACACAATTACCAACTGCGGCTTACCATTAACTATCTGGGTCTGAACCACATAGGGGAATACGGTATTGACCTGACCGGTCTTATCAAATTCGATAGGTCCCTGCGTCAGCTTGATCGAAGTGTTTTTCAGGACCTTATTGATGCTCTTGCGATCTTTCTTCAGCTTCCCAGTGGGTTCACCGGCACGTTTGATCGCATCAATAATGACCATCATGTTGTCATACGCCTGCCCGGAGAAAATTCCCGGACGCGCACCATCGTACTTGGCCTCGTACTTCTTCACGAAATCCGCGACGACTGGATCGCTCAGTGCCAGGGTGGGTTCGAGCGACACGCCCATGCAGTAGGCACTCGTAGTCCCGAGCATCTTGAAGAATGCCTCCGTAAAGTGTCCGCCGGCTCCGATCCACTGTGATACATAGCCCAGTTCTTTGGATTGTTTCTGGAGGAGGGCCTGCTCGGTCGTCGAACCAATGCAGAAGGTAATTTCGGGCTGAAGTTTCTTGAGCTTGCTCAATTGTGTCGTAAAATCGGTATCACCGATTTCGAAATAGAGATGGGCCAATGCCTTGGCACCGATCTTATCGGCCAGGGCAGAGTAGATTCGTTCTCCGTCACGACCATAGTCTGAGTTTTCCATCAGGAAGGCAACGGTTTTGGGCTTTCTTACCTTTTCCAACCAGTTACAGGCACCGGTCAGGAACTGGGGTGAATTGGGGGAAGTTCTATACACATAATCGAGACCACGATCGGTAATCGTGGGACTGATGGCAACTGCCACGACAAGAGGCGTTCTTTCGCGCGCACACGCATCGGATACCGCGATATTCACTGAACTGTGATACCCGCCACCGATTACCAGGACCTTATCCCGTGTAATCAATTTTTTGACGACGGCAACTCCCTCTGCCGGTTTCGATTCAGTGTCACCCCAGACCACCTCGATTTCCCGGCCGAAAAGTCCTCCCTTGCTGTTGATCTCGTCGACAGCAAGCAGGGCACCCTTTTTCATCTCACCGCCGTTGAACGCGGTGGGACCGGTAAAGGGACCGATAAAGCCCACCTTAATCGGAGCCTCGCCTGCAAAGAGCTGTGACCCACACAGCAGGATAACAAGACACAACATGATCTGAATAAACCGTTTCACAAATAACTTCATCTTCATCGCATTCCTCCTTCAAAATTTAATGAAACTGATTTTTCTATTCCAGATAATCAAAGAACGCACATCACCGCAGAACAATGCTTTGCGTTGTTAAGAGACACATCCTCACAGATGCAGTGGTTGTGGCATGATTTGTCAGCGGCTCACAACACAGACTCCAGCTTGCGTGTACATCCTGTAAGATGAATCCTGAAGGAAGGCAGGGGGATTCACCATAAACCGCCTAGCTGGAATAATGCATATTACATGCCTCCACGAATGCAAGATCATATCTATATGAATTCATATGACTAATATCTGTCCGCACTGGTGCAGCACTTCGGTATTGCAATGTCGAATTACATGCCATTTAATGTACAAGTGCATCATCGACAGGAAAACATTGTGTAGTTTCACGTAATGGCTGCATTTTTAAGGACACCACGATAGTGCATTACTGCATCATGCGTTTTTTACCGAAACTGAACAAATATTTTATTATCTACATGTTAGTGACCATTTGATCCATGCATGCACAAATGCATCATCACCATGTATAATGCAAAAGCCCCTCCTTGCAATTAGAGGCACTATCAGATATTAAAGTGATGGAGTATGCTGGGGTCAACTCCGGGCACTACCTGATAGGGCACAATTATATTCCGCATTCTGCCGGGCCGCAGTGCTCCGCGCTGCAGGTGGAAGACCTCTTCCGGTGCCGTCAGAGTTGGTAACGGAAAAAAAACAGCAGGACAGATGATCATGAAAATATGGCTTGTATACGCTCTTTTTGCTGCGGGCCTGTGGGGTCTGTGGGGGTTTTTCGGCAAGTTGGCGGCGCGGACACTTGCGTCAGGCACGCTTTTTCTCGTGGCGGCCCTCGGATGTATCGTTGCATTTACTGGATGCTTTCTCTACTATGCGAAACAGTTCCAGGTGCACCTTGACAACATCGATTCCTGGTACGGGTTTCTGAGCGGTTTTGTCCTCATTGCCGGGCTCTTTTTTTTCTCCCTGGCATTGACGAGAGGCGAGGTAACCAGAATTGTCGTGATCACGGCGATGTACCCCGTTGTGACATTGATCCTTGCTTACCTTATCCTGAAAGAACCGCTCTCACTGCAGAAGGTCTTCGGCGTGATTCTTGCCGTCAGCGGTGTTATCCTGCTTTCGATTTGACAGGCCGCATCACAGTGGTTCTCGACTGCACGGATCTTGTTGACAGACGGTCCCTTTTTGAATATGAATAGTCCGACGGGTTCACAAAAAGATCAACGTCCGTGTGGCGTGGTATCCCCCGTCTCTACAATGAGTGCGTTCGCTCTCTTCCGGATGCCCAGACTCCGAATGTGTGGTTTTTAAAGGCCCATCGGGAAGTTGACTGTGCGCGATTTCGTCAATCGTGGTCAACGAGAGAATGTGCATCTCGGTATGAAAGGAAACACATGGTACAGGTTCAGCAGAACGATACGGTGAAAGTCCATTACAGGGGCACCCTTCAAGACGGTACCGTGTTCGACTCTTCCTTCGAAAAGGAACCTTTGGAATTTACCATCGGCCGGAACATGGTCATCCCCAGTTTTGAAAACGGTGTTGTGGGTATGAAGGTCGGACAGACACACACCATCACTATTGCCGCACAGGATGCATACGGACGCTACCGCGATGATCTCGTAATCAACATCGAGCGTTCGGCCTTCCCTCCGGATGCGGATCTCAAACCGGGAATGGTAATGACGGTGCACCTCGGAGACGGCGACGACACGAACGTGACCATCAGGAAACTGACGAACGAGCACGTCATCCTCGACGGCAACCACCCCCTCGCCGGGAAGGATCTCACTTTCGAAATTCAGCTCGTCGAACTTGTCCGGGCAGACATCCGCATGTAGCAGCTGACGCGTCGCATCCTGCCGGTTACGACATGAACGACACATACGCACTCTGGCAACGGCACCGCCACAGCGACCGTCGGCAGAACCGGTGGTACCCGAAAGCACCCGCAACTCGACGTAGTCCCTGTCGGGCAGGTCGCGTTCTCAGATTTCGACATCGGAGGATTTCTGTCCGACAATCTGCTCGTACCCCGCCGGGTCTGTATCCGATTCTGTGTTCACAAGCAGGACGCTGATATTGCGTGACAGGTCGAATTTCATTCGCATATATTCCTGCTTTTCGATGAAAAGCGCGATCAGTGCCGCCAGTCCGGCAGCACCCGATTCACCGGCGACGATTCCATGCCGCGCCAGTATGCGCATGGCCTGTTTGGCATAGTAATCTTCGATATTGAGAAACACATCGAATCGATCCCTGATGATCGGCCACGCAGTAAAGGACGGGGTTTCACAATTGAGACCGGCCATGATCGTGCGTTCGCGGTGCGTCACGGTCTTGGGCTGTCCGTCACCCTCTTCGGCAGAATGAAACAGGCAATCGGCGGCCGTCGGTTCGACACAGACAAGATGCGGCCCCTCCGACGGGTTGCTGAAAGACAAGGCAGCCGCTGCCGCAAACGCGCCAACGCCCGCCTGCAGAAAGATGAAATCCGGCAGGGAATCGTTATTTGCTGCCAGTTGCTGTTGTATCTCCCAGAACATGGTCATATAGCCTTCCTGAATGAACCAGGGAACCTCCATGTATCCGGGATAGCCGACATCGGCAATCACCATCGTGTTTTTCTTCTTGCCTTCACGCGATGCATTTCCGACGGCGACATTGTACCCGCCCTCCACCACGACGACCTCGGCACCCTCGGATTCAATCGCCGCAATCCGGGCAGGCACCGTGTATTCCGGCATGAATATCTTCGCCGGCCTGCCAAGCAACTTTGCGATCCAGGCCAGCGCCCTGCCGTGGTTGCCGTCGGTGGCACAGGTAAACGTGAGCCCGTCTGCCAGTTCACGCCCGCGTGCCGACAGAAATTCAGCCGGTTTCAGTTCCCCGCCGCCCTTTTCCCGCAGCAGGTTATAGACCGCATAGGAAACGCCAAGAACCTTGAATGACTTGAGACCAAATCGATGTCCCTCGTCTTTCACATACACGCGCCGTATACCGAGTTTATAGGCAAGCTCATCCAGCGATTTGAGTGGTGTTTCTTCGTAGCCGGGCAACATCCTGTGAAACGCGACGACATCTTGCATGTTCACAGAGTATTGTGCTGAAATGTTCAGTGGATTGGGATTAAGAAAGACCCTCATAGACTACAACTCCCTCATGTGATAGGAAATTCATATCGAATATGATGCTGTTATGCAAACAAAATATTGTATTCCCGCAGGTTCGTCCCCGTTGAATTTTCCGATTGTACTTTCGACCAAGTTGTGAAAACATCATTATGGGTGGGTGTTTTACATTTTGTCGGTACGTCGTGGTAATCATGACGTCATCGACGGGCACTCATTTTGTTCCAGACATTTTGCAACGCGGAGGCCTGTTTATGAAAACAGCGGTACAACTGCCAGAAGCCGTTGCCGAACGGCTGCAACGGAAAGGAAATAATATTTCAGACATCATTGCACAGTCTCTCGAACGATATGACACCCTGCTTGAGGACACATCCAGGGTCATGGCGGGACGGTTCTCCCTGGGAGAAGTGACATTGCTGTACGACATTTTTAAAACCACCCGCATGGACAGCACACGAATCGCTATGTGGCCGACACTCCTGGGATGGGATGTCGAAGAGGTGGAAAAGTACGAAAACCTGGGTGCGGGTGCCGGTATCGATACGGAGGCACTTGTCACCAAACTGGAGGGCCTGACCACGCTGCAGGCCCTCTGGCTGTGGGAAAAGATAGAACTGACCCGGATGAATCCCGAGCTGCACGGTGAACACCGGGAGACGCTGCGACTGATCTTCGGTACAAGCGACTGACACCGCGACCATGCGGCGCATGCACAGTCGACCCGTCACCGCCTATGAGATTTGACTTTGCATTTCTTATCAAATCGAGGTAATGAAAAAAGTATACTTCTGCTGTCGGAAAGTATCGTTCCATTTACAGAACATATTCATAGGATAAAGGACTGCCTCATGGGATGGCTTGAAGATCTTCTCAAGGAATATCCTGACTTGTTGAGTGCAAAATATAAACTCATCGTTGTCGACGAGAGGCTCAAATACCTCGAGAAAGAGGTAAAACTCCTGCAGGATGAAATCGCTCGGGTTAAAATGGAAAATTCCATGCTTCGCACACACCCGGTACTCGTCCTGGAATCAGGCTCTTATGTGAAGGAACGTGGTGTTTTATGGAAGAAGACACCTTCCGGATACTTTGAGGATGTTCCCTTCTGCCCGACCTGTATATTTCCCCTTGTCTCGTTTCCTCCCGGCTCGGACGACATGCTAACTTGTCCGAAATGTAATTTTCTTGCCTTATTCCGCCCGAGCCAGGTGCACAATATCCTGACACACCTTAATCGTACTTTTGTTGTCAAACCATAAACAGGCTGTTGCACATGCCCCTTTCTCCCACCTGTCGGATTTCGCCTCCATCCTCTGTCGTTCAGTCATTGACAGCCTTGTAACGTTTAACATCTCTGTTTCGCTGCATCCTCGTCATTGCGCGTACGTGTAAGCATATGAGACTCACTGTTGACAAGCTTTCAGCGCAGTGAAGGGCGTAAGCCACATTAATCCACGAAAGCGGAGCATATTGGGATACGCCGCATTCCTCAGGATGTGCGTGCCTTGAATGTGAAGTTTTTTCTTGCCATTTGAAATGTGACTGCTTGCGATTTTGTCGGCCATTGATTTTTATGACACCATCATTTTTTAATGTCTTGAATAGTGTCAGCAGTTTATTGTAAGGTAACGCGTAATACTGACTGATATTTTTACCGATTACGGCTCTTTTCCGAATCATATCGGCATCGAAAGGGGACAAATATCCATGGAATCCAGCTATGACGTAGTCGTCGGCATACCTTCATACAACGAATCCGGAACAATCGGGTACGTGACCTCCACCGTGGGACAGGGACTCTCGGAGTATTTCCCCGACACCAGAAACGTGATCGTCAACGTCGATAACAACAGTCCAGACAATACCCAGGGGGCGTTTCTCTCTGCGGAAGTGCCCTCTCACATACACAAGCGATATATTTCGACACCTGAAGGTGTCAAAGGCAAGGGCAATAATTTCTGGAACCTCTTTAATTTTTGCCGGGACGTCGATGCCAAGATCGTTATCGTCGTCGATGCCGATCTGCAATCGATTACACCGGAATGGATCAAACTTCTCGGCTACCCGGTCAAAGAAGGTCATGATTTCGTCACCCCTCTGTATTCGCGGCACCAATTCGACGGCACTATTACCAACCACCTGTGTTACCCCTTCGTGTTTTCCCTGGCAGGTATCGACGTGCGACAGCCCATTGGTGGCGATTTTGCATTTTCCGGCCGGCTCTGCGAGTACTGGCTCGAACAGACATGGGACGATATGACCAGACAATTCGGCATTGACATCTTCATGTCCCTCAATGCCCTGTTCGGCAATTTCAAAATATGTCAGACGGGACTGGGAACCAAGGTGCATAACGCCAGCGCCCCCAAGCTGGGCCAGATGTTTGAGGAGGTTATCTACACCCTCTTTTCAACCCTCCATCGATATCGCTCGAATTGGCTCGAAGAATTGCTGGACAAAGATTCGGACAGCATGTGGCGGTCACAGGTCCACAAAGTCGATTGTTACGGCTTGCCTGCGCTGGCAGAACCTCAGGCCCTGACAATCGATATTGTCAAGCTCAAACAAGACTGCCGCCGTGAGTATGAAATATATCATGATGCAGTCAGGAAATACCTGAATCCGTTCGCCTATGAGCGCATTCACCACATGCAGACAATGGACTACTACGATGTGGACATCTTGCTGTGGTCCCACATCGTCTACAGCCTCTTCTATCTTTTTGACGGGGCCTCCGAAGGTGAAAAAAGAGATATCATCAATGCGCTCAAGCCGCTGTATTTTGCACGCAGTATCACCTTCGACTATGAAACGTTCCGCTACAGCATCAGTTTCGCTGAAGAAGAGGTGCGGTACCAGGCCATGGCGTTTCTGGGACAGAAACCTTATCTGCTGGGACTGTATCTCGGCAATTACAGCAAGAACAATACGGTGTCAAACACGCCATAACGTTTCTTTGTCACGCACATCTTCGGAAGACCACACCCGTTTCAGGCGTGCACTGATGCAGCGGAGCGGCCTGCCTGCAGGCTCTTGTTCATCACCGTGGGCAGACACTATCGGGCAGGTGTAAGCAGCTCCTTTAACCTGAGGGCGTTCTGCGGCGCGTATCCTCTAAAATCATTATCAAAATAGACATATGCATCCCTGTTCCATGCCCGGATTTTTTCCGCCCAGGCCACAAGTTCGTTTTCGCAATAGTTCGATCCATACAATTGCCGCGATCCGTGAAGGCGTACATAGACGAAGTCGGCGGTAAGCGCGTCACAATAGGGATAGCGGCCGGCAGTATCCGAGATGCACAACGCGATATTGAAATCCGAAAGCATTGCTAACGGTTTGTCCGCAAGCCAGCTTGCGTGGCGCACTTCCAGTGTACAGCGATGTGTATAGATCGCAAGGGCCTTGCAAAACTCCCGCGCCCTGTGTTCGTCAAATGCAAGACTGGGGGGCAATTGGAACAGGATGGGGCCTAATTTTTCCTTCAACAACCGGGCCGCATCGAAGAAACGGGCCAGGGAATCGGCAGGTTCGTGCAATCTTTTTATATGGGTAATATAGCGACTGGCCTTAACGGCCCAGATAAAATGGGCAGGGGTATTCCGCCGCCAGTTTTCGAAGGTCCCAACCGCGGGCAGCCGGTAGAAGGATGCATTCAATTCCACCGTTGTGAAGTGACTGGTGTAGAATGCGAGCCACTGCGATTTAGGACAGTCTTCAGGATAGAAAACTTGTCGCCAGTGATCGTAACTCCAGCCCGATGTACCGATGTGTAGAGATACACTCATAAGACAGTGCCATGAATGATAAACAGTTTCGTCAGTTGCTTGACCGGTTCGGTCTTTCCTGGCGCGGATACCGTAGGGTCCGAAAAGGCGTCAAAAAACGGATCGATCGTCACATGCAGACACTCGGGTGTCGTTCCATGGAAGAGTATCTGCAGTATCTCTCTCTTCATCCCGATATTATTCATAATACAGAGCTGCTGCTGACGGTATCGATCAGCCACTTTTTCCGTGACCGCCTTCTGTGGGATACCCTGGGCAAAAAAATTGTTCCCCACCTGGCCGGCTCGTGCGGCGACACCATGCGTGTCTGGTCGGCGGGCTGCGCACTTGGCCAAGAAGCCTACAGTTTCAAAATCCTGTGGTGCCTGCTTGAATCGAACGGCATGTGCCTGCCGGCGCTTGATCTCCGGGCAACCGACGTCAACAAAGACTATCTCGACAAGGCCCGCTGCGGCATCTATCCGGCACGCGCCGTCCGGGGACTGCCGGCTGATATTCGTTCCCGTTATTTTACCGATACACCCGACGGCCTTCACTGCATGCTGACCGACACCGTGCGGCACACCATCACGTGGGAAATTTTCGATCTTACCCGCCACGTCCCGCGGCAACGTTTTTTTCATATCATTCTTCTGCGCAACAATCTGCTTACCTACTATAGCCTGACCATACGAACACGGTCACTGCACGCAATCATTGACGGCCTGGCAGACGGCGGTTTTCTCATTATCGGCAGTCACGAAACACTGCCGTTCACACCGCCCGAGCTCGTCGGATACGGGCACATCCCGTATATTTTTCAGAAAGTACGGCTTAACCAATCTCTGGAGAGAGGGGCCACTTGATATACCACCGGCCCGCGTCGTCATCCCTGTCCAGACACACGATACCTCCGTTTTGAAACCTGAAGAGCGTGTGTACGGTCGATCCCGTTGTCAGGTATGACACGAGACGGTCCAGAAAGGGCAGATGCCCTACCAGCATTACATCCTCGTGACCGGCACACATGACGGCGAAGGCGGTGACATCATCATGCGGAGTCAGGCCCTCCGACACGTGCACCCCATGTGCGGGTTTGAGAACCGATGTCATGATATCTGCAGTGTGCCGCGCTCTCGGTTTTCCGCGGTGCCTGATCACACTCATGGGCACGCCATATTCGGCAGCCACCTGGGCAACGTGCACCACAGTCGCTCTTCCCTGCTCCGACAGCGGACGGTTGTGATCGATTTCTTCAGGCAGACATTTACCATGCTGTACAAGATATAAGGCCATGGCACCACCTCGCATAGACTGCATTCTAGCTGTTATTGTAATTAAAATCGTGATCCGCCGCCAATAAAATATAAATCCTGTCACGGCTCGGTCCGCATGCAAATATACTGCTTGACAATAGTCCGCTTCTCCCCGTAGAGTATGACATTCATGTTCCTATTCATATTGCCCGCACGCTCGGCCGCAGCCGGGTGGTTTCTCCATCGAACACACCGATTCTTGTGCGATATCCTTGTTATCCTGTACCTCGCAGACAAAGCCGCATGTTTATATATATATGATCGAGAAAGGAGGTGATGATTACCGTTTCCTTGAAACCATCGGTATTTTCATCGTTCACTACACAAAGGAGGGAAACCTATGGCAGATGCAAAGGTATATCAACCGGGAGAAGCATATCAGTACCCACTGCTTATTAAAAAATTACTCATCAACCCCATCATTAATAACCCCGATCAGGAAATCGTTTATCGTGACACAGTCCGCCATACGTACCGCGACATGTACGAGCGGATCAATCGCCTTGCCAATGGTCTTGAATCACTGGGGGTCAAACACGGAGACACGGTCTGCATTTTCGATTTTGATAGCCATCGCTATCTTGAATGCTTCTTCGCAATTCCCATGATGGGGGCCGTGATGCACACCATGAACTGGCGCTTATCTCCGGAGCAGATCCTTTACACCATGAATCATGCTGAGGACGAAATTGTGCTCATCAACGCGGAATTTCTACCGTTGCTCGAGGCAGTCTGGGACAAACTCGAAACGGTTAAAAAGGTGGTCGTTCTGACGGATGACGGCACCATTCCCACCACGAAGGTGCGGATCGACGCAGAATACGAACAGTTGTTGACAAGTGGATCGCCGACGTATGATTTCCCGGATTTTGACGAAAACACCCGGGCAACCCTGTTTTACACAACCGGCACGACGGGCTTCCCCAAAGGTGTGTATTTTTCACATCGCCAGCTCATGCTGCATTGCATAAGCGAGATGATCTCCACCGGTTGTTATGAATCTATCGGGCGCTTCCGGTCGACCGATGTCTACATGCCCCTGACGCCCATGTTTCACGTCCATGCCTGGGGTATACCGTGGGCGGCGACCATGCTTGGCGTCAAGCAGGTCTACCCCGGTAAGTACGAACCTGAAATGCTCCTCAAATTGATTCTTACCGAAAAGGTCACATTTTCGCACTGCGTGCCCACCATCATCCACATGCTTGTCTCAAGCCCGGTGGCCCAAAAAGTCGATTTATCAAACTGGAAGGTCATCATTGGCGGTGCCGCCCTCCCGAAAGGTCTGGCAAAAGCCGCCATGGATCTCGGCATCGAGATATACGCGGCCTACGGTATGTCGGAAACATGCCCTGCCGTGACCATTGCGAATCTCAAGGCCGATATGCTCGACTGGAGCAACGAGCAGAAGCTGGACATCGTCACCAAAACAGGGGTGCCGTTTGCCTTTTGCGAAGTAAAAATTATGGACCCTATGGGAAACTTCCTGCCCCATGACGGCAATGCAACGGGTGAACTCGTATTGAGGACACCGGCGCTTACTGAGAGCTACTACAAAGATCCCGAAAGAACCAGGGAATTGTGGCAGGACGGCTGGCTCCACACGGGCGATGTCGCCCTCATCGATGAGAACGGCTACGTGCAAATCACGGACCGGCTTAAGGACGTCATCAAAACCGGCGGCGAATGGATTTCTTCCCTGGATCTCGAAAATCTTGCCAGTATGCATGAGGCGGTATCTGAATCCGCTGCCATCGGCATACCGGACGAACGCTGGGGAGAACGACCCATAATCGTGGCGGTACTGAAACCGGAATTCAAAGAGAAGATCAGCAATGACGACCTGCTCCGTTTCATGGCGAATTTCGCCGAGGAAGGGCGCATACCAAAATACGGTGTACCGGACCGTTTCGAACTGGTTGAGGAAATTCCCAAAACGAGCGTGGGGAAAATCAACAAAATCGCCCTCAGAGATCGGTTCAAATAGATACCACCATGCACTGTGCAACACGGGGAAGGGGCGAAAGGCCCCTTCCCCGTGTCATATGTGCGATATGCACCTCTTTTTTCCGCCGGTAATCTGGATATTCCACTACATTATCTCTACAAACTTTGTAGATCGTGTGACAGACACTCGCGGTTGTGAAGATTTTTTGTGGCACCCGTCATACCATAAATTCGTAACTACCTGATATTTATAACACTATTATTTCAAGATTACCATGACATGTCTGGCATGACCTTTGCAACATACCAGATAAACACGAAAACAAAATCAAAAAGGATTGAGAGAATGCTTATCTTATTAAAATTGTTTGAGATTTTAACTATCGTGACCGTAAAAACAATGTTTCACTTGTGGTATCTATGGGGTACATGGCTTTCCTCATACATTACCATCGACGATGAAAGAAATGGTAATCCTTACGTTTTTTCGTTTCCTCGGGAACAGAAGTGGCATCCGGAGGTGGAAGATAAACTCGAGAAGTAATCCGGCGTACGTCAGAAAAGGTGTGGTGAATTTCACAAAAACCGTGTGAAATTCATGGCACAACTAAAAAATCGACGCGCGGTGTTGCATCGGTTACAGTCTGCACGGGACAGCTCTCTCATCGGCACTTGCAGCCGAGTTGCTGCACTCCCCCCCTCCTGCCCGGCTAGGAGGCATAGCCATCGCGCATGCCGATACTTTCCACCGTGACGCCGCAACGGCGGGGTAAGTCCGCCCCTGCATTTTTGTCCTGCGTCCATATCTGCCACTCTATCGCGATTTCACTGTCCGAAATCACCGGCTCCCGGGGCCCCGTGCGACACCCTCCCATTGCCTCCTCAGATATGCCCTCACAATGTCGCGGGTCTTGAGAAGCGCTTTTTCTTCCCGCAGCTCCAGCACCCACCAGTTGCAAAGCGGCAGTTCGGTTAAAAGATGCAGGCGATCCTCAATGTCGGCAATGCAATCGGGCGGGATATGGGTATCGTGATCTTCTTCATGATAAACGTGGGCATTCAGAAAACGTTCTTTATGCGGTACGACAAAATCCTCCAGGTCGTAATGATGGCTGGTGATATACGGGCTGACCCGGGCATGGCCGATATCGAGTGTTGCCCACGCCCCCGATCGTCGAATAATTTTTTCAAATAGATGGGGCCTGCTGGTCCAGCCCCAGGCAAGATTTTCGAGACATATATGCACATCCAGCGTATTGGCAAACAGCACCAACTGTGCCAGGTTCTCAATCATCCTGTTCCATAAAAGATGATTCGTATTGTCTCTCCCCAGCCCTACATGAATCGTGAGAAAGGATCCGCCCAGCTTGGATACGACCCTGGATACCCGTCGAAACATTTTCATTGCCCTTCGTGCCTCGGCATCGTCTTCATCACCGATATCCACTTTATTGAACGCACAATGATACCGTATCTCAAGCGGTTTGAGACGCGAGATATCTTCAACCAGCTGTGATTCTTGAACGAGAGCCTGCGGGAAGCTCTCACGGGTGAAGCTCCAGTCCACCCCCTCAAAGCCGTTATCGATGGCAAAACGCTTCAATTCATCGACATCAGATATAAAGTTACAGCACGCAATTTTCGGTCTATTCATTGGGGTTATTATACCTTCTTCCTATTTATATCTATTCTACAAGGTATGTCCTCGCACGGGGAATGTCAAACATTTCCGGTGCTTCATTGCATATGCTTTATCATTCAAGTCAACCAATACTGCCCGGTCATATACGGGCGGACCCTCTCATAGCACCATACCGTGAAAACATAAAGCATCTTCTGTCACACGCTCATGACAGATGACGGGGGCACTTCACAACAAGAATGGATGTGGTGAACACAGCGCAACTATCCCGTCGCCACAGGGTCACCATGTGAGCACACAAGACATACGTAGCGCATATAAAATGATTTTCACAGAATAAGGCCGGCCCACTGCGAGGAAGCGCCCAGGAGGGCGACAACCAGAAACACTGCGGGCGGACTGCGGAAAATATTTGGCGGGCTCCCGGGTTTCATTCCTTTGCCATCCGCTTGATACAGACGACATGCCGAACTGAAGTAGATGCCCGCATGCACCCGGAGGAACGGACGGAAGTACTGTCAGCTCTCATGCAGGTTACAGACTTACCGTTTCGACACCTTCAGATCCTTCAACGCCCGTGCAAATGGATTCGCAGACTCTTTTTTCTTTTTCGCGTTCCGATCAGGCAGCCGACTCCGGTCGGCACCTTTTTTCC
>Ga0272442_10003476_pt1 | contig 22073 bp, 20 predicted proteins | sample SSMForm2O_FD_200262 | JGI IMG/M metagenome (GOLD analysis project Ga0272442, IMG submission 200262) | Marine sediment archaeal communities from Little Sippewissett salt marsh, Falmouth, MA, United States - SSM-Form-2O | ecosystem: Environmental > Aquatic > Marine > Wetlands > Sediment ... | reverse complement strand
CTTGAGGAATTGATTGAGTATGGACTTGATCACAGTTATGACATGCAACAGACCCGTGCATCTAACCAGAACAGTCGGTCCAATCTTCGTAGCAGTTATTATCGGCTACTGCCAGGTTTCACGATATCAGCAACCCGAACCACCACAGAGCTTCCCGAACCCCAGTGGAGCATCAGTGGCAGTTTGCTTTTATCCAAGACGTTTTATTTCAATGATCCGGATTATTATAATATCCGAACTTCCTTATTAGAGCAGCGTAATTCAGATCTGCTATTATCCTGGAGTCAGCAGGAAGTAGTTTTCGAGATATTTTCCCAGTATCTTTACATTTTGGAAGCTGAGAAGCGATTAGCGATCCAGGAGCGTACATTTGATCTTCAGGAGCGGATTCACAATCAGATACGAGTCCAGTATGAGACGGGAGAGAAGTCTCTTTTGGATTTGAAGAAGAGCGAGGTGAACCTGATTGATTACGAGATAGGAGTATTGGAAGCCCGTCGGGATTTAGTCAGTCAGCGTAAGGATCTGTTCAGTTATCTTGGGCTTGAGGATGAGGGTTACGGATTCACAGAGCCTGAGCTGGATTCTTTGGCTTACGATTTCAGTTACAGTGAGAGTTATGAACTTCGCCAGCAGTCTAATCAGGTTAAGATCAGCCGACTAGGTTTATGGGAGCGGGGTTTGGGTTTTCTACCCAGCCTGAGTTTGGGTTACAGTTACAGCCGCAACAATTATGATGAGATTTTTGCCTTTGACGAGTATGAAGAGAGTCACACTCTGTCTCTACGGGCTAGTTATGAGATCTTTGATCTGCTGGATAAGCGTGAGAGTTATCTGATCCAGCGTCGCAACCTTCGTTTGGAGGAGTTGTATTACCAGGAAGAGGAGAAGGAGCTGCGTAAGGATCTGGAGAATCTTCTGCGAGAGCTTGAGACCCTGGAGTTAAGTTTTGATCTTTATAACGACAAGCTGGTATTGGCGGAGGAGAATCTGAACATGGCTGAGGAGCAGTTTCGGCTGGGTATGATCAGCCTTCTTGATTTCGATACCGTAGCCCTTGATTATCAGAAATCTCAGCTTCAATATAACAATAGCTACTATGAACTGCTGCGTAAACGGGAAAAGATCAATAAAACCCTCTCCAAACCTATCCTGGGAAGATGGTGAAAAATTTATGAGGAAGTTTTAATATGAGAAAAACTGATGTAATACTGATTATCATAATTGTAGCTCTGGCGATATTGACCTTGAATAAATGCTATAAGGAAGATAATCAAAGTAAGTTATCAAATCAGAATGTGCCAGTTAACCCACAGGAAAGTTATGAAAAAACCGAACTACCAGGGATAAATTATCAGGATTCTGTCCAGCAGCAGATCTACAACAGCAGGCAAAATGCCCTTACCAGATCTATTAATCTAGTCCAACCAGCAGTCGTAAGTGTTAATGTTATTAAAACTGAAATTGTAAGAAGATACATAAATCCTTTCGACAATCCGTTTTTTGGTTTTTTCAATGAGGTTCCTTATCGACGGGAAGTACAGGGTATTGGATCAGGAATTATTTTTAGCGAGGATGGATATATAATTACCAATGAACATGTTGTGGAAGGAGCAACCAAGATCAAGGTGATCTTACCAGATGGTCGCCAATATGACGGCGAAATTATTGGTAGCGACAGTGTGCATGATATTGCGGTGCTCGAAATTGAAGCTGATGATATCCCCTGTGCTAGACTGGGAAAATCTTCCGACTTGATCATCGGAGAATGGGCAATTGCTTTGGGAAATCCCTATGCAATGTTGATAAAGGACAGCAAACCCAGTGTGTCGGTTGGGGTAATATCAGCACTGGAAAGAGATTTTGCCCAAAATTCGGAAGGAAAGATCTATCGAGATATGATCCAGACGGATGCTGCTATTAATCCTGGTAACAGCGGAGGACCCTTGGTTAATGTCTTGGGAGAAGTGATCGGAATAAATACTTTTATATTTTCCGAATCGGGAGGAAGTATCGGGATCGGGTTTGCCATTCCAATAGACCGAGTAAGTAAGCTGGCAAATGAGATAATCGATTATGGCAGAGTTAGAGATATCTGGTTTGGTTTCAAGGTACAGGAAATAACACCGATCATGGCTATGTATATGAATCTGGAAAATTCGGATGGTGTTATCGTATCTGTGGTTGATGAAAATGGTCCCGCTGAGAATGCAGGTTTAAAAAGGGGTGATATAATCACCGGGATTAACCGGCAGATCGTTAAAAATGCCGATGATGCTGAGCTTGCAGTTTCAGACATCGCAGTCGGTGACGATATCAGACTGGATATAATCAGAGACAGTTCCAAATTGGAAATAAATATCAAAGCAATCGAATATAATTAGGAGTCACAATGAAAAAAATCAGCATCTTGTTCTCATTTATTATGATGATCCTGCTTGTTAGCAGTTGCAGTGTGAAAAGAAAAGGAAAAAAGAGTAACCATGAACTGAACAAACATATAATTGAGAAAGGCGAGATCATTGTAAAACTAGAGGAAACCGGAGAAATCCAACCGATCCGCGAGATTGAAATCAAGTCCAAGGTCAGTGGAAAGATCATTACCTTTTATGTAGAAGAGGGAGACCAGGTAAACAAAGGTGATGTAATAGCTCAGGTAGAGCCAGACTATAACCAGGCGGAATATATCTCCCGGGTAAAAAGCAATTTGGAGTTGGCTGAAATTGATTTGAGAAACGCCAAAAGGAATATGAATGATAAGCAGAAGTTGTTTGACCAGAATTTTGTTTCCCAGATCGAACTGGATTCCTATAAGGATGCTTTGGCTGAAGCTCAGATAAATTACAATTCTGCCCTCCAGCAATACGAATTAATCAAGGAAATAGATACCGAAGGTAATGTAAGTAATATTGTTTCCACAGCCTCGGGAACAGTTATCCAGAAATTGGTGGAGGAAGGTGAGATGGTGGTTGCAAGTACCAGTTCCTATTCTGAGGGTACAATAATCATCAAGCTGGCAGAATTGGATAGAATGGTAGTTTACTCCCAGATAAACGAGATTGATATCGGCAAGATTAGAAAAAATCAAAAGGTCAAAATCCAAGTAGATGCTTATCCCTATTTCCAATATCAGGGCAAAATTACCAAGATCGCTGCCATGGCAGCAGATTATAACAATATAAAAGCATTTCCTATTGAGATCGAAATTCTCAATGTAGATGAAAAACTGAGACCTGGGATGACTGCTAATGTAACGATCATTGGAGAAAAAAAACAAGATATTGTTGTGGTGCCGATCAGAGCTATTTTCAGTGATTCGGAAGGTAACGACATCGTTTATAAGATCAAAGGAGACACCTTGGGAGGTGAGGTCATCGTCAAAACAGGAATCAACGATTTTCAGCAAGTTGAGATAATCGAGGGTTTAGCTGCGGGAGATACAATTTCTCTGACAGAGCCTGAATCTAAAACTGATGCGCAAGCAGAAATAAGATTTCACTAGAAAATAAAAAAACTGAGATCCGGGTAAATTTAAATTCCAAATTTTTAAATAAAAAGTTTTAGGGAAGTCAAATATTAGCAATTTAATAACGTGACTGCTAATTTTGCCTTGACAAATTTTTAAGTTTTTTTTTTGAAAAACAGAGAATAAAAATAGGATAAAGCGACAAGGAGTAATCTATGATCAATTTACAGAATTTAGTTAAGGATTACGGTTCCTTGAGAGCGGTCGATCACATCAATTTCGAGATCAAAGAAGGTGAGATCTTGGGATTTTTAGGACCTAATGGAGCCGGAAAATCCACTACCTTGAAAGTCATTACCTGTTTCCTTGCACCTACGGAGGGTAATATTTATGTAGAGGATTTCAACGTTTTGAAGGATTCTACCAAGATCAGGAAAATGATCGGTTATCTGCCGGAACATAATCCTCTTTATACTGATATGACAGTATACGATTACCTTCAGTTTGTTGCCAGGGTAAGGGAAATTGATGATTTCAAGACCAGATTAAAGCAGGTAATCGACCGATGTGGGTTGCATGGAGTAATCAGTAAGCCTATTCATACCTTGTCGAAAGGGTATAAACAGCGTGTGGGCTTAGCTCAAGCCATTATTCACGATCCCAAGATCCTAATTCTGGATGAGCCGACTTCTGGGCTTGATCCCAATCAGATAGCGGAGATCAGGGATCTGATAAAAGAATTGGGCAAGGAGAAGACTTTGATCATCTCGACTCATATCCTGCAGGAAGTACAAGCTGTTTGTGATCGTATTGTTATAATAAACAAAGGAAAAATCGTTGCGGATGGTCCTACAGAGGAATTAAAATCTAATTTCCAAAGTAAGACCAAGGTCAATCTGGAACTTATTGCTGAGGCAGAAGAGGTTACAACGATAAAGGATTCCATTCCCGGCATCAAATTGCTTTCCATAAATAAAAAACCTGATGACATTGTTGGAGCTGTGATAGAATATGGTTCTGGGGAAGATAAGAGAAAAGAGATTTATAATTATATCAAATCAAAAGATTGGACGCTTCTGGAAATGCATCGAGACAAGATTAGCCTGGAGGATGTATTTAGAAATCTTACTATCGAAGAAGGAGGAAAATGATGAGTTATACCAGTGTTATCGCTAAAAAAGAGTTGAGAAGTTATTTCAATTCTCCTTCTGCTTATATAATCCTAGTTGTATTTCTTCTTATTGCCGGTTGGTTTTTTACCAGTCCGTTGTTTATTAACAATCAGGCAGAACTGAGGTCCCTGTTTGGGATCATTCCCATAATCTATATATTTTTCGTTCCAGCAATAACAATGGGTTTGATCGCCCGGGAAAGGAGTAATGGAACGATTGAGATGCTCAGCACTTTTCCCCTTAAGGAATCAGAGATTGTTATGGGAAAATTCTGGGCATCATTAGGTTTGATCGCCGTTGGACTTTTATTTACTTTTATTCATCTTATTACGATCATGCTGCTGGGATCGAATATAGATTATGGGGCTATCTTGTGCGGTTATATTGGATTATTATTTTTGGGTGGAGTATATAGTGCTATCGGTATTTTTGCTTCCAGTACTACCAGCAATCAGATCGTTGGTTTCATAATCAGTTTCTTCATTATAGCTTTTCTGTTTATAATCGAATTTACTTTATTCCTGCTTCCCAGTTATATCGTAGGCTTATTTCAATATATCAGTATTGGATATCATTTTTCGAATATAACCCGAGGAGTAATCGATACTCGAAATATCATATATATGTTAAGTTTGATCATCTTATTCTTACGGCTCGCAGTGATCACTCTGCAGACCAGAAAATGGAAATAGGAGTGAGCAATGAAATCTAAATCAATATTATATAATGTAATTTTGGTACTATTGATCCTGGTATTTTTAAATCTGGTTTCTCTTTCTATTTTTACCCGGATCGATTTATCCAAAGGAAAGATCTATTCTTTATCCAAAGCCAGTAAAAAAACAGTGCACGAACTCGAAGACCGCCTGGTGATAAAAGCATATTTTTCCAAGAATCTCCCGGGAGAATATGCCGATTCCCGACGTTATACCCAAGACTTGCTCTCAGAATACCAAGCCTATTCAAGAGGTAAATTGAGATTCGAATTCATCGATCCTTCAGATGAAGAAACCCTGAAACAGGAAGCCAGTAAAAATCAGATATCTCCAGTTCCCATGAGAATAATTGAAAAGGATAAATGGGAGATGCGGGAAGTTTATATGGGGTTAGCATTTCTCTATCAGGACAAAACAGAGTCTATCCCTCTAATTCAGAGTACTCAAGGTCTGGAATATGAAATTACCCGGATGATCAAAAAGATTACAGCTCAAGGTCTGAAAAAAGTGGCTTTTTTCCAACCCGAAGAAGAAATACAACCACCAACTATTCAGGGTATGCCTTCTCAGAGTGAGGAATTTTCAACGATTCGGCAATTGATAGCTGAGAGTTATGAGCTGTCGACCACAGATCTAAGTTCCAAGATAGATCCTTCTGTTCAGACACTTTTCTTTGCCGGAATTAAGGATTCTCTTGGTATGGACCAACTTTATAATCTGGATCAATTTGTGATGCGGGGTGGAAATGTATTGTTTTTCCAGGATAGGGTAGAAGCTGATCTGCAGAATCAATCCGCAAAACTGATCGAATCCAATCTGTTCGATCTGCTTCACCATTATGGTATTCAGGTTAAAAGTAACTTGGTTGCCGATGCCCAATGCGGTCAGGTGCAGATTCAGAGAATGCAGGGATTTTTCCGGATGATGACCCCTCTTTCCTATCCCTATTTTCCGATTGTAACGAATGTAAATAAAGATAACCTGATTGTAAAAAATCTCGATCAGTTGCAGATGATCTTTACTTCTGAATTGGATAGTACAAGAGTTGGTGAGAATCTGGAGTTCGAACCATTGATTTTCAGTTCGGAAAACTCTGGTGAAGCCAAAGCTCCCAGATTTGATATTTCTGTGAATCAATTTATGCAGGCAAATCTCAAACAGATGTTCATGGATGAACCAAAAGTCCTTGCTGGGATTTACAGTGGTTCTTTCCGAAGTTACTTTGCAGATTCCGATCTATATCCCGATGCTTTGACCGAAAATTCTGATGCTAAGATACTTTTCGTGCCCGATCGAGAATTCATTGAGGACGCAGGAGCAGCAAGCGTTCAGGGAAATCTTGATTTTGTGCTTAATGCAGTAGATTTCATGGCTGCCGAAAGTACACTGATCGAGATCAGATCCAGAGAAACAATTTTCAAACCCCTGAAAGAACTGGATAACACCGCCAGAAAAACAGTTAAATGGTTGAATATCCTTTTACCATCAATTCTTTTGATTGTCTTCGGTATGATTAGATACAGAAATGAATTGAAAAGAAGAAAAATAATTGGAGAGCTCTATGAATAAGAAAAATCTTATACCAATTATAGTTCTTGTTGTCCTGGTTATTGCCTATATAATAATCAAGACTAACGATAATGTTGAGAAGAGATTTCAATTTTTCGGGGTTGATTCTGTCGATATCACCGGATTTGAATTAATAAGCAAAGAAGATACCCTGCGATTGTCAAAAACAGAAACAGGTTGGTTGATTAATTATCCTGTTGAATATCCACCTGCGAAGAGTAAAATTCAGGATCTTTTCTCCAAAGTTATCACTGCTGAAACATCTAACATTCCCATATCAGAATCTGATAATGCTTTTGAGACCTTTAATCTCACCGATTCACTGGGAACAATAATCAAAATTATCGGTAAGAACGACAAAACTCTTAGCGAAGCTATTGTAGGACGCAGTAGCAATTATAATTATTCCAACGCTCGATATTATAATGACAACAAGATCTATCAACTCACATCTAATATTACTTACAATCTTAGTCCTAAACTCACTACCTGGCGTCAGAAAGAGATCATTGAAGTGAATGAGGAAGATATTGCCCAGATCGAGGTAAGTTTTAACGATACCCTTTATACTATTACACCAACTGACACGCTCTGGCTTTATCAGGGACAAGGTCAGGAATTCGCTATTCAGGAAAATAACGGGGCATTGAAAGGAATTTTAAACAATGCCAAGAGATTAAGAGCTTCTAGTTTTATAGATGATGAATATGATAAATATGCAGCTGGTTTTTCATCTCCTGTATTGAGTTTGAAGGTAAGGCTCTTCAATAACGATGAGATCTTATGTACTTTTAGTGATTTTGAAGAAAACAAATACTTAATCAAACGCAACGAAGAAACAGCTACCCTGTTTGTAGTTTATGGTCATATGGTGAAAAATTTCAAAAAACCAGCTAGTGAGTTTAAAACTTAATTGAGATTATAATGAGAGGATCTAATTCAGATCCTCTCTTTTTTTAAATAATTTTACTTATCGATTTATCGTCTAAACTGTATAGATAAACGCCAATTCCGGCTTCCTCCAACATTTCATTCGCTAAGGGATCCGGATAGGTTTGGGCAACATATATACTTGCTATTTCAGCATTGATCAGCATTTTTGAGCAGATAAGACAGGGTTGATTAGTGCAATAGAGAGATGCTCCCCGTAATGAAGTACCGTTGATAGCCGCCTGAATGATTGCATTTTGTTCGGCATGGACACCACGGCAAAGTTCGTGCCTTTCACCCGAAGGTATCTTCATATTTTCTCTTAAGCAACCTGTCTCGGAACAGTGCCTGATCAATTTAGGGGCACCGTTATATCCAGTGGATATAACCTGATTGTCTTTTACGATAACAGCTCCTACTTTTCTTCTGAGACAGGTAGAACGGGTTGCTGTAAGCATGGCCATCCGCATAAAATATTCATGCCAGCTCGGTCTCTCGGTCATTATTTCTCCTTTTATTTTCCTTTACTAATTCTGCTTGTGATTTTCTTAGATAATTAGGTTCAAGATCAGCAATATAATTGAAATCATAATTTACTTTTATCTTGTTTTGAAGATACATACCTATCATGGTCGAGGCAAGAGGTATATGAAGGTTTACCGGGGCTGGGAGATAATCGATCCGCATCTGCTTAAGTAGCTCCTCATATTTGAAATAACCATCTCCGATCACAATGATCCTGGAGTTGATCTTTTTAAAAATCATATCCGGTTTACTGTTGCATGGAGGTATCAGAATGTTGAAATCATTATCATATAAGGCTGCATATATTTCTCCCATTCTGGCATCAATCATCGCTAGTACCGAATCTGTCGGTCGATAAAGATTGTGAGCCAGTATGTCGAGGGTATTGAATACCATCAAAGGGATTTGATTACCAAAACAGAGACCTTTGGCAGTAGCCAGACCTATTCTGATACCGGTGAAAGAGCCGGGACCGATTCCAAGACAAACCAGATCGATATCATTAAGGCTAAGATCGCTATATTTAAGTCCGTAATCGATCTGAGGTAAAAGTCTTTCCGAATGTGTTACCTTAATGTCTAGAAAACCTATAAAGGTAATTTTGTTGCTTTTGTAGATTGCAATACTGCCGTAACTGGAGGATGTCTCGATTGCGATAATGTTCAAGTTACACTCCTAAAGATATTTTTTCATTTAGAAAAATATTAAAGAAATTGTAGTCAAGAAAAAGAGCTCATAATTGTAAATAAATGTTGCACTAAATCCAGAATTATTTTTTTAAGTTTAGATTAGAGAATATGAAGAGAAATTACAAAAGTGCTATTGAATTCTGGTTGTTCAGAATTGGATTGTCAATCCTTTCCAAGTTTCCCTATTATATTACCAGGAATATCCTGATCAGACTTTTTTTCTGGGGAGGATATTATCTTGGGATTAGAAAAAAAATAGCTAGAGAAAACTTGAATCGTATTTATCCTAGGTTGAATCCTGATGAAAGAGAATCGGTCCTTAGGGACATATACAAGAATTTTGGTAAAACAGCAGCAGAGACCTATTTTGCAGACAATAATAAACTTTTCTCCCAAGTTAGAACTCAGGGGTGGGATAATCTTGAAAATGCCCTGAAACAAGGTAGGGGTGTGATTCTTGCCTCCGCTCATATCGGTAATTGGGAACTTGCCGGAAGATATATTGCTTCTAAGCATAACATGGGGGTAGTATACAAAAAACTTAGAAATAGATATTTCGATGCTTATACATTGAAAAACCGAAAGAAATATAATATATTACAGATAAACAAAAAAACCGGACTCAGGGAAATAATCCGGCTATTGAAAAAGAACTATATCATAACAATACTTATTGATCAAAACGCTCGTAAAAAGGGTATTATTGTGGATTTCCTTGGAAAACCTGCTTCTACTTTTCCCGGAGCAGCAAAGATAGCTCTGAAAACCAGATCACCTATTGTCCCAGCCGTTTCATTCCGGGAAGGGAAGAATTTAATACTTGCCTTTGATCAGATTGTAAATCCCCTTGATTATAATGATCTTCCCAATCCTGTAGAAAAACTGACCTCCGATTTAAACGAAAGAATCGCTAAGTATATTTTAATGTATCCTGGTCAATGGTTCTGGGTTCACAAACGCTGGAGGATTAGTAAGTAAGGGAAAAAAGGTCTTTGAGAATGCTATTTAATACTTTACAAGATAAATGAAATCAAGAGTTTGTGCTGTGGAGTTTCTATGAATAAATTGTTTGTTATAGTAATGGCAATAACTTTATCAAACCTGGGAAGTATCTCTTATAATTATGGGGACGGAGGGATTATTGAACCTCCTGCTCGCGATTCACTTGCCAGTTACCATAGTAATCAGGTAGATTTGCTTTGGTATAGTACAGATGATAATGATTATATCTGGGCAGTGAGATATGATTTTAACGACTTTATGCCTGGTCTTGATTCCCTGAAGTTTCGTACTGAGCAGGTTCATGTCTATATAGATACCGAGTTCACAGATCCTGAACTAAAGCTGAAAATTTGTGAATCTGATCTGAATCAACCCGGGAGTGAATTTTTCGAAGAAATTACGATTACAGCTCAATCCGGTTGGAATAGCATAGAAGTTCCTACCTTCGAGACAGATAGTCTCTGGGTATTAATAGATTTTGAGACTAATTCCCAGAATTCCTTCCTTGCCGGTTCCTGGGGAGATGGAACACACAGCTATTATTATGAAGATAACTACTACCATAATATGAGTGCCAATGGTTTTTTTTCAGAGTTTCTGGTGACTTTACAAGGAGAATTTATTTTATATGAGAATGATCTGGAATTAGCTGAATTTTCCTTGGTCGATGAAAATGGTAATGGAAGTTTTGAATTGGCAGAAGATATCTATCCCAATCTTACATTGATAAATAATTCTCAAATTGTTATGGATAGTGTCTATTTAAACTATAATAAGAATTACCCCGACACTCTGATCTCTGAAACACATGGACCTTTCCAAGTTGCACCAGGAGAGGTTTTGTTTCTGGATGAATCGGACCTTGAAGAACTGGTTTTTACATTACTTGATGAGCCAGCACAGTATGTTTTTGAGCTGAATATAGACTGTAATGATGATGATTATGAATCAAATAATGAACTTAGTTATGAATTTAATACTTTTAATTTAACCCTGTCCAAGGTCTTAGTTGAAAACTTTGTAAGAGATAATCAACTAACTAGGGATCTTTGGGAAGCCCAGGAAAATCTAATCGATCAAAATGATAGCTTTGTTATTAATCTTTTTCCGGTGTTTGATGACTCTCCATTTTATAACGTAAATTCATTACAGAGGTTTAATTATTATAACTTGGGATTGTTCCCGAGTACTGTGATCGGTGGTAGTGAAAAAGTCTTTGGTTATATCGATGGTTTTTATCAAACTAACTTTAACCAGGCTTATGAAAAATATCAAGAGGAAATGAGTGCTTTTATCCAAATAGAGAATATTGATTATTTCCAGAATGTATCTAATGACGAGGTTAATATAGAATTGATCATAACCAATCCCGGTAGCTTTGTATTCGAAAATTATATTGAAAATTGCAGTTTTTTCATGACTGCTGTAGAGGATAGTCTTGAAATCCGTCAGGATATTTTTGGAACAGTTCTGTTGAAGATTTTTGATGAATTCAGTTGTGAACAAATGAGTTATGGCGGAGTAGATACGCTTTCGACCGAATTTGTTCTCAATGAAGAACTTATTCCTATCAGTAATATTGATAATTGCAGATTTGTCTATTGGTGCCAGAACAACGAATCGCAACAAATCAATTTTATCGAGATTTCTCCTCATCTTTCTGATATTGAATTTGAAAGCGTAGCTAATAAAAAAACTGAACTCACAAACTGTGGACTTGGAATTGAAATATTCCCAAATCCATTCCAGCTTGGAAATGAGCTCAATATCCAAATAAAAACTCAAAGACAGGCGGAAAGGATCAGAATCTCTATTTTCAATATCAAGGGTCAGTTGATAAGGATTATTAATATCACTGAACCGGATCGAACTGAATTATATTGCTGGGATGGATTGGACAGACACAATAAACCTGTTGGTAGTGGTATTTATCTATTCAAAGCAGAGGCATTTGGTTACAGGGAATATGAATCTCTTTTTAGAAAACTTGTATTGTTCAGGAACTGATGAAGATAAAAAATATTCTGGACAGCTCTTTTCTTGAACTCACCGGGTGTATCCATAACCATAGCGAATATTCCTATGACAGTAAGGTACCACTTAAGAAGATATTAAAAGCTGCAAAAAGATCTGAGTTGGATTATATTACCATCAATGATCACCGTACCTTGCAGGCTAAAGATGATCCTTCGGTACTACAAGAAAAGGATCTGATCGTAATCGTTGGAGCTGAGATCAATGATCCTCAGAATAATAATCATCTGCTGGTTTTTAATACCAATGAAGTCCTGGTCGACAAAACAGCACCTGAATATGTAAATCATTATAAAAACTCCGGGGCAGTTACTTTTGCCGCTCATCCCATGGAAAAAAGAAGCTCTACTAAATATAGAAAGTACATCTGGACTGATCTCAGCAATGATGGTTTTGACGGATTGGAAATCTGGAACTACGTTTCGGAATGGGTGGGTAAGCTTGCCCCCAAGTTCAATGGTCTTTTACTGGTGTTATTTCCAAACTTGTTCATTATCAAACCAATGAGAAGGATCATTGCCTGGTGGGATAAGATGAATCTTGAAGGCAAAAGGAAAGCAGCGATTGGTAGTCTTGATTCTCATGAGGAAAAAGTAAAAAAATTTGGGATTTTGTTCAAGTTTCTTACTCACAAATCTCTTTTTAATTCTATCAGAACCAATGTTCTGCTCGAAGATGGGATCCATCCTCAGGAAAAAAATATACTCACAGCCCTTAAAAAAGGAAACAGCTATATAGTAAATTATAAGATCGGGATACCCTATAATTTCTTTGCTGGAATGAAAGCAACCGGGCAAAAAGCTATTATTTGCGGACAGGTAATCAAACTCTCTTCTGATTTGAGATTGTATTTCCGGCTTCCTCATTATGCCAGGATCATCCTGTTTCACAATGGTAAGAAAATCTCATCGAAATTTGATGATAAGGGTTATTTTCTGATCACAAAACCAGGAAATTACAGACTGGAAATATTTCGGTTCGGACGAGCCTGGATCTTTACAAACAATTTCTACGTGATTTGAGGTGAATATGCAAAACAGGATTAAGGTTAATGAATTAAGTAGTTTTCTCAACAAGGAGATCATCACGGAATTTCTGGTAACCCAAAAGGAATTACGTGAAGGCAGTAAGGATTTCTATCTACGTTTGAAACTGGCTGACAATACTGGTTCAATCATGGGTAATATCTGGAATAATGCCAGATCGATCTCGGAAAAATTTCAGGTTGGTGATGTAATCAAAGTAAAAGGGATCATTATAAGTTATAAATCTCAACTCCAGGTAACAGTTAATAAGATCCAGAAACTGGAACCGGAAGCTTATGACCTGAGCGATTTTATCGAACAGACGTCCAAGGATGTGGATAAATTGCTTGCCAAACTTTTTCAATATATAGATTCTATTAATGATGAGGATTATAAATCTCTGTTATTGGCTTTTTTTGATGACAAGGAATTGCTGACCCAATTCAGTCAGGCACCGGCAGCAAAATCATGGCATCACAATTATCTTGGTGGTTTGCTCGAGCACACAATTGCCGTCACGAATATCTGTAATCTGCTGGCTGGTAATTATCCGGTCGAACGTGATCTTCTCGTCACAGGTGCTTTATTGCATGATATTGGTAAAATATTGGAATACTCAGTTACTGCTGCCATAGAATTCACTTCTACCGGCAGATTATTGGGCCACATACCCCTGGGAGATAATATGGTTTGCGAAAGAGCTGCGCAGCTCAATGCTTTTCCTCCCGAAAAACTTATGAAACTGCGTCATTTGATCCTTTCTCATCATGGAGAATATGAGAAAGCTTCTGCTCGTCTTCCTCAAACTATAGAAGCTATCATGCTCCATCATGCGGATAATCTAGATGCCCAGACAACTGGGGTAGCTCAGCTGATCCAGGCAGTTCAGAACCCTGATGCCAAATGGTCTGAATACGATAAATTGAATAATCGTTATTACTATCTAAAGTAGGATCAAAGATACGGTAAGTATGTTTCAAACCTCGATTCTAGCAAGTGGCAGCAAAGGGAACAGCATTCTAGTAACAACAGAAAAAACAGCACTTCTTTTGGATGCTGGATTGAGTGGGATAAGAATATTAAATGCCATGGATAAGATCGGTTTTGACCCAAGTAAGATCAATGCTCTTTTGATCAGCCATGAGCATAGCGATCATATAAGAGGAGCCGGAATTGTCTGCCGCAAGTTGAAAATACCCCTGTATATTACTGAATCAACTTTTTCTATATGTAAGGATATACTTGGTAAACTCGGTCATGGAGTCCATAATTTTGTAAATGGTAAAAATTTTCAGATTGACAATCTTATTATTACTCCGTTTAATTCTTCTCATGATGTTGTGGACGGGAGTAATTTTGTTATCAGAAAAATCGGTGATCCTATCAGAAAACTTGCTATTGCGACTGATCTGGGTTATGGATCCAGATTAATGATAAATAAAATTCAAAATTCTTCCACCATAATTCTTGAGAGTAATCATGATCTGAAGATGCTTTTGGAAGGACCGTATCCCTGGCATCTGAAACAAAGGATCAAAAGCAGACATGGGCATCTCTCAAATGAACAGGCAATCGGAGTACTGACTCAGATCATCCATCCGGGAATCAAGAATCTCTGTCTGGCTCATTTAAGTGAGGTAAATAATAAACCCGATTTGGTCAGATCGGAAATTGAGAGATTTTTTAAAGACATTAGATTAAACGTTAATTTAGTTATTGCGACTCAGGATGAGCCGACTAAATTACTAAATGTATAATTTGTAAGAGGAATAATGCTGATAACTGTATTGTTACTTATCATTGGTTTCATAGTTTTGGTTAAAGGTGCTGATTTTCTTTTGGATGGAGCAACCTCCTTGGCTAAGAAATTGTCTGTATCTGAGATAGCTATTGGTTTAACTGTGGTTGCATTTGGTACATCTTCACCGGAACTGGTGGTGAATCTTATCTCAAGTATAAATGGGCATCATGAACTCTGCTTTGGTAATATTATCGGCAGTAACATGTTCAATATTCTCATGGTACTTGGATTTGCCGGGATGATATATCCTATCACAGTTCAGAAAAATACCGTAAGAAAGGAAATACCCTTTCTCTTGATCGGTACGGTCTTGGTCTTTGCCTTTGCTAATAATTTCTGGTTTCAGGGAAATACTCTTTCTCGAATCGATGGCTTGATCATGCTTGCTTGCCTGGTTCTATTCTTTATCTATGTAGTTGGCATAGCTAAAGTTCAGGGACCAGATCAGTATAATATAATTATCTTTTCCAACTTTAAAACGGTACTATTCTTAATTCTTGGTATCATCGGTCTTTATATCGGGGGAGAGCTAGTTGTTAATAATGCGGTAAAAATAGCTATTTCTCTTAAAGTAGGCCAGAAATTGATCGCACTGACCATGGTAGCTCTCGGGACTTCTCTACCTGAATTCGTTACCTCGGTTATTGCTGTGACCAAAAAAAGATATGACCTGGCTATCGGAAATATCATCGGATCCAACATATTTAATCTCTTTATGGTGCTTGGTGTAACTGCTGTGATCAGTCCACTGAATTATCCCTTAATTCTGAACATTGATTTCATCTTTCTGATAATCATTTCAGCAATATTCCTGATAACTATGTATACCGGGAAAAAACACCAACTGGATAGGATCGAAGCTGGATTTTTTCTCCTCTTGTATCTTATCTATCTGGTTTATATTATATATAGGAGATAAAAACAATGCGTTGCCCCTGGGCAGAGAGTTCAAAACTAATGATAGACTATCATGACCTGGAATGGGGAAGACCTTTGCATGATGATCAGAAATTATTTGAACTCTTGACATTGGAAGGATTTCAAGCAGGATTGAGTTGGTCGATCATTTTGAATAAACGGGAAGAATTCAGAAAAGCATTTGATTATTTTAATCCAATTATTTTACTAAAATATAAGCAAGATAAAATAAGAATTTTAACAGAAAATAAAAATATTATCAGAAACAGGAAAAAAATTGAGGCAACTATTAACAATGCGGAAAGGTTTATGGAAATAAAGAAAGAATTTGGCTCTTTCGATCTATTTATCTGGAAGTTTGTTAATGGTAAGCAGATTGATCATGAACTGGAAAATATGCACCAGATACCTGTTAAAACCAAAGAATCGGAAGCGATGAGTAAATTACTTAAAGCCAGAGGATTTAAGTTTGTGGGTCCTACTATCTGTTATTCTTTCATGCAAGCGGCAGGATTAGTAAACGACCATCTAATCAGCTGTTTCTGTTATGATCAGATCAAGGATATTAAATCATAATGGAAGAAAATGTTAAGAAAACTGTGATGAAGTTAATCAAACCGATCCAGATCATTAATCTTGCTACTAGTCTTAACAACCAACCTTATGTAAGACCATTAACAATGCTGAAAGTTGAGGAAAATCATTATATTGCTACCGGTTCGGAAGATAATAAGATATTTCAAATTAGAACCAATCCCCTTTTTGAACTGTCAATCGATCTCAAGGATAAAGACAGTAGCGGATATATTCGATTATCCGGAAGAGTGGATATCGTTGAAGATCTGGCAGAGAAAACACTAGTTTATAACAGTATTGATTTTTTAAAACATTACTGGGATAGTCCCAAACATCCTGGTTATGGATTATTGAGATTGAGCTTCGATGCAGGAGAGTACCTGCCTGTTGGCTCTATGATTGCCAAGAGGTTTACTTTTTAATTTCATCCAAATCGGTTGTTGACTATTATCAAGCCTGCCCTATCTTGTCGGTGTACAACCCTTATCTGACGGGAATTCTGTTGAGATCCAGTGGCTTATACTCACAGAACCTGATCAATTCAGAATATATTTCAAGGAAGTCAGTGTGCCTGCTTCGGAATGGGAATTTCTATCTGTTGATTATGATCTCAATAATTACATTATCAATGATTTTAAAAGTGAGGTTGATTATAAATTTAAACTTGTTGCTATTTTTGATGGTGTATGGATGGAAAGTGATACAAAGATAGTAACGATTGCTATTTCAGAGGTGAATAAATTATATCAGAATTATCCTAATCCCTTTAATCCGTCAGGTGCCGGACGCAGTCCCAGCACCACGATTGAATATTTAATCAATAAAACAGGTGACGCCACAATCAGAATATACAATATCAGAGGGAAGCTTATTCGAGAATATCATAAATATCATCTTGAACCAGGTAAATATTCCTATATCTGGGATGGAAAAGATAATCATAACCGAAAAATCACAAGCGGTGTATATATCTATTCCTTAAACTTTAATAAGAAAAATATAAAAGTTAGGAAAATGGTTTTAAATAAATGAATTTTCTATTTCATTAATCCTAGTATTCCGCAATTAGTTTTCGATAGACATCCATATATTTCTCCGCTGTTTTCTTGAGACTAAATTTTGTTTTAGCTTCTATCATAATCCTTTTGATCTGTGGTAATTTTATCTTACCTGGGAGCCTGTAAAAATCCAATGCTTCTCTGATCCCGTATTCCAGACCTGCTTTATCAGCAATTTCAAATCTGAAACCGTTGCCCTGATTTTTGTCCACATCCATTTGGATTATAGTGTCTTTCAATCCTCCAGTAGATCGAACAATGGGAAGAGTTCCAAAACGGGGTGCTTCCATTTGGGGTAATCCACAGGGTTCGTATCTTGAAGGCATCAGAATAAAATCAGCTCCGGCTTTACCGAGTGTACTTAGTGCTTCGTCAAAATTTCTGTACTTCACAGCTGGGTATTTGCGGGAAAGAATCTTTAATTTTTTCTCTAATTTGTTATCGCCGTTAGCAACGAAAGCCAGTTGAATATTGTATTTTTTGATAAAATATACGATATTATCGATCAGGATCTCCGGTGATTTTTGATAATAAAGTCGATTTGGCCAGAACAAAAGCGGAGCATCTGGACGTCGTGGTAAGCCCATTTTCATCTGGAAAAGTTCCTTATTCTTGGGTTTGATCTTGGTGAAATTATCTTCGTTGAAATTTAAGATATTATCGATTGTGTAAGGATTTATTGTTTCGTTGGGAGCATTGAGAATGCCTAAGGCTCTATTCTGTTCGTATTTCAATTTGATCATTTCATAAATTTCTTTGGTTACGATCTCCGAAAATTCATTGTCAACCAATTCCAGCAGGAAAGTTTCACTCACGGTATTGAAATAATCACAAGCTAAAATTGCACTTGCCGTCAGGTCCACTTTATTTGTGTCGAAATGTATTCTCCAGTTTTCTTTAATATTCTCAGGGTAACGTTCATAATAAAGCCATTCCGCGAATTCCAGAGGTTTTATCCCACTCAGTTCAATTTCCATCAGGGTCTGTTTTTCGGTAAAAATATTATGAAGAGTAAAAAGCGATTTAATACCCTTAACTCTGGCAGCAGCAGGTACAAGAGATGTCATCCAGTCGTTGCAATGAATGATGTCTGGTCTGATCCAATCAATAAGATTGTTGATGATATAACGCTGAAAAGCCAGGGCTCTCCTGATACTGGTATGAATGGCATGTTCCTGGTAGGGACTGGTTAAGTAAGAGAAGGCACTATCGTTGACAAGATGGATTCCTTCTCCGCTTAGGATGATAGCCAGTCTATCGATTTGTTCGTTGGTGATCTCAGCCATTTTTTTGATCTTGCTATCGTATTTGGGTAGTACTATGTGAAGTTCAAATTCCTTACTTTCATCAAGATAGCGGATCAAACTGGCTGAGATATCACCCAGCCCACCACCCTTGGCTGCAACAAGTTGGGCAGCGTTACCCATACCTTCGGGTAATTCTGTTACTTCTGGAGTACATAGCAAAATTCTTGGTTTCCCTTTTCGTCTGGGAAGATCGGATTTTAGTCTTTCCAAGTTTGCATCCCCTTACAGTTCAAGATCCGAAGATAGCAGTTTTTCTTTGGTTTCGTCCAACCAGGAATATTTTACTTCTCCAACATAAATAGTATGATCTCCGCTTCTTACCTGGGAGATTACCCTGCATTCGAAATTTGCCACAGCGTTTTTAATAACAGGATATTGGGACAGTCTCCCTTTGAACCATTCCAGATCTGTAAATGATAATTTATCAATCTCGCTTCCTGATTTTGTTCCACAAATAATTACCGCTTGCTTCATTTCTTTAGAAGGAAAACAGAGATTAAAGAAGCGATTTTGTTGTAAACAACTATAAGAATAACGGGTATGTCCGATTGAGATTGCAAACATAACTGGTTCGATTGATGTTTTCATGAACCATTCCAGCGTGATAGGGTTGAATTTCCCGTTTTTAGCTTTAACAATTGCCATTACTAATTTTGCAGGATGTTTGATATGTTTGTTCGCTTCCTGGAATTTAACTCGCTTCATTTTTCTCCCTTTATAGAATAATCAGGAAAGAAGAACTAAACTTATTGTCAATTATATTTTGCTTAAAAAACTGTTGACTCGGAAGCTGTTATCTATAATTTGCCAAAAGACAGTTAGATAGGAGAGGAAGATGAAGAAGTTTTTTGCCTTTTTTTTAGTTGTGATATTACTCTGTTCTGCCTGTACAAAAACTGGATCAGAAAGTTCATCCGGAACTGAGGTTGTGTTCTGGCACGCTATGGGAGGACCACTGGGTGATGCTTTGAATACATTGGTTGACCAATTTAACGAAACTCATCCGGACATTAGTATCAAAGCAATAAATATGGGTAATTATACAGCTCTCTCCCAGAAACTTATGGCCTCTATCCAAACAGGAAATCAACCGGATGTTGCCCAGGCTTTTGAAGCTTGGACTGCCAACATGATAGATGGAGATGTTCTGAAACCAATAGGAGAATTGATCGAAGCAGATCCTGATTTCGGTGAGGAGGATTTAGCAGATTTTTATCCTGTGTTCATTAAGAGCAACACAATCGATGGTCAATTGTGGTCTTTTCCATTTAATAAAAGTGTTATGGTGATGTATTATAATAAGGATATTCTTTTTCAGAACGGTTACAATCCCAACGATCCTCCCCAAACTTGGCAGGAATTCAGAGATTACTGCCGTAAACTAACGCAAGATAAAAACAATGATGGAACGATCGATCAATATGGGGCTTCCTTAAAAATAAGTGCCTGGAAGTTTGAAAATCTCTTGCTTCAGGCTGGTGGAGAAATCATGTCCGAAGACAATAAGATCCCCTTATTTAACAGTGAAGAGGGTGTTTTGGCTTTGGACTTTTTAACGAATATCTTGAATGTTGATAAAACTGGTTACCTGTCACCAGGTTATGAAGGTCAAAATGATTTTCTAGCCAGTAAAGTAGCTTTTTATGAAGATTCCAGTGTTTCGCTTGCTTATATGAAGAGGACCGGGATCGATTTCAACCTGGGTGTATCAGCAATCCCAGTGCTGAATACAAGGAGAAATATCATCAGTGGTACCAATGTTGCCATCTTCAAAAATGAAGAGGAAAAGATCGAAAAAGCAGCTTGGGAATTTGTGAAGTGGTTTACAGATACCAAACAGACAGCAAAATGGTCGGAAATGACTTATTATATGCCTGTAAGGAAAAGTGCTTTTCAGGAAGAAGCTTTAAAAAAGAGATTGGAAGAGAATCCCGAGATAGCTTCAGTCTATGATCAACTGAATTACGCTACCTACGAACCACAGATCAGTGAATGGTTCGAAACCAGAAAATATCTGGAGGAACACGTGATCGAAAGAGTTGTGAGGGGTATCCTGGAACCACAAGAAGCTCTGGACAGGGCAGCTAAAAAGATAACGACAATGATAGCAGAGCAGGATAGTTAATCTAAACTGACCTATAATATACTTTTCAGATAGATTTACGTAAATGAGGAATAAAATGAATATTAAGATAAAATTTCCGGATAATTCCGAGAAGGAATATCCGCAGTATGCAACTCCCCTGGAAATTGCTTCCGATATCAGTGAAGGATTAGCCAGGCAGGTTGTAACCGCTAAGGTCAATGGACAGTTAGTGGATGTGAACCATAAGATCGAATCTGATGCTAAACTTGAATTATTTAAATTTGATAGTGAAATTGGTAAGGAAGTATATTGGCATAGTACTGCTCATCTTATGGCTCAAGCGGTAAAAGAACTGTTTCCTGAAATAAAAGTAACTATTGGACCAGCAATAGAAAGCGGCTTCTATTACGATTTTGATAAAGATGTTCCTTTTACAGACGAAGATCTGGTAAAGATTGAAACCAAAATGAAGGAACTGGCTAAACAGGATCTGAAATATACCAGAGAAGAGCTTACCAGGGAAGAAGCTCTAGATAAGTTCAAGATCATGGGAGAAGATTACAAGGTAGAGATCCTGGAAGTGATCCCAGAGGGTGAAACAATTTCCACCTATACTCAGGGTTCATTTGTTGACCTGTGTCGAGGACCTCACATAATCCATACTGGTAAGATCAAGGCAATTAAACTTCTCAAAACCTCTGGGGCATACTGGCGGGGTGATTCCAGTAATAAAATGCTGCAAAGAATCTACGGAATCAGCTTTCCTTCGAAAAAGGAATTGAAACAGTATCTTCATAACCTGGAAGAAGCCCAGAAAAGAGATCATCGCAAGCTGGGTAAGGAACTTGATCTCTACTCGATCTCAGATGAAGTGGGTCCAGGTCTGGTTCTCTGGCATCCCAACGGAGCCATGATGCGATCGATCATCGAAAGTTACTGGACCAAACGTCACTTTGAGGAAGATTATCAGCTGGTAAAAACTCCTCATATCGGCAGATCCGAACTCTGGCAAACCAGTGGACACCTCGATTTCTACTCCGAAAGTATGTATAGCCCCATTGTTGTAGATGAGCAGGAATATTATCTCAAACCCATGAACTGTCCCTTTCACATAGCTATCTATCAGTCTCGTAAGAGAAGCTATCGTGAATTACCGATTAAATATGCTGAAATGGGAACTGTTTATCGCTATGAACATT
>Ga0272442_10003475_pt1 | contig 22084 bp, 17 predicted proteins | sample SSMForm2O_FD_200262 | JGI IMG/M metagenome (GOLD analysis project Ga0272442, IMG submission 200262) | Marine sediment archaeal communities from Little Sippewissett salt marsh, Falmouth, MA, United States - SSM-Form-2O | ecosystem: Environmental > Aquatic > Marine > Wetlands > Sediment ... | reverse complement strand
TACTTTATGATGAACAAAAACAAATTATAACCTGGTGTGATAATTTAGAAATATCAATTAAAAAAACAAATCAAAAATCGGATGTATATCCTGCTAATTTTGAAGAAGAATATACCTTTCTCATTATAACTATTGATGAATATGTTGACGAACTAACACCGTTAGTAAATCATAAAAATAATAAAGATGTATCCACGAAGATTGTTGCCTTATCTGAGATAACAAATGGAGCTTATTTTGCCACTGAGGGAAGAGATTTACAAGAACAAATTAAATACTTCATCAAAAATGCAATTGAATCTTGGAATGTACTAGATGTCATGCTTGTTGGAGATAGTGATGACCTCCCATCTCGTGAAACCCATGTTCAAGTTTCTTCAAGTGATAATGAAATATTTGTTAGTGATCTGTATTATGCAGATATTTACGATGAAACAATGAATTTTTCAAGTTGGGATTCTAATGATAATGATCTCTTTGCAGAATATAACTGGGAAGGTGAAACCGATTCCATTGATTTTTATCCTGATGTACAAATTGGACGTCTCGCTTGTATCAATCAGCAACAAGTGGAAACTGTTGTGTCTAAGATAATTACTTATGAAACTGATAAAGCTTGGACTCAAAATTGGTTCAATAATCTTGTTGTCATTGGTGGAGATACAGTTCCAAAAGATGATAAAGGAGTAGATGAAGGTGAATTAGTAAATCAAGCGGTTATTGATTTATTAGATACGTTTATTCCTGATAAAATATGGGATTCAAACGAAAGATTAAGTGGTATATCTCCGTCGGGTATTGAAAATATTGATAATGGGATAAACGCTGGATGTGGATTTGTTGAATTCTCTGGTCATGGTGCACCAAGTGTTTGGACGACATTTCCCCATAATGGCTCAAGACAATCCCTACCAACTCCTTGGGGAGCGTATTATAGTTATCGAATATCAGATTTGTCCAATGGTGATAAACTACCAATTGCGTTAAATGGTGGATGTAGTCTTGGAAAATTCAACGCAGACAATAAATGTTTCGCATGGTCATGGTTATCTAATCCTGATGGGGGTGGAATCGCGTCAGTGGGGTGTACCGGTCTTGGATATATTTATATTGGTGAATATGTCACAGAAGGTTTAGTTGAAGGAATGACGGTGAATATGGTTGAAGCATATGCTAATGGTGCAGTAACCTTTGGTGATTTATGGGGAAATGCTATGATTGATTACATTAGTTCATCAAGCATGAGTGGTGGAGATTGGAAAACGGTTTTAGAATGGACGCCATTTGGAGATCCTACCTTGCAAATTGCTGAAGAATCAGTTCCTCCTGAGAAACCACAAATAGATGGTTCAACAAGAGGAAAAACTGGAGAATCATATACATATTCTGCTGTTTCAACAGATGTTGATGAGAATGATGACATCTATTATCTCTTTGATTGGGGCGATGAAACATTTTCTGAATGGTTAGGACCTTATCCATCAGGTGAAGAAATCACCTTTGATCATTCATGGGATATAAAAGGAGATTATCAAGTTCGAGTGAGAGCAAAGGATACACGAGGCGCTGTTGGTGAATGGTCTGATCCTTTACCGGTTAGTATGCCTTTAACGAAAGATATCACAGATTTTCCTCATTTGCTCGATTTTCTACAATACATCTTTAGTTGGCTGAAAGATACTGTGCTTTTCACATAAGCTCATAAATTTCTATATTTATTGGTACATATGAAACAATTAAATACATAGTCCGTTCATATTCATGAAAAGGAAAAATATATGGGGTATTGGAAAATGAAAAAATCTTGTTTTTATTCTTTGGCTATAGTAAGTATGTTCTTATTTATTCCAGTGACAACAATGGCGAATGAATTTAATGAAGAGTTAACGGTTACGGTAACAATTGAGACTATTCGTTCATTGGAAAAAACTGATAAACAAGTTCATTTCGAAAAATTTTTTGATTCCAGTTCAAATCCGGATTTTTATATAAAAATATGGATTGACGATGATTTTTTTGTTAGTGACATTTTCTGGAATACAAAATATTTGTATGATATAAATTTCCAGGCAACTGTTGATATTCCTGCGGATACATATGATTTACCGATTACTATTCAATTATGGGAAGCAGCTGATGAAGATAGCACTGAGGATCGGCTCTGTGATCTTAATAGTGCTCCTGGTGATTCCATTGATGCATATGAAATCAATCTCAATTACCTCGTAAATACGGGTCATTGGTCAGGAGATGATGAAAGAGGTGATCTAAGTGGGTATGGACGACTTAATGGTTGCGACGATGAAAGTTACTATACGCAGGAACTTGATTGTGAGATTTGGTTTGATATAAGTCAATCAGATCTTGATGGTGATGGTATCCCATCATGGATTGAAACCAATTGGTATAATACTGATCCCTCTATCGATGATTCTGGTTTAGATATGGATAATGATAATGTTTCTATCGAATGGGAATGGAAATGGGGTTATGATCCTTTAACTTGGGAGGATCACAGAAATATTGATCCAGATGGAGATAGTATCTCTAATTGGGAAGAATATTACATGAGAAACTGGAGTTCTGATCCTTTCCGCATTGATTTATTTGTTGAAATGGATCAAATGATGGGGCCAAATGGAGAACCCGGTATGTTTCCGGAAGGATCAAAAGAGATTCTGTATACGGCGTATAATCGTCAAAATGTTGTTTATCATTTAGATGATGGAAAAATGGGGGATGAATCAAGAGCTGATCTCATTCCTTTTGATGAACTTACAGAATGTTCATGGGGAGAAATGGATGAACTTGATCAGATTTACGCAACTTATTTTTTGAATCAGAGTACAGCTGATGTTCGAAAAGGCATCTTTCATTATGGTGTTGTTATCTACCAGAGTAGTCAAGTGAATGGAAATGCATTTGGTGCAAATAGATATCAAATCTCTGCAGGTGGGATGGAAATTAAAATCGAAGAACCAATCTTAAAAATGGTTTCAAATAGAGATGTTGTCTATGCAAGTGCCTATATGCATGAAATGGGTCATAGTCTTAATTTTCGACCGATCCCGGGACATAATCAATTAAGTTATTATCCCTGGCAGATTGGATATTGGTTAAGTAGATGCTATAAAAGTTGTATGAACTATGGCTACATGTTTTATACGGTTGATTATTCCGATGGAACACATGGCTATAATGATTATGATGATTGGGAACGAATGGATTTATCCTATTTTGAACGGGACTGGTAAAAACTAGAAAAAAGTCTTAGCTAATATTCTTAATTAGGTACAATCAACGATATGAACAATGATGATAAGATCTTGAAAATCATTGTCAGACTCACCGGTTCGATCGAGATCCTCAAAACCTATTAGATACGATCCTTCAGGACCAAGAGCTGTTTTTCCTAAATTATAAACCACTGCTTGTTTGACCTGGTTACTGTTCATTGGCACGTTTGTAAACCAATAATTGTAATATCCTGATTTGTAATCTCTTGATTGAACTCCAAATCCGATACTTTCATAGTCATTATCTTCTACTTCTATAGTAATATCCTCGGTCACATATCCAGGAACAGTCACTTTATTATAAAGATCACCTCTAACAATTCTTGAGGAACTCATTCTATCAAAATAATAAAAGAATTTGTTTTGATTACCACCACTTCCATTGACATATTCAAATCGTAGAGTTACATTATGTATACTATCAGAAAATAACCATTCTTGATAATCAATTAAATGACCAACATTTAATGGTCCTTGAAAAGCGATTTTATTTTTCACAGGATCAATTGCAGCAATTTCAGTTAACGTTGTTCCACTATCCCATTGAATGTTAGGATTGAGAGTAGAAATATTTGTTGGACCATCATATGTTTTTATAATGCTTGAAAAATTTAATTCTGAACTTTCTTCTTCACTATGTTCATCTATTTCGACTTCTCGATAATCGAGAGCTGGGCTTCCGTACATACAGGAGTCTTGAGACATATCATCAATATTATACCTTATTTTTTCCCCGACATTCCATTCATTATCTGCTTTATCTTCAGGTGATAAATAATCCTTAACAGTTATGGTGTCATCAGAGGGTCCAATTTCTATGGTTATGGTTGTATCTAAACTTAAAGGATGACCGCCTTGATGTTCTAGGACAATATCTAATCCTTCTACATATGATACAATATTATTATGCACATAGGGGGATGGGCCTTCATCTGAAAGAACGTTCAAATATACTGTTGAGAATGCAGTTACCGCTATGATTAATAATAGCATGGTACCAATAATTTCAGATACTGCACTTGTTGAACGATTTTCTTTCATGTTATTCATCTAACCTCTCTTTAAATATTAGATATGCCAAAACCTATTTCAGTTTTTATTTCAACCGTATTTATACTTATATCATAATAGTATCCTTTTTCTGTATCTATGAAAAAGGTTATTTCTAGTTTATTAGGGCGCGTTTTTATGGTATGATTGATTAATAATCCTGGTTGTAAAAAACTTCTCTGAAATGTTGCATTCCACGCTTGAGGATACGCCGTTTCGATAGTGATTTTACTCACATTTGTAAAATAAGTATAGTTAACCGAGGGGTCGACGATTTGAGTGTAGATTTCATAGGTTCCAAATCCTCCTCCAGCAGTTTTTCCTTCCACACCTTGGATATTACTTATAGAAATATCAATATTTTTCCTTCCATTAAAATCTTTATAGACCGCTATGGCTGGTTTTGCTAGAAGTACATTTGTATCTTCCTGATTTAAAATCAAAGCACCTGCTTGGAGAATGTACTCTTGATCTACATAATATGAATTTCCAGATGAATAGATGATGCTGTCCGTATAATATGTTGTTGACGTTGGTAGTCCTACATCGGACCAATTCACAGTAATAATACAACTATTAGGATCTATTGTTAATGATCCAAAACTTCTTCCCGCGTTAAAAAATGGTATTTCACGATTTCCTAGAGTGATACCGGTTGATACTGATGTTGTTCTGTCAATCATGGATTGCATGTCAATTGCATATTTTAATTGCGAAAATTGTTGAGATATTTGATCCATGTGGGTAACTTCTTCTTGTTCAACCCATTGTGGTACATAGACATTATTTATCATTACCGTTACGGATAATACGAGGCCAATAAGCAGGACTGTGACAACAATTCCTACAACGGCTTCGTTAGAATCAACAATATTTCTTTTTTCTTTCATTTTTTATTTCCTCACAGCTATTATATAAATATTATCGATGCTTACTTGATAGTTGAATTTATTAAGATCTATAGTATTTGCATGACATACAAAACGAATGTTGAATGCATCTGAAAAATCAAATCCTGATGATGAATTGATCCATTCAATGGTTCTTCCTTCTTCACCATTTATTCCATTATTAATAAAATCTACACCTTCCACATATGTTGATAGTTGATCCCAATCAGAGCGCGAATCATTGTAATACTCAAATGTCCAGTAATAGCCATTATCAAAACCAACTGTACTCCAATTATAGACTATGACTATCTGAGCGTATTCATTGGTGTTAGCATGTATTGAATCTGATAATTTCCAGTAGGCACCAGTATCATTTCTCAAACCTATACTCCATGAGTCTGGTGTTTCGTGATAATCTAAGCCATATGCTAGTGCTCCACTATCTTGGCCGCCCGTAAAATTACCTGGTTTATTGTTAGAGAAATCATCAAAAGAAATAAAGATGGATGCATCGGCGTTTGATGGTGGATTCTCAATTTCTACACTGCTATTTTGCCCTATTGAATAAAATTGATAATATCCATATCCATAAATAAGATAAAATTCCCAATCCCATGGTTGACTGGTATCTGGATTAGATGGACTACCGTATTTTGCCCATTCAGAGGTTACACTAGCCGTTATTTCTTCACATTCATACAATTCAATTTCAGAAAGTTGAACGCTATTTGCATAGCTTGCATCTCTAATATCAGTTATATTGAAACGGTACCATCGATAATTACTTACATTTTCATTGGAAATATCAAATTCAAGAGTCTCATATCTTGATGAAAACATAATGCCTGTTCTTTGATCAATCTTGGTCCAAGTCATATTATCATTGCTTCCTTCTAAGAACCAATCCTTTGGATCCCTATTCATTTGATCATTTGCACTTGAAATGGAATATTTAGCTATCTTATAGGAATTACCCGAACCGTAATCATATTGGATCCATGAGGTTCCATCCGATCCACAAAAATCCAACCATTTTGTATGTGTATCATCATCAAATGCCTTATCCTTTTCTTCTCCATGTGGACTACTTGATGAGCAGAATGCTTCTGCATTAGAATAGGCTGTTCCACTCGTTGTTCTTTTAGTTGCATTACTTCGATTAAATGCTTGATTAACAATCCAATTATTAGTACTCCAACGGTAATACAAGGTTACATTTTCAGGATTTGCTTCACCTGTAGAGATGGCAGATAATTGGATTGAATTTAATGCAGTGGGAGATAATGAAATATCATTGATTTCTGTTTCTATGGTGAGTGTATCTGTTTGGAATGAAACAACATCTCCTTGTATTATGTTTGAGGTATCATAGGTTAAATTTGCATAGTAAACATATTCAGTATTAGGTAATAGATTAGATAAATCAACTGAATATGATCCAAATGATGATCGATCAACTTTACCTATTACGATCCATTCTGATTCTCCACTTTTTTTGTATTCAAAATGAATTGTTCCGTCCTCATCTCTAAAATTATACTCAAGGTTCATGGTTGCGGTTGTTGGTGAGATATCTGTTGCACTTTTGGTAAAAACAAATGGTTTTGATAAGATATTTCCTCGCTGCAAAGTACTGATCATACTGATTGAATTAGTTTTCTTATTGATAACTGTAATTTCAACTTGAGATTTATTTGTTATTACTGGAGGTGAATAAATGATTCTTTCTCCAAGATCCCAAAGACTGTTATTGTTTGTATCGTCAAGGTAAGTACTAATAGAAATTTCCTTTTGGGTTCCTTCTATGTTGACCAAAATTGTATCTTCTGGTTGAATTGATTCTCCACCAAAATGAGTTAAAATCAGCGTGTTATCTTCAGATATTGCCCCAACGATATTGACTGCTGGAGTTGTATGCGTTACGTCCATGGTAAGTACAAAATAATAAACGGTTGAAAACAAAGAAACTGCAATAATAAGGAGGAGCATAGTGCCTACTATACTTGATACTGCACTCCTATCTTGAATGTGATTATTGCATTTTCTATATGATTTCTTCATTTTAGTTAAATCACTCCTAACACAAACTTAAACACTATCCAGGTTATCAACACCAATATGAACACGTGTTTTACACTGGATTGAATGTGTCCATCTTCAAAGATACCCGCTACAAGTCCGGTTCCCATACTTTGTGCGATGGTTGCAAAATAAAATAACTGAATGATTGTTTGTTGTCCAACGATATTACCACCACCCATGGTAGTTGCAAGGCCTTCTGCTGCGGATCCAGTAATCGTTGGAATGAAAACGCCAGCTAGGATGGCAATAATAGCCATGAATACTAACATAGCCACATAGATAACGACCACATAAGAGAGCATATTTACTCTTCGCTCCCCTTCCAATTGTTTTATTTCTAATGCATCCTCAGCTGCAACATCAAGGACATCAGCAACGTTTCCTCCACTTCTACTGGCTTCAATAATCAATGAAATAGTACGTTTTACTGATGTGGTATTAATTCTTTTTGCAAAAGAGGATAATGCTTCTTCTACACTGCTACCCCAAGATATTTCTTGAGCGATTTTTTTAATCTCTTTTGTTAGCAATCCATAACTTCCTTTTGATGTGAATAATATTGCTTTTGTAAAGGTCATACCGGCTCTTCTGGAGGATGCAAGGTCTCTTACAAAATCTGGAAAAACCGCGTCTATTTTTCTTACCCAATTATAATGAAGATACTCATACATTCCAAAAATGCCTGTGCCTGAAAGAATAGCAAATACGAAGAAATCAGTAGATTCAGCGAAATCAAATGTGACAATATCAAAGGTAGATAAAATTCCTAAGATAAGAAACATTGAAACTAGAACTGCTGAGACAGTATAGACGATTAATTTGTTAAGATTTCCAGATATAATTATTTTTTTTAAAAAATTTTGTTGAGGAATTTTACTCATCTATTTATCCCTCCAAAGACATCATTCTGATGACTGTTGCAAATCCAAGATGAACTAAAGGAACGATTAGAAAGACCATGATATATAACAAAATCATTTGACTTGTATCTCCACTAATAATCATCATCAAAGGAATCACGATAAATAACAACAATATACCTGCTACAGCTGCAGTTACATAACTTTCTGCCATAATTCCTAGACTTTCGATTGTTTGTTTTTGTTTCTGTCGGTTCTCAATCATGAATTGTTTTGCTTTCGCTGAAAAAAAAGATTTTAAAGATCCCCCTGAGGTGACCGTAACGATAAGGCCTTGTAAGAATTCCTTGAATTTTTCAGAAGGAGTACGATGCATATTTTCACGTATACTTGATATAATATCTTTTCCAAGTAAGGTTGCATCTCGGTAGATCCAAGATGCTTCTTTTTGTACTTCTCCATATATGGACTGCTGTGAAAGACTCTTGAAAATCTCAGTAGGTGTCACACCCGCTGATGACATTGCTGCAACGAAACTAAGTGCATACGATAGATTAAGATCGATTTTTTTCCCTCTACTTTTTGCCTTCAAAGATGGCATTTTTAAAAAGAGTCCATAGGTCAGAAGACTTCCAACTGCTGAAATGCCAATAATACTTGCTGAGTATGATACGGTAAATGACATATTTATAAGAGGTAGGAAAACCGCGGATATGAAAAACAATACACAAATAAGGGTAATAAAACTCATGGCTGTATAAATGAGCCCCTCTGCCATATATACATCCGCATTGACAGAGATATGAGCGGATAATAAATCCTGTTTTAATTTTTCACTTGCATATTTATTGGTAAACATGCCAAACCAAGCATACGCTTTCTTTTGAATAGTTGATAACATATCCCATCCTCATTTATTCTTTTTAATCAATTTTTTTTTCTTTATTCTAATTCGGGTTTTCGAAAGCTTTCTCAAAGTGCTCATTTTCTTTTTTGACTCATTCTTTGAGACTTTCTTATTTTTCTTTTGTGATTGATTAGATTTAGGTAATTTTTTATTAGCTAGTTTAGAAGACAAAGCATTTTCTTTTTTATCAGATGAATTTTTTTTAATTGCTTTTGACGATTTTGTGCTTTGCGATTTCAGTTTTTCATCAATTTCCTTTTGTACAGTGGAATGTAATTCGTTCAGATTTGATTCTTGATTTTGATTTGAGTTTGTTGTTGAGTCTTTTCTTTTGGAAAAATATGACACAGGATTTTTTTTGGTCATAAAAAAGGGTTCATTTGGAGCTGGTTTAAATTGAGTACTCTGTTCTTCTTCATCTTTCTTTTTCAAGATTTTTTTATCGTCGTGTATTTTGTTTGATTGAGGTGAAAGGTTCTTCATATTCGGAGAAGATTTTGTTTTATTTTGATTTCTAGTAAATATAGATTTGATAATTGAATTGTTATCTTGTTTGGATTTTTCAATTTCTTTTGCATTTTCATTTCGTCGGATAACATCTGGAAGGATCAATAAGGAATCAAAATTCGATTTAATGGTAAACAATGATTCTTTTATTTCTTCATCAATCTTTTCAGGTTCTTTAGTTATTAATTCTAAAACCTTCTCAGGAGTCTCAGCATATTTTGCTAAAATGTTAGATACATCAATAAATTTACGTATTTGATTATTTTGCATCCACTGTAAAATATTGGCTCTTTGTCGTAACTCTTCAGTCATCTCTTCAGCGCTTATATCTATTTGTGAACGTATTTGCTCTAAAATATAGCTTTTTCCAGTGTATATAAATTGACTTTGTTGAGGATCCCATTCAAAAACAATATTGGTAAGAACTTCATTAGTTTCATTGTCAACATTTAAAAATTCAACGACTTTAATACATCGACGCTGTTGTTTATCTTGCGTCTTTTGATTTCTCATTATTAATACAATATCTAACGACTGTAACATCGTTCGAGGGATATTGATTGGCTTGCCCTCCAATCTATGGATAAGAGCCTGTGTCGAATCTGCGTGAACGGTTGAGTAGGTGGTGTGACCGGTAGCCATGGCTTGGAAGAGGACGTATGCTTCTCTTCCTCGTATTTCTCCGACAAGGATGTATTCTGGTCGTTGTCGTAATGCTGCTTTCATCAGATCAAAAAGATCGATTTCACCAACCATTCGAGCATTGACTACCTCTCCGAAACCGGATCTGGTGACTCCAGGAATCCAATTGGGATGTGGGAGGTTGATTTCTCTTGTTTCTTCTATGCTTACGATTTTTGATTCTTTTGGTATGAATAGTGCTAATGCGTTTAAGGTACTTGTTTTTCCAGATGCTGTTCCTCCGCTTATTAATGCGTTGAATCCATGTTCGACAGCCATCCAAAGATAGGCCATCATATTAACAGATAAAGTATGATATTCAACAAGATCAACAGGAGTAATTGGGTCAGCTCTAAACTTACGAATCGTAAATGTACTTCCGCGAGTTGTCACCTCACCAAGCAAGGTCATCTGAATACGTGATCCATCCGGCATAGTGGCATCTAACATGGGTTCTGAAACACTGATATGTTTCCCACATTTCTGAGCAAGTTTAACCACAAATTTAGCTAAACTTTCATCATCAGAAAAAACAACGTTAGTTTCAAGTGATCCAAATTGTCTTTGATAAACAAATAATTGTACTTTAGCTCCGTCACAACTGATATCTTCGATATAAGGATCTTTCATTAACGGTTCAATGTCATCATATCCAAGAAAACGCTTCCTTAGATAATAAACTAATTTTTCCAAAATAACTCCATCGACAACGATTTCATATTTTGTGAGTATATCATCCACAACTTGAAGAAGATATGATTCAGCATTGTCCCCTAGTTCGTCTAATCGAACATCTAATGTTTTAATAATTGTATCCCTTAAAAAGGATAATAATTCCTTATCATCTTTACTTAATACTGGTTCTAATATAACATAACGTTTTTTTAGCGTATCTTTTTCTTTTAGTATTGAAATGTAAGAATATGGTTTTTCTAAATCATAAAAATCTAATTCTTCCACGGGAACGGCTAGTTCAGGTATTTCTGTTTCAGTATTACATTTTGGACAGGAAACGTTTTTAGTGTCAACCTTTCCATCCACCTGAAGAGGTGTATTACAGTAAGAACATAGTATCGTTCTTTTATCCATCTTAATCCGTCTCTATTTTTGCAATGAGCTCCATCTTATTCTCATAGTATTGAGCTGTTGATATGGCAACATCTTCAAAATTGGTAATATTCTTTTCAAGCATCCAATCAATAATTTTCGCTCGCCGTGTCAATTCGTCTGTTATCATAGAATGATTCATGTTATTTTTTGCTCTTATCTGTTCAAGAATATAACTTTTACCAGAATATTGAAAACTATCCTTAACTGGATCCCAATGAAATACTTCATTTGTCAATAGTTCTTTTGTTGTTGGGTCAATGTCGATGATCTCTATAACCTGTTTACAACGACGAGCTCTTTTATTTTTCACACGTGAAATGGTTTGCAAACATACAATATCGAGAGATTGAAGCATAATCCTTGGAATATTAATCGGTTCACCTTCTAATCGATGAATCAAGGATTTTGTCGAATCTGCGTGAACGGTTGAGTAGGTGGTGTGTCCAGTAGCCATGGCTTGGAAGAGGACGTATGCTTCTCTTCCTCGTATTTCTCCGACAAGGATGTATTCTGGTCGTTGTCGTAATGCTGCTTTCATAAGGTCATACATGTCAATTTCGCCAGTAATCTTTCCATCGACAACTTCTCCAAAACCGGATCGAGCAACCCCTGGTATCCAATTAGGATGTGGGAGGTTGATTTCTCTTGTTTCTTCTATGCTTACGATTTTTGATTCTCTTGGTATGAATAGTGCTAATGCGTTTAAGGTACTTGTTTTTCCAGATGCTGTTCCTCCGCTTATTAATGCGTTGAATCCGTGTTCTATAGCCATCCAAAGATATGCGATCATTTCTGAACTCATGGTATTAAATCGAACAAGATCTGGAGGTGAGAAGGGTTCCTCTCTGAATTTTCTAATGGTAAACGTACTTCCTTTGGTACTGATCTCAGTACTCAATGTCATCTGAATTCGTGAGCCATCGGGCAAAGTAGCATCTATCATTGGATTAGCGATAGAGATATGTTTACCACTTTTTTGAGCTAATTTGATAACAAAACCTGAGAGTTCTTCCTCGTCGGTAAATTGTATATTACTCTGGATGGATCCATGTTCTCGATGATATAAAAATAAAGGAACTTCTGACCCATCACAACTTATATCTTCAATTTGAGGATCATTCATTAAGGGTTCAAGTTTTGCTAGTCCTAATAAATTCTTTTTTAAATAATATAACAATTTATCTTCTTCCGTTTTAGACACACTTAATGAATAATCAGCTATGATTTCATCTACTAATTTCTCAAGTACTTTAGTAACCCCTAATTTTTCAATTTCAATAGTATTTGTTGAAACAGTATTAAGGGTGTTTAAGATAAAATTGTAAATAGTCTTTTCTTTACTATTTAATGGCGGTTCTATAAGCATATATCGTTTATCGCGAGTATCTAAATGTTGTATTATTGATACAAAAGTGAATGGTTTCCCAATTTCATAGAAATCAATTTCTTCCCAGGAAAGATTTTCGGAAAACCCGTCATTAGCTAGTATATTCTTTTTAATTTGTTTTATTTCAGTTTCATCTAAAGTAAATGGAGATGTATCTTCAACTTTCAAGGTTTTTCTGTTATCTTTTTTAAATTGTAAGATTGAATCTCTATTGATACTTTTTTTATCTTTCTGGATTTTTTCATTTTTTATCAGAGCCGATTTCTTTTTCTTAGATAATCCAGCAATGATGCTCTTCTGTTTTCCCATCCTTTATTCACCCGATAATTTTAATTAAACAGTTATTTGCTCAAAGATTGAATTATTCGCCCATATTTTTGGGTCAAACGATTATTATAAATCTTTTTTATCGTTTTATCAATGGATTATATATTTACACAGAGAGACTCTATTAATTAACAACGAAATACAGATTTTTTTTGCATCCATCCAACTCTTTTTCAAATGGTATTATGTATATTTATATCTTTCTTAAGAATATAGTTTTAAAATTTTAGGATTTGTCAGTTATAATTAGTTATTCTTTGGGTTATTTAATATAAAACTTGATAAATTAGAGGGGATAATTAACTAAAATACATGAAAAAGGAAATTTTATTGATTATTCTAATTTATCTATAAGATTCATAATTTCATTGTAATGTTTCTTTATTATTTCCTCGTTTCTTATTGTTTTCGCGTATGCAGAGCATCTGTCAATTACATTAATGAGTGATTCTTTTTTAGGATTATTAAAATCTCCATTTACATCTTTAAACATTTTTTCAATAAAGATTTTTACATGTTGAAATTTTTTTTGGTTTTTGTCTTCATCAGAACAAAAATCTGTAGATGAGAATAAAGAATCTAAAACTTCTTCTTCAGCTTCATAAAAACATTGTATTATAGCATCCCTAACTATCTCAGGGGTAATTTTATTATTTGGGTTGACACCATAAATAGTATCACAAGCTACCATATCAATCGAAAGAATTGAATGCTTGTTGTATTAAAATAAATTTTTATTTTTTTTGCTTTTTTGTATTTTTTAAAAAAATTTAATTGAATTAGGTTTGTAAACGAGAGTGATATAAGGAATTTGATATTTTACAGCAGATAATGCATGTAAGTATGATGATTTATATCTAATAGTTACTTAGATCGATAATTAAATAAATTTTCAGGTTTCTTATGACAATAATTAAAAGCCAAAGAATCATAGCTGTTTTTATTATGGTCTTTTAATATCTTTAATATTCGATGCCATTCAATTATGGTTTTGAAATTGAGATAATTTAGACGTAAGATACTGAGTTAATATATAAAAAGGAAAAATATTTAACAAAGTTAATATCAGGATTAATTCATTTAAAACAGAAGGAATACATATGCCCTACGAAATTTCTTATGATCAACAAGATAATATGGTTAAAATACATTTTTCATGTGATGATGCTAAACAAGAACATTATTTGGCTCTTGAGGAAGCATGTGAATTATGTTCAAAACATCATTGTAAAAAATTACTCATTGATCTTAGGGAATTAAAAAAGGAAATTACATCTAGAAAGGAGATAGGGTGTTTTGACTTTGGTGAATCTGTAGCCATGAAAATGTTTGGTTTTAAGATTGCTCACGTTTTACCTAAAGTAGCTTCCGAAATGAGAGATATTGAATTTATATCAACTGTAGAATCTAATAGAGGGGTGAATAGTCAGGAATTTTTCACAGTAGAAGATGCTTTGAAATGGCTTAAATAAAATATGTGTGAAAATATAAAAATGGATTCTAAAAGTTTTACCAAACATATGTAGAGAGAATTTTTATATACGTCTTGTTAATGTCAGTTGTGAACCAATCTATTTGGGCCTGTGAGGTAGCTTGGATATCCTATTGGCCTTCGGAGCCAGTTACCAGGGTTCGAATCCCTGCAGGTCCGCTCAATTTTAAGTATTGTATTATAAAAAACCAATTAACGTTTCAGTGGACGAATTAATGAATAAATAGTATTAAATATTAATAATCACTTTTTTAATTGCGAAATGAGGGTGCCTTTGATTAGATTAATTGAAGGCATAGTATAGGTGGATGCGCAGAATGAAAAATTTGATAAAAAAGGATGATGGAGTTACTGAAATTACTGGAACTATGTTATTATTAGGTATGGCTGTTGTCATTTTCTCTGTTGTTTACTTTTCATTGCTTTCAACTCCGACACCTAACGTTTCACCTGCGGTTGATACGATTGCTGGAATCCATGAATTAAATGGTAATTACTCAATCACTATTGAACACCGGGGGGGAGAACCTATCGATGTAAACTCTCATTTAATTGTAGACATAGCTGGTGTAAGACAACCTGTTATTCAACTAAAAGACTTTATTCATCATATTGATGATGAAACATCTTGGAACTTTGGTGAACAAATTATTTATCCAATAGAGGAAAACCTTAGTGGCCTTCAAGTTGATGCAGGGATTGCAGAGGTTCATAGTAATTCTTTAGTTTTGCTAAGCACTTTACAAAAAGGATATCAGATTTCGCCATTTGGTTTGGGTGGTATTTGGCATTTTAATGAAAATAAAAGTACTATTGCTCATGATTCATCGGGTAATTTAAATCATGGAAGTATATCATTAGAAAATTGGACTGAGAATGGTAAAAATGGATCTGCTCTCTCATTTGATGGATTACAAAGTGTTGTTACGGTTCCATCGAAAATTAGTCTGGATATCCGTAAGAATTTAACTATGGAAGCTTGGGTAAAACCGATCGATCAAGATGAAATTATTTCTCATCAATTGCTCACTCAAAAATTTGCATATACTCCAGATATCATTCATGTTGATGGTGAAGTTTATGCTATTGTCAGCGAAAAACAATCAAAGGATGGAGTTTTGGTAACTATTAATCTATCCGATGATGGAGAAATTGAAGTAACTGATAATCAATGGATTTTTGGTGAATCCACAGCTTCTCAATTACTCAGTCCACATATTATCCATATGGGGGAGGATATATTTGTGATATCCTACATTAATAAAACCCAAGAAAAAACATACGTTAAAACAGTTCGAATATATGATAATGCTACAATTGAACCAACGGGATATAGTATTTCTTTTGATTCGAATTGTGCAGATTCTACCTTAACCAAAATAAATCAAGATCAATTCGCACTTGTATATACAAGAGATAATGGTGGTTCAGATAATGATGGAGTCATTAGAATAATTAATATGAGTACTAGTGGTAATGGCGAATTAATTGATACGGGTTTTCTTCAGTTATTTGATGTAGATAATATGACTGTTTCTCCGAAATTATATCATTTGTTTGATGATTTATATACAGTAGTATATTCTCAAGATAAAACTGTGTATTCGCTCTTTTCTACGCTTCAGATTTCATCAATTGGAGTGATCTCTATTTTTATTGATTCTGTTAATATTAATTCATCGGGTTGTGATGATCCATTCTTACTACGCTTTGACAATAATCGGAGTATGCTTTTTTATACAAATTCAGATGATGATGGGATTGTGAGAACTCTTTTTGTTGATGATGATGGTCGTGTTAGTCCAATTTTTTATGAAACCAACATACAAAGTTTAGGGTTTTTTATGTCCAATGCCATAAAGATTTCTGAAACGACTGCATTGATAGCGTTTTCAGATGATGCAGGGGGAAATCCTCAAGGATTCTTTCAGACTATTTCATTAAATTCAACGAATCATTCTTTTGTGAGTAAAAGTGCAGTTGTATTTGATGATCGAACCTGTTTAAATCCTGAGATTTTTCAAATTTCAGATGTTATCTTTGGTGTAGCTTATACTAGCTCTGAGACAAGTTCAGGTCAACATATTGGAAGTATTAAAACGATTTTTGTAGAACCTGAAATCGAAGATAGATATCTACGAGTTTTGGGGAAGAGAGGGTCTTATGGATTTAATATGAATGCCACTATGGTTTTTGCATTAATTAACGAAAATCTTGTCACAACACCAGTTACTGTCTCAGATGAACTGGGATGGTATCATGTTGTCATCACCTTTGATCAAAATTATCTGGATGTTTACCTTAATTCCATTCTTGTTAATAGTACTTTAATTTCGAGTGAACCAATGATGATTGATAAAAGCGATTCGCCATTATTAATTGGAAATAATTTCTATGGTATCATTGATGAGGTTGGAGTATATGATCGAGTTATATCTTCAGATGAAATAGCAATGCATTATAATTATCCTGGATCGTTGAGTTCTTCGACTTAAAAATGGTTTAAATTTTTAGTTAACTATAGTTAATATTATATATGAATAATCTCTATATTAATTAATTGTACTTATGCAAGAGTACTTGTAATAAATTATATCAAAAAGGGGATAGTTGAATATGAAAAAATTGCTTATATTGATTAGTTGTCTGATGCTTTTAACCACTCCATTGATGGCACAAACTATCGAATCTGGTACATTTCTACAAGATAGTACTAATGAGGGTTATACTACTTTGACGAATGATTTTTCACATACGGTTTTTACTGAATATGCAACTACAACGTGGTGTCCGAATTGTCCTCCAGCTTCTGGAGGTTTGTATAAATTGTATACATCAGATGAGTATGATTTTCATTATGTGACCTTAATATCTGATGTTAATCCGAATGCACGAAATCGTACCTGGCTTGGCTATTTTAATGTTGCAATTCCTGCAGTGTATGTTGATGGAGGAGTTAGTAATCTAATTGGTAGTGCAGGAAGTGTTAATGCTACAGCTGCACTCTATGAAGTCCTTATCAGTGAAAGTGGTGAACGATCTGATGTTGCTGATGTAAGTTTAGATTCCAGTGCAACCTGGGATGGTAATGCAAAAATGTCCATTACCATAACTGTGACCAATAATCAAAATAAATTTTATATGGGGTTCCTTAAAAGTTATGTATCTGAAATTGAATCTCGATGGAATGATATTGATGGCGATCCCTATCATTATGGCTTCCTTGATTTTGCAGTGAATACCTTTATCTTTTTAGGTCCTGGGAAAGAAAAAACGATTACTGTTGAATGGGATGGAGCTGCGGATCATCGCGGATTGACCTTTGAGGATATTACTCAGGATAATATTGAGATTGCATCCTCTTTATTTCATTGGAGGCCTCATTTGAAAACAGGATATGAATCTACGGGATATACACAAAAATATCTTGCGTTCTATGTGGATGAATCCACTGCAACACTTCCTGAATAATCTATTAAGTTTTCTATGTATTATAGATTAGAAAAGCAGTTATTTACAGGGTTAAGTTGATTCATTTTTCTTTATTTTTTTATTTTAGAAAAATGATAGAAATGACAAATATACACGTAACATTTATATAATAAAAGTGTTAAAGTATAACGTGAGGGATCTGGGAAAAAACTTATGTTTTTTTCTTCCTTCCATCTTCACATTATCCATCCAGATTCCTCCCATCTCTCCACACCTTTTTCAAGTACTTAACTCTGAAATCCTACTTGTTTTTTCTTCATCGCTCATTGTTTTTAATTTTTTATATCGTGATGGTGTTTATTTGTATTAAATGACAAATATACAAATAACATTTATATAATATGGGTGTTAAAGTATAACGTGAGGGATCTGGGAAAAAACTTATGTTTTTTTCTTCCTTCCATCTTCACATTATCCATCCAGATTCCTCCCATCTCTCCACACATTTTATTATAAGCCGCCGTATTTAAATAATAAAAAATGTAAAGAAAATTATGAAAAAATAGAAAAGTGTTGATTATGAATAACTGCCACGAAGTTTTCGACGATCAACTTTAACATCTGAGGGTGACACAATCATCAGATTTTTTCCAATACCTGCGATGTCACCATTGATTTCACTAACCATCGATTTTAAATCGCTAGTCACCCGTTTTAACAACACTTCTTCTTCAGCGATCGGTGAAAAATCCAACAATAAAACATTTCCACCGTACACATAATCAGTGAATTGTTTTAAATCCTCATAACGTTGAATCTCACCAACACGAACATGCATTTTTGCAGGGCTATCAGTGGAGGTTGATTCCATATATTTTTCCAAATCTACGTATCCACCAACATCGCCACGTTTCTTTTCACCAAAAATCTTATTAACAAATCCCATTGAGTCATCACTCTCCAGAATCCAACCAACATAAGGAATAAGGTATCTCCTTATAAACGTTTGTCTTTGAAAATTATTCTCTTAAAATGTGAGGAAATATGAATAATAAAAATGTATTATGTTTTCTTGTGGAATACTGCGGATAAGAAAAGAATGTATTATTTATCGATGATTTCAAATCCTGGTGTAACTCCAAAGACATATCCAATAAATTCGAAAGGTCCCGGGGTCCATATCTGTAAAAACGGTCCTTCTTCAAAGGTGATAGTTGTTAACCGTTTTACGGTACCACCTTGATTAAAAAGCAATCCTGGTTTGTAATAAAAAACTTGAAGAGCTTGTGCTGTCCAGATACCTTCTTCTTCCTCAGGATTGACGATAGTTCCCATTAGTAATGTTCTTCCAGGCCCCAGAGTGGTAGCTGCATTTGTTGATTCATGGATTGCTACACTACTAAGGATGGGAGATGCAAAAAAGAGGCTAAATAGGAGTATTGCTATTATACTTACTTTAGTTGTATTTCCATTCACGTTTTCACGACCACTATTATAATGTATTATTAATTATATAATTCTTAGTTTTTAAATGTTTGTTTCACCCGATTACGTTACAAAACCCTACTGGCGTAATATTTAAATACCCAAGCTATATTTGCTGCCGCTACCGGGAGAATCTATCCGTTTATTGTAATTATTCATATCAATTACATTGTCCCCTTTTAAGAAAATGTTTTTTGGATGGATTTCTCCCAAAAAGCCCCTTTTTACTAATTATCCATCAGCATCACTTAATTTCCAAATGGTATCTCCAATATAATGAATCATTTTTACTGCTTTACCTGACGAGGACTGAACCATGTTTTCACCATTCATCAAAGCCACACCAATCGCTAAGGGTTTATGATGCTGTTCATCCCGGATCCATACGGGCATGTCTTCTTCAATACTTATATCTGCATCAATGATTCCTGGGGCCATGACATCTGCCCCATTTGTAACAAAACGAACTGCACCCATATCGACGGTTACGAAACGATTCTTTGGATGAAATTGTAAAATACCTCGTAATGTCATCATCACATGCTGATCAATATCAAATGCGAAAGGGACTTGATCCAAAAAATAAAAAACGGTATCATCAATAATTCCAGTAGAGATTTTATTAGAAGAGATATGAAACACTTCGTTGAATTGCTGTTCAATCCGGTTAATGATTTCTTTTGCTCTCTTTTGTTTTAATAAATGCATATTTTTCGCTTTCACTCTAATCAATAAAATACATCCTGACAGCATCATATAAAAATTGCCCAAACTCTTATAAATGGATGATATATTTGGAGGTCTCAAGGGACTAGCTATGGAAAAACCACTTAAGATTTTACACGAATCGCTAAATAATCGAGTCATTGTCGAGCTTCGATCAGGTCGTGCGTATCATGGTATCCTTGATGGATACGATGTTCCACATATGAATCTAGTATTGAAAAGCGCTGATGAAATGAAAAATGGAGAATCTGTAGAGAAACATAATACGATAATTCTTCGTGGAGATAATATCATCTATGTTTCACCATAAATTTTAAATAGGGCATCAGAGGTGACAGGTAACCTATGAGTAAAGGAACAGCGGCACATTTCGGCGGTAAAAAAACCCATTCCATGTGCAGACGATGCGGAAAACATGCGTTTCATGTTCAAAAAAGAGTATGTGCATCATGTGGATTTGGAGATTCATCAAAACGCAGATCCTATGAATGGTCAAAAAGACATTAAATCAACTAGCATTTTTTTATTATTTTCGTTGAATTTTTCTTATTTATCGTAGGATGAATGTTTTTGTTGTTTATCCTGCTCGATAGATGTCGCAATCTATAGTGATATCATCGTTTTCAAGTCCATTATAAAAATAGATTTGCCACTCACCAATTTCATACGGTGAACATACCGTGATAGAAAAGATATGATGGTTTTCGTTTTCCGTAAAAAATTGATAACTTCTTCTGATTGAAAGCGAAGGATTATCGATTTGCACGAAAATAGTATCTTCTTCATCGGGAGAAAGTAATTCTATATCATTGATCGTATCCATGATATGCCATTCGATAATAATGAATTTACATTGCTGATTTACATTAAAACAATTGCAATCAGGCGGATAATAGCTATGCTGTGGTTGTACCATTTGGTTGCTGACATGGGAGATTTGACATTTGTGATGTAATTGAGGGTTTTGTGGAAAATCATCAGTGTTGTCTCCGAAGTTGTCATGATCCGTATCTTTCCATTCGTTAGGATTATAGGGGAAACAATCACATTCATTCGTATATCCATCTAAATCGGCATCATAATTTTGTATTCCTACTGTTATGATGCTGAGTGAAAGAATGATGCATAAGGATAAAATTAATACTAATGCAGTTTTTTTCATGTTATCTTCCACTTCCATAGTATATTTGTATTTTATATTAAATAAATGTTGTGATTAAAGTTAACTATTGTTAAATTATGAATAATTATAACTTTCTACAGATTATAATTGCTAATTGTATCTGTTGAAATGGTGTAACATTAAAAAAAATCTCAATTATTAAGAAAAAATAAATGAAAAAAAGAAAAAATGATTATGGATAACCGCCAATGCGAAGACTGGGGTCACCAAGTAAGACATAGGATTGAGCAACTTGAACATCAACCCAGGTATCTAAAAGCGTTTGTTGATCAGTAGATGACCAATCAACAGGATATGTATCTAAATACCAAATGATGGCGTTTTTTAAGAGGTCTCCAGCATGAACGACTCCTTCAACACCATATTGCCGGAACATTTCCACTTCTAACTCATTAATACCGCCAGCAAAACTAGATTTATCTTCTTTGGTATGACCAAGTGCTGTTGCACCATAGGTAACAATGCTGCCACCATCAGCTTCCCGAGTCATCTTCCAACCCCAACATTCAGGTACCCATTCAAATCGCCATACTTTGCCACCTGAAGTTGAGAAAAATCCGAATCCATCTTCAAGAAATCCTTCTAACAGATTAAGCAGATGAACATCGAATTGACAATTATGACACCCGCTAACGATACAGACAGGATATTTCGGATCATTGTTTA